>Ga0213920_1001403_pt1 | contig 13328 bp, 12 predicted proteins | sample McNCre1117MG_FD_161054 | JGI IMG/M metagenome (GOLD analysis project Ga0213920, IMG submission 161054) | Freshwater microbial communities from McNutts Creek, Athens, Georgia, United States - 11-17 MG | ecosystem: Environmental > Aquatic > Freshwater > Creek | place: USA: Georgia | collected...
CACGCTCGTTCAACCGGTCCTTACTCAATGATTACTCAGCAGCCACTCGGTGGTAAGGCTCAGTTCGGTGGTCAGCGATTTGGTGAGATGGAAGTTTGGGCACTGCAGGCTTATGGTGCAGCGCACACCCTTCAGGAACTCCTCACCATCAAGTCTGACGACATCACCGGTCGCGTTAAGACCTATGAGGCAATCGTCAAGGGCGAGAACATCCAGGCTCCTGGTATTCCAGAGTCGTTCCGAGTTCTAGCCAAGGAAATGCAGTCACTAGCCCTAAACGTTGAGGTTCTCAACGCAGCTGGCCAGGTTGTATCTCTAAAGGAAGATGACTTCGAGTCAGACCGCGCAGCGGAAGAGCTCGGCATCAACCTTTCACGCAACGAGAACTCATCAGTCGACACCGAGTACACCGGTTTCTAAGAGATTTAGGAAAGAGAAGAAATCATGGAAGTTGAAAACTTCGACGCTCTCCGAGTAGGCCTAGCCACTTCGGACGACATCCGCTCTTGGTCAAACGGTGAAGTAAAGAAGCCTGAGACCATTAACTACCGCACCCTAAAGCCTGAAAAGGACGGTCTTTTCTGTGAAAAGATCTTCGGTCCTACCAAGGACTGGGAGTGCAGCTGTGGCAAGTACAAGCGTGTTCGCTTCAAGGGCATCGTTTGTGAGCGCTGTGGTGTTGAGGTAACCAAGTCATCAGTTCGTCGTGAGCGCATGGGTCACATCGAGCTAGCCGCACCGGTTACTCACATCTGGTACTTCAAGGGTGTTCCATCACGCCTTGGTTACCTACTAAACATGGCTCCAAAGGACCTTGAGAAGATCATCTACTTCGCGGCTTACCGCGTTATGAAGATCCACCACGAAGACATCACCCTAGACGCCGGTCTAATCAAGGAAGACTACGTACACCGCGTACGCACCCTTCTTGAGAACCGCCAGGATGAAATGCTTGCCGTTGCTCAGGCTGAGTACGACGAGCTTGCAACCTTCGGTCTAACCCTTGAGCCATCAATCAAGCTTTGGGAAGCTCCACTCTGGGTTGACGCTCAGTTCGTGAAGTCAATCGAGCAGCTTGTTGACGCAGAAGAGAAGAACCCAGACACCTTCTGGGGCAAGAAGGCTACCGCTGCAGCTGAAGAAGCCGCAGACGAGAACGAAATTGCCGTAGTTCGCACTCCTGCAGAAGAGAAGCGCATCAAGCAGCTCATCTCTGAGTTCAAGAAGAAGACCGACAAGATCGTCAAGGAATACGCTCGCGTTGAGCGCCCAGCAAACCTCCAGAAGGAGCAGTTGGCTTGGCGTCAGTTCCTATCAATCAAGGTAGGCGACCTAATCCAGAACGACGTCATCTTCGACCACTTCGACTACAGCTTCGGCGAATACTTCGACACCTCAATCGGTGCCGAGGCAGTTCAGCAGGTTCTAGCCGAGTTCGATCTTGATGCAGCAGCTGCAGAGCTTCGCGAGCAGATTGCAACCACCAAGGGCTCAAAGCAGACTCAGGCAATCAAGCGCCTGAAGGTTGTTCAGTCATTCATTGGTTCAAGCACCCCTCCGACCTCGATGGTCCTAGACGTTCTTCCGGTTCTTCCACCAGAAATCCGTCCTATGGTTCAGCTTGACGGTGGCCGCTTCGCGACCTCTGACCTAAACGACCTATACCGTCGTGTGATCAACCGCAACAACCGTCTAAAGCGCTTCATCGACCTCGGTGCAGTTCCTAAGACCATCTTGAACAACGAGAAGCGCATGCTTCAGGAGGCCGTCGACGCACTATTCGACAACGGTCGCCGTGGCCGCGCCGTTACCGGAACCGGTAACCGTGCCCTCAAGTCACTATCTGACTTGCTAAAGGGTAAGCAGGGTCGTTTCCGCCAGAACCTTCTAGGTAAGCGCGTTGACTACTCTGGTCGTTCAGTAATCGTTGTTGGTCCTCAGCTGAAGCTGCACCAGTGTGGTCTTCCTAAGCTGATGGCACTTGAGCTCTTCAAGCCATTCGTAATGAAGCGTCTTGTTGACCTAGGCCTAGCTCAGAACATCAAGTCTGCAAAGCGCATGGTTGAGCGTTCACGTCCACAGGTTTGGGGTGTTCTTGAAGAAGTCATCCGCGAGCGTCCAGTTCTTCTAAACCGTGCACCTACCCTGCACCGTCTAGGTATCCAGGCGTTCGAGCCGCAGCTTGTTGAAGGCAAGGCAATCCAGCTTCACCCACTCGTTTGTGCTGCGTTCAACGCTGACTTCGACGGTGACCAGATGGCTGTCCACCTTCCGCTATCGGTTGAGGCTCAGGCCGAGGCTCGCATCTTGATGCTTGCTTCGAACAACATCTTGAAGCCATCTGATGGCCGCCCAGTTGCTGTTCCTACCCAGGACATGATCATCGGTCTGTTCCACATGACCGCTGTGAAGGAAGGCGCAACCGGCGAGGGCAAGGCATTCGGTTCGATTGCTGAAGCTCAGATGGCTTTCGATGCCGGAGCACTTGATCTACAGGCCAAGGTTCGCATCCGTCTAGAGCGCAATGGCGAGACCAAGCTAGTCGAGACCACTTTCGGTCTAGCTTTGTTCAACCAGACTCTGCCAGAGGCATACGAGTACGTGACCTACCAGGTTGGCAAGAAGGAAATCGGCAAGATCGTAACCGAGCTTGTTCAGAAGTTCTCTCGTGTCGAGGTAGCTCAGGCTCTTGACCGCATCAAGGATGCCGGTTTCTACTGGGCAACCCGCTCAGGTGTCTCGATGTCAATCTCTGACGCGAACTTCGACATGTCAGGTGCATTCGACAAGGCTCGCTCAAAGATGATCGTCGATGGCGAGAAGGAGCACACCAAGATTCAGGAAGCGTTCGACAACGGTCTGAAGTCAGACCTCGAGCGTCGCGATGAGCTTGGAGCCCTTTGGTTCAAGCGCACCAACGAGATCCAGAACTTGCTACAGGAGTCAATCCCTGCAGACAACGCCATCTTCAAGATGGTTACCTCTGGTGCTCGTGGTAACTGGCTACAGATTCGTTCGATCATCGGTATGCGTGGCCCTGTGGCTACCTCATCTGGTGACTTCGCTCCGATGCCTGTGAAGGGTAACTACCTAGTTGGTCTAACCGCTAACGAGTACTTCATCAACGCGACCGGTGCCCGTAAGGGTAACGCTGACACCGCGATGAAGACTGCCGCCGCTGGTTACCTAACCCGTCGTCTAGTTGACGTAGCTCAGGACGTTATCGTCCGCGAGGTCGACTGTGGCACCAACAAGGGTCTAGAGAAGTCTCTAAAGGACATCGATGGCAACTGGGATGAGAACTCAATCGAGCTTTCAGTCCTACACCGCGCACTGCAGAACGACGTAACCGTCGGCAAGGATGTAATCGCTAAGGCTGGTCAGACCGTTGACCAGAAGCTAGTCGACGCATTCAAGGCTGCTGACGTTGACGCAGTTCACGTTCGCTCAGTTCTAACCTGTGAGTCTCAGCAGGGTGTTTGTGCACTTTGCTACGGCATCTCGCTAGCAACTGGTGACAACGTAGAGCTTGGTGAAGCTATCGGTATCATCGCTGCTCAGTCAATCGGTGAGCCTGGAACTCAGCTAACCATGCGTACCTTCCACACCGGTGGTGCTGCATCGTCAGCTAAGAAGCAGACCATTCTGAAGTCGATCGGTGGTCAGAAGGTTCGTGTTGAGCGTCTGATCTCGTATGACATCACCCAGGGTCTAAACGGTGTTACCGACCTTCTAGAAGCTCGTGTCGGATGGCGTCAGCAGGGCAAGGTTGCCGTTATGGCATTCTGGCCTGGAACCGTCGACATCGTTGAGGTTCCTACCTCAGGTGGCGCTAAGAAGTTCGACATCTACGTTCGCCCTAACGGCGAAGCCGCAGAGAAGGCTGCTGAAGACCTGGCTAACCAGTACTCATTCAGCCGCACCACTTCGAAGACCTTCAAGAAGCTAAGCCCATACGCACCGATTACTTCGGTCAGCAACCCAGACGACCTATTGGTCGAAAAGGGTGAAGAGGTTAAGGCCGGAGACTACCTAGTCGACGGAACCCCAATCCCTCACGAAGTACTTATGGTCAAGGGTGCCCGCGAAGCGGCAGCCGAGATCATCCGTGGTGTTCAGGCGATCTATGGTTCACAGGGTGTGCCGCTACACGACAAGCACCTTGAGGTTATCGTTCGTCAGATGCTAGGTAAGGTCACTGTTATTGACAGTGGTGACACCGACATGCTTCCTGGTGAAATCATCGACCGCAACCGCTTCACCGCGATCAACCGCGCAGCAGTTGCAGATGGCAAGAAGCCTGCCTCGGCTCGTCAGGAAGTTATGGGTATGACCCGTGCTTCATTGGCAGCTCAGTCATGGCTATCAGCAGCATCGTTCCAGGAGACCACCCGAGTTCTAACTCAGGCAGCTCTTGACCGCCGCGAGGACCCACTAGTTGGCCTCAAGGAGAACGTCATCATCGGTAAGCTCATCCCAGCTGGTACCGGTCTTCCGATCTACCGCAACATCACTGTTGAGGCGACCGAAGAGGCCAAGGCTGAGAAGTACCCTAACCGCATTTGGGCTGCACCAACCGAGTCATCAGACTTCTCGGATGAGTTCAGCGCAACCGATTTGAGCTTCACTTCTATCGAGTCTTACTCGGAAGAGAAGTAATACCTCAATAAACCATTTGACCCACCGGAGTATCTTCGGGTAGTCTAGGGAGTGCATGTGCTAAGGCACGTGCGTTGCCCTTGCTAGCAGAGACTGCTCCGGTGGGCCAAGAACTTCCGAAAAGCCAATCTGGCTTTCGAAAGATGTTTTCAAAACAGATACATCTGTTGCCATGCGTAACAGATTTAACAAGGAGAAGTAGTGCCAACAATTCAGCAGTTGGTCCGCAAGGGACGCACGCCAAAGGTCACCAAGACCAAGACGCCTGCGCTTAAGGCCAGCCCTCAGCGTCGTGGCGTTTGCACCCGTGTGTACACCACCACCCCAAAGAAGCCGAACTCGGCTCTTCGTAAGGTTGCTCGTGTCAAGCTAAGCAACGGCATCGAAGTAACCGCCTACATCCCGGGCGAAGGTCACAACCTCCAGGAGCACTCAATGGTGCTAGTCCGCGGTGGTCGTGTTAAGGACCTTCCAGGTGTTCGCTACAAGATCGTTCGTGGTGCTCTAGACACCCAGGCAGTAAAGAACCGTAAGCAGGCTCGCAGCCAATACGGTGCAAAGAAGGGTAAGTAATCTAAATGCCACGTAAAGGCCCAGTTACTAAGCGTCCAGTCGTTGCCGACCCGGTTTACGGCTCACCAGTCGTTTCACAGCTTGTAAACAAGATCCTGCTTGACGGTAAGAAGTCAATCGCAGAGTCAATCGTTTACGGTGCTCTTGACGGCGCACACGAGAAGGCAGGCGCTGACGCGGTTGTTCTTCTAAAGAAGGCTCTAGACAACGTACGTCCGACCGTTGAGGTTCGTTCACGTCGCGTTGGTGGTTCGACCTACCAGGTTCCAGTTGAGGTTAAGGCACACCGTGCCAACACCCTAGCTATGCGCTGGTTGGTTAGCTACGCAAAGGCTCGTCGCGAGAAGACCATGACCGAGCGTCTAATGAACGAGATTCTTGACGCATCTAACGGTCTTGGCGCTGCTGTAAAGCGTCGCGAAGACACCCACAAGATGGCAGAGTCAAACAAGGCATTCGCTCACTACCGCTGGTAGTCAGCACCGCATCCGCTCACGAACCGGAGGCAAACTTAGGTTTACCTCCGGTTCACTGGGCGGATGTACTTTTTTACAAACAAAAAATTCTGATTCAAAACTGATCTAAATCCCGGAGGATATCGTGGCACAAGACGTGCTTACCGACCTGAACAAGGTTCGCAACATCGGCATCATGGCGCACATCGACGCTGGTAAGACCACCACTACCGAGCGCATCCTTTTCTACACCGGTATCACCCACAAGATCGGTGAAGTTCACGATGGCGCTGCCACCATGGACTGGATGGAGCAGGAGCAGGAGCGCGGTATCACCATTACCTCAGCTGCTACCACCTGTTTCTGGGACAAGAACCAGATCAACATCATTGACACCCCTGGACACGTTGACTTCACCGTTGAGGTAGAGCGTTCGCTCCGTGTTCTTGACGGTGCCGTTGCAGTTTTCGATGGCAAGGAAGGTGTGGAGCCACAGTCTGAGACCGTATGGCGCCAGGCCGACAAGTATGACGTGCCTCGCATCTGTTTCGTAAACAAGATGGACAAGCTAGGTGCTGACTTCTACTTCACCGTAGACACCATCATCAACCGTCTTGGCGCAAAGCCACTAGTTATTCAGATTCCAATCGGTGCTGAGTCAACCTTCGAAGGTGTCGTTGACATCGTTCAGATGAAGGCTCTAACCTGGCGCGGAGACGTCGAGATGGGCGCTAAGTACCAGATCGAAGAGATCCCAGCTGACTTGGTTGAGAAGGCTAACCACTACCGCACCATCCTTCTAGAGACCGTCGCTGAAACCGACGAGGCTCTTATGGAGAAGTACTTCGCTGGCGAAGAGCTTACCGAGAAGGAAATCAAGGGCGCGATCCGCAAGCTAACCGTTTCATCGACTCTTTACCCAGTTCTTTGTGGCTCTGCCTTCAAGAACAAGGGTGTTCAGCCGATGCTAGACGCAGTTATCGACTACCTACCATCTCCACTAGACGTTCCTGCAACCGAGGGTGGAGACCCAAACAACGAAGAAGTTCGCCTAACCCGCGAGCCAAAGGTTGATGCACCGTTCGCAGCTCTTGCGTTCAAGGTCATGACCCACCCATTCTTCGGTCGTCTTACCTACATCCGTGTTTACTCAGGTCACGCAGACTCAGGTGCACAGGTTGTTAACTCAACCAAGGGCAAGAAGGAGCGCATCGGAAAGCTATTCCAGATGCACGCCAACAAGGAGAACCCGGTTGACTCTGTAACCGCTGGCCACATCTACGCGGCTATCGGTCTAAAGGACGTAACCACTGGTGACACCCTTTGTGACCCAGACCACCAGATCGTTCTTGAGTCAATGACCTTCCCAGAGCCAGTTATCTCGGTTGCTATTGAGCCAAAGACCAAGGGTGACCAGGAGAAGCTAGGTCTAGCTATCCAGAAGCTTTCAGAAGAAGACCCAACCTTCCGCGTTGAGCACGACCACGAGACCGGCCAGACCGTTATCTCTGGTATGGGTGAGCTTCACCTTGACATCCTTGTTGACCGTATGCGTCGCGAGTTCAAGGTTGAGGCAAACGTTGGTAAGCCACAGGTTGCTTACCGCGAGACCCTAAAGCGCGTCGTTGAGAAGTACGACTACACCCACAAGAAGCAGACCGGTGGTTCAGGTCAGTTCGCTAAGGTTCAGATCAAGCTTGAGCCAATGGCTGTTGAGGGTGACAAGACTTACGAGTTCGTAAACGCTGTTACCGGTGGTCGCGTTCCTCGTGAATACATTCCTTCAGTTGACGCAGGTATCCAGGACGCAATGCTCGTCGGTACCCTTGCTGGTTACCCAGTTGTTGGTGTTAAGGCAACCATCCTTGATGGTGCTTACCACGACGTCGACTCGTCAGAAATGGCGTTCAAGATTGCTGGTTCGATTGCTTACAAGGAAGCAGCTCGTCTAGCTCAACCAACTCTGCTAGAGCCGTTGATGGCCGTCGAAGTTCGTTCACCTGAGGAATACATGGGTGACGTAATCGGTGACTTGAACTCGCGCCGCGGTCAGATCCAGTCGATGGACGACGCATCAGGCGTCAAGGTCATCCGTGCCCTCGTGCCATTGTCTGAAATGTTTGGTTACGTTGGAGACCTACGCTCGAAGACTTCGGGTCGTGCGGTTTACTCAATGACCTTCGAAACCTACCAAGAGGTTCCAAAGGCTGTTGCCGACGAGATCATCCAGAAGAACAAGGGCGAGTAGTAGTCGCAAGACTGCTTCACGGCTGCTTCAAAAATAAGTAAGATAGAAGTTCTGTAAACCCAAAAATCTCTTCGGGCATATCCGTGTCCGATGATTTACAACGAGTCCTGAGGAGGACCCATAATGGCTAAGGCGAAATTCGAGCGCACCAAGCCGCACGTCAACATCGGTACCATCGGTCACGTTGACCACGGTAAGACCACTTTGACTGCTGCGATCACCCGTGTACTACACGACGCGTATCCAACCATCAACACCGCATCTGCGTTCGACCAGATCGACAACTCTCCTGAGGAGAAGCAGCGCGGTATTACCATCAACATCTCACACGTTGAGTACCAGACCGAGAAGCGCCACTACGCACACGTAGACGCTCCAGGCCACGCCGACTACATCAAGAACATGATCACCGGTGCAGCTCAGATGGATGGTGCAATCCTTGTTGTTGCAGCAACCGACGGTCCTATGCCTCAGACCAAGGAGCACGTGCTTCTTGCTCGCCAGGTTGGCGTTCCTTACATCGTTGTCGCTCTAAACAAGTCAGACATGGTTGATGACAAGGAAATCCTTGAGCTTGTTGAGATGGAAGTTCGCGAACTTCTAAACCAGTACGAGTTCCCAGGCGATGACGCTCCTGTTATCCAGGTTTCTGCTCTAAAGGCGCTTGAGGGCGACAAGGAGTGGGGCGCAAAGGTTCTAGACCTAATGAACGCGTGTGACGAGTTCATTCCAGAGCCACAGCGCGACACCGACAAGCCATTCCTAATGCCTGTTGAAGACGTTTTCACCATCACTGGTCGTGGAACCGTTCTTACCGGCAAGGTTGAGCGTGGACAGATCAAGGTTAACGACGAAGTTGAAATCGTTGGTATCCGCGAGAAGCAGAAGACCACCGTTACCGGTATCGAAATGTTCCGCAAGCTACTCGACTTCGCAGAGGCTGGCGAGAACGTGGGTATCCTAATCCGCGGTATCAAGCGTGAAGAAGTTGAGCGCGGTCAGGTTGTTTGCAAGCCTGGTTCGATCACCCCTCACACCGGCTTTGACGCTAACGTCTACATCCTTTCAAAGGATGAGGGTGGCCGTCACAACCCGTTCTACGCAAACTACCGTCCACAGTTCTACTTCCGTACCACTGACGTGACTGGTGTTATCACCCTTCCTGCAGGTACCGAAATGGTTATGCCTGGCGACACCACCGAAATGTCGGTTGAGCTAATCCAGCCAATCGCTATGGAAGAGGGTCTACGTTTCGCTATCCGTGAGGGTGGCCGTACCGTAGGTGCCGGAACCGTTACCAAGATCACCAAGTAATTTCGATTACTGATCGAAAAACCCCAGGCTTCGGCCTGGGGTTTTTCATTTAATCAGGAGAGTCGGCTGCCGCCAGGGCGGCGTCGCCGACGACCAGCGCAGAAGATACTCCTGGGCTAAAACATTAACTTGCATAGACACGCCAATGTGTGGCAAGATAGACAAGTTCGTGAGTAGTCGCGCCCGTTTTTGGCGTGAACCACTGCAGGCATGTGATCCAGGGCCCAAAAGCTCGAAGATCCCCCGGCAGCAAGAACAAAAATGTATCCGATAAGACAACCTCGGGTTCGCACTGGTCAAAAAGTGCGACACGCCCGACAGCGTGGGTCGGACAAGCAGTACCCCTAAATGGGCTCCTAGAGCTCGTGGAGGGTCTTGAAATCAAAACAGTGGTGCAACAGAAGTAGTGCTACTAAGCGTCCCGTGGGAAACCATGGGTAGAACGAGAGCGAGTCAAGATGGCCGGACAGAAAATCCGCATTCGACTTAAGTCATATGACCACGAGGTCATTGACACTTCGGCACGCAAGATCGTCGACACGGTTACCCGTGCAGGCGCGACTGTAGTGGGCCCAGTGCCCCTGCCGACCGAGAAGAACGTTGTTTGTGTAATCCGTTCACCTCACAAGTACAAGGACAGCCGCGAGCACTTCGAGATGCGCACCCACAAGCGCGTTATCGACATCATCGACCCAACTCCTAAGGCAGTTGACTCTTTGATGCGTCTCGACCTTCCGGCAGACGTCAACATCGAGATCAAGCTCTAAGGAAAATCATGTCTACCAACAGAACCGTTAAGGGACTACTGGGCAAGAAGCTCGGCATGACTCAGGTATGGGACGAGAACAACAAGCTTGTTCCTGTCACCGTCGTTGAGGCTGGCTCGAACGTTGTCACCCAGATCAAGAACGCAGAGACCGATGGCTACGTTGCCATCCAGGTCGCATACGGCGCCATCGACCCTCGCAAGGTAAACCAGCCAGTTGGCGGTCACTTTGAGAAGGCAGGCGTTACTCCTCGTCGTCACATCGCCGAGATCCGCACCGCTGATGCAGCTGACTACACCGTTGGTCAGGAGCTTGGTGTTGAGACCCTAGAGGTCGGATCAAAGGTTGACGTAGTCGGCACCTCAAAGGGTAAGGGCTTCGCAGGTCACATGAAGCGCCACGGCTTCTCTGGTGTGTCAGCATCTCACGGTGCTCACCGCAACCACCGCAAGCCTGGTTCGATCGGTGCCTCATCGACTCCATCACGTGTTTTCAAGGGAACCCGTATGGCTGGTCGCATGGGTGGAGACCGCGTTACCACTCTGAACCTGACTCTTCACGCTGTAGACGCTGAAAAGGGTCTATTGCTAATCAAGGGTGCAATCCCAGGTCCTAAGGGCCAGCTCGTATTCGTCCGCAACGCAGTGAAGGGAGCGTAATCCAAATGGCATCAGCTACCAAGATTGACGTTCTCGACGTTTCAGGCAAGAAGGCCGGCTCAGCTGAGCTTCCTGCAGACCTGTTCGACGTCCAGACCAACGTTCCACTTATCCACCAGGTTGTAGTTGCTCAGCTAGCAGCAGCTCGCCAGGGCACCCAGTCAACCAAGCGTCACGGCGAGGTTTCTGGAACCGGTAAGAAGCCTTTCAAGCAGAAGGGAACCGGTCGCGCGCGTCAGGGTTCGCTTCGCGCTCCACAGATGCGTGGCGGTTGGGTTGCACATGGTCCAAAGCCTCGTGACTACGACCAGCGCACCCCTAAGAAGATGATTGCTGCTGCAACCAAGGGCGCTCTAAGCGACCGCGCACGCAACGGCCGTCTTCACGTCATCTCAGAATTCGCAATCGGTGCAACTCCTTCAACCAAGGCAGCCGCTTCGATTCTTCTTCAGCTGACCAACCGTCGCAACGTCTTGATCGTTCTAGACCGCACCGATGACACCAGCTACAAGAGCTTGCGCAACCTACAGGGCGTTCACGTCTTGCCTGTTGACCAGCTCAACGCATACGACATCCTGTTGAGCGACGACGTGGTTTTCACCAAGTCGGCACTTGACGCATACATCGCCCGCCCAGCTAAGGGTGCATCAGCTAAGGCTGTAGCAACCGAGGCTGAAGCAGCAGAGGAGGCATAGTCATGACTCAGATCAACAAGGATCCACGCGAAGTCATCATCAAGCCAGTTGTCTCTGAGAAGAGCTACAACCTGATTGATCAGGGTAAGTACACCTTCGAAGTTGACCCACGCTCGAACAAGACCGAGATCAAGCAGGCTATCGAAGTTATCTTCGGTGTAAAGGTTGCTTCGATCAACACCCTGAACCGCATCGGTAAGTCTTACCGCACCAAGTTCGGAGCTGGCAAGCGCAAGGACACCAAGCGCGCCATCGTCACCCTAAAGTCCGGCACCATCGACATCTTCACCAACGTCGGTTAAGCGGAAGTAGAAGGAATACAAAATGGGTATCCGTAAGTACAAGCCAACGACTCCTGGTCGTCGCGGTTCATCGGTTTCAGACTTTGCTGAAATCACCCGCTCAACCCCAGAGAAGTCACTTCTACGTCCACTAAGCAAGACTGGTGGCCGTAACTCAGCTGGTCGTATCACCACTCGTCACATCGGTGGTGGCCACAAGCGTCAGTACCGTGTGATCGACTTCCGTCGTCACGACAAGGATGGCGTTCCAGCAACCGTTGCTCACATTGAGTACGACCCGAACCGTACCGCTAACATCGCCCTTCTGCACTATGCAGATGGCGAGAAGCGCTACATCATCGCGCCGAACAAGCTCAAGCAGGGCGACCGCATCGAGCAGGGTCCAACCGCGGACATCAAGCCTGGAAACGCTCTTCCATTGAAGAACATTCCAGTTGGTACCGTTATCCACGCAATCGAGCTAAAGCCAGGCGGCGGTGCCAAGATGGCACGTTCAGCTGGTGCTTCAGTTCGTCTAGTTGCTAAGGATGGACCTTACGCACAGCTTCGTCTACCTTCAGGTGAAATCCGTAACGTAGACGCACGCTGCCGTGCAACCGTTGGCGAGGTCGGCAACGCCGAGCAGTCAAACATCAACTGGGGTAAGGCTGGCCGTATGCGCTGGAAGGGCGTTCGCCCAACCGTTCGTGGTGTCGCTATGAACCCTGTTGACCACCCACACGGTGGTGGTGAAGGTAAGACTTCTGGTGGACGTCACCCTGTAACCCCTTGGGGTCAGGCAGAGGGCCGCACCCGCAAGCCAAACCTTCCATCTGACAAGCTAATCGTCCGTCGTCGTAACGTCGGCAAGAAGCGCTAATAGGAGTCTGAAAACAAATGCCACGCAGTTTGAAAAAGGGTCCATTCGTTGACGACCACCTATTCCAGAAGGTCGCCAAGCAGAACGAGGCCGGCACCAAGAACGTGATCAAGACCTGGTCGCGCCGTTCGATGATTGTTCCAGCCATGCTGGGCCACACCATCGCGGTTCACGATGGTCGTAAGCACGTACCAGTATTCGTCACTGAGACCATGGTTGGTCACAAGCTAGGCGAATTCTCACCTACCCGCACCTTCCGTGGTCACGTGAAGGATGACAAGAAGGGACGTCGCAAGTAATGGAAGCACTAGCTAAGGTCCGTCACATCCGTGTGACCCCAATGAAGGCTCGCCGCGTCGTTAACTTGATCCGCGGAAAGCAGGCCGCTGAGGCAATGGCTATCTTGAAGTTTGCTCCACAGCAGGCATCAGAGCCAGTGTTCAAGTTGGTTCAGGCAGCAGTTGCCAACGCAAAGGTAAAGGCAGAGAAGTCAAACACCTTCCTAAACGAAGATGACTTGTTCGTGTCTCAGGCTTTCGTTGACGAAGGCACCACTCTTAAGCGTTTCATGCCTCGAGCTCAGGGACGCGCGTTCCAGATCTTGAAGCGCACCAGCCACATCACCATTGTGGTTGCAACCCCAGATGAGCTTGCCAAGAAGGCAGCAAAGAAAGGTGGCAACTAATGGGTCAGAAAGTTAATCCTTACGGTTTCCGTCTAGGCATCACTACCGACCACGTGTCACGTTGGTTCGCAGACTCAACTAAGAAGGGTCAGCGCTACCAGGACTACGTAAC
>Ga0213920_1001405_pt1 | contig 13314 bp, 15 predicted proteins | sample McNCre1117MG_FD_161054 | JGI IMG/M metagenome (GOLD analysis project Ga0213920, IMG submission 161054) | Freshwater microbial communities from McNutts Creek, Athens, Georgia, United States - 11-17 MG | ecosystem: Environmental > Aquatic > Freshwater > Creek | place: USA: Georgia | collected...
TGAAGAACCTGATCGAGAAGTAATAAATTAAGTGAGGATTTGAATCATGGCTGACGACACCATTGTGATGACCGACAAGCTGCGAGCAGAACTCGCAGGCATTACCAGCACCCAACGTGCTGCCGTGCTGATGCTGTTGCTGGGCGAAGAGCAAGCGGCAGAGATCATCAAATACCTGAGCCCCAAAGAAGTTCAAGCCCTTGGCGCTGCCATGGTGCAAGTGGCTAACTTCACGCAAGAAGCCGTCAACTATGTGTTGGACGAATTTGTTGAACACTTGAAGAACCAAAACAACGTCAGCATCGGTGGTGCCGACTATGTGGAGCGCGTCATGCGCTTGGCCCTGGGTGACGACAAAGCAGCTTCTGTGTTGGGACGCATCATGCCTGGCCAAGGCACGAAAGGTTTGGACATCCTCACTTGGATGGACGCCCGTGGCATTGCCGACATGATCCGTGGCGAACACCCGCAAGTGGTGGCCATCATCTTGTCACTCTTGGAAAGCGAAGTGGCCGCCGATGTGCTGAACTACTTGCCTCCTGAAGTGCGCCCAGAAGTGATTCAACGCGTCGCCAGTTTGGACACCGTGCAGCCTTCTGCGATGGCCGAACTCGAGGCCATCATGAAGCAACAGTTCTCTAAGAACGCATCAGCTCAGTCTTCAAGTTTTGGTGGCGTGCAAGCGGCTGCCAAGATCATGAACTTGACCAAGACTGCGTTGGAAAACAGCATCATGAGCGGTTTGAACGAAATCGACCCCGACTTGATGCTCAAGATTCAAGACAACATGTTCACCTTCGAAAACTTGGTCAGCGTGGACAACAAGGGTATTCAGGTGCTCATGCGTGCGGTGGAGCCAGACTTGTTGATGATGGCTTTGAAAAACGCCAGCGAAGAGTGCCAAGCACGCTTCTTCGACAACATGTCCGAGCGTGCGCGCGGTATGTTCCGCGACGACATGGAAGCCAAAGGCCCACAACGCATGGCCGACGTGGAAGACGCGCAAAAGCAAATCATGCGTAAAGCGCGTAAGTTGTCCGATTCGGGCGAATTGATCTTGGGCGGCGCAGACTTTGTTTAATCAACCCCATCCCGCTCGGGCCGCCGTTCCTTGGCAGCCCAATGCCGGCATCTCGAAAAAGTTGAGCAGCCGTGGTTACACCACGACCAGTTGGACCAGTGACGAGCCGGTGGAATTCACTGACCTTGGGTTACCTCCAAAGGCCAGTGGATTTTCAGCGGCCCATTACCAACCGACCAAGCAACCGCTGAGCAAACAGGCACAAGCCTCGCTGGCGTTGTTGGAAGGTGAATACCGCAATGAAACGTTTGGTGAAGAAAAGCCAGCCTCTGTAGCGGGTACTGAAACCAATGAACATTTGCCATTCGTGATGGACGCGTATGGTGCAACCCGCAAATCCAAGTTGCGTGTGAATGTTGCCCCTGCTGTTTTGCAACGTGCTTTGGCGCAGGCCGAGATGGCAGAGTCTTTGGTGGTGAGTCCCATCACCACGGATGACAAAGTGGCAGACCCCATCGTCATTCATCCGGACGTGCCAGATGTGGACGACGTGGCGCCTATGCACACAGCAGAAGCCTCTGATGTAGATGAGGTGACAGAGGCTGCAGTGTCAGAGTCCGAAGAGGCAGACACCACCGATATGAATGCAAAGGCTGAAGCAGAAGCTGCATCAGCCGAGCTTGACGCCGAGGCCGGTGCTGACACAGCACCAGACACCTCAGCCGAAAGCGAAACACCACAAGTCGCACAGGCCGAAGACACTGAGCCTGTCGTTGCTGAACCCGTTGAACCTGAGTTGCCTGCCGTTGTGGGCGGCATTCCACCAGAAGAAGTGGCGCAGCGTGAAGCTGAACAATTTGCCAAAGGCCTAGAGCAAGCGCGTGAAGAAGCACAAGTGCAATTGGCCGAAGCGGTTGAAAAAGCCATGCAAGAAGGCTTGGCCAAGGGCCTAGAACAAGGCAAAGCTGAAGGATTGGCTGAAGGCTTGCAACAAGGCTTAGACCAAGGGCAAGAACAAGGCAAAGCAGACGGCGAAAAAGCAGCACGTGAAGCGGTGGCTGAAGAGATGGCTGCACAACGCGTCATTTTTGAAACCGCAGCCAAAGAGCTGGGTGCTTTGATCGAAGACCCCAAGAAATTTTTCGAACCCCTCAAGCGACTGGCTGTGCACATTGCAGAGCAACTCGTGGTGGGCGAGCTGACCGCATCAAGCAAAGCGATTGAACGCTTGGTGCAACGATGCTTGGATGAGTTAGACCATCCTGTGCATGGCGCAGTGGTGCTCGAACTCAACCCAGAAGACAAAGCCCGTTTGCAAGAACAAGGCGGTGACTTCATCAAAGGTATGCGCTTAGAAGCTGTGCCAGACATGCAAGTGGGCAGTGTGCGTGTATTTGCCAACGACACAGTCGTGGAAGATTTGGTCGAGCATCGTCTCGAAGGCTTGGCGCGAGCCATGCTGGTGGATGAAGCAGCGTGGCGCGATAAATCACCGTTGGCCAAACGTATTTTGAAAGTTCAAGAAGAAACGGAGGACGGCGATGTTCATTCCTGACGTGATCAACACCCTGTTGATGGGGTTGATTTTTATGGTCGTGATCGTGACCATCATTCGTCCATTCGTACTGAACTTGGTCGGCGATCCTGTGTCTAACAGCGATTTACAAAAAGCGGCAATCGATGCAGTGGAGCGTGAAATGATTCGCAAAGCCGAATTGTTTGAAGCTCAGCGTGCGGACAAGATCAAGTACCAAATGATGTTGCTTGAAGTGCCAGAGAAACCAAAACCAAAACCTGTGGTCGAGCCAGAGCCCGAACCCGAGGTTGTGCCAGAGCCTGTGGCTGAAGTGGTGCCTGAGCCAGTGGTCGAGGTAGCGCCTGAACCTGCACCCGAGCCAGAGGTTGTTCAAGAACCAGAACCACAACCTGAAGAGGTTGCTGTGGAAGAGGCGCCTGCAGAGCCTGAGCCTGTGGTGGCCGAAGCGGCTGAAGAAGCTCCAGAGTCAGAAGAAGCGTTGCCCGATGGCGAAATTGAAATTCGCGAAGGTGAATCTTTGGCCGAAATCAAAGAGCGCATTCGCAAAGAACAGCAAAAGGCCAAGAAGCCAACGATTCCACCAGAGCTGCTCAACAGCGCCAACAGTTACGAAGACAAAGTGGGTGTGGTGCGCATGGTGGTTCAATCCGACCAAAGCCGTGTAGCCGCCGTCATTCGCGGCATGATTCAGGTGAAATAAAAACAAACCATGCTCGACTTTGCCAAAGAAGTTCAAAGCAGCTTGCCCAAGCTGCGCACGCCAGAGCCGCAACGCAGCGGCACCTTGGTGCGTCTCGTGGGCTTGACGCTGGAGACACGCGGCATCATGGCACCTTTGGGTGCGTGCTGCGAAGTCATTGGCAAAGAAGGTCACCGTGTCGAAGCCGAGGTGGTGGGCTTTAACGACAAAACCTTGTACCTCATGCCCTTCACCGACCCCGTTGGTGTAGGACCTGGCGATACGGTGCGCATCATGTCCAACTCGGGGCAAGTGCGTTTGGGTAATGAGCTGCTGGGTCGTGTGATTGATGGCCGTGGCGTACCAATTGATGGCAAGCCCATGCCTCATTTGCCTGATCAGCTCAGCCTCTTAGGGTGCCCGCTCAATCCGATGGAGCGCGGCCCGATTGAAGAAATTTTGGACGTGGGCGTCAAGGCCATCAACGGCGCGCTCACCATTGGCCGTGGTCAGCGCATTGGTTTGGTGGCGGGTTCAGGCGTGGGTAAGAGTGTGCTCTTGGGCATGCTCACGCGATTCACCAAAGCCGACATCGTGGTGATTGGTTTGATCGGTGAACGTGGCCGCGAAGTACAGGCCTTTATCCATGAATCTTTGGGTGAAGAAGGTTTAGCCAAATCGGTGGTCATTGCTGCCCCCGCCAACGTGTCACCGGTGCTGCGCCTCAAGGCCACGCACATGACGCACGTGATTGCCGAATACTTCCGCGACCAAGGTAAAAACGTCTTGATGTTGTGCGACAGCTTGACCCGTGTGGCTCACGCGCAGCGTGAAATTGGCTTGGCCATTGGTGAACCACCAACTGCCAAAGGCTACCCACCTTCGGTGTTTGCTTTGTTGCCTAACCTCATTGAGCGTGGTGGTGTGGGTCGTCATGGCCACGGCTCCATCACATCCATCTACACCGTGCTCGCAGAAGGCGATGACGGCAACGACCCGATCGTGGACATTGCACGTGCTTCGCTCGATGGTCAAGTGATGTTGTCACGCCGCTTGGCTGACCAAGCGCATTACCCCGCGATTGATTTGAACGGTTCGATTTCGCGTGTGATGCAAACCTTGGTCAATTCAGATGAGCTGAAGCAATCCAACAAGCTGCGTCGCTTGTGGTCGGTGTACCAACAAAATGCTGACTTGGTGCAAGTGGGTGCCTATGAGTCGGGCTCCAACCCTGAGTTGGACGAAGCCATTCGCATTCGCGAGCAAATGGTTGATTTTTTACGTCAAGATATGGACAAGGGCGAAGACTACGCCATGACGCGTAGCCGCCTGAGCCAAATGCTGTCATGAAGCCACGTGCCGCCTGGCCCGTGTTGGCCAAAAAAGCCAAAGAGAAATGCGACGAAGCTTTCGCAGAACTCAAAAAAGCCCGCGACCGCGTGGCGCATTTGCAGCAAAGCCGAGAACGCATGGAGCTGCTTTATACCGACTATGTGACGCGTAGCAAAGAAGCCGAGAGCCGACCGCACAGCATGTCTGAGACTTTGAACTTCAGAGGCTTCATGCAACAGTTGCAAGCTTTAATTAGCCGCGTCAACATGGATATGAATGAAGCGCAACACGATGTTGAAGTTAAACGTTTAGCGCTCAAAGCTGCCGAGCAAAAGCGCATTCAAATGGAAACCTTGGTCGAGCAAGACTTGAAAGCCGTGCGCGACTACCACCGCAAACGCGAACAAAAAGAGATGGATGCCGCAGGCGTCACGCTCTACAACCTCAAACACTAAAACTCAGCGTTCACCCATCCGGCTTGCAGCCAATGCCAGTAGGAGGTTTTGAAAGACCAAGGCATCCAAGTGGTGGGGGTGTTGGGCGCAAATATATGCCCAGTCAAGTGGTCCTGCCACACATCTTTAGCCCCAACACTGGCCAATAACTTTTGTGAAAAAACGGGGTCTAAGCCTTGCTTGGCTGAGACATGATGGCTCCACACATTCAAACCAGCGGGCAGCAATCGACCGTCGGTGGGGCCCGACCACACATCGTGCAAGCTGCCCCAGTGGCGACTTTTGAGTTGTGTTTTTAATGCGGTCAGTTCACGTTCGACGCGCACTTCATCACGTACACGGTAGCGGTGTTGGCCCAGTACGTTGTCAAACCAAATGCAGGCTTGTGGATGGGTGTCCAAAATTTCAGGCAGATTGAGCAGAGCATCTTGGCGATGATGTTCCACCACGATGCCTTGTGATTTGAGGTCTTGCCCATGACGCCAGTTGAACAACCAAGGCGCGAGGGGATCAATGTCATAGGCATCGATGCGTTTGAAGCGAGACAACCAGCTCGGCGGCATCATCCATCCCGCACTGCCACCGATCAACAGCAAGTGGTCTGACTTTGGGTCGACTTGTGCCAAAAACTGCTCGATCAATTGCAACGTGGGTTGCCAACGCTTGCGCGAGTAATGCGCATGCACATGCCAATTGAGGCCGCCAGTGCCGCCAGCGTGGATCAAGTCGCGAATCAAGCTCATGGGTCTTAGCAAACCAAACGCATGATTTTGAAGATAGGGGTGTCTGGGGGGACGGGTTCAAATTGACCAATCACACCTTCGGTCGATAAGGTGTCGCCACTCAAACGCACGCCCGTGTGATACGAGAGTGACAACGTGCGCACGGTTTGTTCTTTGCAATCAAATTCCATTTGCATACGCGTGGATTTGAAGTGCTGCCCTGTGGGTGTGTGCGTTTTGGGCTCACGGTAGTCCAGCATGGTCCACGCTTTGTAGTGGTCACCTGAGTGGGTAATAGTGTCGGTGTCTACATAGAAGGTACCAATGTCAAACAAACCCACGGCCATCCACTGCGCGGCAAATGTGAGATTGCTGGTCAGTAACAGGCTGGCGAGAAGAAGTGCTTTGAGGTGGTGCATCGAATAACTATACCGTCGAAGAAGCTGGCACGTGCCTTGCAATACCTCTACAGATAACCACGTTCAGTGTCAAAAAACCGTCATCGCGCACAGGAAAAACATCATGCAAAGTTTCGATTGGGGTCAATTCATCGCCAGCACCTTCAGTGTGCTGTTGCTGCTGTGCGGCGCCTTGTGGTGGGTCAAACGTAACCGTGGCTTTGCAGCCAACGGTGCTGAAGAAAAACGTATTCAAGTGCTCGAGGCTTTGCCCTTGAGCCTCAAGCACAAGATGGTGCTGATTCAGGTGGACAACCAAATGGTGTTGGCCAGTGTCAGCCCCGCAGAAGTCAAAACATTGCACACCTGGGCGCAGGAGGCTGGTCATGCTGCGTAAACCCATCACCAAAAAGATTTTGTATGTCGTTTTGGCCGTGCTTTTGGTGGCATTGGCCTCGCTGCCCATGATGGCGCACGCTCAAGGTATTCCGCTGGTCAACGTCAGTGGCGGTAAGGGCGGTCAGCAATACAGCATGAGCCTGCAGTTGCTGGGCTTGATGACAACGCTCACGTTGTTGCCTTCTATGTTGTTGATGATGACGTCGTTTGTTCGCATCATCATCGTGCTGTCGATCTTGCGTCAAGCCATTGGTACAGCACAAACCCCACCGAATACGGTGTTGGTGGGCTTGGCCTTGTTCTTGACCTTCTTCATCATGTCACCCGTGTTTGAAACGGTCTACAAAGACGCTGTGGGCCCTTACATGAATGGCAACCTCGACTTTGACAAAGCCTTGATCAAAGCCGAAGTGCCTGTGCGTGATTTCATGACCAAGCAAACCCGTGAAGACGACATCGCCATGTTCATGCAAATCGCCAACCGCCGCGAGTTGGATGACGCCACACAAGTACCGTTCACCACGCTCATGCCAGCGTTCATCACGTCTGAAATCAAAAGTGCGTTCACGATTGGTTTCTTGATTTACATCCCGTTTGTGGTGATCGACTTGATCGTCGCCAGCGTGTTGATGTCCATGGGCATGATGATGTTGTCGCCCATGATTATTTCGATGCCGATCAAGCTCATGCTGTTCGTGTTGATTGACGGTTGGACGCTGTTGATGGCGTCGCTTGCCAACAGCTTTGTTTTCTAAGGAGTGCCATCATGGATAGCGCCGCAGTAGTTGATTTAGCCCGCCAAGCCCTGTGGATGACGATGATCATCTCGGGTCCTTTGTTGGCTGTGGGGTTGATCGTGGGTTTGGTTGTGGGTATTTTTCAAGCCGCCACCTCGATCAACGAACAGACCTTGAGTTTTATTCCCAAAATTTTGGCGGTAGGCATGACCATGTCGATTGCAGGTGGTTGGATGATCAACACCATGGTGGATTACACCAAGAGCATCTTCACCCGTATTCCTAGCTTGTTCATGTAACTCGCATTGAAGCCATGAACGCCTCGCTCATTGAAATCCTAGACAAGTTTTTGGTCGTTATTTGGCCAATGCTGCGCTTGTCTGCATTTCTGGCGTTCACGTCTATTTTTTCAATTCGTGCGGTGAACATGCGTATTCGCATTTCATTGGCATTTGCGATGGCATTTTTTGTCACGCAACAAATTGACATCCCAAGAATTGATCCAGTGACTGCTGATGGTTTGATGGAAATTTCGCGTCAAATTTTGATTGGATTGACCTTGGGTTTGATATTTCAAGTGGCGTCTGCGGCATTGGTCGTGGCAGGCCAAGCAATGTCCGGCTCTATGGGGTTGTCGATGGCCAACATGGTCGATCCCAATATGGGTAGCGTGCCTGTTTTGTCTCAGATGTTCAACATCATGGGAACTTTGATTTTCTTGGGCATGGGTGGACATTTGATCGTGTTTGGCTTGGTGTTGGAATCGTTCAAGTTGCTTCCCATTGGCCAGCCATTTTTCAGCCAAGACATGCTCGGCAAGATGATCAACTGGAGTTCCATGATGTTTTTGGGCGCCTTGCTGATTGCGTTGCCCGTCATGATGACTTTGTTGTTCATCAACATTGGCTTGGGCTTTGTGGCCCGTGCGGCACCGAGTTTGAATATTTTCACAGTGGGTTTTCCTGCGCTGATCTTGACGGGTTTCATCGTCATGATTTTTTCGATGGGCAACAACGTAGCCCGCATTGATTGGGTATGGACGCAAGCTTTCATGATGCTGCGTTCATATTTAGGAGGCTGACATGTCGGAAGAAAGCGGCGCAGACAAAACCGAAGAACCGACGGCGCAGCGGTTAAAGAAAGCCCGTGAGGATGGGCAAATCGCGCGTTCGCAAGAATTGGCCCCTGCGGCCATGATGATCATTGCCACCCTGTTTTTCACCATGATGGGGCAGCACATCTTCACCAGCATGAGCAGCTTGTTCAAGCAGCAACTGCAGTTTGACCGTCGCATTACCGACAAAGCTGAGTTACTGCCGGCGATTTTTGGTAGCTCGATGGTGGACGGCTTTTTGATTGTGTTGCCATTGATGGCCATCCTCTATGTGATTGCGATTTTGTCGACCACGATGGCGGGCGGTTTCATTTTCTCGCCCAGCATGATCATGCCCAAGTTCAGCAAGCTCAATCCGATGACCGGCTTGGCACGCATGTTTGGACCTGATGCGTTCATCAACCTCGGTAAATCATTGTTGAAGTTTTTCTTGGTGGGCGCCATTTTGTTGGTGTCGGTCATGAACAACTTGCAAGACCTCACACATCTCTCTCAAATGGATTTGAACCCTGCCATCAAAGTGGCGGGCACCATCATTGTGGATTCGTGTTTTTGGCTCAGTTTGGGTTTGGTCTTGGTTGCTCTGGTCGATGTGCCTTTGCAGCGTCATCAGCTCAACAAGAAGCTGAAGATGACCAAGCAAGAGGTGAAAGACGAGATGAAGAACTCGGAAGGTAACCCCGAGGTTAAAGGTCAAATTCGCCGTCGTCAGCACGAGATCTTGAACAACAAGATGATGACCAAGGTCAAAGATGCGGACGTGGTCATCACCAACCCAACCCACTTTGCTGTAGCCTTGTCGTATGACCCCATGGGCGACGGTGCGCCATTGTTGGTGGCAAAGGGTGAAGATGGCTTGGCAGCCCGTATTCGTGAAGAAGCCAAAGAGCACAATGTTTATATTTTTGAGGCGCCTTTGCTGGCTCGCGCCTTATACTTCACGACCAAGCTGGATCATCCGATTCCAGAGGCGCTGTACCACGCTGTTGCGCAGGTCATCGCCTATGTGTTCAGCCTGAACCAGTCTTATGGTCGTGGCCAGGAAGTGGTCAAACCATCGCCCACCATTCCGGACGAAATGAAGTTCGATTCGAATGGTGCTTTGATGAACTCTTAAGACCCGAAGTTTGAGCCAGCATGACAGACATCTACCAAAGCCCCGGTGATCGGTTGCGATTTGAAATACTCCTGAAGTCATTGACTGAAGGCAGTATCAATCTCGCCGTCATGAGCGACCACGACATGGTGCTCGATTACTACGGCAATTTGTTTGAAGAGCGTTTGCGTGCAAAAGGTGAAAGCCACATCGAGTGGTGCAGTTCCACCAACTCAGAAAAGCTGGTTCAAAAGTTCAACGAAATTTTGTCTGAAATCACGCTGGATCAAGCGTTAGAAAAAGACAAGAAACACGCGCCACGTCGCTTTTTACTGTTCCGTGATTCGATCTTGATGCAAGACTTCGAATTGCAGTTGTTGGCGCGTTTGGTCAATGGTTTTCCGGCGGGCAACATCAGCGTGATTTTGCTCATCAACAGTGCAGGCAATTACCAAAGCAAAGTAGATGCTTTTGGCAAAAACTTACTCAAGTGGGAAGTCGAGACTGAAGCGGGTGAGGCCAAACAAAAACTCACCGATTGGGTGGCCACAGAGCCTGAGCCTGCACCCGCACAAATTGAACCTTCGTTTTTGCCTGAGCCACCCACACTCAGCGATGAGGTGACGCCTGTCTCTAAGTTGCTTAACATTCCGACCAAAACAGCTTGGCGAGTACCTGGATTTGGCAAGAAAGAAGAGCCCAAGGTTGATCCAGAACCCTTGCCTGCATTTGTGGCACCACCCATGCCTGCGCCTGTTGTTCCAACACCTGTTGCGCCAGTGGTGGCGGCAGCTGCCACCGACATTTCTCGCGAGCCGGTTTTAAATGCCGCCGCGTTGGCACCCGCTGCGGTGCAAAGCAATGACAGTGAATTGTTCAAGCGCCCACCGCGTAAATCGTATGCCGGTTGGATTTTGTTGATCTTGTTCATGTCAATGGCCGCCTTTGGCGTCATGTACAAAGAGTTGGTCTTGCAAGAGGCTGAGGCGTTGAAGAAATACATGTTGCGAGGCACGCCTGCTGTACCCGCACCCGAAGAGGCAGCCAGCGCTGCTGCTGCCGCGTCAGCGGCCAGTGCGAATGCATTGGCAGCCGCAGAATTAGCCGCTTCAGTGGCTGCCGAGGCGACTCGCGTGGCCAGTCAGGCTGAACAAGTGGCATTGGCGGCCAGTGATGCAGCATCTGCTGCTGTTGCTCCTGTGGTGGTGGCATCTGATCAAGTGCCTGTGAAGTCCAAAGCCGACAAAGAGAGCAAGTTGGACAAGGCTGATCTGAAAGAAACAGCCAAGCAAGAAGTCAAAGCAGACACCAAGCCCGAAGCCAATGCGGACGAGGCATGGGTCAATCAGTTGTCAGCGAATGCCTATGTGGTGCAGCTTGCAGCGATGGATACGCAAGAGGAAATGCGCAGCTTTCAGCGCAGCAACGCGGCCTACAGCAAAGCGCGCATCATGCGAGCCCGCCACAAGGACACGGGCAAGCGCTACTTTATTTTGGTTGCTGGCCCTTTTGAAACCAAAGCTCAAGCCGATGCTTTCATGCAGTCCAACCCTTTGCTCAACAAAGGTTGGTTACGCACCAGCAAGTCGATGAAAACCCAATTTACAAAGTCCTAACGTCATTGCTAGGAATGCGCTTATGAGCCAAGAACACGATACAACCAAGTCTGATGAGGTCAAAGTGACGGATGAGATTCATCCTGAGCCAACGCCATTTGAACCAGCCTATCAGCCTGAAACCTTGCCTCAGATCACCGTTCCTGACTTGGCTGACGATGCGCAAGGACTGTCCGCTGAAGCTTTGGCCAATGTGCCAACGCTGACTGAGTTTGCAGACGAGCCAGAACAAGAGCCCACGGGTGATGAAGCCCCATCAGACCTGCCAAATACGCCGGATGCCGCTGAGACTGCAAGCCCAGAGCCAATGGCAGAGATTCAAGACACGCCAGCTCAAGCCGATACATGGGTTGAAGAGCTACAAGCCCGCATGGGCAAGCTCAATGGCGACATACAAACGCTCAATGCCCGACTTGATCGGCTTGAGGAAAGAAATAAAACAAAGGTTTAAAGATGGCTGATGAACAACAAACGACGGCTGAGGCGCAAGCGCCTGAAGAAGCCATTGTGGATGTCGAAGCAACGGCAGACCGTTTGACGGAAATTGCCTCACAGTCGCTCGACACCAATGAAGTTGCGCGCCAAATTGAAGAACTCACTTCGGTGGTGCTTGATTCGGCCGAAGTCTCGACACGCTCCGCCTCTATTGCGGCCGATGTCAGTGCCACCATGCGCGCCGTGGTGTCGAAAATTCAAGAAAACAACCGTCGCAATGTGATGCATTCACGCATCATGTTGGGTGCATTTTGCGCATGTTTGCTCATCGCCATGGGCATCTTCTTTGCCATCACCATGAAGATGACCAAGTCCATCAAAGAGCTCGACACCATGGTTTACGCCATGGCCAAGCGCGTCATTGAAGTCGATGCCAGCTTGACTGCGATTGGCAAAACCAATTCTGATTTTTCTGAGATCAACGAAAAGCAAGAAGAAGTCATTACCACTCAAACTCAAGTGGCTAAGCGCTTGGAAGAGTTGGGTAAAACCATGGCAAACATGCCAACCGTGGTGGCGACTGAGGCCAACAAGTCGAGTGACTTGAAATTCAAGGACATGCAAAAGCAGCTGACCACTTTGGAGAGCAAGTTGCAGTCCTTTGACGGTAAGTTGCAAATGGTGGCCGAAAAAGCCTCGGCGCGCGTTCAACCTGCGCCTCCACCTGCCCCTGCTGCACCGCAAGGTCCAAGCACGCAAGTGTTGTTGACTGAAATTCAAAAGCTCAAGTCTGATTTGAATGCTGCCATGCAAAACCGCGAGCGCACTCAGTCTGTGGCAGAAGCCAATGCTTTGAAGACCATCGATAAGAATTTGGAAAAAGCAGCCATCGTTGCTGGCGAAGCGCAAAAAGCAGCTGATAAAGCTGCACAAGCGGCCAAAGCTTCTGCGCAGTCAGAAAAAGCAGCTGCAGATGCGCAACGTGCTGCACTGGAAGCCCAGCGCTCTGCAGCAGCCTCTGAAAAAGCAGCTGCGGCTGAGCGTATTGCGCAACAAAAGGCTGCGGCTGAGCGCGCTGTCATCATGCGTATGCAACCCGAAAAGCCGGTGAAGTCAGCAGAGCAAATTGCTGAGGAAAAAGCGGCCGCTGAACGCGCTGCTGCTGCCCGCGCAGCGAAGGCAGCTGCCGAAAAAGCAGCTGCTGAGAAAGCCGCCGCCGCAGAACGTGCCGCTGCAGAGAAAGCACGCGCCGCTGCTGCTGCCGCTGCACAGCCACCCGTGGTTCGGGAGAAACCTATCCAGTACCCACGTGTACCGGATTGATGGCAATGGCGTTTGATCAAACGCAGGCTCAATGACAAAGGCGACCCGAGGGTCGCCTTTTGTTTGATACCTTCAAAGTCGTTACGCTGTGTGAAGCGAAAAGCTCTTGGCGCTGGTCAACGGCCAATCGCTGAACACTGAAGGCAAGGCGCTCAGATCATCTTTGAGTAAAGCGCCTACTTCTAGTGTGTCAACCAACTCTGACAAATGCAGCGTTTGTGTTTCGCTCACTCGGCGCATGATGTGACGTGGTGTGAAGTCGTGCGGTGTTTTCAAACCCGATGCTTCCATCAACTCTTGCAAGGCTTCTAGGGTGTGCTCGTGGAAGTTTTGTATGCGCTCTGCTTTGCTGGGTACCACCAACGCCATTTGGCGCGTCGGATCTTGTGTGGTGACGCCTGTGGGGCAGTTGCCGCTGTGGCAGGTTTGCGCTTGGATGCAGCCCAGAGC
>Ga0213920_1001407_pt1 | contig 13300 bp, 12 predicted proteins | sample McNCre1117MG_FD_161054 | JGI IMG/M metagenome (GOLD analysis project Ga0213920, IMG submission 161054) | Freshwater microbial communities from McNutts Creek, Athens, Georgia, United States - 11-17 MG | ecosystem: Environmental > Aquatic > Freshwater > Creek | place: USA: Georgia | collected...
TTTTTTTACAATCGAACAAGCTGCCACAGCCATTTGGCTTGCTTGAGTATCGAGGTGTTTGAATGTGCCTCAATTTGAGGTTCGGGTTTATCAACCGTTGCGTGGAAAGTTCACTAGACCTAAAGTCTCAATTGAAAAGCTTAAGCCGCCCAGTGAGACCAATATACATGTATCGATTTTAGAAAGTGCTTATAACGATTTTGCGCAATTCAGGTGTAACTTCTGGCATCACACCGAACCATGCGTTGAAGGCGGGGCGTGCTTGATGTAGCAGCATGCCTAAACCATTAACTGTTGTGTTCCCACGTAGGCGAGCAGCTTTTAGTAGTGGTGTTTCAAGCGGGATGTAAATTGCGTCTGATACCAGCGCGACCTTGGGTAATTGTGTGAGCTCAATGTCCAATGCCAGTTGACCATGCATGCCTTGGTTCGTTGTATTGACCAACAAGGCTGCACCCGCTAATGCGTCGTGACGTTCGTCCCAATTCAATGCGGTCACTGGCGGGCCAAACTCTTTAGCTAAGGCGTCTGCTTTGCTGCGGGTCCTATTGAGAATGCGAATTTCGGTTGCTCCGGCATCTATCAAGCTAACCACAATTGCTCGCGACGCACCGCCAGCGCCCAAAACAACGATTGGCCCCGAATTAACTTGCCAATTGGGCTGGGCTTCCCTCAGACTTTCTATATAGCCAAAGCCATCGTTGTTGAAACCATGCAGTCCGCCGTCTGGCTGAACCACGATGGTGTTAATCGCGCCCATACGCAGGGCGAGCGGTTCTACCCAGTCCATGTACTTCATGGCATCTACTTTGTGCGGAATGGTGATATTGCAGCCAGCCAGACCCAGTGCTCTTAGGCCCAGAACGGCATCCTCTAGTTTGCCTGGTTCAACAGGGAATAGCCCATAGGCGCCATTTAGCTTGCACTTATAAATCCAATGGTTGTGGATGACGGGTGAGCGCGAGTGGGCGACGGGCCAGCCCATGACGCCCGCCATGATGAATGTATTGTTCATAGTGAATGAAGAAATCGTATGTCTAATGGTAGCCAATGCGTAACTGCATTCCATTTTTAAATGGCACTGCTTTGCAACTCTGGGTAACTTTAAAATTAATAAATGTGCTTATATCTCGCTTAGCTTCCAAATAAGTTAGGAAGCACATTCAAAAAATACTCTAAGTGGTTGCATCAAATGAACTTTTCTTCACAAATAAACAACAATAAATTTCGCTAAATGTAGTTTTTGATAGTTTGTTTGTTAAAATTCGCTCAAGGAGTACATATGTCTAATCAATCTGATTCGCTCGAAAGTGTTGTCATCGGTGACGGCGTTGTCGTCAAAGGTACGTTCACTGTGCCTTCAAAAGCCATCATTAATGGGGTTATTGAGGGCGATTTAACAGCAGAAGAAGTGCTGATCGGCCCAACAGGCAAGATCACTGGCCGTGTTTCTGCCAAAGTTATCGATGTGCGCGGTCAACTCCATAACACAATCATTTCCGAAAAGAGCTTGATCGTTCGCTCCACTGGCAAGATTGCTGGCAAAGTTCAATACTCAGAAATTGAGATTGAAAAAGGCGGCGAAATCGAAGGTACTCTGAGCCAAGACGCTAACGGTCCAGTGTTGAATGTTGGTAGTTCTGCTGCTTAATTAGTTGCGTTTGATGTTGCGTCGTATTGTTACAGCTGTTCGTCTGCTGCCTGGGCTTGTGTCCGGTGGTTGGACACGCCAGTACGAGGACGCGCGCATCATCTTGGAGCAAAATGGTGACCTTCATTATTTAAATGTCAGTGGCCGTATGCAGCGCATCTTGGTGCGCGGCGGTATTTTGGCTACTGGAGCGATGTTGCTGGCGATCACCGTGTTGTTCGCAACCAGTGTCAGTCTTATGATGAGTCGTTCGAAGTTAGAGCGCTCTCATGAAGAGGTCTATCGTGCTTTACTCAGTAGTGCTTCCGATGCAGAAGGTGCTGATCAATTGAGTATGAATGATGAGCAGATGGTTTCATTGGCTCAGACGATTCGTGATCGCGATATGAGCATTCGTCGTTTTGTTGACACATCAATGGTGGCGGTTTCGCAAGAAAACGTCAGCATGAAGTCTCAACTCGAGTCGTCCGGGTTGACCGAAAAAATCGTCAAGATTATTCAACAAAATGCCGCAAATGGTGGTTTCAATTTAGAAGACGATGTCAAGAGCAATCCTTTGCTTCGTGGCAAAGTGGCTGACGAATTGTCAACCAACCGTGGTTTGCGTGAAGTTTTGTATGCATTACCCAGTGTGATGCCTATTCCTAATTACAGTGTGACGTCTGATTTTGGTGTTCGTCGCCATCCTTTGACTGGGCAAACGCATTTTCATACGGGCTTGGACATGTTGAGTCAAACGGGTGATGAAAAAGTTCATCCTGTCAAACCTGGTGTGGTCGTATTGACTCAGTTCCATACGCAATATGGAAACATGGTTGTTGTTCGACACACGAATGGCGTTGAGTCGCTCTACGCGCATTTGGCAAATATTGAAGTGAAGTTGGGTGACAAGGTCACTAACGAATCTGTGTTGGGTAACATTGGCAGCACAGGTTCTTCGTCAACAGGTAAGCACCTGCATTTGGAAATTTTGATTGGTGGATATCCAGTCAACCCACAAAAAGTTATACGGACGGCACAATATGTTCAACAAATCCAAAACCAACAACGTTAATCTCTCTCAAGAGAATACTTCTGCGCAGGACGTTGAAGACGACCAAGTTGAAACTGTTGTTGAAGAAGTAGCGACTCAATCTGTAGTAGCAACGCCTATCCCAGCACCTGCAACTAACCAGCGAACCAGCATGATGGACATGATTTCAACCACCGCGACCAAACCTTCCATTCTGAGCGAGGGCTTTTCGTTCCGTGGTGAGATTTCCGCCAAAGGCGCGATCCACGTAGAAGGCGCTTTGAACGGTCAAATTCAAGTAGATGAGCTCACCATTGGTGCGCGCGGTCAAGTTGAAGGTGTCGTGACTTGCAGTAGCTTGCACATCAAAGGCAAGTTTTCAGGTACTGCTACCTGTAATGAGTTGATCGTGACTTCGTCGGCTTCGGTTGACGGCCATGTGGTCTACCAAACCTTGTCAGTTCAAAAAGGCGCGTCGATCAAAGGCGAACTTTTGTTGGTCAAGTAATTCACTAAGGTTTTTGCAAGTAGCGTTTGTTTATGAGCCCAGAAGAACAGTTCATTAACGGCGATTTGTTGCGTTTACGTCGTGAGGCTCGTGGATGGGTCTTGAACGACATGGCAACGCGTGCTTGTATGTCAGTCAGACAAATTCGTCAGTTGGAAGAGGGCGGTGTCAGTTCCTTTTATAGCCCTTCTGTGAAGATCACCGCGGCCAAAAAAGTGGGTGAGCTGCTTGGCCTGTCTGCTGAAGAAGTTCTTACGCAACCACAGTTGGAACAACCGCAACAGCTTGCTGTTTCTGTTGTTGACAGCGAGGTCCATACGTCTTCCCCTTTGCAAGAAGTCTCCCACGCTGAAGCGGATGGTTCTTCAATCGATGCGGACGAAAAGTCGGCGCTTGTGGAAACTGTTGCTTTAGTCGAGCCTGTGCCTACCCAAATGCCTGTATCTGAAGCGCCCAAATCGAAAACATCGTTCTGGGTCATTGCAGGTTTGTTTGCGACTGCTTTGGCGGTCGCGGCATATATGCAACCCCAAGAGGAGCTAGCCACTGAGCCCGCGCCGCCCTTGGAGGTTGTACCTTCAGATGCCGCTGATGCGGCGAGTGGCGCAGAGCCTTCAGCTGATGTCGCGTCATCTAATGCTGAGCCTAGCGCAGCTCCGCAAAAGTCTGCTTCCTCAGTTGTCGCGCCCGTTGCAAATGCTGTGGTTTATACGACTCGCCCTGCAAGTGCACTGGCCGTTGCGCCCGCTTCTCCTGCAAGTAAAGCACCCTAAAAAGCTGTACTTGACCAAACGCTAAAAGCCGCTTTTCAGCGGCTTTTTAATTTTTACAACCTAAAGCGAGTGCTTCGCTGCGACTCGTTGCCAATTGCGTTGCATTTGCTGTAAGCGTGGACCATGAACCCATGTGTGATTTACATAAGTCATACATGCCTTGTACCCATGGCTGACTGTCATTCAAGCACGGGATGTAGTGGAACACTTCGCCGCCCGCATGCAAGTAAGCTTCTTGTGCTTCTTGCGAAATCTCTTCCAAGGTCTCTAAGCAATCGCTGGTGAAACCGGGGCAAATCAAATCCACGCGTTTCACACCTTGTTGAGCCAGTGCTATCAAGCTAGGTTCGGTGTAAGGCTGCAACCATTTGGCTTTGCCAAAACGTGACTGAAAAGTCACCATGTATTGCGACTTAGTCAATCCCAATGCTTCTCCCAGCAAGCGAGCTGTTTTATAGCACTCACAGTGGTATGGATCGCCCAAATGCAGTGTGCGTTCAGGCACGCCATGAAAGCTCATGACCAAACGCTCAGCCTGACCATTGGCCGTCCAGTGTGTGCGCACGCGTTCGGCTAATGCTTGGATGTAAGCCGGATGGTCGTGGTAATGGTTGATGAAGCGGAACTCAGGCAGCACGCGGCTACGCAAGCCCCAGTGGTAAACCGCGTCAAACACACTGGCGGTGGTGGTGCCTGAATATTGGGGGTAGGCTGGCAAGATCAGCACGCGGGTGACGCCTGCTGCTTTGAGCGCATCGAGCTCAGCGGCGATCGAAGGATTGCCGTAGCGCATGGCGTAGCGCACGATCACGGCCTCGCCGTTGGCGTTGAAAGCGTTTTGCAGAGCCTGTGCTTGTTTGTCTGTCCAAATCTTCAAGGGTGAGCCTTCGCTTGTCCAAATCGTGGCGTACTTGGACGCTGATTTGGCGGGGCGCACGCGCAGGATGATGCCGTGCAGGATGGCCATCCACACCAATCGCGGGATTTCAACCACGCGATGGTCGCCTAAAAATTCAGCAAGGTAGCGGCGCACAGCGCTAGCCGTTGGCGCATCTGGTGTGCCCAAGTTGCACAGCAACACGGCGGTGCGCGGCGCTTGCCCGTGGGAGAAGGGCGGTTCGGGGTTAAAAGCAGGTTTGAACATGATGGAGTATTCTCGCCCACCCATGATCAACTTATCCAACATCCAAGCAATCACCCTAGACCTTGACGACACTTTGTGGCCGGTCATGCCCACAATCAAGCGCGCCGAGCAGGTGCTGCAAGACTGGTTGTCCGTGCACGCGCCACAAACTGCGCGCTTGTGTGCTCAGCTTGAGGTGAAGCGTGCTATTCGCGCCGAAATCAACCACCGCCATGCAGAAAAAGCACATGACTTGAGTTTTCTCCGTCGCGAAGCCATTCGTGAGAGCTTGTTGCGTGCCGGTGATGCGACGCATCTGGCAGACGATGCATTCGACGTGTTTTTTGCCGAACGTCAAAATGTGAAACTTTACGATGGCGTGAAACAAGCCCTTGAACGCTTGGCCGCACGTTATCCACTGGTGGGTTTGTCAAATGGCAATGCTGATGTCTTTGTTACCGAGGCTGGGCCTTATTTCAAAGCTTCTGTGAGTGCCCGCGTGGTTGGTGTGGCGAAGCCGGATGCGCGTATTTTTCATGAGGCTGCGGCGCAACTCAATTTGCCTATCAAGTCGGTGCTTCACCTTGGCGATGATGCCAATACCGATGTGATGGGGGCTATGAACGCAGGCATGCAAACGGCGTGGATCAACACGCAAGGCCACGCATGGCCACATGCTTCACCCCAGCCGCTGACGGTCAGCCACTTGGCTGAGTTGTGTGACCACTTGTTGGCCTGACCGCACAGCCCCTTCCAAAGTGGAGGGGTAGGGGCCGCAGATGTAGTCGCCACAGGCCCAAAGTCCTTTGGCGATGAATGGCTCTGGGCGGTTCAACATTGGGGTGCAGGCGAGCGTGGCGCGTTTTTCGACCACGGTTTGCACCACTTCTAGGTGGCTCAATTCCAGCTGTTCACACACTTGGTCGTGCACTTGCTCAGTTACCTCATCACGTTCGGTATTGCAAGCGCTAACCACAGCGGCCAGCAAGCCTGGTTGATTGGTCAATGCGCCACGGTCAAACACAAATTGTGCGGGTGCTTGAGCGTCGCTGTGCAATGCGATCATGGGGCGGGGCAGTCCTGCGTAGCCAGCGTTTGTGCAACGCAAGTAAACCGTGGCAATGGCTGTGTGTGGTAAATCTGCACATGGGTATGCCCATTTGGGAGCGATATCAGCGGTCAAACGCGCAGCTTCCCAAGGTGGGCATGCCAATAGCACGGCTTGTTGGGGGCATGAAGTTTGGTGCAACTCTTCAAGCGCGCTTGCATTGATGCGATGACCCAAATGGATTTGCGCGCCCTGTGTGCTCAGCCATCGCAAGCAAGCCTCTGGCAGTATCTGACCTAAATCTACACGGGGCACAAGCAAGTCAGAGCTGCCGCTGCCGCCTAGTAACGCGTCTTGCAGCACGCGCAAAAATACATTTGCGCTGGCGTCGTTGACGGGCGTGTTGAGTGCCGATAAGCACAGGGGCTCAATCAGTTGTTGCATCACGCGGTGGCTAAAATCAGCGTTGTCACACAGCTGCGCCACAGTCCAACTGGGGTCGCACGTAAACACAGCACGTTGCCAACGCCACGATGCTTGAATCAGGCTAACTTTGTCTTTCATTTGCCATCCCTGCGCACGGCCTAGACCTGCGAGCAAATTCAGCGGCATGGGCCAGTCGGGCAAGCACAAGCCTTGTTGGTCGGCAAACCTTAAATCAAGCGGGAGGCGCTGCAGCAACTCATCAGGGTTCAAACCTACGGTCCGCATCAACGCGAGGGTGTCGCGGTAGGCACCAATCAACACATGTTGGCCGTTGTCTAGCGGTTTGCCTGCAAAGTTTTGCTGCAAGCTGCGCGCACGGCCACCGGCGATGTTGGCCGCTTCAAACAGCGTGACCTGCCAGCCTGCTTGTGTGGCCGCCACAGCCGCAGCTAAGCCAGCCCAGCCCGCGCCCACAATGGTCAGTTGCTTCACGTTGCGTCGAGAAATTTAGAAACGACCGAGCGCTTGCATTTTCCAAGCGAGCCAAAGTTTGCGCAGCGGTGTAAGAGCCACGCGTTGCGTCAGCACTGGAAATTTTTTGGCTTCGATCTCGCGCAGCAAGGTGCGGTAAATGCTGGCCATCATCAAGCCCGGCTTTTGATGCTTCCAATCATTCGCTGGCAGCAGTGCCAAAGCCTCGTCATACAAAGTGTGCGCACGCGCGGCTTGGAACTGCATCAGTGCTTGGAAGCGCTCAGAGTCCAACCGGTTCAGAATCTCATGCGCCTTCACGTCGAACTGCTGCAGCTCGGCGACTGGCAAGTAGATGCGACCGCGCAAGGCATCCTCACCCACGTCACGAATGATGTTGGTGAGCTGAAAGGCTTGGCCTAGCTTGTGGGCGTAGGCGGTGGTCGCTGCGTCGGTTTGGCCAAAAATCTTAGCCGCAACTTCGCCCACCACGCCCGCTACCAAATGGCAGTAACGCGTGAGGTTGGGGTAGTCGAGGTAGCGGGTTTGCGTGAGGTCCATCTCGCAACCGTCAATGACCGATTGCAGGCAAGCCTCTTTAATGCCGAATTCTGCGACTAATGGCATCAGCGCTTGGGTGACGGGATGGTTGGGGTGACCTGCGAAGGCTTGCCGCACCTCGTTGTGCCACCAGGCCAGTTTGCTGGCGGCCACGCCGGGGTCGGTGACTTCGTCCACCACATCGTCTACTTCGCGGCAGAAGGCATAAAAGGCGGTGATGGCGGCACGGCGCTGGGGCGGCAGAAAGAGGAAGGCGTAATAAAAGCTGCTGCCAGATGCGGAGGCTTTTTGCTGAACGTAGTCTTGAGGTGTCATGTGTGCCTGATTATCGGGCACACCAAGATGCAAGTCCTTGGTTCAGCTTACATGCGCACACAGCGCCAGAGGATGCGCACAAAGTCCAACTTGTTCAGCGTAGGGTGTGCCAGTTGTACGTGGTCGGCGGGTTCTAGACGTGCATCGATTTTGTCCAAGATGCACAAACCGCCTTGGATGACGGCTCGCAGTTCCCAGCCTGCGCGCCCCTTCACGCGGTACGCTAAAGGCGCACCTTGGTGCATCAAATCACGTGCAAAGCGAAGCTCTTCTTGCAGTGCATGTCCTTGAGGCAAATAGTCGCGGCCACGGCGCAAGTCTTCGCTGCGGTCTTGCCAAAAGTTGATCAATTGCAAGGCTGTGCAAATAGCATCACTTTGTGCAAGTGAGGCGTCGTCGTTCACCCCGTATAAATGCAGCATCAAGCGGCCCACTGGGTTGGCCGAGCGACGACAGTAGTCGAGTAACTCAGTACGGCTTCGGTAGCCTTGGCCCACGCTGGTGTAGACCACATCTTGTTCAAAGGCGTCGAGCAACTCAAACAGGGGCTCAGCGGGCAACTGATGCGTCTGAACGGCAAGTTGCAACGGTCCAAAGACTTGAGGCCAGCGAACGCTGGGTGTTGTTGCGTTGCGCAAGCAGCTTTCCAAGTCGGCACGGTATTGGCCGAGGTCATCTAAGCGATGGTGCGCTGGGGCGTGGCCTTCGTCAGCCAAATCGTCCGCCGTGCGTGCAAAGTAGTACAGCGCCTGAACCGCAGGGCGCAATGTCGCAGGGCACATCCAAGATGCGACGGGGAAATTTTCGTAGTGGTCGATGCTTGACATAAATTGCGTCGATTGTCGCTTGCCCTTGTAAATACGAGACAAACCAAGATCGGCTACATTAATAACCAATCAGTCATTAAATAAATAGAGCCCTTTATGATTCATTTTTTGTTATTTGCAGCACGCTTTACGCTGGCCATTGTTTTTATAGCCAGTTTGACTGCATGCGGCAAAGATCCTGTGCCGCAAGAGCCCGTTCGTGCAGTAAAGGTATTGACCGTAGGGGAGTCTGGCTCGGAGTTTGAGTTGGAGTTTTCGGGCGAGGTGCGTGCGCGCGTTGAGTCAAACTTGGGCTTTCGTGTGGGCGGCAAATTGCTAAGCCGCCCTGCAGAAATAGGCCAACATGTGAAAGCCGGTGAACTGCTCGCGCAGATTGACCCGCAAGATTACCGCGTCACCGCAGATGCAGCAGCAGCGCAGCTGGTGGCTGCGCAATCGAACCGTGATGTGGCGGGGGCTGATTTCAAGCGTTACCAAGATTTGTATGCGCAGGGCTTTATCAGTGTGGCCGAGTTGCAACGCCGTGAAGCTGTTTACATCTCTGCCCAGGCCCAATGGAAGCAAGCGCAAGCCCAAAGCGCGGTGCAGGGCAATCAATCGGGGTACACCCGTTTGTTGGCCGATGGTGCGGGCATCGTGACGTCGTTGGAGGCCAATGCCGGTCAAGTAGTGACAGCAGGCCAGCCTGTGGTGCGCTTGGCCTTGGATGGCCCGCGCGATGTGGTGTTTGCCGTAGCTGAAGACAAACTGGGTTTGTTGAAAACAGGCGTAAAAGTGACGGTGCGCCAGTGGATTGATGGCAAAACGCAAGAAGCTGTGGTGCGTGATGTCTCAGGTAGCGCTGACACGGTGACGCGCACGTTTTTGGTCAAAGCCGCCTTGCCCAAAGACGCAACCCCGATCTTGGGCTCCACCGTCACGGTGACTTTACCCCTGACCACGACAGCCGTGAAGCCCAGCATCAAATTGCCGACCAGCGCTTTGCGCATGGCGGGTGGTGCCACATCCGTTTGGGTGCTTGATCCCCAAACAATGACAGTGAAGGCACAAGCGATTGAGGTCAATACCGCTGATGGCAACGATGCAGTGGTGACTGCTGGCCTGCAAAATGGCGATCAAGTTGTGTTGTCTGGCGTGCATGTGCTGACAGCGGGGCAGAAGGTGTCGATTTTTGGCGCGGCGAAGTGAGTTGAACATGGACGATAAATTCAACCTCTCCAAGTGGGCGCTCGACCATCCTGCGCTCACCCGCTACCTGATGGTGGTGCTCATGGTTTTGGGCGTCGCCGCCTACTTTCAGTTGGGTCAAGACGAAGACCCACCGTTCACCTTCCGTGCCATGGTGGTGCGCACCTACTGGCCAGGCGCGACCGCGCAGCAAGTGGCCGAGCAAGTCACCGACAAACTTGAGCGCACTCTGCAAGAAGTGCCATACGCCGACAAGATTCGCAGCTACTCCAAGCCGGGCGAGTCGCAAATTATTTTTCAAATCAAAGACTCTTCTAAACCAAGCGATGTTCCTAACGTTTGGTACTCGGTGCGCAAGAAAATTGGCGACATCCGCTACACCTTGCCCCAAGGCGTGCAAGGCCCGTTCTTCAACGATGAGTTTGGCGATGTATTCGGTGTGATCTATGCCCTGGACGCACCGGGCTTTACGCCTGCCGAGGTGAAGAAATTTGCGGATGACGTACGTCAGCAGCTTTTGCGAGTCCAAGATGTAGCCAAAGTAGAGCAGTTTGGCGTGCAAGACGAAAAGATCTTCGTTGAAATCCCACAAAAACGTTTGGCCCAGCTCGGTCTTGATGTCAATGCCGTGTTAGGCCAGCTCAGCCAAGAAAACGCCGTAGAGAACGCAGGTACGGTGCAAGGTCCGCTGGATGTATTTCAAGTGCGCATTGGCGGTCAGTTTGAAACTGAAGAACAGCTACGGGCCATGCCCATTCGGGGCATTTCAGGGCAAGAGCTCAAGCTTGGCGACATTGCTACGGTCACGCGCGGGTACACAGACCCTGCAACGGTGAAAGTGCACCATCAAGGCAAGCCCGTGATTGCTTTAGGTGTCTCAATGGCCAAAGGCGGCGACATCATTGCTTTGGGCGAGGCCTTGAAAGTGGCAACCACGCGCATTGAAAAAACATTGCCAGCGGGTGTGAGTCTGGTTCAGGTGCAAGACCAGCCCAAAGCGGTGGCGAAGTCGGTCGGCGAATTCGTGCATGTTTTGATCGAGGCAGTTCTGATCGTGTTGCTGGTTAGCTTTGTGGCTTTGGGTTTGCACAAGGGCGGGCGCTACGGTTGGTATGTGGACATGCGCCCAGGCTGGGTGGTAGCTATCACCATTCCGTTGGTGTTGGCCATGACGTTTTTGGCCATGAATTATTGGGGCATTGGGCTGCACAAAATTTCGCTAGGTTCGCTCATCATTGCGCTGGGTTTGTTGGTGGATGACGCCATCATTGCTGTGGAGATGATGGTGCGCAAAATGGAAGAAGGCTATGACCGCGTGCGCGCCGCCACGTTTGCGTATGAAGTCACCGCCATGCCCATGCTGACGGGCACGCTCATCACAGCTGCGGGTTTTTTGCCGATTGGCATGGCCAAGTCCACGGTGGGCGAATACACCTACGCCATTTTTGCGGTGACTGTGATCGCTTTACTGTTGAGCTGGTGGGTATCGGTGTACTTTGTGCCTTACTTAGGTACTTTGCTTTTGAAAGTAAAGCCGCACGATGAACACGGCGGCGAGCACGAGTTGTTTGATGGTCCGTTTTACCGTCACTTCCGTACTGCGGTGACGTGGTGTGTGGAGTACCGCTGGAAAGCAATTGTCATCACCATCCTCATCTTTGTCCTGGGTTTGATGGGCATGGGTCGCGTGCAGCAGCAGTTCTTCCCAGATTCCAGCCGACCTGAAATTTTGGTGGACTTGTGGTTCCCAGAAGGCACGGCGTTCAAAGCGAATGAAGCGATCACGCAAGCTGTTGAGCAGCGTTTGCTCAAAGAGCAGGGTGTTCAGACCGTGAGTACTTGGATTGGCTCTGGCGTGCCGCGGTTTTACTTGCCACTGGACCAAGTGTTTCCACAAACCAATGTGTCGCAAATTATTGTGATTCCCGATAGCTTGGAGCGTCGTGAGTCCTTGCGCTTAGGCCTGCCTGCGATTTTGGCCCAGGAGTTCCCAGAGGCGCGTGCGCGTGTGAAGTTGTTACCCAATGGCCCGCCTGTGCCATACCCCGTGCAGTTTCGTGTGGTCGGCCCCGACCCCAAAGTGCTACGTGTTCGCGCCGAAGAGGTAAAGGCACAAATGCGAGCTAATCCAACAACGCGTGGGGTGAACGACAACTGGAACGAAGCCATCAAAGTGGTGCGTTTAGAGGTTGACCAAGCCAAGGCCCGCGCTTTAGGCGTGACCAGCCAATCGATCGCGCAAGCCATGCGTACGTTGTTGGTGGGCTCGACCGTGGAGCAGTTCCGCGAGGACAACAAACTCATTGACATCGTATTGCGCCAACCGCTGAACGAGCGCGATGCCATCAGCGACTTGACCAATGCCTACATTCCAACGGCCTCGGGCCGCATGATTCCGGCTACCCAAATTGTGAAGCCTGTGTTTTCGTGGGAGCCAGGCGTGATGTGGCGTGAAGGACGTGAGTACGCTATCACGGTGCAGTGCGACATCATTGAAGGGCTGCAGGGTGCGACCGTCACGCAACAATTGCTGCCGGATCTGAAAAAGCTGGAAGCCAAGTGGATAGACGCTGACACACAGTCTTATCGCATTGAAGTAGCGGGTGCTGTGGAGGAGAGCTCCAAAGGTTCTAGCTCTATCTCTGCAGGCATGCCGGTGATGTTGTTCATCACCTTCACCTTGCTGATGCTGCAGCTGCACAGCTTCAGCCGTGCCATGTTGGTGTTTCTCACCGGTCCGTTGGGTTTGGCGGGCGTGGCTGGCGCTTTATTGGCGCTCAACCGTCCATTCGGTTTCGTGGCTTTGTTGGGCGTGATTGCTTTGATGGGCATGATTCAGCGCAATTCGGTGATCTTGATTGACCAAATTGAGCAAGACCGAGCGAATGGTGTACCAGCTTGGGAGGCGATTGTGGAGTCGGCGGTGCGTCGTTTGCGCCCAATTGTGCTGACCGCAGCTGCTGCAGTGCTGGCCATGATTCCGCTCACACGCAGCGTTTTTTGGGGCCCCATGGCCGTTGCCATCATGGGCGGCCTCATTGTCGCCACTGTCTTGACGCTTCTTGCCTTGCCTGCTATGTATGCGGCATGGTTTCAGGTCGAAAAGCCGTCTAAAATGCAAAGCTGACCGATTTCAAGCGGGTGGTCTTCCCAGACCACCCGTTGTTATTTAGAAACCCGCGCGGGTGGCGAAATTGGTAGACGCACCAGGTTTAGGTCCTGACGTCCGCAAGGATGTGCGGGTTCGAGTCCCGCCCCGCGCACCACTTGATTCATAGCAAGCGGCCAAAAGGCCGCTGCTAAACATGCCAATTTAGGAGAAACCACATGGCCGTGACCGTTGAAACTTTGGAAAAGCTGGAACGCAAAATTACTTTGACGTTGCCTGTGGATGTCA
>Ga0213920_1001410_pt1 | contig 13278 bp, 11 predicted proteins | sample McNCre1117MG_FD_161054 | JGI IMG/M metagenome (GOLD analysis project Ga0213920, IMG submission 161054) | Freshwater microbial communities from McNutts Creek, Athens, Georgia, United States - 11-17 MG | ecosystem: Environmental > Aquatic > Freshwater > Creek | place: USA: Georgia | collected...
TACATTCCGTTTGAACTGACGCATTTGATCCACGAACCTTCGTGGATGAATGCCTTCATCGTGGTGCTGAATGCGGTCATCGTCGGCTACTTGGCCTACGCACTGTGGCAACGCCACCAACCACACACGCAAACATGACCGATATCCTCACCGTCACCATGAATCCCGCCTTGGATGTGCTGACCACCATCGACCAGGTGAGTCACACCCACAAAATGCGCTGCGGCCCTGTGCTGAAACATCCGGGCGGCGGTGGCGTGAACGTGGCGCGTGTACTGCACCGCTTAGGCGCCAACTGCGTGGCTTTGTATTTGGCAGGCGGCGTCACCGGCGAGCGCCACCACAAGCTGATGAGCGCTGAAAAAGTACGCTGTCATGTCCTGCCAATGGCCGAAGAAACGCGTGAGAGCTTTTCGGTGCACGAAACATCCAGTGGCAACGACTTTCGCTTCGTATTGCCCGGCCCCCACGCGTCAGCCGCCGAATTGGAGGCCTGTGTGGACTACGTGGCACAGCACCTGCCCAAACAATTTTTAGTCATCAGCGGCGGTTTAACCCCAGATGCACCGACTGACTTTTACGCGCGCTTAGCCACGCTGGCCAAACAACACGGCTTGCGTGTGGTGCTTGACACCAACGGCCCTGCATTGGCCAAAGCCTTGAAGGTGGGGGTGTATTTGTTCAAACCCAGCTTGCGTGAGTTACGCGATCTCACAGGCCAAGCCCTGCCCGACGAAGACGCTCAAATAGCCGCGGCACGGCAGCTGATTGAAAGCGGACAAGCTGAGGTGGTGGCTTTGTCGTTGGGCGCTGAAGGCGCGATGGTGATCAGCGCCACCCAAAGCTGGCGCGCGCGAAGCATTCCAGTCGAGGTACAAACCACGATTGGCGCAGGTGACAGCTTTTTAGGTGGCATGGTCTGGTCCCTCAGCCGGGGCGACGCCTTGCTCAACGCCTTTCAGTACGGCATCGCTGCGGGTGCGGCAGCCCTGCTGCGCCCGGGTACATCCTTGTGTCAAGCCGGCGATGTGCATCGTCTGCTACCCCAAGTCGTGGTCAACGCGATTTAAAAAATTTCACAAGCGCTACGTCACTCTTCACAAGGCTAGGCTAAACCCGCAGCTAATATAGGGTTTCATATTTAGGAGACGGTTATGCCAGTGATTACCAACATCGAAGACTTGCGCGTTTTGGCCGAAAAACGTGTGCCCCGCATGTTCTATGACTATGCCGACTCCGGCAGCTGGACTGAGGGCACCTACCGCGCCAACGAAGCGGACTTTCAAAAAATCAAGCTGCGCCAGCGCGTGGCCGTGAACATGGAAAACCGCAGCACTGCCACCAAAATGGTGGGCCTCGATGTGAAGATGCCCGTGGCTATTGCCCCCGTGGGCCTGACCGGCATGCAAAGCGCCGATGGCGAAATCAAAGCGGCGCGTGCGGCTGAAAAATTCGGCATCCCCTTCATCTTGTCCACCATGAGCATTTGCTCCATGGAAGACGTGGCGGCGGCCACCACCGCCCCCTTCATGTACCAGCTCTACATGATGCGCGACCGCGAAGCCATGTCCAACATGATTGAGCGTGCTCGCAAAGCCAAGTGCAGCGCTTTGGTGCTGACCCTTGACCTGCAAGTGATTGGCCAACGCCACAAAGACTTAAAGAATGGCTTGACCGCGCCGCCCAGCCCCACCATCGCCAACATCATCAACCTGATGACCAAGCCGCGTTGGTGTTTGGGCATGGTCGGCACACGCCGTCACACCTTTGGCAACTTGGTGGGCCACGTCAAAGGCGTGAGCAACATGAAATCGCTGTCTTCATGGACCAACGAGCAGTTTGACCCACGCCTGTCGTGGGAGGACGTGGCTTGGGTCAAAGCCCAGTGGGGCGGCAAGCTCATCCTCAAAGGCATTCAAGACGTGGAAGACGCCAAGCTGGCCGCGCAAAGCGGCGCAGATGCCATCGTGGTCAGCAACCACGGCGGTCGTCAGTTAGACGGTGCGCAGTCCAGCATCGAGGCCCTGCCCCCCATCGTGGCGGCGGTGGGCGACCAAATTGAGGTGTGGATGGACGGCGGCATACGCTCCGGCCAAGACGTGCTCAAAGCTTGGGCCTTGGGCGCACGCGGCACGCTGATTGGCCGCGCCATGGTCTATGGCTTGGGCGCAATGGGCGAAGAAGGTGTGAGCAAAGCCTTGCAAATCATCCACAAAGAGTTGGATGTCACCATGGCATTTTGCGGTCACACCAACATTCAAAACGTGAACACCAACATCTTGCTGCCAGGTACTTTCCCAAGTGCTTGATCACGCCACCTCCCCCACCACCACCGGCGTGAGCGCCTGGTGGCGCGCCCTCGGTATTTTTCTAAGCCTTGTGGTGTTCATCGGTTGGGCCTTCAGCGCCAGCATGTACGAGCAGCTCAAGGCACAAATTCACCACTTGGAAGCCAAGCTGGTAGAGATTCCACAGGTGCGCGAGGTGTCTGTGCTCTTAGACGAGCAGCAAGCACCGGCCATGCTATTGACCTATGACCCGAAAAACCTAAAACTGCAAGTGCAGCGTCTCAACGAGGTCAAAGAGGGCCGTGAACAAGCCTTGCATGTTTGGGCGATTTCGGATGACGACACCTCACGCCTTCTCGGCGTGCTAACGGACCGGTACAAAACCCAACAACTCGACGTACCCGCACAAGCACTTGAGGGTGCGCGCAACTTGGGCATCAGCGTGGAAAACAAAGATCGCGGCCCGCGCGAGGGCAAGCCTCGACAGCCTTGGCTGTTCAAAGGCTGGTTGGTGCAAAAAGCGATTTAAGCCTTACAGCTTTTCACTCCACGGCACACCGCCTGTCGCCCAGTCGTGGCGGGGCACATCCAAAAACAAAACATCCACGCTCTCGGGTTTGCTGCCTAGCGTTTGAACGCAGGCGGCGGTGAAGGCCTGTGCCAACGCCTTTTTTTGCTCGGGTGTGCGGCCTTCGATGAGTTCAACGCGGATGGTGGGCATGGGTTCTCCTAGGGGTTAAAAGTTGGCTGCGATTATGCTTGCAGGCTGTGACCACGCTCGAATCTGCCCACTCCCATCAGCGCCGCATTGCGCACTTGGACATGGACGCGTTTTACGCGTCGGTGGAGTTGCTGCGTTACCCCCAACTCAAGGGCCTGCCCGTGGTGATTGGTGGAGGTCGCCGCCGTGAAGATGACCTCTTGGGGCGCTTGCGTGTGGCGCATCCCGAGCACGCGTGGTCTGAACACAATCTGCACGAAATACCCCTGGACTTTTTTCCACGCATCGCGGGCTACACGGGGCGTGGCGTCATCACCACCGCCACGTATGCGGCACGCCAGTTTGGTGTGGGCTCAGCCATGGGGGTGATGAAAGCCGCCAAGCTCTGCCCCGACGCCATCCTGCTGCCCGTGGACTTTGACCAATACCGCCACTACTCGCAGCGCTTCAAAGCCATCATCACCGACATTGCGCCTTTGATGGAAAACCGTGGCGTGGACGAGGTATACATCGACTTCACCGAGGTGCCGGGCGGGCAGCGCGAGGGTGGGCGCGTGCTGGCAAGGTTGATACAAAAAGCGATCTTTGACGACACGGGCCTGACCTGCTCAGTGGGGGTGGCGCCCAACAAGCTGCTGGCCAAGATGGCCAGCGAGTTCAACAAACCCAACGGCATCTCCATCGTGCAGCCCGAGGACTTGGCCACTCTAATTTGGCCGCTGCCCTGTCGCAAGATCAATGGCATTGGCCCCAAGGCCGAGGCCAAGCTGGCCCAGCACGACATCCACAGCATTGGCAATTTGGCCCAGCGCGACCGCTTGTGGCTGATGCAGCACTTTGGCAAAAGCTACGGCGCTTGGCTGCACGACGCAGCCCACGGCAAGGATGATCGCCCAATTGAAACTGCGAGCGAACCTGTCAGCATCAGCCGTGAAACCACGTTTGAACACGATTTGCACGCCGTGCGTGACCGCGAGGCGCTGGGCGCCATCTTCACCCGACTGTGTGAGCAAGTGGCCGCCGACTTGCAACGCAAAGGCTATGTGGGCAAGACGATTGGCATCAAGCTGCGCTATGACAATTTTCAAAGCGTCACGCGTGACCAAACCCTCACGGGCTATGTGAACCAAGCTCAGGTCATTCGTCAAGCTGCGGGTCAATGCCTCAAACGGGTAGCCCTCACGCGCCGCCTGCGCTTGTTGGGCGTGCGTGTAGGTTCGCTCATGAAATTGGAAGACTGGCAAGCGCAAGGTCTGCGCACCGAAGAGGCGCCCACGCCACCCTACACAGAATCACTGTTCGGGGACGATGTGCCTCCAAAATGATCACCTGATTGAACAGGTGAAAATACCAAATACATTCAGAATGGGTTTTGCCACATGCGTACGGTCAAACGACATCTACTTGGGCTTTTCGCCAGTGCTTGGCTGATCAGCGGCGCCACCCAAGCCGCCTGCTTGGGCGAACAAAACGCCACCAAGGTTTACAGCTTCGATGTGGTGCCCCAGCTCACTGCTGCCAAAATTTACACCACTTGGTCACCGTTGCTGCAACGCGTCGGCGAAGAGGCGGGTTTGTGTTTTGAACTGCGCGTCTCGCCCACCATTCCTGAGTTCGAGCAAAAGCTGCTCAAAGGCGAACCCGAGTTTGTATTTCTCAACCCCTACCATGCTGTGCTGGCTAACCAAAAGAAAAAATACCAACCATTGCTGGCTGACAGCGCAGATTTGCTGACCGGCATTTTGGTGGTTCGTGCCGACAGCCCCATCAAAAACTTAGATGAACTCAAGGGAAAAACCGTGTCGCTTCCGGCACCCAACTCGTTTGCAGCCTCATTGCTGATTCGCGCAGAACTGGCGAAAAGAAAAATCGACGTCCAACCCGTGTTTGTCAAAACACACAGCAATGTGTATCGCTCCGTCATTGGTAAAGATGCCGTAGCTGGCGGCGGCGTGAACAACACCTTAGACAACGAAGCGCCAGAAGTACGCCAGCAATTGCGGGTTTTGTTTGAAACCCCCGCCTACACGCCACACCCTATCGTCACGCATCCTTCCGTCCCTGCGGCGGTGCGAGAACGATTTTTGCAGGCCATGCTTAAGCTGACGCAAGACGATGCAGGGCGAAAATTGCTCGATGGCATCAATTTGCAAAAACCGCAGGCAGTGACGTATGCCAAGCACTACAAGCCTTTAGAGAAGCTTCAATTAGAAAAGTTCTTGGTCTTAACCGGACAGTGATATGCAGCAGCGACTGACCTCTTCACAGTGGAAAAGTATCAAGCCTGCGCTTTGGATTGGGTTGGCTTTGGCACTGCTGCAAATTGGCTCAGGGTTGGCTGCCTATTACCAATCCAAAAGCTTGCTGTGGGAAGGCAAACTCCAAACAGCACAAAACTTATCGCAAGGCTTGGTGGTGGCCGTGGCAGACCAAATGGTGCTGAAAGACTATGCCTCGGTAGAGTCACGTATTTTACAAACCATGTCCAACACCGAAGTCTCCTCGGTCATGTTGACAGACACCTCCGGACGTGTGCTGTCAGCACTCAAACGTGACAAAGGACAAGCCCCTCGCTTGGTGTTTGAGCCGGACTGGATACCCACCCCGCAAACTACGAATGCCCTTGTGCAATCCAGGGATCAGGCATTCATCACCACTTGGGCCAAAGTACGCTTAGGGGCTGATCTGGGTTGGGTTCGTCTACAAACAGACAACGCCTTAGACAGTGAGGATTTATCGAGCTTGCGCCAACACACGCTGTTGCTGTCTGCGCTGTCGGTACTTTCAGGTGTCATCATTTTGGGGATTTTTTTGTGGCGTGCTTACTTCACGGTGGTCAAGCGTGGGCACATGTTTGAAGTCAAGCTCGACGAAGCCACCCAACGCCTCGTGCAATCTGAAAAGCTCGCCTCGTTGGGTGAGTTGGCAGCGGGTGTGGCCCATGAAATCAACAACCCCGTGGGTTATGTGTCCTCCAACTTAGCGACGCTGCAAAAGTATTTGGCTGTGTACGAAAAAGTGTTGGATGCACCACACACAGACAGCCCGGACATGGTGGCCTTGAAAAAGAAACTCAACTACACCTTCATTCGCGACGACGTACAAAACTTGATGAAAGAAACACAAGAAGGCGTGGGCCGCGTCAAGACCATCATTCAAGATTTGAAAGACTACGCACGGACCAATTCCGCCGCCCATTACATGGCGGCAGATATTCATGTGGGGTTGAAATCCACCCTCAACATTGCACGCAACCAGTTGAAGGACCGTGCCGATGTGCGTTTAGAACTCGGAAACTTGCCATGGATTGAATGCGCGCCTGCACAAATTGACCAAGTATTTTTAAACCTCATCGTCAATGCCGCACAAGCCATGCCAGCGGGCAAGATGGGCTCCATCCACATTCGTACCCGCTGCAATGACAAGCTGGCATGGATTGAAGTGCAAGACAACGGCCCGGGCATTCCTCCTGAAGTTTTGAAAAAAATCTTCGATCCATTTTTTACTACCAAAGACCCAGGTACAGGCACAGGCCTTGGCTTGTCCGTGTCACAAAACATCATCCAACAACACGGTGGCACACTGGAAGTGGTCAGCGTCGTGGGCGTTGGAACCACCTTCACCATCACCTTACCCATCAAACGCCACACAGCACAAGGATGACCATGACCTCTAGCAATGAATCATTTGATGCCAGCCAATACAAGATCCTTTGCGTGGACGATGAGCCCAATATCTTGTCGGCCCTGCGCCGAATGTTGTCGCTGGAGGGCTATCAAGTGCTCACCGCTGAAAGTGGTGCTCAAGCCTTGGAGATGCTCTCGGCTGACACAGTCAACGTCATCATCTCAGACATGCAAATGCCACAAATGGACGGCACACAGCTGCTTGAGAAAGTACGCCAGCAGTGGCCACAAACCATGCGATTGCTGCTCACGGGCGCCTCTGATGTATCGGGCGCGATTGACGCCATCAACCAAGGGGCTATTTACCGCTACACCGCCAAGCCCTGGAACGACGAGGAGTTATTGGGCACCCTCAAGTCGGCCATCACATTCGGCACTTTGGCCAGTGAGCACGAGCGACTCGCCGCACTGACAGAAGCACAAAAAGAGTCCCTCAACGAAATGGTGGAAACGCTGGAGTCACGGGTACAGGAGCGCACCAAAGACTTGCGAGCCGCCTATGTGGCATCCATCAAAGCATTTTCAAATTTATTGGAGCTTCGCCGACCCGATTTATTGCCCCATTCACGACGCGTGGCCACGCTCTCTATGAAGATGGCCAAGCTGGCAGGATTGAGCGAGGATGACTGTCAGTCGGTGTTCATTGCGGGTTTGTTGCACGACATCGGCAAGGTGGGCTTGAGTGACCGCGTGTTGAACACCAAGTTCATCGAGCTGCCCTTGGCCGATGCCAAGGTGTATCGCACACACTGTGCGATGGGCGAAGCCACACTCAACACGCTAGACGATATGAAAAACGTGGCCGCCATCATTCGCTCGCACCACGAATACTTCAACGGCACTGGATTTCCCGATGCGTTGTCAGGCAATGACATCCCAGTGGGTGCACGCATCGTCGCCATCGTCGAAGCCTATGAAGAGCTGCAATCAGGTGACTACGCCAAAGCAGAAAGTAGCCCTGCCGATGCCGTGCGTGTGGTGATCAGCAACAAAGGGAAGCTGTTTTGCCCCGAGATGACCGATATATTTGTGAAAGCCCTCAGCAGCTGAAGCTAAAGACGAGCCATCACTGACGTGCGGTGCGCACATTCGATGGCATCGCTTGCGGGTGGCTGGTACGCCAAGGGTTGATGTCCAACCCACCACGACGTGTGTAACGCGCATACACCTCTAAGCGCAGCGGTTTGCAGCGCCGCGTGATGTCCATGAAGATGCGCTCCACGCATTGCTCATGAAACTCGTTGTGGTTTCTAAAACTCACGATGTAGCGCAACAGACCTGCTTGTTCTATTTGCGGGCCGGTGTAGCGAATGCGCACACTGCCCCAGTCGGGTTGGCCCGTGACCAAGCAATTGCTTTTGAGCAAATTGCTGGTCAATGTTTCTGTCGTTGGCGCTTCGTTGAAATTGGCGGTGAGCAACTCGGGGTTGGGCTGGTACTCGTCGCAATCCAAATCTAAACGGTCGAGGCTTAAGCCGTCCAACTCGTGCACGGGTTCGCGGTCAAAACTCTCCGGCAACACCAGTTGCACACCCACGCTCGCTTGGACGGGCGTGCCATGCCAGATGGCTGCACTCAGATCTTGGCGCAAACGTGTTTGCAACTCTGCGATATCTGAGAGCCGGGTGTTGTTGAAGCTGTTCAGGTAGAGCTTGAATGACTTGCTCTCAATGATGTGCGTTGACTCTGCGGGCACGGTGATGCGTGCCAACGCGACCTGCGGCTTGCCGCGCGTGTTGAGCCAACTCAACTCATAGGCGGTCCATAAGTCAGCCCCAAAAAAGGGGGGCTGCCCAGTGATGCCAATTTCGTCACGTTTGGCTTGGCGCGGAATCGGAAACAACAAAGACGCGTCGTACTGATCGACATACGACGACGATTTGCCCAATTGGGATTGTTCAGGTGTGTTCATGTGCATCAGTCCAATTTACGGCGGAACACTTTGCGGTCTGGCTCAGACACCGCCGCGTCAAACGCATAGCCTTCTAGGTTGAAGCCTTCCAAGCCCTTGGGTGTTTTGACTTGATGGGTCACGGCGTAACGTGTCATCAAACCACGCGCACGCTTGGCATTGAAGCTGATGATTTTGTACTTGCCACCTTTGTAGTCTTCAAACACACATTCAATCACGCGGGCTTGCAGAGCTTTGCGGTCGACCGACTTGAAATACTCTTGCGACGCCAAGTTCACAAGGATGGGCTCGCGCTCGTCACTCAAGCGCTCGTTCAAATAGTCGGCAATCTGCGTGCCCCAAAACTTGTAAAGGTTATTACCCTTCTCGTTGGCCAGCGATGTCCCCATCTCCAAACGGTAGGGCTGCATCCAATCGAGGGGGCGCAACACGCCATAAAGACCGCTCAAGATCGCGACATGGTCCTGCGCCCATGCCAAGTCTTTGGGTTTCAAACTTTTGGCATCCAAGCCCTCGTACACATCGCCGTTAAAAGCCAACACGGCTTGTTTGGCATTTTTGGCCGTGAATTGAGGGCGCCATGCTTGGTAGCGTGCCACGTTCAAGCTGGCAAGCGCATCGCTCAAATGCATCAAGGTGGCAATGTCTTGCGGCGATTTGTCTTTCAGGATGTCGATCAACGCGCTGGACTGCTTCACAAACAGGGGTTGTGTGTGGGGCACGTCCCCCGCAGGGGTTTCGTAGTCAAGGGCTTTGGCGGGAGAGAGCAGGAACAACATAGGGCACAAAACAAACGGCACAAGGAAGCTTGAATTATCAGGGGATCGCCCATCCCCTAGGTAAAATGGCTCCTTTAGCCCTGTGGCCCAACGGCAGCTCTGTGCATGCCGTTTTCTTTTGTCAAACATCCATCCCATGAGCAATACGCCCGCCCTCGCCCTCGAACAACCCGGCCTTGAGCGCCTCTCCAAATCGTTCGAACCTGCCGCCCTTGAAGCCCACTGGGGCCCCGAGTGGGAAAAACGTGGCTATGGCATTGCTGGTTTTCGTGGCACGGGCGCACCTGCAGCTGACGCCCCCGCGTTTGCCATTCAGCTGCCCCCGCCTAACGTCACGGGCACGCTGCACATGGGCCACGCCTTCAACCAGACCATCATGGACTCGCTCACGCGCTACCACCGCATGTCTGGTTTTAATACCGCATGGATTCCCGGCACCGACCATGCGGGCATTGCCACGCAAATCGTGGTCGAGCGCCAGCTCCAGGCCAAAGGCATCAGCCGCCACGACATGGGCACCAGCCCTGCCGAAGCGCGCAAGAACTTTGTGAGCAAGGTTTGGGAGTGGAAAGAGGAATCGGGCAGCACCATCACCAGCCAAATGCGCCGCATGGGCGACAGCGTGGACTGGAGCCGCGAATACTTCACGATGGACCCCAAGCTGTCCAAGACCGTGACCGAAACTTTTGTGCAGCTGTACGAGCAAGGCCTGATTTACCGTGGCAAGCGCCTGGTCAACTGGGACCCGGTGCTGATGAGCGCGGTGTCTGACCTCGAAGTCGAGAGCGAGGAAGAAGACGGCTCGATGTGGCACATCCGCTATGACTTGGTAGACCCGGATGGCAGCCTTGCGGCTGCGGGCTCAGGCAGCCTCACGGTCGCCACGACCCGCCCCGAAACCCTGCTGGGTGACGTGGCCGTGATGGTGCACCCCGAAGACGAGCGTTACAGCGCCTTGATCGGCAAGCAAGTCAACCTGCCTTTGTGCGGCCGCACCATCCCCGTGATCGCGGATGACTATGTGGACAAAGAGTTCGGCACTGGCGTGGTGAAGGTCACCCCCGCCCACGACACCAACGACTACGCCGTAGGCCAGCGCCATAAGCTGGACATGATCTGTGTGCTCAACCTCGACGCCACCATCAACAGCAACGCGCCCGAAAAATACCGTGGCCTCGACCGTTTCGTCGCCCGCAAGGCCGTGGTGGCCGACCTCGAAGCCACAGGCGCTTTGGTGGAGGTGAAGAAACACAAGCTCATGGTGCCGCGCTGCGCACGTACCGGCCAGGTGATCGAGCCCATGCTGACCGACCAATGGTTTGTTGCCATGAACCAGGTCGGTCAAGGCGACGCGACAGGCAAGAGCATTGCGCAAAAAGCCATTGATGCGGTGCAATCGGGTGAAGTCAAGTTCGTGCCTGAAAACTGGATCAACACCTACAACCAGTGGATGAACAACATCCAGGACTGGTGCATCTCGCGCCAGCTGTGGTGGGGCCACCAGATCCCGGCCTGGTACGACGAAGACGGCAATGTGTATGTGGCGCGTGATGAAGCAGAGGCGCAAGCCAAGGCCCCGGGCAAAACACTCAAGCGTGATGAAGACGTGTTGGATACGTGGTACTCGTCTGCCTTAGTGCCGTTCTCTACTTTGGGCTGGCAGGCTACTGCCGCGAGCGCGGGGGGCGCAGGCAGTCTTGCTCCTCTTCGCGATGCTCAGAATGTCGCTGCGACTGCCGACGCCCCCCACGCTCACGGCAGCAGCCATGGGGCATCCGAAGATTACGACTTGTATTTGCCTTCATCCGTTCTGGTCACGGGTTACGACATCATCTTTTTCTGGGTGGCTCGGATGATCATGATGACCACGCACTTCACTGGGCGTGTGCCGTTCAAACATGTCTACATCCACGGTCTGGTGCTCGATGCACAAGGTAAGAAGATGAGCAAGTCTGAGGGCAATGTGCTTGACCCGGTGGACTTGATTGACGGCATCACGCTCGAACCCCTGCTGGAAAAACGCACACAGGGTTTGCGTAAGCCCGAAACCGCGCCCAAGGTGCGCAAGCAAACTGAAAAAGAATTTCCAGAAGGCATTCCAGCTTATGGCGCAGACGCACTGCGCTTCACCTTTGCCGCGCTTGCCTCATTGGGCCGTAGCATCAACTTTGACAGCAAGCGCTGCGAAGGCTATCGCAACTTCTGTAACAAAGTGTGGAACGCCTCACGCTTTGTGCTGATGAACTGCGAGGGCCAAGACTGTGGCCTCAAAGAACACACCAAAGAAGAATGCGCCGTGGGTGGTCCATCACACGGCTACCTGAACTTCAGCCAAGCCGACCGCTGGATTGTTTCTAAGCTCCAACGCGTGGAAGCGGAAGTCGCCAAAGGTTTTGCCGAGTACCGCTTGGACAACGTAGCCAACACAATTTATGACTTCGTTTGGAACGAGTTTTGCGATTGGTATTTGGAAATCGCCAAGGTACAGATCAACACCGGTGACGATGCCCAAAAGCGTGCGACACGCCGTACCCTAATTCGCACGCTGGAAACCATTCTGCGTTTGGCGCACCCCATCACCCCTTTCATTACCGAAGAGCTGTGGCAAACCGTGGCCATGGTGGCGGGTCGTATCAAGGCGGACGACAAAGCCGCATCCATCAGCATTGCGGCTTACCCTGTGAGCCAACCCGAGCGAATCGACGAACAAGCCGAGGCCTATGTGGCGCGCGTCAAGTCGTTGGTCGATGCTTGCCGCAACTTGCGCGGTGAAATGGGCGTGTCGCCTGCCACCCGCATGCCTTTGTTTGCACTGGCTGGCAATGCAGAAGAATTCGCCTTCATGCAGGGCGCAGCACCTGTGTTGCAAGCCTTGGCCAAACTCAGCGAAGTCAAAGTGTTTGATGACGAAGCCGCATGGTCTGCCGCTGCACAAGCTGCGCCCGTGGCCGTGATTGGCCAGCTGCGTGTGTGCTTGTTCATCGAAGTGGATGTGGCTGCGGAGAAGATTCGCTTGGGCAAAGAAGTGGATCGTTTGCAAAACGAAATCACAAAAGCGGGTGCAAAGCTCAGCAATGAAGCCTTTGTGGCCAAAGCACCACCCGCCGTGATTGACGAAGCCAAGAAGCGCGTCGCCGAGTTCACCGCCACCTTGACCAAAGTGCAAGAGCAGCTTGTCAAACTTCAGAAATAAAGCCTCGCTAAACTTGGCAAAACTATCAATTCCAAGCGAATGAAAAACAAACTGACCAAAGCCGTGTTCCCTGTCGCAGGCATGGGCACACGCTTCTTGCCCGCGACCAAAGCCAGCCCCAAAGAAATGCTGACCGTGGTGGACAAGCCGCTCATTCAATACGCGGTGGAAGAGGCCTACGAGGCTGGCATTCGTGAAATGATTTTTGTCACAGGTCGCAGCAAGCGCGCCATTGAAGACCACTTTGACATGGCCTATGAGCTCGAAACCGAACTCGAAGCCGCTGGCAAACAAGCGTTGCTCGACATCGTGCGTAGCGTCCAACCCGACGACATGCAATGCGTGTACGTGCGCCAAGCGCGCGCACTAGGCTTAGGTCATGCGGTGTTGTGCGCCGAGCACTTGGTGGGCGACGAACCCTTTGCTGTGTTACTCGCCGACGACTTGATGCGCGGCAAGCCAGGCGGCCCTGGTGTATTGAAGCAAATGGCTGAGGTATTTGCGCGTACACAGTCTTCTGTGTTGGCCGTGCAAGAAGTGCCGCTGGAACATGTGCATCGCTACGGCGTGGTGGCAGGCACAGACATTGGCAACGGCTTGGTCGATATCCAAAAAATGGTGGAAAAACCTAAAGCCGAAGTCGCCCCCTCGCGCACCACCGTTGCTGGCCGCTACATTTTGACTCCTGCTGTGTTTGAG
>Ga0213920_1001411_pt1 | contig 13276 bp, 28 predicted proteins | sample McNCre1117MG_FD_161054 | JGI IMG/M metagenome (GOLD analysis project Ga0213920, IMG submission 161054) | Freshwater microbial communities from McNutts Creek, Athens, Georgia, United States - 11-17 MG | ecosystem: Environmental > Aquatic > Freshwater > Creek | place: USA: Georgia | collected...
ATGCATTGTAGTTGCAGATTTTTTAACTGCTCCTATTTTTTTTCTTTTATATATAACGTCAGTAACTTTTCCTTTTCTTACTGTTTTTACATATTTACCTACTGACTTTTTCTTTGTTATTTTCTTTGCTGCTTTCTTTTTTACAGCGTGTTTTTTACCTACTGGGGATTTACCTTTATGTTTACTTGCATAAATTGCAGACGCTTGCGCTACTGCTTTTTTCCATTCCATTTTAGGACTCTTTTTGCGTATTGCCTTAGCTTCCTTAATAATTACTTGTAAAGCTGTCATTTTTTTATATATTTTATTAATAAAATTATTCCTAAACCTAAAGCACCGTATAATACCCAATTTGTTTTACCAGTACTGGTAGTAAATAAATTAGATATACTTTCGATAGGAGTAGCGTTATAATTTAATTCACTTGTGTTAAACATAGCTAATTTATAGTCTCTAGACGCTTGGTTAACGTCCGTACTTTGCTGCGCAGCATTTAAAAGATAATTATTAAAATATTGTTTATCTTTTATTGTTAAATTTTTATAATCATTAGGATATGCAGAACGATACCACAATACCAATTCCCTAGCACTTACGTCTTTTGCCCTATGATTTATTTGATTATCCCCAGCTATTATTAATGTTAATCTATTATAAGGATTAGCAACAACTAATTTAGGTTTTAAATTACTTATAAAATTTCTAGCGTCTGCTGCTGGATGAGCAGTTAAATCAGTAAAAAATTGTCCACCCGATACTAGCAAAGCAATATCCGCAGTTATATCAGTTCCACCACTGGCAAATACTCTAGCAGCCGAAGCAGCAGTAGCAGTTCCAGACGAAGATAAATCCCCAATTTTATAACCTATATAATCTGCGTTATACATTATTTTTTCTTTAATAAAAAGTATGCAGCTAAACCAGCAGCACCAATTAATAAAATAGTACTTGTATTAATTCCGGTTGATTGTGGTTGAACAGTTTCTAAATTAGAAGGTGTTGACAATGGATTGTCATAAAAAGTACCCCCACCAGCATTAAATCCTTGTGAACTTCCACCTTTTGTAGCTGTAATTATAGCTGGTGCGCCACTTACTAATACTTCCCACCAATTTCGGTTATCACTTGTAGTGTCTTGTCCTATACCACTCATTGCGACTAATGCCATATTTTTTATTTTTTTGTCTTTATAAAAATAAGGTTGCTTTTTTTCGTCAAATTGCTCCAATACTGGATCAATCCAAAATTCTGTCCCATTTTCTTTTACCACTGCAAAAACGTGTTGAGGGGTATTATCAAATGGATCATAAGAAGCAAACCTATAATAAACGTCAAACTTTTTTCCAGTGTTTCTACGGTAAGCGTCCATAATTCCATTTGCAAAAGTTGCATACCCTTTACAATCAATACCTACAATATTTGAAGCTAGTAAAGCACTTGGCGATCTTAATATTTGCATTTCTTCTGGTTCAATATTATACTTGAACTCGTCCTTTAAAAAATTCCAAACATTAAATGCTGTTTCTTCTACGCTTCCACCGTCAAAATATCTAAAGATCTTATCATACTCATTTGAGTATTTATAATGATTTCTTATCAGTGCGTCAATAATATCAACTGTGTCCTGATTAGCAACCACTATTTCCTTTTTTCCTAAAAATGGACTTACTTTTCCTATTAATAAACTTCTATTAACCATTTACAGTAGGGTATCCAAATTCAAGGGGTAAAGTAATATAATCTATTATTATAGTTCCAGTAAATTTATAGCTAAACTTACTATCCTTATATTTTTGTATCAAATTAGATACACCGTAATAACTTAATGTTACTGGTATATTTAATAAACTTGATCCACTTTGCAATACAGTAGGCGTAATACCTAATACATTGCCAACCTCTTGTCCTTCGACAAATAAAGTTCCTTTTATTCCTTGTATTTCTGCTGTAATTGGAGTTGGGTTATTTACTTGTACTACTAAATTAACAGTAGGGTCAAGTAAAGACATTCTGCTAAAATCTAAATCTTTAAAGAATACGCTAAACGTTTTACTTAATACGTATTTCTCGTATAAAATGTATCCTATAAATAAAGCTGGGAAGATCCACCACTTTTTACCCATAAAATTTGAATTGCCATAAAATTACGCTTTTTTATTGAAAAAACACACATTTTACAAGTATTTTAAAAATGTGGATAAAAATAGGGGTAAATGTGCAATGTTATGACAATAAAACTTTATTTTTGGGCTACTAGAGGTAGCCAAAAATAAAGTTCACATACCCCTAAAAACATACTGTTTAATTAACTTTTTTCACCTTTAATAAGATATATTTTAAAAATATATTTGGCAGTATGCGAAAAAGTTCTAATTTAGTGCTGTTAACATTTTACTGACATAAAATAAACCCAATGCAAACAAATCTATCCAGCACTACTGCTGTGTTGCTTGAAATCAAGCGACTAACTGAAAAGCGTGAATATTTACGCTTATTAACTTCCTTAACTAATTACAAAGACTGTGCTTTAATTTTTACTGCTTCTCATAAGTTTGAGGGCAGTACGTTTCAAAGTATTAGGCAAGAGGATATACCGTTTAATTTAGCTAATGAAATTAAAATGCTAATTGAGGACGCTATTTCCGATTATAACAGCGATATTGCTACATTAAAAGAACATTTAAAACACATTTAAAATGAATAGCAAAACGAAACGCTTTATATTTATAACGCTAGGACTAGGCGCATTTTTAATCTATGCAACTAAAATTTTTGGAAATCATACCAGCACTGGAAAAAATATTGTTATTGGCGATAGTCATGCTGTTATGATTGGATCAAAAGTTAAAAACGCTACTGTGCCAACACAATTAGCGCATAGCGGCTGGAACGTATCAAATTTAATTACTGCTTTAAATAGTTATCCAGTAAGTCCGGACGTGTCAAAAGTATTTTTATCAATAGGCACAAATAGTGGATTTAATAAAAATGATAATATTGAAAGTTTGGTTAGTAAAATTTATGCTAAATTTCCTAATGCTAGGCTTTACGTATTTAAAGGATCATACGGCTGGAGTGGACGCTGGGAAAACACTAATGCTAAAAATGATTTAGTTCCATATTACCAACGTTTTAGTTATTTAAACGCAACGGTATTAAATAACGGTTTGGGATATTTTCCAACGGACGCAAAAGCACATTCTACTAACAGTGAACAAGCTAAATCAATTATTAATGAAATAAACAGTTATACGCTATGAGAAAAATATATTATTTAGGATATATTATTTTTGAAGTGGGGACTGAATTTGTGGTTTCCATTGATAATAGCTTTCACAAGACATTAACCAGCGCTAAATGCCATATTGATTACCTTACAAAATAAAATACAAACTATGAAATTTTTAAAAACAGACGATAATACTTATTTAAATATTGATAAAATTGTACTTATTGAAATATTTAGACATACAAACGGAGAAGCTACAATTATACATTTTGATAATAGTAATTCTACAAAATATAGTTCAATAGTTATAAATGATAAAATTGATAATATTATATTACGAATTTCAAACCTTACAAATCAATAACCTATGAAGTACGCACTTACAAACGCATTTCCAGTAACCCCAATGCAAGACAAATTCGGGCAAATTGTTTTTCCTATGGCTGGTTTATCTAAACTAGAATATTATGCCCTTGAATTGTATAAAACATATTGCACAATAGCTGGGGATCAATTAGGCGAATTAGAAGCAAATGTTATTATGCAAACGTCTATACACGACGCACTAGAATTAATTACCTTACTAGAACAAAAAACTAAAACCTTACAAGATGAAAAAACTAATACTTTGGTTTCTATTGAACCGTAACGGTCAAACCGTATTAATATTATTAGCTGCTTTATATGTAGCTGGATTGCTTCAAAAAGATATTCCCCAATTTAGATAATGGATCAAAATACTGACAATAAACTATCCATAAACGAATTACTAGAAAAGCGAAAATATAACCCAGACTACATACCAAATAAAGAGAATATTGTATTTACAATAGGAAATAAGCACGTTGGCAGCTTACAAAACTTTATTACGTTGTCTGGACTGCCTAAAGCTGGAAAAAGTACATTTGTTGCTGGTGCCATTGCTAGTGCGTTCGTGCCTTATGACGTATTTAGTATGAAAATACATTTGCCTACTGATCGTAGAAAAATATGTTATTTTGATACTGAAAGTAGCGATTATGACTTTTTTAGGCAGATTAATAAAATTAAAGGATTTTGTGAACGGACGGAACTTCCGGATTGGTTTAATGCTTATCAAGTACGTGAGGACGGTAGCGGCTTAATACGTAAAATGATTGAAGCCTATTTAAGTGTAAATGCAGATTGTAGCGTAATTATTATTGACGGTTTGTTAGATTTATTGGTAAATTATAATGATGAACGTGAAAGCAGCTTAGTAACTAAATGGCTAAAGAAAATAACTAAAGTTTATAACGTGTTATTAATAACAGTACTACACCAGTCTAAAAGCAATTTATCCACTACTGGACACATAGGCAGTGCTAGTGATCGGTTTGCACAATCCACACTAGACATAATAAAAGAAAAAGAAAAAAATACTTACGTATTAGCTAGTCGCTTTATGCGATCGGACGCAGACTTTGAGCCAGTAACATTAATGAATTTTAACGGCACATTCCAGCAAGTTGAAAGCGACAATAAAGTTGAAAAAGGAAAAAAAGCTAGTGATCTGGACGATATGGAAAGTAAAAGGCTTTGCACTCAAATTGTAGTTACCCCCACAAACTACAATGATATATTAGATGAAATAATAGAAAGGACTGCCACCAGTAAAAACTACGCAAAGAATTTAATAAAAATATGGATCAGTAAAAGCTGGATAATAAAAGGAGCAGACAATAAATATTTCACACGTTAACTTTTTTAACCTTTAAATAAAACAATATGAAAACAGCAATGCAACAATTTATAGAAGATAACTTCTATCTTAATGAAGAAAATGAGTATTTAATAAAATTTGAAAAAGATACTGATTATTGGGCAGATATTAAAATAGCATTAAATAGAGAAAAAGAGCAAATAATAAATTCTATTAATGATTGGTGCAGTAATGACAATATATTAACACCAGAACAATATTATAATGAAACTTATAATAATGAAGATTTGTAAATTTATAAAACTGTATTTAATTGTATTCCCAGTAGCAGTACTGGTTGGATTGTGGGCAGTATTTTGCACAGTACTAGATTATATTATTGAGGAGTATAGGATCAAATAACTGTGGTTAGTAAATGTCAGTAAAAAAAGCAGCCAACCTTTTTAGGGGTTGGCTACTTACTGACAAATAAACCTATGCAGGTTAACTTTTTTCACTACAAATATATAAAAAAATGACAAACAAACACAAGATTTATTTAATTATTCAGCAGCGTAGGGCAGTAACTTTACAAGACCTTTACGAAATAACCCAGCTTGACCGTATGCAAGTATTAAAGGCTGTATCAGTATTGGCAATTAAACGTAAAATAAAAGCTTTTAAAGATGATCAAGGCAGATACTTCCGTATAAACGATAAACCCCTTTAATATGGCTAAAAAACTATTTACAGCCATTGTATTTATGAATGATGGCACCCCCATACGTAAATACCGTAATATTTCTAATATTAATAGCTTTTATAACTTTTGCGTAAGTATAAATGCAGCCTACTTTAATTTATATGATAAGTCTACTAAATTGTTCGTATATCGTATGTATATTAAAAAAGGGACGTAAACACGTCCCTTTCACCTTACAAACCCATATATGCTACAAACTATGAAAAATAAAGTTTGATTTCAGCAGCACGTCTATTTACTAGACCGTTATTAACTACCCCGCCTGCTTTATTCCACGCTTTCCAAGCTGCTTCTATTTCTGCCCTAGGTGCGTTAGCGTTAATCTTTTTTAATAAACTACTGCCAATAAATCCACCGTCCCCCACATTATACACAAATGCTGCTAATGCAGTACGCTGGTTTGCGTTTAATGGCACTTTTACGTATTTATTAATAGTTGCCATATTTTGTGCGGCTTCTGCCAATAACCAACGCTTTGCAGTAGCTTGATCCACTACTGTATCTTTTGTAACTGGAGTATGTGTGTCCCAATTAAACCCACTGCCATAACCTACTGACCATTGGGAATAGTCCCAGTAAGGTTTGGCGTAAAAACTTTCTAGCTTTGAAATAAAGCTAAATACTTGTTCGCTAGTACCTTTAAATACTTCCATAGTCTTATTTTTAAATATTAAGGCTAATGCTGCTAATACAGCAGCACCAATACCAATATATCCAATTTTACCCAGCCTCATATTATTTTCCGTCTTGTGCAGCAGCACCAGTTAAGAATGTAAATACACTACCAATAACTTGCCCTACGACTTGTACAGTCCCAGTAGTTGCAGTAGCTAAATATGCTCCAATGGCAGCCAATAAACCGAAAATAGTTGTTTTAGGATTTTTCATTGTCTTGTTTTTTAATTCTTTTAATATTGTAATATATAGTAGTAACCGAAGCGACACCACTAATAGCCATAAATAACATACTGGCGTATGCATTAATTTGGTTAATGCTTAATACGTATGCTCCTACGCTTAAAAGTGCGCCAGTTATGCTATTATGATCTAAATGATTACTCATTTTCTTTTACTGTTATTTTTTCTGCTATAAAGTTAAAAGCGTTGCTTACTTCAATCGCAGCGTTAATGTTTTCAAATACACCACGTTTTATAGAAACGTCAATTAGTGTCTTGATAATTGTTAAGGCTTGTTGCTCGTTCATAGTTATATTGTTTAAAGGTTAAAAAAGTTAAGCTAAGGTAAGATTTAATTTACTAGCACCCCAAGAGTATGCATAAGCATTGCTATCTGGGCTTGTTGAATATGCTTCATAATCAAAACCGTTCATTGTTAAGCTTCCATCTGCTAATTGTTGTTTTGTAGCTGTAAATAACTGATAATAAAAAGTAGCACTTGTGCTTAAATTATCGCTATCGCTTACCATATTAAATAGAGTAGCTTGTAACATTTGTCCATTGTACCATATTGATACTGGTTGAATTTGTTTCATATTAGTTTATGTTATTACGTTGTAATTTATCGTTAATTTCTTGAATTAATGAATGTAATTCTTGAATAGCTTTTGTATGCATTGGAACTAAAACGCTAGTTTTTATTGCTTTAAATTGTTTGTTTATAATTCTATCTTTACTTAAATCTACCATTTTAGGAAATACTTCTTCAAACTCTTGTGCAATAAATCCTAATTGCTTTTGTTCTTCATTAATAAAATTAAAATTTCTTACTTTTAATTTTAAAATATCATTAAGTTTTGGAGTAGCATCAACAATATTTTCTTTCAATAATTTATCAGATATAGTTCCATAAGTACCAGTTCTATTATAAATTGATCCATTTGAATATATAAAAATTCTTGTATTTACATTATCACTACCTACAAAAAATTCATTAATATTACTAGCAGGTGCAGCACCAGAAAAATAAGACCAAATACCATATGGATCACTTGTGTTATTATTAAAAATTGCTGCATAATTACTTGCCTGATTAGTTACAACATTAAATTTACAGCTTGGAGACGGAGTACCAATTCCAAAAAATCCAGTTGCTGTAATTGTTGCATAAATATTTGCATTTGTACCTAATTGCAATACAGTTGCATTTTGAGTTCCAATAACAGAAGCATAAGCAGAAGATCCAGTAAATAATTGTGATCCAGAACTACCCTCTATTCCAAATCTTAAATTAGCCCCAGTATTTGCAACACCAGCAAAAGAATAACCAGTTGTAGCATAATAAGAACTTAAAAAAGTAGAATTATTTCCAGCAGTACAAATAAAAGTACCACCAGCAGAAATACTTCCACTATTAGTAGTGTTTCCAGTAGATAAATCAATATTAATACCTTTTGTACCAGTAGTGGTATCACCTATATACATTAAATTATTTCCAGCGTAAGTATGTATTGAAGCGTCTATTGCACCACCAGATACCCTAATTTGATCACCTACGTTATTTGCTGTAAATACACCACTTACTACTGTATTAGTAGAAAAGTTTGATTGTGTTGATCCAGTAATACTATAAATAGCAGTACCAGCACTATTTTTTATTTGAAAATTATTAACACCCCCAGCATACTGATTACCAATAGTCCATTTAGTTGTGCCAGCATTTTGAAAAGCTATAAAACCATCATTAGTTGTAGTACCATTAAAAGTAGCAATAGTTCCAGTACCGTGTACGTCTAATTTAGTCCCTGGCGCAGCATTTCCTATACCTAATCTTTTATTTGTATTATCCCAAAATAATGTTGCGTTACTTTCACTTAATAAACCACCAGCACCACTAAATAAAACTGATCCAGTAGTTAAAGCTGTATCAGTTAAACTATTTGCACTTAATCCACCAGCAGTAATACTAATTCCTTGAGTGGTTGTATTTCCGTTTGTAGTTACTTGTTGCAAAGTACCAGTAGTACCAGCACCAGCGTCCGCAATTAACGTCCACGCAGTACCAGTGTCCTCATAAATAGCACCAGTATCAGTAGATATAAATACACGACCAGCAAACCCAGCAGCAGGTCTATTAGCAAAAATATCACTATAAAAGGCTGGTGTCCCCTTTTGATTTAATATATTATAATCTACTCTTAATGGCATTATTTATGAATTTACGTTTAAGTATCTTTTTTTAACTACCACTACATTATTACCAGTAGTGCTAGTTCCAAAATTTACGAAAAATCTTTGTTTTGTGTTTTCACCAGTATTACCGGTAACCTCAAATTGTTGGTTGGGTTGCAAGGTTATACTTTCTATTTTTGCTACGCTAGTACCATAATTAATAAATACAAAACCGTTACAGTTATCACCGCCAACATATTGGCTGGTATCTACTGTATAAAAGTCTATTTCGTAGTTTAATAAATTTACATTTACATTGCTCATATTATATAGTATTAGGTACGTTTCCGAATTTTCTAAAACCGTTAATTGTATATTTAACGTTAACGTCAGCAGCATTTACCGTTGGCATTACTAGACTTGTGTCTGGTGCTACATTGCTTGTATTTTGTGGTTCAACATTTGTAGCCACTGGGGTATTTTTCTTTTTAAAATACCAATACAAACCCAAACCCACTAAAGCTAATATTAATAAATCTCTTTGTTTCATATTGTTTGTTTTATTCTATTGGTTGAATATTCATATTATATACAGCGTCAGTAGGCGTTTTATCCACATAGTTAGCTTGCCATACGCTATTAAACATATCGCTTACTGGTGTAAATTCTACGCTTTGTGCTGGTTGCTCAATAGTTGGTGTTGAATAAATAGGCTGTTCGTAAACCGGTTTCGCATTTATTGGAGTAACTACATTTGATTGATCTATTATTGGCTGTATTGTAATTGGTTGCTCAATTACTGGCTGTGTACTAATATTGCCCTGATCCGCTGGTATTGTTACAGCAGTTTTTACTGGTTTCTTTTTAGTAAGCCAATAAACACCAAACCCAGCTAATAATAGCAATAAAATTGTACTATCGTTTTTCCTTTCCATATTTAACAAATTACGTCGTTAGCATTTACGTAAGCTGGCAAACCATTTTCGAATGTGTCGCCATACACTACGCTATAAACACCGTCCTTAAATCCGGTTACAGTCATACCAAGCCCAGCAGTATCAAAAGTTTTTACTGTGTTTTTATTTAAGTCAAATAACCTAGTGCCAACCTTACTATAAACTTGTTGCGTACCGGTTGGTGCGTCTAGTTGACTAATTAAAGGTACGTCAGCGTGAACGCCCATTTTCTTTTTAAAACTGCTTAACAATAATATGGCAGCAGCAAATAAACCTACTTTTACTAAAATTTCTTTTTTCATAATTAAAATCTATATGTTATGCCTTTTTTAGCATAAGCGTTATTAATTTCTGCTAAGTTTGAACTTGTCGCTTGTTGCGATAAAAATTGCGGCAATGTCATACCAGCACCACTAAAAAATCCAAACCAATGAGAGGAACGTGTGCCAAACGCTTGAATTAATAAAGCTACGTCTGCGTCATTTGCAGGCATTTTTAATAATCTTACTGCGTCCGAGTTATTATTCCATACTGGCTGGTCAAAATCGCTATATATTTGGTTTGCTATTAAAGTCCATTCGCCCAAAGTTCTAGTAGCTTGTATTTTAGTAGTAGTATCTTGAATATATTGTTGCACGTTTGTAGCAGCTTGTTCTTGCGTTTTAGTTACAGCAGCCTCTTGCATTAAACCAAACTTTTCAAGCAATGGTTTAATTACAAAGTAATAACCCCCACCCAATACGGCAGCCCATATTAGCAATTTTTGTATGTCTTTATTATCTTGTTGTGCCATATTTTATTATTAAAGGTGAAAAAAGTTATAGCATTGCCAATAATGTTTTTAATTGCGTAGTACTCATAGCGTCCAATTTTCTTAAATGATCCACACTAACGCCCTTACTCATTAAGCTATTTAAAATAACAATAGCCTCATTTTCGTTAATGTCGTCAATGCCAGCTATGCTAGCAGCTTGCTGATCCATACCACTAATACCTAGTAATTTACTTACACCAGCTATTAATAATGTTTGAATATGTGGTTGATTTAATAAACTGCCGATAGTGCTTTTTTCTTCTTCTTCTTCTTCTTCCAATTCGTCAGCACTTAATTTAGTTAGTATAGCATTTTGAGTTTCTAAAACACGTTCTAAAACGTTTTCCATTTTAGAATTATAACCAATACCAGCCATAGGCATATAATTAGGTCTTTCTAATTCCGAAGCACGACAAACTAAACTGCCATAAATAGGGGTCTTATCGGTTATATAACCAGCTTTATCTTTTTTAGGGTGCAGCTTAATAATTATTAAATCATTATTATTATTTTGCTCAATGGCTGCTAGGTCGTCCTCTAATTTAGAACGTCCTGCTTCCATATCGTCGTCATTCCACGAAAAAAGTAACTGTTTACGGTTTACCCAAACGGAGTAATACGGACTGGTTGCATTTCTATCAAACCAGTCCATAATTCCCCTAGTTCCAGTTACCATTGCTTTTTCTAAAGCCATAGTAGTAGTTTTTAAAAATTGTAGTAAACACCAAAAGAATAAGCCACACCAGTAGTAGCCAATGCACTTGGTAAATTTACATAGGATTTAACCCAGCTTACTGTAATTCCGTTAATAGCTGGCAATTCAAATGTATAAGGATCTGGAGTAGCACCAGTAACCATATTATTGAAGCTGATCATAGGCACGTTGTACACTAATTGTAGATCACCTTGATATAAAGTTAAAAATGACTTTTTCAAATCCGCAGTAGTAACTGGAGTTGATCCAGTTAAAGGAGTTGCAGTAATTGATCCAGCAGTATATACTTGAATAGCACTGATCTTAGCGTTACGTAAGTTTGGTAAGTCTGGGAAATAAAAACGTGTCAAAGTGCTTCCACTTGGTACGTTAATTTCGACAGCCTCAAATCTTTCAATGCGTATCATAAATATTTATTAATAAAATTAAAAATAGAGGGTATTGTCCGACCCTCGGCGGCAGCGTTTAAAGTTCGCAAAACTATTATTTTACTGACGTACAGTTTTGTGCTAAGATACCATACCACAATGTAGCTACGTAAGTATTTGCGTCAACAGCAGAAGGAGCTGCTGGTAATACAATACTTGCGCTAATGTTGCTAGCACCGTTTAATACGATATTAGGCTCACAAACTTGTAAACCGTATTGATCCATAGAAACTTGATCGATACTGTATTGTGCTGGACTTGTTGCAGTAGCACTGTTAAAGTTTGTGTTTTGTTGTGTTTGTGGAACGTCTAAGTGTTGTAACATAGACCATTTTGGTAACACGTTTTGGTTATTTACTTGAATGTTGAAATAACCATTATATACGTTATATAACTGTGCAGCACCAGTTGGGAACGCTGTTAAGTTAGGATAAGTATAAGATTTAGCAGAACCAGTAGTGCTAGAACCAGAAGTCAATAAAAATTGAATGCTAGATACAATAAACAAATCTTGTAAAGCAAGACGTTGTTCACGCACAGTTGGAGTACCGTTTTGATTGTCGTTAATTAAAACCGGTACGTGATAAGAAGCAGCAGAAGTACTTAACAATACTTCACTACGTAAAAAAGAAGGAGTTAAGACAGCGTGGCTTGCGTCATAACCTAATTGGTTGATTAACGTCTTTGCGTTTTCAAACACAAGACGATTTCCCATTTGAGTTGCCATTTTTTATTATATTTATTTCGTTATTTAATAAAGGTGAAAAAAGTTAATTAACACGCTTCCATTATCGCTGCATTTTTAATGCCAGCAATGTAAGTACCAGCGCTTGCGCCTTGATATCCAGCAATGTTTCTAACTGGTTTGTTACCGTAATAGTTTGCACCAATACCGCTAATTAAGCCAGTTGTTTTAACTAAATTCAATCCACCAACAGCAACCATACCAGCGCCCAATTTAGCACCTACGTCGCCTTTAATGAATTTTGGAGTTAACATACCTAATGCGATAGGCACAGCTCCATTAATTAAACCTTGAGTTGTAGACGTTTGACTTGTAGTCATTGGACTAACAAACTTTTGCACAATTACTTGTGCTAAAATTGCTCCACCAGCTATGTAAGCTACTGAAGCTACGCTACCACCGATACCGTGCATTGCACTATGGCGACGGCGTTTTGTATGGTGGCGTTTCTTAGCGTGAGATTTTCTTCTTGCCATTTTGATTGTTTTTTTGTTTGAGAAAAATTGTTATTAAATATGTTTCTTTATTTGTGTTAAATGTATTTTATACTCTTTAATAAGTGATTGAAACTTTTTTATATCTTTTTTTAAATTATTAACCATTATAGGTGTCAATCCTCTTTCTTTACGTTTTTTTATAGCGTCTTTAAATATTTCAATATTATTAGTGTAATATCTTATTAAACCTTTATAAGTGTTTAATTGTTTAATTAATTCGCTATCAACACCAGACATAACACGAATATTTACGTTATGGCTTTTGGTATCTTTATGCATTGTAGTTGCAGATTTTTTAACTGCTCCTATTTTTTTTCTTTTATATATAACGTCAGTAACTTTTCCTTTTCTTACTGTTTTTACATATTTACCTACTGACTTTTTCTTTGTTATTTTCTTT
>Ga0213920_1001412_pt1 | contig 13247 bp, 12 predicted proteins | sample McNCre1117MG_FD_161054 | JGI IMG/M metagenome (GOLD analysis project Ga0213920, IMG submission 161054) | Freshwater microbial communities from McNutts Creek, Athens, Georgia, United States - 11-17 MG | ecosystem: Environmental > Aquatic > Freshwater > Creek | place: USA: Georgia | collected...
TGGCAATGATTTCGGCCTTGTAGTGTTCGCCCAAACCTTTGAAATAAGCCACCGCCTCATCACGAGGCAAGACACGGCGCACCACGGCTTCGTCCTTGTTCGCCAACTCGGTCATGCGCTTTTCAATCGCCACCAAGTCTTCTGGCGTGAAGCCGCGCGTGAATGAGAAGTCGTAGAAGAAACCGTTGTCAATGACGGGGCCAATGGTCACTTGCGCTTCTGGGTACAGCTCTTTCACCGCATAGGCCAACAAGTGGGCGGTGGAGTGACGAATCACCTCTAGGCCTTCGGCGTCTTTGGCAGTGATGATGGCCAAACTTGCATTGCTGGCCATGATGTAACTGGTGTCCACCACCTTGCCATCGACCTTGCCAGCCAAAGCCGCCTTGGCCAAGCCTGCGCCAATTGACGCAGCCACTTCGGCCACCGTCACGGGACCTGGAAATTCACGTTGCGAACCGTCGGGGAGAGTAATCTGAACCATGTGTCTGAAAGTAAAAAAGCGCGGCAAAGGCCGCGCTTGGAAAAAGTATCTAAACGCTGAGCTAGATTTTACGCCGCTCAGCATTTACCTACCCAAGTCAATCAGTGGAACTGCTCTTCTTCAGTAGAACCTGTCAAAGCTTTCACAGAAGATGAACCGCCTTGAATGACCGTGGTCACATCGTCGAAGTAGCCTGCGCCCACTTCTTGCTGGTGTGACACGAAGGTGTAACCCTTGTCGCGCGCTGCGAATTCAGGCTCTTGCACCATGTTGACGTAGTGCTTCATGCCTTCGCATAATGCAGACTAGCGAACCAGTTCTGCGGGACTAAGTACCAAAGCAGCTCTTGCAAACACACCATCTACACGTCCAAGAATTTCAACCGTATGGCCAGACTGTAAATTTAGCAGAACCTCGACATCGTTCTCATTTCGTGAAGCAATAAAAGCAACAACACCGAACTTACCGAACGATCCAGCTTGAGAGCCATCCATCAATTCCGATGTAACCCGATAACGTCCATCCTCTTTGGCAATGTCATAAACCTTAAACCGCCAAGACACTGTTGAGCCCACCAGCTTGGCAGACATGACATCACGTTGCAGATCTGTTCGATTACCACCTAGCACGTAGGTATCCACAACTTCTTGCAGTGAAATTTGCACAATGGGTATGTCTTTCAACAATTGAGTCGTCAGGGCTAGTTCGGAAGATGGCTCCACCTGAGCGGCACCGTCACATGCACTCAACACCGTGACCAACATCACACCGATCAACTTTCTGCACAACCCAGCATTCATGAGTTACCTCTCCGGACAAAGGTAGGGAACGGAAACCGCAGCACAAGAAGCTTTGGTTAGCTCATCGCGGGTTGGTAAACGGGCATCAGGGACAGTCACTTTAATTGCCTTCGATTCATCTGCAACACGTTTAACACTGGTTCTCCATTCTGACTTTGCAGATGCCAACACCTGATCCACCGTGGGCACCTTTTGACCACAAAGGTCTGAATTTTCTTCACCCTGCCCCATCATCTTTAGCAAAGCATTGAAATCCTTCATGGTTTGGCAAGCATCATAAATATCCAACGACGTCACGGCTAAGGTAACACCCAACCCCAAATAAGGAATGGACTCGCTAGGCAAGGCAGCAACATTCCTAGAGACGCCTTTAGCAAGCCTTTGATGGACAGCGGCTACAGTGGCCTTCGCCTGTTTGCCGTTCGCATCTAACTGTTGAGCCAACTTTTGGCTTTTGACATGGACAGCCTCTAGTTCCTTGGTCTGGATTTCATGGCTTGCTGCAAGATGCTTGTTCTTGGTTTCAAGTTCAACCGTTTTCAGTTTGACAGCCTGCTCTAGCCTGCCCTTAGAACTATTGGCCAAGGCTCGATCAACCACCGTCTGACCACCGATGGACAACACACGCAACAAGGCGTTGTGCATCCAATCATGAGCACTTGCACTGACGAGAGCGGCAATATTCGTCGCCAATAACCCTGTAAGAGATAACACCAGAAACATCGACTTTGCTTTAATGAGGCAAGACCACCAACTATTTTCGACCTGTTTCGTCACATCTTCAGCCATCAGCACCTCCCAAATTCATAGTCACTGTATCAAGGAATTTTTAAATAAAAAAACCAACCAACGCTTTCACGCTGAGTGGTCTTAAACCTTATTCAAACAAAGAGATGGCCCTCTCAGGCCATCTCTCAATTGAAGTGCTTAGTGGAACTGCTCTTCTTCAGTAGAACCTGTGAGGGCTTTCACAGAAGATGAACCGCCTTGGATCACCGTGGTCACGTCGTCGAAGTAGCCTGCGCCCACTTCTTGTTGGTGTGACACGAAGGTATAACCCTTGTCACGTGCTGCGAACTCAGGCTCTTGCACCATGTTGACGTAGTGCTTCATGCCTTCGCCGTTGGCGTATGCGTGGGCAAATTGGAAGGTGTTGTACCAGTTGATGTGGATACCAGCCAAAGTGATGAACTGGTACTTGTAGCCCAAAGCCGACAAGTCTTCTTGGAACGACGCAATTTGCTTGTCATCCAAGTTCTTCTTCCAGTTGAAAGAAGGTGAGCAGTTGTAAGACAGGAGCTTGCCTGGGCATGCTGCGTGCACAGCTTGTGCAAACTCACGGGCAAAGCCGATGTCTGGCACGCCTGTTTCGCACCACACCAAGTCAGCGTAAGGCGCGTATGCCACACCGCGGCTGATGGCTTGTTCCAAACCGTTTTTAACGCGGTAGAAACCTTCTGGTGTGCGCTCGCCCGTCAAGAACGGCTTGTCGTTGGCGTCGTGGTCAGACGTGATCAAGTTGGCGGCTTCAGCATCGGTACGGGCCAACACGATGGTCGATGTACCCATGACGTCCGCTGCGAAACGTGCAGAAATCAATTTCTCGCAAGCTTCTTGTGTGGGCACCAACACTTTGCCACCCATGTGGCCGCATTTCTTCACAGCCGCCAATTGGTCTTCGAAGTGAACGCCAGCAGCGCCAGAGGCAATCATGTTTTTCATCAATTCGAACGCGTTCAACACGCCGCCGAAACCGGCTTCAGCGTCCGCCACGATGGGCAAGAAGTAGTCGATGAATTCTTTATCGCCTGGGTTGATGCCACGGCCCCATTGAATTTCGTCAGCGCGCTTGAAGGTGTTGTTGATGCGGCGAACCATGGTGGGCACCGAGTCATACGCGTACAGCGATTGGTCTGGGTACATGGTTTCAGAGGTGTTGCCGTCAGCAGCGACTTGCCAGCCTGACAAATACACAGCTTCCAAGCCAGCTTTGGCTTGTTGCATGGCTTGACCCGCAGAGATCGCGCCGAATGCGTTGACGTAGCCTTTCTTAGCGCCGCCGTTCACTTTGTCCCAGAGCTTTTCTGCACCACGCTTGGCGAGTGTGTGCTCAATGGGCATGCTGCCGCGCAAACGCACAACGTCTGCGGCAGAGTAACCACGCTTCACGCCTTTCCAGCGTGGGTTGGTCGCCCAGTCTTTTTCGAGGGCGGCGATTTGTTGTTCGCGGCTGAGTTGTTCATTCAGTGATTGAGGCATGGTTCACTCCATTAAGTTGGTGGTTGTTCACGAGGAGGTTTGCAAAGCAAGCTGTTCTCGATGGATCAACTATAAGTCTTCTATAAGAGTCAAGACTTGTCTTATGTCTTATATAAGAATATATTTTTATCCATATAAATCAATAGCTTAAAAACAATATTTTGAATTGCAAAATTCAATTTCTCATATCAAGAAAAAAATGCTGCGGCGCAACACTTCATTAATTCACATTGTGAAAATATGTTTTACAAAAGTACGCTTCAAAAACACCTTCTTGAAAACGCCCCCTCACATTCAACCCAAAGATCGCCATGATGTGAGATGCCTGCCGCACCATCAAACTCATAAAACCTCACAAAACCGTAGTCACAAAAAACAACAATCTCGAGTGAAAAAAGTCATTTTTCGCTTGGAAAGAAGATTTTTCTCAATTAGCATGCAACTTGTTTCAAAGAGCACGTCTCTCAGAGGCAATGACAAACACTTCTAGAAGGAAATCAACCATGGCAACTGCAAAGAAAGCACCGGCAAAAAAAGCACCAGCAAAAGCTGCTCCTGCCGCGAAAAAAGTCGTAGCTGCAAAAGCTGCTCCCGCTAAGAAAGTCGCTGCTGCAAAGCCAGCCGCCAAGAAAGCTGCCCCTGCAGCTAAAAAGGTCGTCGCTAAGAAAGCCGCTCCTGCTAAAAAAGTAGCCGCGAAAAAAGCTCCTGCTAAAAAGCGCACGCCTAACGCAGCCTTCATGAAAGCCATGACGCCTAGCGCCGCATTGGCAGCCGTGATCGGCGCCACACCTGTGCCACGCACAGAAGTGGTTAGCAAGCTGTGGGTCTACATCAAGAAGCACGGTCTGCAAGACGCAGCGAACAAGCGCAACATCAATGCCGACGACAAGCTCAAAGGCGTGTTCGGCAAAGCACAAGTCACCATGTTTGAATTGGCTGGCTTGATCGGCAAGCACCTGAAGTAATTCGGTCTTCGCTGAAAACAAAAAGGGACGCCTCGGCGTCCCTTTTGCTTTTGCGGCGACACCGCAAACCACAGCGCTACGAAGCCTTCACCTTGACCTGCTTTTGCAATGCGGCATCACGGATCGCGCTCAGCGTGCCACGTGTGGTGATGACTTCGGGGTCCAGCATCACTTCAATCAACGTGCCCTGCTCGCGTGCCAGCGCTTCGGTCAGCGCCGCTTCAAACTCAGCCGTGCGCGTGATGCGCACGCCCGCGTAACCGTAAGCCTGCGCCAACGCCGCAAAGTCTGGATTTTGTAAATGCGAGCCGCTCTGGTGATGCGGGTACTCTCGCTCTTGGTGCATGCGAATCGTGCCGTACATGCCGTTGTTCAACAACACGATGATCGTTTTTGCGCCGTGCTGCGAGGCTGTTGCCAACTCTTGGCCATTCATCAAGAAATCGCCGTCACCCGCAATGGTGAACACCGTGCGTCCGGTCAAGATGTTGGCCGCAATGCCTGCTGGCACGCCGTACCCCATCGAGCCAACCGTTGGCGCCAATTGGGTACGCAGACCTCGCGCCAAACCGTGGTGCTTGTGAAAGCGATGCACCCAGCTGGCAAAGTTACCTGCGCCATTGGTGTACACCGTGTCATCGGGCAACAAGCGGTTAACCACGCCAATGATGGCGGGCATGTCAATCTCGCCTGGCAAAGCCTGAGGTTCCATGTTGGCTTCATAGTCGGCATGCGCTGCCGCCGTCCATGCTTCCCAAGGTAAGCTGGTCGGTGCGGTCAGCACTTCCAATGAACGGGCGGCTGCGTTCATGGTGGAGAGCATGGCTAAATCGGCTTGGTAGACGCGGTTGAGCTCCTCAGCACTGGCGTGAATGTGCACCAACTTTTGCGTGGGCTTAGGCGCTTGCAACAGGGTGTAACCGCTGGTCGTCATTTCACCCAAACGGGGGCCAATCGCCAAAATCAAATCGCTCTCGCGAATGCGCTGCGCTAACTTGGGGTTGATGCCGATGCCCACATCGCCCGCATACTGTGGATGGTGGTTGTCAAACGTGTCTTGAAAGCGAAAGGCGTTGCCCACTGGCAACTTCCAGTTCTCAGCAAAACGCTGCAAAGCTTGCGCGGACTGCTGGGTCCAGCCGCTGCCGCCCGCAATCACAAAGGGACGCTGCGCAGTCAAGAGCATCTCGCGCAGTTGGCGCAAAGCCCCTGGGTCACTCCACGCTTGCGCAGGCTCCACACGGGCTAAGGGACGCGAATCGACCTCATGCACCAACATGTCTTCTGGCAGCACCAACACCACAGGGCCAGGCCGGCCGTTCATGGCGGTGGCAAAAGCGCGTGCCACGTATTCAGGAATGCGCGCAGGGTCATCGATGCGTTCCACCCGCTTGGCCATCCCACGGGTGCTGGGACCAAAGAAGCTGTTGTAGTCCACCTCTTGAAAGGCTTCACGATCACGGAAATCGCTGCCAACATCGCCCACAAACAGCACCATCGGGGCGCTGTCTTGAAATGCGGTGTGCACACCGATCGAGGCGTTCGTTGCCCCAGGTCCTCGGGTGACAAAACAAACGCCTGGACGGCCCGTTAAACGGCCCTGTGCATCCGCCATGAAAGCTGCCCCACCCTCTTGGCGGTTGGTCACAAATCGAATGCGGTCGCGGTAGGCATGGAAGCCATCCAACACCGCCAAATAACTCTCGCCTGGCACGCCAAACGCGTGCGTCACACCTTGCTCAATCAAGCACTCAACCAACAAGTGGCCTGCAATTTGTTTTGTCATTGTTCGTCTCTTTTTAGTTTTAACCATGCACGGTGCGTCGACCCACACCCAGTGCCACACCCACACTCATCAACAACACCAAGGCTGCGCCCAACAAAGTAGCGCCATACCAGCCATGGTCCATGAAGACCCCAAAGATCAAAGGAGAAATGGCAAACCCGACATCGAGGCCGGAATACACCATGCCGTAGACACGGCCTGTGGCCCCTTTAGGCGTGGCCTTCTTGATCATCATGTCGCGCGAGGGGCCACCTATGCCAATGGCCAAACCCGTCGCGGCCAAGATGACCATGGTGGCATTGGCATCGAGCCAACCACTGCCACAAAGGGCCATGAAGAGTGCAGCGACCGTCATGCAACTGGCCACCACTTTGTCACTTTGGCGTGGCCAACGCGCTGCCACAAAGCCGCCCACCAACATGCCCAACGCCGCAGAGAGCATATAGGCCGTCAAAGTCATGGTGGCCGCTTCAAACGTCACGTTGTGCATGGCTTGCAAAATAGAAACGGCAAAGCTTTGCACCACCGCCAGCGTCATGGTGGACAGCAAGAAGAAGCCGAAACACCACCAAACGACAGGGATCTTTAAAAAAGCCAAGGTATGTTCACCACCTGCTTCTTGTTTGTGATGGGTGGCCTGCGTCTGCAACGCGTCGCGCTGCCAAACCAACAACAGAAAAATGCCTAAGAAAACCAAGCCTGCGCCCACATAGGCGGCACGCCAGTCCAACCAAGTACTCAATCCCACCATGAACACAGGGGCCACCGCCCACCCCAAATTGCCCGTCAACCCATGCGCGCTGAAGGCATAGCCCAAACGCGGAGGCGACACCTTTTGATTCAAGATGGTGAAGTCCACGGGATGAAACGAACAGTTCCCGAGCCCCAACATGGCGGCAGCCACCATCAAGCCTGCATAACTTTGCGCCACAGAAGCCACCATGCAAGCAAGGGCGAGCATCAGCAACGAGGCAAACATGACGGGCCTTGCGCCAAAGCGATCCACCACAAAACCTGCCGACGCTTGCCCCATGCCCGACACGACAAAAAACACCGACATCAAAAACCCCAGTTCCGAATAACTCAGACCAAAGGTTTTGATGAACACAGGAAACATCAAAGGCAACAGCAAGTGCGAAAAGTGCGAGCTGGCATGGGCCAAGCCGACCAAGCCGATGACAGACGCGTCATCTCGCCATGGGGTGGCCGTTTGAGCAAGTGTGGTCATAAAAGGGCGACAAAAAAGCGCAACAGATGAGGATGTTGAATCCTACCTGTTGCGCTTTTCCTGCGCCGTCCGCTGGGGGACAAGGCCCTTTTAGCGAATCACATCAAGCCGCTAGCTTGGTAAACGCGAACTCACCCGGTGCACGCACGGGATCAACGCTCACCGCAATCGTGTCTTTGGGGCCAAACTTGCCTTCCAACAGCAACTTAGACAGCGGGTTTTCAATTCGTTGCTGGATGGCACGCTTCAAGGGGCGCGCGCCAAACACAGGGTCGAAGCCCACCTTGGCCAATTCAGCCAGCGCTGCAGGCGAGACTTGCAGCGTGAAGTCCATCTTGGCCAAGCGCTCAGACAAGACCTTGAGCTGAATGTCGGCAATGCGCGCGATGTGCGCCGCATCCAAGGCATGGAACACCACCGTCTCGTCAATGCGGTTCAAAAACTCCGGACGGAAATGCGTTTTCAGTTCATCCCACACCGCATCTTTGATGTCTTGCGGGTCTTCACCGACCATGCTTTGGATGATGGGCGAGCCGATGTTGGACGTCATCACAATCACCGTGTTCTTGAAGTCCACCGTGCGGCCTTGGCCATCGGTCAAACGGCCATCGTCTAGCACTTGCAACAAGATGTTGAACACATCGGGATGGGCTTTCTCCACCTCATCCAGCAACAGCACGCTGTAAGGCTTGCGGCGAACGGCTTCTGTCAAGTAACCGCCCTCGTCGTAACCCACATAGCCAGGGGGCGCACCGATCAATCGGCTTACCGAGTGCTTCTCCATGAACTCGCTCATGTCGATGCGAATCATGTGGTCTTCACTGTCAAACAAGAAGCCCGCCAAGGCCTTGCACAGTTCGGTCTTGCCCACGCCTGTAGGGCCCAAGAACAAGAACGAGCCGGTCGGACGGTTGGGGTCGCCTAAGCCTGCGCGTGAACGGCGAATGGCGTTGGCCACGGCCGTGATGGCCTCGTCTTGGCCCACCACACGGTTGTGCAACTTGTCTTCCATTTGCAACAACTTCTCGCGCTCGCCCTGCATGAGTTTGGACACAGGAATGCCTGTGGCGCGGGCCACAACTTCGGCAATCTCTTCCACGCCCACTTGCGTGCGCAGGAGACGATGACCACCCGTTTTGGCCTGCTTGGCATTTTCTTTGGCGGTCGCGTCTTTCATGCGCTTTTCAAGCTCGGGCAGTTTGCCGTACTGCAACTCGGCCACCTTGTTGAAATCGCCCTTGCGGGTGAATTCTTCAATTTGAAAGCGCAAGCGGTCAATCTCTTCTTTGATCTGAGCACCACCGTGCGCTGACGCTTTTTCGGACTTCCAAATTTCATCCAAATCAGCCGCTTCTTTGCCTAACTGCGTGATCTCTTCTTCCAGCAACGCCAAGCGTTTTTGCGAGGCTTCGTCTTTTTCTTTGCGCACGGCTTCACGCTCAATCTTGAGCTGAATCAGGCGACGGTCCAGCTTGTCCATCACCTCAGGCTTGGAGTCAATCTCAATCTTCACCTTGGCAGCGGCCTCGTCGATCAAGTCAATCGCTTTATCGGGCAAGAAACGGTCGGTGATGTAGCGGTGCGACAACTCCGCCGCCGCCACGATGGCTGGGTCGGTGATCTCCACGCCATGGTGCACTTCGTACTTCTCTTGCAAACCACGCAAGATGGCGATGGTGGCCTCCACGGTGGGCTCACCCACAATGATCTTTTGGAAACGACGCTCCAACGCGGCATCTTTTTCGATGTATTTGCGGTACTCGTCGAGCGTGGTGGCGCCCACACAATGCAACTCGCCGCGGGCCAATGCGGGCTTGAGCATGTTGCCCGCATCCATCGCGCCTTCGGCCTTGCCTGCGCCCACCATGGTGTGCAGCTCGTCAATGAAAACGATGGTCTTGCCTTCGTCTTTGGCCAATTCGGTCAACACGCTTTTCAGGCGCTCTTCAAACTCGCCACGGAACTTAGCACCCGCCAACAACGCGGCCATGTCAAGCGACAACACACGTTTGCCCTTGAGAGAATCTGGCACCTCACCGGCCACAATGCGCTGCGCCAAACCCTCCACAATCGCGGTCTTACCCACACCGGGCTCACCAATCAGCACAGGGTTGTTTTTGGTACGTCGTTGCAGCACTTGAATGGCACGGCGAATTTCGTCATCGCGACCAATCACGGGGTCCAACTTGCCGTTGCGGGCACGCTCAGTCAAGTCGACACAGTATTTCTTGAGCGACTCACGTTGGCCTTCGCTCTCCGCGTTGTCCATCTTTTGACCGCCACGCACCGCCGTCACGGCGGACTCTAACGAGCGGCGGCTCAACCCGTTCTCGGTGGCCATCTTTCCCCAGTTACCTTTGTTGTCGCACATGGCGAGCAAAAACAACTCACTGGCCACGAACTGGTCGCCACGCTTGATGGCCTCTTTTTCGGCCGCTTGCACCAAAGACACCGTGTCGCGCCCGACTTGCACTTGCTCTTGGCCCTCGACTTTGGGCAAGCGGTTCATGGCCGATTCAGCAGCAGCCAGCAGCCCCACCACGTTGGCACCTGCACGCTGCAACAACGACTTGGGGCCATCGTCTTGACGCAACATGGCAACCAACACATGCGAGGGTTCGATGTAGGCATGATCGCCACCTAAGGCCAAGCTTTGGGCCTCTGACAGGGCTTCTTGAAATTTAGTGGTGAGTTTGTCGAGACGCATGGAAACTCCGAAGCAGATGTTGAACTACCTCGTAGCTGAGGCTGATGCGCTCTATTTCAAGATCAGGCCAACAAACCGGCTTTGACGCAGGTCAAGACATGGTGCATTCAACCGGCCAACCATCGCCATGTCAGTGCGGTGGCGAACCTTTAGGCAGCAAAGGTGTTGGCCGCTTGAATGCCCCAACGCGCCAAGGCTTGGTCATCGCTCACGCGAGCGTCCACCCAACGCGCGCCTTCGGGCGTGACTTCTTTTTTCCAAAACGGCGCTTGCGTTTTGAGGTAGTCCATCAAAAACTCGCACGCCTTGAAGCTCTCGCCGCGGTGGGCAGAAGTCACGGCCACGAACACAATTTGGTCTTCAGGATGCAGCAACCCCACGCGATGAATCACACGAGCGGCATAGATGTCAAAACGTTTCTTAGCTTCATCCATCATCGCGGCGATGGACTTCTCGGTCATGCCAGGGTAGTGCTCCAGCTCCATGCTGGCGACCGAGCTGCCGTCGTTGCGTTCGCGCACGGTGCCAAGAAAAGAACAGACCGCGCCCACACGCGCATCGCCCGCACGCAAAGCGGCGAGCTCTTGGCTCACATCAAAGTCTTGGGTTTGGATGCTGACGCTGAAAGTCATAAATCACCTCGAAAAACTGCTGAGGGTTTAGCCACCCGTCACGGGCGGAAAGAACGCAACTTCACACCCATCGCTCAGCGCCATCGCGCCATCGCAGAGGTCTTGATTCACGGCTGTACGCACAGCGCGGCCACGCGCCAACGCCTCGGCATAAGCCCCGCCACGAGCGATCAGTTCATCACGCAAGGCATCGAGCGTGGTGGCTTGCGTGTGCACGCTTTCGCTGCCCTGCCCGATGGCTTCGCGAATGGACGCAAAGTACTTCAAGGTGACGTTCATGCCAACCACTCCGCAAAGGAAATAAAGCGAACGGTATCGCCTTTTGAAATTGTCTGCCCGGCAGGGTTATCCACCACGCCATCACCCCATACCGCCGACGTCAAGACGCCAGAGCTTTGGTTGGGAAACAAATCGAGCCCCCCTTGTGCATTGCGTTTGACACGCAAAAACTCGCGGCGTTTGTCGGCACGGGGCCAATCAAAGTGGGCCGTCATCTCGGTGCGTTTCACGTCTGTCTGGGTCACGCCTTGCAAGGCCAATACAAACGGACGCACCAACAACAAGAAGGTCACAAAACTAGACACTGGGTTGCCGGGCAAGCCCATGAAATGGCAAGCGTCACCTTGGGTCTCACGGTTCACCTTGCCGTAGGCAAAAGGCTTTCCGGGCTTGATGGCCAATTGCCAAAGGTTCAATTCGCCCAAGCTTTCCACCGCGGGCTTGATGTGATCTTCCTCTCCCACCGACACGCCGCCGCTCGTCAAAATCAAATCGTGGTGCTGCGCTGCATCGCGCAAAGCAGCAACAGTGGCCTCGCGTTTGTCGGGGACGATGCCAAGGTCGGTCACCTCGCAACCCAAGCGCTGCAACATGGCGCGCAAGAAGAAACGGTTGGAGTTGTAAATCGCACCCGCAGGCATGGCCTCGGGGGCCACATCACCAGGCATGACCAGCTCATCGCCCGTCGAGAACAAGGCCACCCGTGGTCGCGCTGACACCTGCAACTGTGCCAAGCCAATGCTGGCGGCCAAACCCAATTCGGCAGGCGTCAAGCGTGTGCCTTGCGTGAGCACCGTGGCACCGCGTGTGACGTCTTCGCCAGAGCGACGAATCCATTGCCCTGCGGGCACGGTCTTACTCACTTTGACTTGGTCACCGTCTAAAGCCTCGCAGTCTTCTTGCATCACCACAGCATCCGCGCCCGCGGGGATAGGCGCCCCCGTGAAGATGCGGGCGGCTTCGCCTGCATGAAGAGGTGTGCCACTGGAACCCGCAGGAATGCGTTGCGTGACACGCAGCACCGCCCCCGCGTGCATGCAGTCAGCCACACGCACGGCGTAGCCATCCATGGAGCTGTTGTCTTGCGGTGGCACTTGCAAAGCAGAGGTCACATCTTGCGCCAGTACACGGCCATCGGCATCAAATGTAGACACCGTTTGCTGGCTTTGCAAAGGCATCGCTTGGGCCAACAGCAACGGCAAGGCTTCATCTAGGGAGCGCAGTGCAGGACGTGTCATATCGGACGTGGGTTGTAGTGAAAACGGTCTTGGTGATCGATCAGCCATGCGCACACAGCCTCTGGGTCGTTCAAATCCAAAAGAGGGCGAAGCGTGGGCTCTGGCAACGCTTGGGGTGAGTCGGTGGCGATGGCCACCACAAAATCATCGTCAGGGTAGCGAACCGGCTGGCCGGAGGCATGTCGCCACACTTCGATTTTGAGCAAATCGCTTTGCTTGAAACCTTCGACCAACACCCAATCCACACCGTCGTAAACCTCAGCCAACAGATGATGCACCGACAAACGTGTGGGTTGCTCAAACGTACGTTGCACCACCAAACGCTGGCTGGACGCCACCACCACCTCAAACGCACCCGCCTCGCGGTGACGCCAGCTGTCTTTGCCCGGTTGATCAACGTCAAAGTTGTGATGCGCGTGCTTGACCACCGAAACGCGAAGCCCAAGCATGCGCATCTCGACAATCAATTGCTCAACCAACGTGGTTTTGCCCGAACCGGAGTAACCGGCAAAGGCGACGACCTTCATGTGTGATCGCAATGCTTGGCGATGTAGGCCTTAATTTGCGCCACATCCGCCTTCATCACGTGCACGCGTTTGGGCAAAGCTTCGATGCCTTCAAACTTCGCAGGGCGATTGGGCTCTTGACCCAAAGCTTCTACGATGGTGGCCGCAAATTTGATGGGCAATGCCGTTTCCAACACGATCATGGGCACACCCGCCTTGATGTGTTCACGCGCCACTTTCACGCCGTCGGCGGTGTGGGTGTCGATCATCTGGCCGAAGCGTTTGTAGACGTCTTGGATGGTGGCCAAACGGTTCGCATGCGTGCTCTTGCCGCTGGCAAAACCGTAACGCGATGCCGCTTCT
>Ga0213920_1001413_pt1 | contig 13243 bp, 11 predicted proteins | sample McNCre1117MG_FD_161054 | JGI IMG/M metagenome (GOLD analysis project Ga0213920, IMG submission 161054) | Freshwater microbial communities from McNutts Creek, Athens, Georgia, United States - 11-17 MG | ecosystem: Environmental > Aquatic > Freshwater > Creek | place: USA: Georgia | collected...
TCTTGGACGGCGACTCATGCGCCACCTGATTTTGCAGGCCACAAAACTGGGGGCTCGAGAGGTGTTCCTGGAGGTTAGGGCCGATAACCCGGCCGCCCACGGGCTATACCTTTCACTTGGGTTTGATGAAATTGACCGTCGCAAGGGCTATTACCAGCCAGACGGCGTTGATGCGATTGTGATGCGACTTACCCTTTCAAAGCAGTTGTCCGAGCCTCTGGTACTGGGCATTGAATCTTCCTGTGACGAAACCGGCGTGGGCATTGTGCGCGGTGGCAAACTCTTGGCCAACGTCATTTCGTCTTCGATGGAGGCACACGCGAGATTTGGGGGCGTGGTGCCCGAGGTTGCCGCGCGCGCCCATCTGGAGGCGCTCCAACCAACTCTTCATCAAGCGCTCGCCGAAGCCGGCGTCACACTAGATCAGATTGATGCGGTTGCGGTGGCTAACGGCCCTGGGCTTGCGGGCGCACTGATGGTTGGGGTAGGCGCGGCAAAGGCGCTCGCCGTTGGTCTGGGCAAGCCTATTTACGCCGTGAACCACCTGGTGGGTCACGTGGGTGCAGACGTTCTGGAGCGCGGCCAAGTTGAAACGCCAACCATCGCTCTCCTGGTTTCCGGCGGCCACACCTCGCTCCTGCTGGTGCGTGACCTGATTGACGACGTTGAGTTGCTGGGTGAAACCATCGATGACGCGGCCGGCGAAGCCTTTGACAAGGTTGCTCGTGTTCTTGGCCTGCGGTACCCAGGCGGTCCCGAGATTGATAAAGCAGCCTCCGATGGTGACCCAGCGGCCATTCGTTTCCCGCGGGGACTCACCCTGCCTAAGGACATGGAGAAGCACCGCTACGACTTCTCATTTAGCGGCCTCAAGACCGCGGTTGCTCGCTGGGTGGAGGTGAAGGTTGACGCAGGGGAGGACTTCTCGGTTGCCGACGTTGCCGCAAGCTTCCGTGAAGCCGTGGTTGACGTTCTTGTGACTAAGGCTGTCAACGCCTGCCTAGATCACGGTGTTCCGCGCCTGCTCCTTGGTGGTGGAGTGGTTGCCAACCAGCGCCTCCGGGAGGTTGCCGCTGAGCGTTGCGCCGCTAATGGCATAGAACTGCGCATCCCAGCTTTTAGCCTCTGCACAGATAATGGTGCCATGATTGCCGCACTGGGCGCCCAACTGGTTATGGCCGGTCGGGCTCCGAGCGACCTGGGTTTTGGTGCCGACAGCACGTTGCCGGTAACCACCATTCAGACGCTCTAGCGCTGCGCCGCCTTCACTGCTAGGACTACTTCACACTCTCAACAAACTCCCAGACTCCGCACAGGTAAAACTCAGCACCACCTGATTTCCTATTACTAGCCAAAGAAAACCAACAAGGCTAGGAGTTCAAAATGGCAAAGGATCAGACTCAGGTTCTAGACACCGCTGACGCAACTGCAACTGCATCGGCCCCCGCTTCCGCAACCCCGGTAGCAGCAACCGAGAAGTATGACTACACCAAGCTCAACACCCTAGCTGTGGTCTCACTCGCCACTGCCATCTCCTGGGTTGGCTCGGTAGCCGGTGTTATCACCGGTCACATCGCGCTTGCGCAGATCAAGCGCAGCGGTGAGAAGGGTCGCGCACTTGCTATCACTGGTCTCGTGCTCGGTTACCTGTACATCGCTGGTTCAATCTTCTTTGGCTTGCTCATGCTGTTGTTCAGCCTGCGCGGCTGGGTTGGTGGCGACTCCTACGTTGGCCACACCTACATCAACGGCGGCAACATGCCTGGAAACGGCATGATGGGCAACTGGAACGACAACAACTAAAACTTCATAATCTTTTCCCGAATATTCCTGACATTTTTCTCTCCTTTTGGTGTCAAGAAAACGGAAATCCCGCGAGATTTGTGCCCTCGCGGGATTCTCGTTTAACGGGCTGTTAGGCCAACGCCTCGCAAATCAGAACACGATGAGCCTCGCCTATCCGGGTGACGATGAGGGTAGCCCGGTTTTTGCCCTTTGGGTCCAGTTCTTTTCTTAGCTGTTCAGGCAGGATGTCGGCGCCGCGCTTCTTGATCTCCAGAATGCCAACGCCGAGTTCGCGGAGTCGAGCCTTTAACCGCTTGCGGTCAAACGCCATCTCTTCCAGAACTCGGTAGCCCCTCAGCCAGGGCGAGCTAGTAGCCTCGTTGCCCGTCAGGTATGCAATCCCCGGGCTGAATGCTTCGAGGCCAAGTTGGCTGGCGAGTAGCCCAATCAAATGTGACCTCACCACCGCATTGTCTGGCTCAAACACGTAGTCGCGGAGCGGTCCTATTGGTGCGTGCGCGCCAAGGGAGTCTGCGGTGGAGAGTTCGTGAACTCCAGCATCGGTGAGTAAAAGTGCGCTGCGTTTGATTCCGGGCCTCGCCGCGGCTCCAAACCAGAGCCCAAGTTCAACTAGATCCCCATTGACGCTTACCCACTGGGCCTCGGCTTCATCGGGGATGCCCTCGTGAGGATGACCGGGACCCAACTTGATGCCGGCTGCCCTTAGCCCCACCGCTGTGCAACGCTCCACCACCCAGTCAAAGTTGGGTGAAAACTCAGCTGGGTCAAACTTGCGGGTTGCGGCTGAACGCTTTGGGCCCCCGAGTTCGCGCCGGGCCGGGTCGAAAAACAGTGCCTCGGCAGGCAGGCCATCGGAGTATTTAAGCTCAGTAACGTCGGCCATTTCAACCGAAGCATTCTCAAAGGGTAGGAGGTTGAAGGTGGCGCAGGCGGCAGTGACTTCATCAATCTCAAACGCGTTGACCTGGATGCCCAGCGAAGCAAACGCCAACGATTCTGCGCCAATACCGCAGCCCAAATCAGCCACCGATGAAACACCCGCGGCCCTAAATCTCCCGGCATGCTGTGCTGCCACCTGCAGGCGGCTCGACTGCTCGAGCCCAGCTTCTGTGAAGAGCATTCGCTCGGCAAACTCTCCGAATTTTGATTCACCTCGGCGACGGAGCTTGGCTTGCGTGAGAACCGCGGCAACCACTGCGGGCGCATGACCGGCCGCGCGCAGGCTGGAGACCAACTTCACCACATCGGTCTTGGAGTTGTAGTGCACCTGTGCCAGCAGGCTGCGGCCCTCGGATGACAGCAGTGCGGCAAACTCCTCGCGTTCCATAGTGAAAAGGTTAGCGTGGCCAACTCAACTAGCACTCGATACCTGCGAGTGCTAATATCTAGTTCGTACCCTGTTGTTTTTAGCTTAAAGAGGTAGATCGTGTCGGTACAGATTAAGCCACTTGAGGACCGTATTGTTGTCCGCCCAATGCCAGCCGAGCAGGTAACCGCTTCTGGCCTGGTTATCCCAGACACCGCAACCAAGGAGAAGCCACAGGAGGCCGAGGTCATCGCCGTCGGTCCAGGTCGCTTCGACGACAACGGCAACCGCATCCCACTGGATGTTGCAGTTGGTGACAAGGTTCTCTTCAGCAAGTACGGCGGCACCGAGATCAAGTTTGGCGGTGACGAGTACCTGGTACTCAGCGCACGCGACGTACTTGCCATCGTGGTTCGCTAGTCGCAACGGCTAAACCTAAACACTTAGAAACCCCGGCTCACTTGGAAACAGGTGATGTCGGGGTTTCGGCTTGTCGGGGTTTCGCTATTCAGGCTGTTAGTCAAGCCTGCCCCGATAGGCTGACGGGGTGGAAGAGCAACCGAAGAACCAGCGTAAAGGTCTCCTTTTCGCACTCGGAGCGTACGGAATTTGGGGCGCATTTCCGCTAATCATCCACTCGCTCGGTTTCGCTACTCCGCTCGAAGTGGTTGCCTGGCGTATTGTCTTTGGCCTAATCCTCGGCGTCCTGTTGCTCACGGTGGCACGGGCCTGGCGGGCACTCTGGTTGGTGCTAAAAAATCGCAAATTGTTCTGGATGCTAGCGCTTTGCAGCATTTTGATCTACGTGAACTGGCTGGCATTTGTGCTTGGAATTGCCAGTGGGCACGTCACCGAAACCTCGCTCGGTTACTTCATTAACCCCCTGGTAACAGTGGTACTTGCCGTTTGGTTCCAGCGTGAGAAACTAACCAAGATTCAGTGGTCCGCGGTTTCGCTTGGCGCAATCGCGGTGGCTGTGCTGACCTTCGCATACGGACACGTTCCGCTAATTGCACTCAGTCTCGCGCTTTCCTTTGGATTCTATGGACTGGTTAAGGCGCGCCTCGGCAACCAGGTGACGCCACTCATCGGCTACTCGGTTGAGACCGCCCTGTTGCTGCCACTTGCCATCATCCAGTTGGTGGTGGTTCAGAACATCGGTGGGCTTAAATTTGGCTCCGATGGCTTCTACAGCTGGTTCGGCCTTGCGCTGTTTGGGTTCCTCACGGCCATTCCGCTGATTCTCTACGGTGCGGCTGCCAAGCACCTGCCCTTGGCATGGGTGGGGTTTATGCAGTACCTCACGCCAAGCATTCAATTTGTCTGGGCGTTGACCATTTTTCACGAACCGATGCAGCCTGCCCGCTGGGTGGGATTCGGGATTGTTTGGCTTGGCCTAGTGGTTCTCATGGCACCTGTTTTGCTCTCAAAGCGGGCCAAAAACCCTAATCTTTAGCCTCCAAACGAGGATTGTTAAGCCTTTGTTACATTACAGTGCAACCTCTTGGAAATAGAACAATCTTTCGCTCTAAACTTGGATTGCTATTGAGAAACGTCCGTTTCTCGCAACCAACATAGGAGTTGTATTCATGAGCATTCGCATCACCCGCCGCAAGGCACTTGGTGCTGTTGCAGCCGTTGCAGCCGCAAGCCTGGCAATCGGTATCTCGATGCCAGCTAACGCAGCAGGCGCAGCAGACAAGACCCTAAAGATCACCAGCATTCTTCCGCTGACTGGTGCACTTGCATTCCTTTACCCACCGATGGAGGCCGGCGCTTCGTTGGCTATCGATGACATCAACAAGGCTGGTGGCGTTCTTGGCAACAAGGTAACCATCAACTGGAAGGACTCGGGCGACGGCACCAACCTTGCTGTCTCGACCCAGTCGGCAACCGCAGCAATCGCTGACGGCACCGACGTTGTCCTCGGTGCTGCTGCTTCGGGTGTAACTCGTAACATCATCAACCAGATCACCGGTGCCAAGATCGTTGAGATCTCGCCATCGAACACCGCTCCTGACCTGAGCAACTGGAACGACGGCGGTTACTACTTCCGTACCGCTCCAAGCGACATGCTTCAGGGCCGCATCGCTGCTAACCAGATCCTTCAGGATGGTGCGCAGAACGTTGCAGTTATGTACGCAAACAACTCGTACGGAACTGGTCTGATGAACGTTGCCAAGACCCAGCTCAGCGCTGGCGGTGCAACCGTAAAGACCTTCGCATTCCCAGAGGCTGAGACCAACTTCGACTCGATCGTTTCGCAGGTAACTGCAAGCAACCCAGACGCAGTTCTCATCATCTCCTACGACGAGACCAAGAAGGCTCTGCCAGCTCTTAAGGCTGCAGGCTTCCCTGGTGGAAACGTCTACCTGGTTGACGGAAACACCATCGACTACAGCAAGGAGTCGTTCGCTTCGTACCTCGCTGGTGCACAGGGAACCATCCCTGGTGGAGCAATCTCTGACGCGTTCAAGGGCCGCCTGAAGGCTCAGTACGCAAAGCTGCACCCAGGTAAGGTTCTTGGCGACATGACCTACGCTGCTGAGTCGTACGACGCAGTTGTTCTGGCTGCTCTGGCTGCACAGACCGCTGGCAAGGCCACCGGTTCGGCAATCAAGGCTCAGCTGACCAACGTCTCGCTGGCTGGTGCTGGCAAGGTAACCGTAACTTCGTTTGCAGCTGGCCTCAAGGCAATCAAGGCTGGCAAGAAGGTCAACTACGACGGCTTCAGCGGCCCAATCGAGTTCGACAAGAACGGTGACCCAACCGGTGCATTCATCGGCATCTACCGCTACGACACCAAGGGTCTGAACCACCTGACCAAGACCGTAGCAGGTAACAAGTAGTCGCTGGTTCCTAGGAACTAACACTCTAAAGAAATCCCTCGGGCCGAAAGGCTCGGGGGATTTCCTTTTGTCTGAGTTGGTGAACTATTCGCCAAGAGTTGGTTGCTAAAAGAAAAATCCCCCGCCTGGCCAAAGCCAAACGGGGGATTTGTGGATCTAGTTGGATACCTAGAGCTCTGCCAAGTTACCTAGGTAGAGCTCAACCATCTTTGGATCAGCCAGGAGCTCACGACCGGTTCCGGTGTGTGCGTCCTTGCCCTGGTCAAGTACGTAGGCGCGATCACAAATCTGCAGGCAACGGCGCGCATTCTGCTCAACCATGACCACGGTCACGCCAGCCTTATTGACCTGCTTTACGCGTAGGAACGCCTCGTCCTGGCGGACAGGTGAAAGACCGGCGGAAGGCTCATCAAGCAGCAACACCGATGGGTTCACCATCAGGGCGCGGCCCATGGCCACCATCTGACGCTCACCGCCGGAGAGCGAACCAGCCTTCTGGGCGCGACGCTTTCCGAGGTCCGGGAAGATGTTGGTCACAAACTCAAAGCGCTCGTTGAAGTCCTTTGGGTTCTGGAACACACCCATCTCCAGGTTTTCCTGAATGCTTAGGCTTGGGAACACGTTGTTGGTCTGCGGAACAAAAGCAACCTTCTTGGAGACCAACTTGTTGGCCTTGAGGTTTGTGATGTCCTCACCCTTCAGGAAGATCTTTCCCGAGCGCACGTTCACCAAGCCGAAGATGGCCTTAAGCAGAGTGGATTTACCGGCGCCGTTTGGCCCAATGATTCCAATCAGCTCGCCTTCATGGGCGGTGAGGGAGCAACCGTTCAGGATGTTGATGCCCGGCAAGTAGCCAGCGTCCACGTTGTCAACGAAGACCACTGCATCGGTGCGCGCAACCGCGGCGCTCATCAGGTTTTCCGACATTAGTTGGCCTCCTTGATGGTGTCAATCGACACGGTACCTAGGTCATCGTTTGCGTGTGCGCCAAGGTAGGCGTCAATCACGGCAGGGTTCTTCATTACGTCTCCAGGTGGGCCTTCGGCAACAATCTTGCCCTCAGCCATAACAACAACCCAGTCACTGATGTGGCGAACCATGTGCATGTCGTGTTCCACGAACAAAACAGTGGTGCCAGTGTCCTTGAGGCCCTTGATGTGGTCTAGCAGGCTCTGAGTCAGGGCAGGGTTTACACCAGCCATTGGCTCATCTAGCATGACCAGCTTTGGGTCGCTCATCAGCGCGCGGGCCATCTCGAGCAACTTACGCTGACCGCCAGAGAGTGCTGCTGCATAGTCTTCGCGCTTGGCGTCAAGCTTGAATCGCTTGAGCAGACCATCGGCGCGCTCAGTGATCTCCTGCTCCTTCTTGGCCCAGAGTGGGCGCACGAAGGACTTGAAGAAGCTCTCGCCAGGGTTGTCCTGAGCACCGAGGCGCATGTTGTCGATCACGGTGAGCAGGCTAAGTGCCTTGGTGAGCTGGAAGGTGCGAACCATGCCCCAGCGAGCCACACGGTGTGGGGCAATACCGGCAAGTTGCCTTCCCTCAAAAGTCCAGGTGCCGCTGTTTGGCTTGTCAAAACCAGTTAGCAGATTGAACAGTGTTGTCTTACCGGCGCCGTTTGGGCCGATGAGAGCGGTGATTTTGCCGCGAGGAATCTCGAGGTGAGCCACGTTGACTGCGGTGTTTCCACCGAACTGGCGGGTTACGTTGTCTGCAATCAGGATTGGGTCAACTTTGGCACAACCAGGTTCGATTGCACCCTTGGCGATTGCGTCGTTAGCAACTGAATTAGCCATTGAACTGCATCTCCTTCTTGTTTCCGAAGAAGCCCTGAGGGCGGAATATCACAAGCAACATCAGGAATAGACCCACCAAGAGGTAACGGATCTGTCCTACCTGAGCCACGCTCAGGAACGAAATTGCACCCGTGTTTACCAAGCCCTCCAGAAGGGTTTGCGTGAACATCAGGAACATGAAGAACACGGCCGAACCCACGATTGGGCCAAGGATGGTGGCCGCACCGCCCAGAAGCAGCACGGTCCAGGTCATGAAGGTGAAGTTTGAGACCCAGGTGCTGGCCTGGTTGGTCTGCGAGGAGAGCACGAAGACCATTCCACCCAGCGAACCAATGACGCCACCTAGAACCAGCGACTGCATCTTGTAGACGAACACGTTCTTGCCAAGCGAGCGGACGGCATCTTCGTCCTCACGAATGCCCTTGAGGGTGCGTCCCCACGGGCTGCGAGTGAGCACAGCCAGAAGTACTGCCACGATTGCAACCAGACCCCATGCCACAATGCGAATCCAAATTTCCTTCTCGCTGAAGGTGAGGCTGCCGAGACTGTAGCGACCCACAGGGATTGGATTGTAAGCGTAGAAGTCAGTTCCAAACTGGCTCAGACCGTTGCTTCCACCGGTGGCCCAGGCAAACTGCGAGGTGCCAAAGGCGTAGTAAAGCGCTTGCGCAGCCGCGATGGTCACGATTGCCAGGTAATCAGCGCGGAGACGCAGAGTTGGAATTCCCATGATGACCGCAAAGACAACTGAGCACAGGACACCAAAGGCAAACGAGCCCCACATGTTCCAGTGCCAGTTGAGGGTGGCAAACGCGTACCCGTATGCACCTAGCGCGGCAAACGCGGCCTGGCCAAAGTTCAGCAGGCCGGTGTAGCCAAAGTGCATTGCTAGACCCAGAGCACACAGGGCGTAGGCTGCGGTGAACACACCGATGAGCTCGCCGAGCGTGAGGTTGAAAATAAGTCCGAAGTCCATTTCTGTTTCTCCTTAGCCCAGACGCTGCTTCTTGCCCAGAACACCCTGAGGGCGGACAATCAGAATCACAATCAGGATGACCAGCGCAACTGCATAGCGCAGCTCGTTTGGAATGTTGAACAGTGGTGCAAGTTCCACGACCATACCGATGATGAGCGCACCAACGGTAGCTCCGAAAGCGGTACCGAGACCACCGAGGGTTACTGCTGCAAACAAGAGGAGGAGAAGGTCAAAACCAGTCAGCCAGTTTGCCTGGAATTCAAGACCGTATAGAACACCGGCAAAACCGGTGAGCGCAGCGGCTGCAACCCAAACAATTCGGATGATTCGCTCAACATCGATTCCAGTTGCCGAAGCCAGGGCGGCGTTATCGCTCACGGCGCGAGTTGCCTTACCGATTCGGGTGCGAGTGAGGAACAGTGCCACGCCAACCAGTGCTACGAGTGCGATGACCATTCCCCACAGGGTGATGTCGGTGGTGTCGATAGAGCCGAGTTTAACCGAGACGGCGCCACCGGCGATGTCCTTGGTGTCACCGTTGAACAGTAGGAGGAAGAGGTAGCGAAGGACGATGCTGAAACCGATGGAAACGATCATCATCTGGTTTAGACCCATGCGGCGCTTGCGCAGTGGCTTCCAGAGCCATGCGTCTTGCGCCCAGCCAAAGGCCGCGGTGATGATAATCGCCGCGACAGCGGCTACCACAACAGGCCAACCCATCGAAGCGTGGAAAAGCCACATGAATAGAGCACCGAGCGTGACCATTTCGCCGTGGGCAAAGTTGGAGAGGCCGGTGGTTCCAAAGATGAGCGAGATTCCGATGGCCGAGAGCGCGAGGAGAAGTCCAAAGTTGAGGCCAGCCAGAAGGCGCCCAGGCAACTGCTGCCAGACGCTCTCCGTTGCAACTACCTGACCACCAAACTTGAACAGCACAGGTGCAAAGCTGAACTGGGTGAGGTCTGCGGTCATGACAGGGTTCTGAACGGCGAAGCCCTTTGGCAGTGTGGATTCATCGATTTTCACGGTGTACTTGCCGGCTTCCGGAACTGCAATCAGCCAGCGACCGGTAGCGGCGTCGGAGGTTCCCTTGGCGCTGAATGAGCCGAGAGTGGCGGTGATGACCACGCCACCCACTGGCTTGCCATTGAGCTTCAGGGCGCCAGCGATGCTGTACTCCCAAGTGCTGGGATCACTTGACGAACTCAAGTGACCGGCAGTTGAAACTGCTAGGTGGTGGGAAACCGAAGTGTTAGCGGCAGGGGCAGCGGCCTGAGCCGGTGCAGAAAGCGAGAGCAGACCGGCTGCTATCGCGAGTGCCGTCAACATCAACGCCCATCCTCTACCCATTGGGTTTGTAGGACGGCTCAATGTGACCTCCAAAATAGGCAAAGAGCCAGTCGGCACCTTTGCGGACTTTCCGTTTTAAGTAACGAACGAAGCCTTAGATTCAGACTTCATTAACCTGAAAAAGCATACTCCTGTTATCCAGATTGCGGACCGTTCGTTATCAAGCCGAAACGGTAGACTTAACAAACCTTTTACACGCCACAAGCGAGGCACTTTTCATGACCGAAAACAACCCATTTGGTTTCATTGGACTCACCTACGATGACGTCCTGCTTCTCCCTGGAGAATCCAACGTAGTTCCAAGTGGTGTGAACACTCGCACACAGATCACCAAGCGCATCAGTATCAACGTGCCGCTGCTGTCATCGGCGATGGATACCGTAACCGAATCTCGCATGGCGATTGCGATGGCGCGTCAGGGTGGTATCGGTGTTCTGCACCGCAACCTATCCATCGAGCGTCAGGCGGCCGAGGTTGACCGCGTAAAGCGCTCAGAGGCCGGCATGATCAGCCACCCGGTTACCACCACCCCGCTCAGCACCATCCAAGAAGTAGATGACCTCTGCAACCTTTACCGCGTTTCTGGTTTGCCTGTGGTTGATGAAGACGGACGCCTTCTCGGCATCGTCACAAACCGTGACATGCGTTTTGTTCTTGACGTGCAGCGCCCAACCACTCTGGTCAAAGATGTCATGACCCCGATGCCTCTGGTGACTGCGCCGGTTGGCATTAGCCCAGAAGAAGCCATCGCAATCTTTGCTCAGCACCGAATTGAGAAGCTGCCGCTTGTTGATGACAACAAGAAGCTTCGTGGTCTCATCACCATTAAGGACTTTGACAAGAGCGAGAAGTATCCCCTTGCCTCCAAGGATGGTGCCGGTCGACTCCTAGTTGCTGCCGCTGTTGGTGTTGGTCAGGACGCCTGGGAGCGTTCTATGGCTCTGGTTGACGCAGGCGTGGACATTCTGGTGGTTGACACCGCTCACGGCCACAACAACGCCGTCCTCGAGATGGTTGCAAAGCTCAAGGCCGAGCCGTTCGCGCGCAACGTGGACGTAATCGGTGGAAACGTTGCCACTCGTGAGGGAGCAGCGGCTCTCGTTGGAGCAGGCGCCGACGGCGTTAAGGTTGGCGTTGGCCCAGGTTCCATCTGCACCACTCGCGTGGTTGCTGGTGTTGGCGTGCCACAGGTCACCGCAGTTTACGAGGCTTCGCTAGCCGCCAAGCCGGCCGGTGTTCCAGTAATCGCCGATGGTGGTCTGCAGTACTCGGGTGACATCGCCAAGGCGCTTGTTGCCGGTGCCAGTGCGGTTATGCTCGGTTCGCTTCTCGCGGGAACCGAGGAGGCTCCTGGAGACGTTGTTTTCATCAACGGTAAGCAGTTCAAGACCTACCGCGGCATGGGTTCGCTCGGCGCAATGCAGAGCCGTGGCCAGGCGCAGAGCTACTCCAAGGACCGATACTTCCAGGACGACGTCCTGCGCGAAGACAAGCTGGTTCCGGAGGGCATCGAGGGCCGCGTTCCTTTCCGCGGCTCGGTGCAGTCGGTTACCCACCAGTTGGTTGGCGGACTCCGTGCATCGATGGGTTATGTAGGCTCCGAGACCATTCCTGAGCTTCAGGCCAAGGGCAAGTTTGTGCGCATCACCGCCGCGGGCCTCAAAGAGAGCCACCCGCACGACATCCAGGGCATCATGGAAGCCCCTAACTACCAGTCGCGTTAAGCGCCTGAGTTCATAGACTCGCACACCTACATAGAGGGACAAAAATGCCAGAGATCACCATCGGTGAGGGAAAGCGCGGAAAGCGCGCCTGGGCCTTTGACGACGTAGCAATCGTTCCAAGCCGTCGCACCCGCGACCCACAGGACGTTGACACCACCTGGACCATCGACGCCTTCAGCTTTGGCCTGCCGGTAATGACCGCTCCGATGGACTCCGTGGTCTCGCCTTCAACCGCAATCGCCATCGGCAAGCTGGGTGGCCTAGGTGTTCTAGACCTCGAGGGACTGTGGACCCGCTACGAGGATCCTTCGGCTCAGTTGGCTGAGATTGCCAAGTTGCCGGACAACAAAGTTGTGGCTCGACTCCGCGAAATCTATTCGGCTCCAATCCAGCCTTCGCTGATCCGCGACCGACTGGCGGAAATCCGAGCTGCCGGCGTAACAGTTGCCGGAGCTCTTACACCGCAGTCCACAGCCGAATTCAGTGAGACCGTAATCAAGGCCGGCGTTGACCTTTTTGTGATCCGTGGCACCACAGTTAGTGCCGAGCACGTCTCAAAGCAGCAGACCCCGCTCAACCTCAAGGATTTCATCTACCGTCTCGACGTTCCCGTCATCGTCGGTGGAGCAGCAACCTACAAGAGCGCGCTGCACCTGATGCGCACCGGTGCTGCAGGTGTTCTGGTTGGTTTTGGCGGCGGTGCTGCAAGTACAACCCGCAAGGTTCTTGGCATTCACGCCCCGATGGCTACCGCGGTTGCAGATGTGGCAGGCGCTCGCCGTGACTACATGGACGAGTCCGGTGGCCGCTATGTTCACGTGATCGCCGATGGTGGTCTCGGCACCTCGGGCGATGTCGTAAAGGCAATCGCCATGGGTGCAGACGCTGTGATGCTCGGAAGTGTCCTGGCGCACGCAACCGAGGCTCCGGGCCTGGGTTACCACTGGGGTCAGGAAGCTTGGCACGAGGAGTTGCCTCGCGGAATCCGCGCCCAGGTTGGCCGCCAGCACAGCCTCGAGGAGATCCTGCTGGGTCCAGCCTCGGACGCAGAGGGAACCGTAAACCTGATTGGTGCACTACGTCGCGCCATGGCAACCACCGGCTACTCGGACCTCAAGGAGTTCCAGCGCGCCGATGTTGTTGTTGCTCCATACCAGCCTCGGTAAGCCCTAGGTCTAACATGCAAAACTCGCCAACTTGGTTTGCGGTAGCCCGCAGACCAAAGTGGATTGGCGGGCTTTTTGTGGCCATGCTCGTGGCCGCCGCGTGCTCGCTTTTTGCACAGTGGCAGGCTAGCCGAGCCGTTGAGGCACCGCTCAAAGACGCGGAAACCAACGCCATCACGCTGGCTCAAGCCCCCGTTCTCAGCAATGTCATTCAGCCGGGAGTCACGCCATCGGAGAGCTCGGTTGGAAAGCTGATTCGGGTTCGGCCAC
>Ga0213920_1001414_pt1 | contig 13242 bp, 15 predicted proteins | sample McNCre1117MG_FD_161054 | JGI IMG/M metagenome (GOLD analysis project Ga0213920, IMG submission 161054) | Freshwater microbial communities from McNutts Creek, Athens, Georgia, United States - 11-17 MG | ecosystem: Environmental > Aquatic > Freshwater > Creek | place: USA: Georgia | collected...
CCTCATTCATGAGCCAAAACATGTCCATGCGCGCTTATGCGCGCTACCGTGGAATTTCTGATGGCGCTGTGCGCAAAGCCATCCAAACCGGTCGCATCACTGCTAATCCCGATGGATCCATTGATGTAGACAAGGCCAACGAGCAGTGGCGTCTGAACACAGATGCCTCGCAACAACGTGGCGAACACCGTCCTGTGCCCAATGAGGCGATTGCCAGCGTTCGAGAAACGCTAGGTGACTCGTCAGGGGCGCAAGCACCCTCAGTGGGTGGCACCACCTTGCTGCAAGCGAGAACAGCCAATGAGGTGCTCAAAGCGCAAACCAACAAGGTGCGCTTAGCGCGCCTTAAAGGCGACTTGGTGGACCGAGCGCAAGCGGTGGCCCATGTCTACAAATTAGCGCGCACACAGCGTGATGCTTGGCTGAACTGGCCCGCTCGTGTCTCTGCACAGCTAGCGTCTGAATTGGACGTCGATGCTCACCTAATGCACCAACTCTTGGAGTTGGCGGTGCGTGAGCATTTGCAGGATCTAGGTGATGTGGCGGTGCGAATCGATTGAGGAACACCAATGTGTTTGAACATTACGACGGAATTGATGCCATCGCTGAGGCGTGGCGCGAGGGACTCACCCCCGACCCATTACTGAGCGTTTCTGAATGGGCTGACCAATACCGCTTCTTGTCGGGTAAGTCAGCCTCTGAGCCTGGCCGCTGGCGCACCAGTCGCACGCCGTATCTCAAAGAGATCATGGATTGCCTTTCACCCAGCTCCCCAGTTGAGCGTGTGGTGTTCATGAAGGGCGCTCAAGTGGGGGGTACCGAGTGCGGTAATAACTGGATTGGCTATGTGATTCACATGGCACCAGGTCCCATGATGGCTGTGGCCCCCACAGTGGAGATGGCCAAACGAAACTCTAAGCAGCGGATTGACCCGTTGATTGAAGAGAGCGAAACACTCTCGGCCCTCATCTCACCTGCGCGCGCTCGTGACTCTGGCAACACCATCCTGACCAAGGAGTTCCGTGGCGGGGTGTTGGTCCTCACGGGCGCGAACAGTGCGGTGGGCTTGCGTTCCATGCCTGTGCGTTACCTCTTCTTGGATGAGGTGGACGGTTACCCCGGTGACGTGGAAGGTGAAGGTGACGCCATCTCGCTGGCCGAGGCTCGTACCCGTACGTTTGCCCGGCGCAAGATTTTGATTGTGTCGACCCCGACCATCTCCAGTGTTTCGCGAATTGAGCGGGAGTTTGAGCAATCCGACCAGCGCCACTTCATGGTGCCGTGCCCCCACTGCGGGCATGAGCAACGCTTGCAGTTTGAGCACTTGATTTGGGAAAAGGGTCAACCGGAATCCGTGCGTTACGTCTGCACAGGATGCGAGGAACCGATCTACGAGCATGCCAAGACGCAAATGTTGGAACGGGGGCGCTGGGTAGCGACTCAGCCCAGAAATTGGCGTACTGCTGGTTTTCATCTGTCTAGTTTGTACAGCCCGGTGGGCTGGCGCAGCTGGGTAGAGATTGCACAGGCATGGGAGCTGGCGCAAGGTTCGGCAACCGCACTGAAGGCTTTTAAGAACACCGAGCTGGGTGAGACTTGGGTCGAGCAAGGCGAAACGCCTGATTGGGAGCGCTTGCTTCAGCGTCGGGAGTCCTACCGAATCGGTACGGTGCCATATGGCGCTTTGCTGCTTGCAGGTGGCATTGACGTTCAAAAAGATCGTATCGAAGTCTCCATCTGGGGCTTTGGGCGTGAGATGCGCTCTTGGCTCATTGAGCACCGGGTGCTCGAAGGCGATACCGCTCGAGATGATGTCTGGCTGCGTTTGGGACTCATGTTGCAAGAGAGCTGGACCCACATCAGTGGTGTGCCGATGCGCTTGGTGCGCATGGGACTTGATACGGGCTACGCAACCCAAGAGGCTTATGCCTTTGTGCGTCGTCAGCATGACCCGCGCTTGTTGCCGATGAAGGGTGTGGCGCGCGGTGCTGCGTTGGTCGGCTTGCCCACTGCGGTGGACATGACCACCAACGGTAAACGTCTGCGGCGTGGCCTGCGCGTCTATGCGGTGGTGGGCGGCATTGCCAAGCTGGAGTTCTTCAACAACCTGCGCAAACCTATCGAGGTCACCGAAGACGGTGAGATTGTGTTCCCCAACGGCTATGTCCACTTGCCGCAGGTGGATGCGGAATATGTCCAGCAACTGTGTTCAGAGCAACTCGTCACACGGCGGGACCGTAACGGCTTCTCGTTTCGAGAATGGCAAAAGGTGCGTGAGCGCAATGAGGCATTGGACTGTTACGTGTACGCGCGTGCCGCCGCAAGTCTGGCGGGCTTAGATCGTTTCGAGGAACGTCACTGGTTGGAGCTTGAGCGCCAACTGGGCATTCCGCTGAGTGCTGAGCCACCAGAGTTGCGCATGGATGGACTGTTTCCAGTGCGCCCGGGTTTTGAGACGCCTGAGTTCTTGCAAGGGATTCAGGGTGTGCGGCCACCCAACGATGACATGGATGTGGACTTTGTGGAAGCAGAGCCCAAGGTCGAGTTCCATGCCGATGAGGAGGTGAATGAGTCTGTGGAGAAGGTGCCTGTGGAGGATGTGCCATGGCGCAGCCCGCCAGCATTGCAAAATCCTTCAACGTCTACAACTCTCCCAGCCACCCCCGTCGGAGGCTTTTTTATGAACAAAGTCCCCCAGCGTGGCAGGAGGGTCATTCGCAGTAACTGGATGAAGTGATGACGAGCTATACCGAACAACACCTTCAGGCTTTGCGAGAGGCCTTGGCCAGCGGAGAACACCGCGTGACGTATGACGGCAAGAGTGTCGAGTACCGAAGCGTGGTGGATCTCAAAGCTGCCATTGCCGAAGTGGAGTCCCAGATTGCACGCGCAGCAGGTAAGCGCAAGTCCCGTCAGATTCGCATCACAACGTCTAAGGGGTTGTGATGAGTTGGATCAACACAATCAAACGCCGGATGTTTGGCAACACCCCGGTCTATGACGGTGCAGGGATGGGGCGACGCGCGCTGAAATGGAATCCGGGCAATCCGGGTGCCGTTTCAGCGTTGGCGCTGACCCAAGACCAGCTACGAACCAAGAGCCGTGATCTTGTGCGTCGTAACGCTTGGGCAGCCGCAGGCATTGAAGCCTTTGTGGCCAATGCGATTGGTACAGGCATCAAGCCGCAAAGCATGATTCAAGATCAACCCCAGCGCGAGGCAGTTCATGCCTTGTGGTGGAGTTGGTGTGAGGACGCCGATTCGGCGGGACTCACTGACTTCTATGGACTTCAAGGTTTGGCCACTCGCGCAATGCTCGAAGGTGGTGAAGCGTTTGTGCGCATGCGCTACCGAAGGGCAGAAGACAACTTGTCTGTGGCGTTTCAGCTCCAAGTGCTCGAAGCAGAGCATTTGCCAATCAGCTTGAATCAGGACTTGCCTAACGGAAACGTGATTCGAGCAGGCATTGAGTTTGACCTCTTGGGCCGACGCGTCGCGTATCACCTGTACCGTGCGCATCCCAATGATGGGATGCTGGCGCCGATGTCTGGTGCATCCGGTGCGGGCAGTCTTGATTTGGTCCGTGTGGATGCGACTGAAATCGTGCATCTGTACCGACCACTTCGACCGGGACAGATCCGGGGTGAGCCATGGCTTGCCAGAGCATTGGTCAAGCTCAATGAGCTGGATCAATACGACGATGCCGAGTTGGTGCGCAAGAAGACAGCGGCCATGTTCGCTGGCTTCATCACCCGCATGGCCCCTGAGGACAACCTCATGGGTGAGGGCGATGCCGATGAAAGCGGGGTGGCCCTTGCAGGGATGGAGCCCGGAACGCTTCAGATCTTGGAGCCAGGTGAGGACATCAAGTTCTCTGCGCCTGCAGATGTGGGTTCGAGCTATGCCGAGTTCATGCGTCAGCAGTTCAGAGCCGTGGCCGCAGCCATGGGCATCACGTTTGAGATGCTCACAGGCGACTTAACCCAAGTGAACTACTCATCCATTCGGGCGGGCTTGCTGGAGTTTCGGCGTCGATGCGAAACCTTGCAGCACGGCGTGATCGTTCATCAGTTGTGTCGCCCGATCTGGCGCGCATGGATGCAGCAAGCTGTGCTGGAGGGCAAGCTTGATTTGCCGAACTACCGCACCAAAGCGCGGGAGTACCAAGCGGCCAAGTGGATCCCACAAGGCTGGCAATGGGTGGATCCCGAGAAAGAGTTCAAGGCCATGCAATTGGCTATTCGCTCTGGCTTGATGAGTCGCTCAGAAGCTATTTCATCCTACGGCTACGACGCGGAGTCCATCGATCGGGAGATCGCCGCAGACAACGCGCGTGCCGATTCGTTAGGTCTGGTGCTCGACACAGATCCGCGCTTAGTCGCCCGCAATGGAGCTACGAACCAAGCAGCTCCCACCCATCCACCGGACGTGGCTGATGCGCCGCTGGTGGACCAAGAAACCTAGACACGGTTTTTTCATCTCTTAACTCAGAGGTCTTATGACAAATCTTCCGACGATGCCGTATCTGGCTTCGCGGGTTTTTGGTACGCCTTTGCTCATTCATCCCCGCAAGCTTGAGGTCATCCTCTCGGTGGTGGGGCCACGCATGGGCATGGTCGTTCCAGAAACCTCAGCGCACCAGCTGGCGCAAATCACTCCACCTGAGCGCGTGATGCGCTCAGATCTGCAAACCCCCAATATCGCAGTGATCAGCATCCTCGGGACGCTGGTGCGGCGCACGGGTGCCATGGACGCTGCATCAGGTTTGACCAGCTACGCCTCCACCAGCGCACAAATCGATGCAGCGATCAATGATCCAAGCGTGGATGCTGTGTTGCTTGACATCGACTCTCCTGGTGGAGAAGCGGGCGGAGCTTTTGATCTTGCAGACGAGATCGTGAGTGCGCGAAGTGCCAAGCCTATTTGGGCGGTTGCTAACGACGATGCGTTCTCTGCCGCCTACGCGATTGCCTGTAGTGCGGAGCGCATCTATCTGACTCGCACAGGTGGTGTGGGCTCCATTGGCGTGATTGCGCTTCACGTGGATCAAACCCAGCGCGATGCGCTTGATGGTTATCGATACACGGCCATTTACGCAGGCGATCGCAAAAACGACTTGTCACCACATCTGCCGCTCTCCAACGAAGCATCGACCGCGCTTCAAACAGAGGTGGATCGGCTTTACGAAATGTTTGTCTCAACGGTAGCCACCAACCGAGGGGTGGATGCGCAAGCCGTACGAGACACACAGGCGGGACTTTTTTACGCGGGTGACGCCATTGAGGCTGGGTTTGCAGATGCCATTGGCACGGCAGACGACGCCTTGCGTGCGTTGGCTATGGAAGTTCAACAACGCAAATCTGCCATCGCGCGATCGTTTGGATCGGGGCGCGAGATGGAAGTCTCACTTCCCGATCCAGTTTTTTCTAAGGAGAAATTGATGTCGAAAGCATCACCGCAGCCATCTGGCCCGCCTGTAGCCACAGCTTCTGTCGCCACCACTTCCACTGCTGTGGCTTCTGAGGATGCCAATCCACAAGAACCTACGGGCGAAGGTGCTGTCCAAGAACAGCACCAAGACGCTCACCAGGAATTTGAATCACCTGCTGGTGTTGGTGCTCCAAAGGATGAGGCCACTGAAGTGGTTCAGCCTGCAGTTGCAACCGCTGTTGCGGCAGCCGGTCATGACATCCGCAAAGCCAGTGCCAATGTTCTGGCTGTCGCCGAGATGTGCTTGCTGGCTGGCAAATCAGACATGACGTTTTCTGCGCTGGAGCGTGGTTTGAGTGTGGAGCAAGTTCGCAATGAGTTGTTGGCCGCTAAAGCGTCCGAGAGCCCCGAGATCAGCTCTCGCATCTTGCCGCAAGCCGGTACCCAAACGACGACCAAGCCTGAGCAAAGCCCTGTGGTGCTTGCTGCGAAGGAGCGTGCCCAAAAGCTCGCAGCCAATCGTCCTTCTTACAAATCCAACTAGGAGTTTTAAATGTCAGTTCTCACCAATGAGTTGACCTTGGGCGACTTGCTCAAGTATGAGGAAGAGTCCCTCTATTCCCGCGACCAAGTCACAGTCGCTGCTGGCCAGAATTTGCGCATCGGCACAGTCCTTGGCCGTGTAGATGCTAACGGCAAGGTCAAAGCACTTGACCCCGCTGCCACCGATGGCACGCAGATCGCCACGGCTGTTTTGTTGCAGTCCGTGGATGCCAGCACAGGCGACAAGTCCAGCGGCATCGCTGTGACCCGTCAAGCCATCGTCGCGCACCACGCACTCGTGTGGCCCGCTGCCATCACCGCCGAAGAAAAAACGACTGCCACTGCGCAGCTCGAAGCCGTCGGCATTCTCGTTCGTCAAGGAGTCTAAGCAATGAACAATCCTTTCCAGTCCCCCGCGTTCTCGATGACCGCGTTGACCGCAGCGATCAACATCTTGCCCAATCAGTTCGGCAAGATCGAACAGATCAATCTCATGCCTGCCAAGCCTGTGCGTTTTCGCCAGATTGCCATTGAAGAGCGTAATGGCGTGTTGAACCTCTTGCCCACATTGCCTGTAGGCGCCCCCGGGACTGTGGGGCAGCGTGGACGTCGCAAGTTGCGTTCGTTCGTGATTCCTCACATTCCGCACGACGACGTGGTGTTACCCGAAGAAATTCAAGGCCTGCGTATGTTCGGATCCGAAAGCGACACCGAAACGGTTGCCAATGTGATGGCCGATCATTTGCAGACCATGCGCAACAAGCACGCGATCACTTTGGAGCACTTGCGCATGGGTGCTTTGAAAGGCGTCATCTTGGATGCTGATGGCTCCGTGTTGTATGACCTGTTTGAAGAGTTCGAGATCACGCCTGCGGTGTTCAATTTCGAGCTCAACAAGAAGGACACGGATGTCAAGAAGAAGTGTTTGGACCTGAAACGCTACTTTGAGATGAATCTCAAGGGCGAGTACATGACCAATGTGCGGATGCTCGTGTCCTCAGATTTCTTCGATGCCTTGACCGGCCATCCCAATGTGGTGAAGGCCTATCAGTGGTATCAAGAAAGCCTAGCGCTGCGAATTGATCAGCGTTCTGGGTTCACTTTCGCTGGCGTTACTTTTGAAGAGTATCTGGGGCAAGCCTCGGATATGAATGGTGTCGTGCGCCGCTTCATTGAACCAGGCGAAGGCCAAGCGTTCCCTGAAGGCACGCTCGACACGTTTGCCACGTACTTCGCGCCTGCCGACTTCAACGAGACGGTCAACACTTTGGGTCAACCGCTGTATGCCAAGCAAGAGCCTCGTGACTTTGGTCGCGGTACGGACTTGCACACGCAGAGTAACCCGCTGCCCATGTGTCACCGTCCCGGCTTGCTGGTCAAAGTCATCGCTAGCTGAGGGGCTAGTTGATGAGCCGAGATCCTTTCGTTCAGCTCATCTCTCGGTTGTTTCTTCGCTTGGGGACTCCCGCTGTGTACATCACACAAGCGGGGGTCTCCCTCGATGTGCGGGTGATCGCCAAAGCGCCCGATGCAGTTCAAGACTTCGGTCAAACCCATCTGGTGGTCGATACCCAGCGCTTTGAGTTGATGGCGTCCGAGGTCAAACAGCCAAGAGATGGCGATCGATTGGTGTTGGGTGGGATGCGCTATGTCCTCCAAGGGGAGCCGCTCATTGACCGTGAGCGGCTTGTCTGGACGGTGAGCGCATCTATCTGGCCGGAGGATTGAGTGTGTCTTCAAGACTCATTGCTGCACTGAGTGGCAACCTTCAAGAACTCATGGCAGCTGAACTCAAAGCTGCCAGACATGCGGTGACCACAGGTGTGCGTGATGCTACCGATGGCCTCAAAAGTGAGCTGCGCAGTCAGATCACTGGGGCTGGACTGGGTGCACGTCTTGCCAATACCTGGCGCGGTGAGGTCTATCCCAAGGGGCGTGAGAGTCTGGGCGCTGCCGGTTTGGTTTACAGCCGAGCACCCGTGGTCGTGGCTGCCCATGACGAGGGCGCGTTGATTCGTTCGAAGAACGGGTTTTGGCTCTCCATTCCCTTACCAGCTGCTGGCACGGGGCCACGGGGCAAACGCATCACACCGGGACTTTGGGAGCGCATGCGAGGCCAGAGACTTCGATTTGTCTACCGAGCTGGTAAGCCGTCACTCTTGGTGGCGGACAACCAGCGTGCAAGAACAGGCAAGCGGGGTGGATTCACAACCGCTTCTGCTTCGGCGCAACAGTCGGGCAAGGGGCTGGTGAGTGTGCCGATTTTTTTGCTGGTCCCTCAGGCTCAGCTCAAGAAGAAGATCGACATCAATTCAGCCGTTCAACGCTGGGAATCCCAGCTCATTCAAAACGTCATCTCCAACTGGCCCGATGAATGAGGGCAGGGGTTGATTTACCGGAGCAGGCCGCGGCCTGTTTTTTTATGTCTAAGCGTGAAGAAGCCGTCGGGGCTTTGTTTCAGTTGTTGGGGCAGCTGCCCCTTGGTGGCAATGTGCCCAAGCGCAACAGCGCGCTGCCCGAGCGCATGACAGAGCACGCCATGGTGGTGCTGCGTGATGGCGACATGAATGAAGTCGAGGTGATGCTCTCGCCACTGACCTATCAGTGGGAGCACTCGGCCAATCTGGAGGTGTACGTGAGTCACCCCGATGGCGCGGAGCGAGACGCGCGCATGGATGCGCTGCTCAAGCTGTTCTCGGTACTTGTCACAGCAGACAGAACTTTGGGTGGCGTTGTGGAGTTCATCGAAATCCATCCCCCGAAGTTCGAAGAAGTCGCACCCGATGGTGCAGTGGGCATCAAGGCTTGTACCTTGGATGTGGTGATGCATTACGCAAGCAGTGATCCGCTGTCTTGATTCAATTTAAAACTGGAGAAAAACTATGGCCCGTGCCTATGGCGCAAATGCCAGCTTGCTGGCTGCATTCGAACCTTCCTACGGTACAAATCCAAGCGGCAGTACCGACTATTGGAAGCTCCCATTTGTTTCTACCTCATTGGGCTCTGAGCAAGGACTCATTGCCAATGACCTGATTGGTTTGGGGCGAGACCCCAGCGCTCCAATTCGTGATGTGATCAAGGTCGAAGGCGACATGGTGGTCCCGATCGATTTGCGCAACTTTGGTTTGTGGCTCAAAGCTTTGTTGGGTGCTCCCACCTCCTTAGGTGATGTAGACCACCAACACACCTTTGGCTCAGGGCAGCCTGTACTGCCTAGTCTCGCGCTTGAAACAGGCTTGCCTGATATCCCCGCTTACTTTGAATCGTCGGGCGTGATGGTTAACTCCGTCCAAATCAAATTCGCGCGCTCTGGTGCTGCTGATGCAACCTTGGGGTTGATCGCGCAAGGGGAAGTCAAGCAACTGGTGTCAGTGGATGCAACGCCGCAAGCCTTAGGTATCACGCGGTTTAACCAGTTCCAAGGTTCGATCAAAAAGAACGGACAGGCACTGGGCAACGTGGTGGCGGCGCAGCTCACCTATTCAAACAACCTGGCCCGCATTGAGACCATCCGCTCTGACGGAAAAATCGAAGGCGCTGATCCAACCGTTGCCAGCCTGACCGGAAACCTTGAGGTTCGGTTTGCAGACACAGACCTCATTGATGCGGCGACCAACAATGCGCCGCTGGAGTTGACGTTTAGCTACGTCATTGATGCCACGAAGAGTTTGACCTTCATCGCACATGAGGTGTACCTACCCAAGCCCAAGCTTTCCATCTCCGGGCCTGGTGGCATTCAGGCCACCTTCAACTGGCAAGCCGCCAAGAACACCGCCGCAGGTCGGATGTTCACAGTCATTCTTCACAACGATGTGGCCAGCTACTGAGCCGCACGTATTCAGCCACACGCACAGGTATTTCTCAATGCTCAAACTCAACTTAAAACGTGAGCCGTATTGGCTCGACTTGAACCATGGCGTGCGCGTCAAGGTCAAACCAGCCACTACTGCGCTGGTCATGGCCGCTCGACACGCGGCATCTGTCATCGATGGCAAAGACCATGAAGCAGCGGGGCAGCGCACCGCGACGCTGATCACCGAACTCGCCAAGCTGGCCGTGCTGGCATGGGAAGGCGTAGGTGATGAGAAAGGCAAGGCCACACCCGTGAGTCCAGAAGGCATTGAAGCCCTGATGGAGTTGTGGCCTGTGGCCGACGCATTCGAGCGTGAATATCTGGCTGCGCTTTATTTGTTGGATGCAGAAAAAAACGTCTGAAGGCTCGTACCGAATGGCACTTCGGTGGCGGGCCCACATACTGCGAAGCTTGCGGGACATCATGCCCTGAGTGCCCGTACCGATTGAACGCCCCCCAAACTGAAGAGGGGTGGCAGGCGCTGTCGGTGCTTGAAGTCTGTGCGGCTCAGCTTCGCATGGCCCAAAACACAGTGATTGGCTTGGACTTCAACGCATGGCGGCAAGCCTGTGAGGCGCTTGATGCAAACGTGCCTGCAATGTCGCAGCTTTTTCCTGCCGTCGAGGCTGGCCTGATCAAAGCACTTTCAACCGAGATTGAACGCTGAATTTTGATCGCGTAGCAATTATTTATTGACAGCTGAAAAGGCTGCGGCAGCAATGCGGACCATGCTCGGGTGCAGAGTGCCCAGTTTGGGCATCTGACCATGAGGTGCATGGGGCGGGATCGAAAAGTAGTCGTCGTTGTAAGGTAGTTCCAGCGTATTGCTCAAATTGAATTTGGTGTCATAGCTGAGTCCTGCACTGGCATAAGCGGCAGGATGCTCACTCTTGGTGATTCGGAATTCTCCCCTGTAGAGGCGATCGGTTTTTTGACTGGTTCCATAGGCCACGCTCACGAAGATCCTCCCCTCGTCGTCTTCTTTGGTCGAAGTGATGAGACCCGGTCTTGGCTTGGGTTTGGGGTGGATGTTGTCCGGAAAGTGGCACCAAGCGATATCGCCCGCCGTTGGTTCTGGCCACCAACGCATCAGGCGCTTTCCATTTCAAAGAGAGTGCTGCGCACAGTTCCACCTTTGGGCTTGGGTGCTGATTTTTTGATTTGACTAAGTTGGACTTTGGTGAGTGCACCCTCATCGGCTTGGTATTGCGGCAGAAATTTAGTGGCCATCTCATGCAGTGCCAAATGAATGACTTGTGTTTCATCCACGCCCAATACTTCGGCTAAACGCTTCGTCGTGGTGCGAGTCACACCAGTCGCGCTGTCTTGTGGGCGGTAGCGAAAGGCAATTTGAGCTGTTGCGGTTCTCATCTGGAAATCCCTTTGGATAGATATCTTAAAGATATCATGTTTGCTGGTGTGTGTCAACTTCATTGATTTAGGTAACGGACATGACTGAACGCAATCTCGCAATTCGACTCTCGGTGGTGGATGGCGGCAAGGTCAAGACAGAGTTGTCTGATGTGGGCGAAGCAGGGGAGAAATCCCTCAAGCGCATTGAGGCAGCATCGCAACCAGCTTCAGCCGGGTTGCAGATCGTCTCCAAAGCTGCCAACGATGCATTCGCCCAAATGGAAGATGCCACCTCGCGTCTTGGCATGCTCGGCACCGTGCTGGGCAAACTTGGGCCCGCAGGTTTGATTGCTGGAGCCTCCATCGCTGCTGCTGGCTACGGCATGCACCAGTTGATCGTGCCCGTGGCTGAGGTGGGTGAAGAGCTTAACAAACTGTCCCAAAAAACGGCTGTTTCCGTTGAGGCGTTGTCTGCACTGCTTTATGTATCCGATCTGTCGGATGTCAGCACGGAGAGTTTGACCAAGGCCTTGAAGTTCTTGTCGACGGCCATGTTTGACGCGAAAGTCAAAGGCGGCGAGGGCAGTGCAGCGTTGCGTGCGTTTGGCATCTCTGCAGTAGATGCACACAACCAGATTCGCCCGACCGAAGAAGTCTTGCTCGATCTGGCTGACAAGTTCTCAGCCATGCCAGACAGTGCCGAAAAAGCTGCCCTTGCGGTGAAGCTATTTGGCAAGAACGGTCTGGACATGATCCCGATGCTTAACCAAGGGCGTGAGGGCATCACCGCCATGATGGAAGAGGCCAAGCGCTTAGGGTTGGTGATGTCAGCCGATGCTGCACGGGCAGCAGAAGAGTTCAATGACAACCTCAAGCGACTGCACGCGGTGAACGAAGGTGTGCAGCGCCAAATTGGCTCCGCATTCATTCCAATCTTGGCCGACCTGACTGAGCAACTTTTTATTGCTAAGACGGAGACAGGTGGTTTTAGCAGTGAGCTGATTGCCATCAGCAACAACCGTCAACTTGTTCTCAACTACCTTGAAGACGTTGCCAAAGGCCTTGGCTTCATCGCCGAATCGGCGGTGCTGGCCAAGCGGGTGTCCTCGCGCAACAATTTGCGAATGTGATCGGAAATCGGATTTTCTGAATCAACGAATTTACCAATGTTCGTTTCGTAGTAGAGAAGTTCCTGTTCGCTATTTCTTACTAACGATACCCAAGCGATGTTTGGACTTGGAATAATGCCTGTTGTTTCGAGGTAATCGAGTAGTGCGGTGAAATGTTCGCTTCCAATTGGAATATGCGTGCTAGCCTGATTTTCTTTTAGTTCGACACCCACTGGTCTTCCAAAGGGACTGTACTTTAGTTCAAATAAACATCCGGCTGCAATGGATGCGGTGTATTGATTGAGCACCTGCAGATCCTGCCTTATCTTTTCTTGTTGGTGGAAAGAATTCTTTCTCAGTATACGGGCGAGGAGTTGAGTTTCTTACAGCTTGCGTCGCCGCTCAATGACGGCTTTAACGGCAAGCTTTGCACGTCGCGTGTTCGGAGTCGACAGACCGTTCTCGCTGCGGAGCCGAAATTCTGTGAATATCAGAAATAGGCTGGGTGCGGATCATCAGAGTGAGCATGTGACCGGCAGTGGCCGACCTTCTGCAGCCAGTCACCCGTCTGACAAGCAGACGTTCAACGTGGAAGTGAGGGGCGCCGGGCCGGCACGGCGTCCCAGCGGCGAGGCCGCGCCTAGACTGCATGGTTAGCAGCCACGCCGCGCCCACAACGTGATGATTGCGCCGACGATTGAAACCAGTGCAGCAACCGTGACAGTGAGATAAATGCCCCGTGGCATCAAAGTCATAACTCTCGGTGTGGCCGTCATTGGCGTAGGTCGCGCTTTTGCGCTCGCCTGCGAGGTTGTAGCTCAAAGACACGCCACTGCCAGAAGCGCCGGCGACGATGGAGACCGAGGTGTCGTTGGCGGAAGTGGCACGCGCACCGGTGCTGAGTTGGCCCATGGTGACTGTGAAGCGATTCATCGAGTCAAAGGAGTACCAGTAG
>Ga0213920_1001415_pt1 | contig 13235 bp, 11 predicted proteins | sample McNCre1117MG_FD_161054 | JGI IMG/M metagenome (GOLD analysis project Ga0213920, IMG submission 161054) | Freshwater microbial communities from McNutts Creek, Athens, Georgia, United States - 11-17 MG | ecosystem: Environmental > Aquatic > Freshwater > Creek | place: USA: Georgia | collected...
TTTCCTTCAACTAAATCCCAGTCGAAATCTTTTGGTTGTTTTGACATATTTGTTGCCCGTTTGGCTGTTTGCCTACATCAACAAGCTGGGCTAACCTGCTGAAATTAAGTTTGAAACAATTTTTAAATTGGGGTGCAAAGCTACGAAGAATAATTTTATTTTCCATCTTTTGTGGTAAATTGGATGCACAAACCTCCTTAACCTATGAAATATTGCTTTTTAGCCCTTTTTTTCTTGTCCCAAAACCTATTTGCTATGCCTAATCCCGGAAAACCTTTCGGTCAAACGCCTGCGGGCGAGTCTGTTACCTTGTATACCTTGAAGAATGCCAAAGGCATGGAAGTTCACATCATGAATTACGGCGGTATCATCCAAAAAATCCTAACGCCAGATCGCAACGGAAAGGTAGAAGATGTGGTGCTCGGATTCGAAACTTTACAAGAATACATCAAGGACACGCCTTACTTCGGAGCCGTGGTAGGCCGCTTCGGAAATCGCATCGCGAAAGGGAAATTCACGTTGGATGGGAAAGAATATACCCTCGCCGCTCAAAACAACGGCCAGCACCTTCACGGTGGCCTTATCGGCTTCGATAAGAAAGTATGGAAAGTGGAAGCGGCCTCCGCGCAAAGCCTAAGTTTATCCTATGTTTCTAAAGATATGGAAGAGGGATTTCCGGGCAACTTGAGCGTTAAGATGACCTATACTTTGTCGGATGACAATGAATTAGGGATATCCTATGAAGCTACAACCGACAAAGCCACGGTATTAAACCTAAGTAATCACTCGTACTTTAACTTGAGCGGAAACGCGAAACGCGCTATTTTGAATCAAGAAGTGCAGATAGACGCGTCGCGTTTAGTAGCCGTTGATAAGGTATTAATTCCGACGGGAGTACTCGCGCCAGTCGCAGGGACGCCTTTTGATTTTACAAAACCGCATGTCGTAGGCGATCGCATAAACGACACATCGTCGGAGCAGATTGTGTTAGGCGGAGGCTATGACCATTGCTGGGCGTTGGACAAGCCGGCGGGAACTTATGCGAAAATCGCGACGGTACACGATCCTATTTCGGGACGCAAAATGACCGTTTCTACGGACCAGCCAGGCGTGCAGTTTTACACGGGGAATTTCCTAGATGGACATTTGACGGGAAAATATGGGGTGACGTATGCCAAGCGTTTTGGCCTTTGTTTAGAGACCGAGCACTTCCCAGATTCGCCTAATCAGCCGAATTTCCCGAGCACGGTTTTGCGCCCTGGAGAGGTGTATAAAACGAAAACGGCGTATCAGTTTAGTGTGAACTAAAGCGTTTTCGCTTCGTTCCAGTAGATATCCATTTCTGCCAAAGTCATTTCGGAAAGCGCCTGGCCATTCTCTGTCGCGCGTTTTTCGAGGTGCTGGAAGCGTTTGATGAACTTTTTGTTTGTCCGTTCTACGGCCGTTTCGGGATTAATATCGATGAATCGCGCAAAGTTCACGAGACTGAAGATCAAATCTCCCAGTTCGCCCTCTGCCTCCGCTTTTCCCGCGGCATCGAGGTCTTTACCCACAAAAGTCTCTTTGAATTCGCCCAGTTCCTCTTCCACTTTCTCCCACACCTGCTCTTTTTCTTCCCAGTCAAAACCCGCACCGCGCGCCTTTTCCTGTATCCGCATCGCCTTCACGAGCGCCGGTAATGAACCCGGAACGCCGCCTAACACGGACTTGTTTCCCTCTTTTAACTTCAAAGCTTCCCAATTCTGCTTTACCTGCTCCTCCGTTTCCGCGACTACGTCGCCATAAATATGCGGATGGCGGCTGATGAGTTTTTCGCATACTCCGTGCAACACGTCGCTCACATCAAAAGCCCCTTTCTCGGAACCGATTTTGCTGTAGAAAACCAAATGCAAGAAAATATCGCCCAGCTCCTTGCGGATTTCGGTCAAGTCATTTTCCATGATCGCATCAGAAAGCTCGTAGGTTTCTTCGATGGTTAAATGGCGCAATGATTCTAGCGTCTGCTTCTTGTCCCAAGGGCATTTCTCCCGCAGGTCGTCCATGATGACTAATAAACGGTCGAAGGCCTCCGCGGCTTTGGGGTATCTCATTCGTAAAGGGGAATATTAGGGATTTAGCGCATACACGCGAATGTAATCGATTTGGAATTTGTTCGGGAAAATGGTGTCATCCACGCCTTTTTGTCCGCCCCAATCGCCACCGATTGCCAGGTTCATTAAGATATGTTGTTTCTTGTCAAAAGGCCATTGTTCCCAGCCACCTTTCGGGTTTTGGAATTCAAAATACTGTTTATCGTCAATAAACGCGCGAATATAATCCGGCGTCCAGTCCACCCGGAACGTATGGAATTCTGTATCCCAATTCGCCAAGGTCGTTGTCGCCGTCTTCTGCGTTCCGATGACGTGGTTGAACGCTTTCGTGTGAACACTCGCGTGCATCACACCCGGATCGTAACCCACGTGTTCTAAGATATCGATCTCGCCATTGTCTGGCCAGTATTGTGTCCCGTAATCGGATTGAGATGCGAGCATCCAGATCGCCGGCCAGTTTCCACGGCCTGCTGGAATCTTTGCTTTGGCCTCAATACGACCATATAAAAAGTCATTTTTGCCTTTTGTCACGATACGAGCGGAGGTGTAAGTGCTTGAGCCGGCCGTCTCTTTAATGGCTTCAATGGTCAAAATTCCGTTCTCGATATGCGCATTTTTGATATTCGCATTCGTATAATTTTGCAATTCGTGATTTCCCCAACCGTTATTTCCTACGTCATAACCCCATTTCGCGGGATCAGGTAAACCATCTTTGTCGAACTCATCCGCCCAAAACGGCGTCGTCGCAAACGTGTATTCCTTGGGAGGAACGATGGGTAAATTTTGAATGTTGATGGCCGGAGCAGCGGGTTCTTCGGATTTACAAGAGAAGGTTCCGAGTCCGAAAAAGAGAATCGCAAGACGTAGCATATAGGTTTGTTTTTTGCCAAAAATAGTATTTCCCCCCGATTAATCCTCTCCATTATTCGTATATTTCGAAATGGATTTCAAACTCACTTCTTCTTACCAGCCCACCGGTGATCAGCCGGAAGCGATTCGGCAATTAGTGGAGGGGGTAAAGAAAGAGGAAGCCGCCCAAACCTTGCTGGGCGTAACTGGTTCTGGAAAGACCTTTACGATCGCGAATGTGATCCAACAGGTGAACCGACCTACCCTGATTTTGAGCCATAACAAGACGCTCGCCGCCCAATTATACGGGGAATTCAAATCCTTTTTCCCAGAGAACGCGGTCGAGTATTTCATTTCCTATTACGATTATTACCAGCCCGAGGCCTTTATCGCCTCCACGGGAACCTACATAGAAAAAGATCTCTCGATTAACCAGGAGATTGAAAAGTTGCGTTTGGCGACGACCTCTTCGTTGATGTCTGGCCGCCGCGACATTATCGTGATTGCCTCCGTTTCCTGTATTTACGGTATGGGGAATCCGGACGAGTACCGAAATTCCATTATGCGCGTCGCCGTGGGTGATGTCATCTCGCGGAATCAGTTTTTGTTCCGTTTGGTGGAGATTCTCTACGCGCGGACCGAAGGTGAATTCTCACGTGGAACGTTCCGCGTGAAAGGCGACACGGTGGACATTTTCTTGGCCTACGCGGACTTCGGTTATCGCTTTGTGTTTTTTGGCGATGAGATCGAGGAGATCCACCGCATCGATCCCTGGACGGGCAAAAAGATCTCTTCGGAGACGATGGTGGCCGTTTTCCCTGCGAACTTGTTCGTGACGGGACGCGAAACCTTGAACAACGCGATCTCCCATATTCAGGAAGATTTAGTGAACCAGATCTCCTATTTTGGTCGCGAGGGTCGCCTGACGGAAGCGGAGCGCATTAAGCAACGAACGGAGTTTGACTTAGAAATGATGCGCGAGCTAGGTTATTGCTCGGGGATTGAGAATTATTCCCGGTATTTTGACCAAAGAAAATCCGGCCAGCGCCCCTTCTGCCTATTGGACTTCTTCCCAGACGACTTCTTAATGGTCGTGGATGAAAGCCACGCCACGATGCCTCAAATCCGCGCGATGTACGGCGGTGACCGCTCCCGCAAAGAATCTTTGGTGGAATACGGTTTCCGTTTGCCCTCAGCGATGGATAACCGCCCCTTAAAATTCGATGAATTCGAAGAACTCATCGGCCAAACCATCTTCGTCTCCGCCACCCCATCCGACTACGAATTACGCCGCTCCGAGGGAGTCGTGGTCGAGCAGATTATTCGCCCTACCGGACTTTTGGACCCCTTAATCGAGGTGCGTCCTACGAAAAACCAAATCGATAATTTACTCGAGGAGGTCTACGACCGCATTAAGAAGAACGAACGCGTTTTAATTACGACCTTGACTAAACGGATGGCTGAAGAGCTATCCAAATACCTCGACCGCGTGGGCATCAAATGCCAGTACATTCACTCGGAAGTGAAAACCCTCGAGCGCGTCGAAATCCTCCGAAACTTACGTTTAGGCGTCATCGACGTGTTAGTGGGAGTTAACTTATTACGGGAAGGTTTGGACTTACCGGAAGTTTCTCTGGTCGCGATTATGGATGCGGATAAAGAAGGGTTCTTGCGTGACATTCGATCACTGATTCAGACCATTGGTCGTGCGGCGCGGAACGAAAATGGCAAGGTATTGATGTACGGGGATAAGATTACCGGCTCGATGGAGCTGGCTATCTCGGAAACAAACCGCCGCCGCGCCATCCAAATGGCCTACAACGAGAAACACGGCATTACGCCTAAAACAATTTGGCGTTCGCACGACGAGATTATGGAGCAAACCTCCATCGCGGATCGGATGGCGAAACCCACGAAGAATTACACGATTCATCCGGATCAAGCGCCAGTCGCGGCAGATCCATTATTAGCCTATATGAAGCCAGCGGAGCTCAAAAAGCAATCCGAAACCATTCGAAAAGAGATGGAAAAAGCGGCGCGCGACCTCGACTTCCCATTAGCCGCCCGTTTACGCGATGAATTAGTGGTGATCGAATCGATGCTGACTTAATTTTAGCGCACACACATTTCGTACTTGTTGTAGGTAGTTTTGGACAAGAATCCATTCGTATTCTGCTGTGGTTGGATCCGTCAAGGTGAAGCGGAGGCTATCTCCGGGGCCTTTTTGGGCTAAACGAGGAAGATCCGCTGAAATCACATGCGCTAAACGCGGGTAGCCGCCCGTCGTCTGATGTCCAGTCATTAACACCACCAATTGACCCGATGGTAATAATTGAATCGTTCCAGCTGTGACCGCGGAAGATAACATCGTCGCAGGAGAAGCCATTTTCAGCGGGTCCTGCATTAATTGATAACCCATCCGGTTCGAGGTGGGCGAAATGGCAAAAGATTTACTCAAAACCAGCTGTTGAGAACAGGACTTGATCTGCTCCCATTCCCGGCCACATAAAATCCTGATCGGTTCATCCGTGAACACATTTTCTGGGTTCATTGACCAGGGCAAAATCTTTACGCGGGAAACCTGCTCGTCCTGCAATACACGGGCGGCGACGTAGACTCTTTGGCCTGAAACCGGCTTTTTACAACTCAAAATGGTTCCAGGCGGAACCTTGATGGGCTGGTTCATGGGAACTTCCACGTTATCCAAACAGGCCGTGAAGTTAGCTCCACAAATGGCAATCAATGTACTGGTCTCGAACTGGTAGACCCCAGCTGGGAAATGTATCTCTAGCGCCTTGTCGTATACATCGTTTCCTACGAGCGCGTTAGCGATCTGTAGTGAAAACGTATCCATTGCTCCTCCGGGAGGGATTCCCTCATGCTGTAAACCGTAGATGGGTAGGCCCTGCCACGTATCCAATAAACCTTTTTTGATCAGTTTCATACGGAGACGGGGATAAATCGTACGCGGTCGCCCGCTCTGAAATGAGGAATGGTTGACGTGCGGCCGATAATCTGCCAGCCGCCGGGGGAGGCGCTAGGGTAGATGCCCGTTTGGTTGCCGGCTAATCCGATGTCTCCCTGTTGTATGGGAGCGGGCGTCCCCTTTCTAGCCACGGTAATTCGCTCGTCCGTGGTGCCCATGTAGGCGAAGCCCGGGAGGAAGCCTAGGAAGTAAACGGTGTATTCTTTTTCGCTGTGAATGCGGATGATTTCTTGTTCGCTAAGTCCGCAGGCGGAGGCCACGGAAGCTAAATCTGGTCCCTCGTAAACACAGGGGATCTCGTGTAATCGACCCTCTGGAATGACCGCGGTAAAATCTTCGGTTAATTTGTTTTCGATGAGCGTTTTCATTCCCGCCAAACCTTCAAAGCGGCTCGCCACCACCCCTAAGTCAAACACAATCGTTAGGCTAGCGTAGGCCGGAATTAAATCCAAGGTTCCGGGTAAGGGAAAGGATTGAAACTGATAAAACCGCTTCATGACCTCTTGGTGCACGCTTTCGCTGATTTCGTTGCCGAATTCAATCGTCAGTGCACTGTCACCTAGTTCGTAGATTTGCGGGTTCATCGGGTATATTTCTAAGGTAATTTAGTATTTTTAGGCAAATATCCCGCTATGAAAAAGATCCTATTTTTGTGCCTCACGATGTTAGCGTTCACAGCGCGTTCCCAAGAGGATTATGCTGATTTTTATGCCAAACGAGAGGCCAGCCTCAAATCCGAAACCGGTTGGTTGAACCTAGCCGGTTTGTTTTGGTTGAAAGAGGGGGAAAATACCATCGGCGGAGCAGAATTGAATGATTTTGTCTTCCCGCACGCGGAGGCTTCTTTAGGCAAGGTTATTCTACAAAATAATCAAGTACTTTATAATAATCAGGTCATCTTCACCCCGGAGGGTAAAGCCACGGTCATTAGCCATCAATCCTTGCGTTGGTTTATTATTAAACGCGGTGATAAATACGCGATTCGTCTGCGCGATTTAGAGGGAGAATACCTGAAAGCCTTCCACGGAATTGATCATTTCCCCGCTGCTGCTAAATGGAAAGTGAATGCGAAATTCATTCCCACCGTCGGCAAAAAAGTGACTATCATCGACATCACGGGCCGTTCGTATCAAGAGGATTCTCCCGGTTTATTAGAGTTCCAGGTGGACGGGAAGATTTATCGCCTAGAGGCGGGTCCGGGGGAGACTAATGAGGATTTCTTTGTCGTTTTTGGCGACGCAACGAATAAAACGTTAACCTATGGCGGAGGCCGTTTCTTGGATACGAAAGGATTTAATCCGGATGGAACGGTGACTTTGGATTTCAATAAGGCCTATAATCCGCCATGCGCGTTCACGCCTTTTGCGACTTGTCCACTGCCTACGAAAGAGAACAAATTGCCTGTCGCCATTCCGGCGGGCGAGAAAAATGCGGGTCATCACTGATATGGAGAACAAACGACTTTTATCGATTGACATTTTTAGAGGACTCACCGTCATTTTGATGACGATTGTGAATAATCCGGGCGACTGGGGACATATTTATGCCCCTTTAGAACACGCGGAGTGGCATGGCTATACGCTGACGGATCTCGTGTTTCCTTCCTTTCTGTTTATCGTGGGGATTTCGACTGTTCTGTCGAAGCCTTCAGAGGATCAATTGCTGAAGAGTTGCAAACGCGCCTTTCGGATCTTTTTATTGGGCTTGTCGCTTAGTTTTTTCTCCAAAATCAAAGTCGGCGACTACACCCTGGTCGCACGCTTACTCGCCATGGCATTAGCCACGGTGGCCTTTCTTGGCGATTATCCTTTGCGGAGGCAGTTTTGGGTGGCCGTGGCCGCTTTTGTGCTGCTGATCGGTTTGTGTTTCTCGGGTTTGACCGATTTCGAACATGTGCGCATTCCGGGGGTCTTGCAACGGATCGCGGTCGTGTATTTGCTAGTCAGTTTATTGCACGCATACACTTCTTTGCGCATTCAGGTCGGAGTATTTATCGGGAGTCTTGTAGGCTACTGGGCCTTGATGCATTTTGTCGAGGTGCCGGGTATCGGTGCGGCGAATTTGGAGGTGAATAGGAATTTGGCGGCTTGGTTAGACAATTACTTGTTGGAGGGACATCTTTGGGCGACTTCAAAAACCTGGGATCCAGAGGGTATCCTCAGCACCTTACCAGCAGTGGCGACGGGGCTAGCAGGTTTGTTTGCGGGGAGGTATTTGCAGTCGAGCCCGAAGGCTTCGGTGTTGTTTGCTACGGGGGTCATCGCTTTGGCGGCAGGTACTATCTGGGGCTGGTATTTTCCCATTAACAAGGCTTTGTGGACGAGTTCTTATGTGTTGGTAGCTGCAGGTTGGGATTTATTGTTGCTCGGCGTTTTGCAAGCGACAGTTATTTCAGGAACGATGGCGGATCGGTACTGGAAGCCGGTTTTGATCTTTGGGATGAACCCGATGCTCGTGTTTTTCTTCTCGGGAATCATCCCGCGGGTTTTGGGAATGATTAAAATAGGCGATGAAGGCCTAACATCTTGGATTTATTCACAGGGAATCGAACCGCTGTTTGCGGATAAGATGAACGCTTCGCTGGCTGGAGCGCTGATTTATGTGCTGATTTGGGGGGCGATTTTGTTCTTTTTTGACGCCCGAAAAAGATATTACAAAGTCTAATTTCATAGGGCAAATCCGGGCTAAATTTCGTATTTTTGAAACCCTAATTGATTAGCCCAAAACAGATGGATTACCTAGCTGGCCTGAACGAGCCTCAACGAAAAGCAGTCGAACATATTGATGGTCCTTTGATGATCATCGCCGGTGCCGGATCTGGAAAGACCCGCGTGCTGACGTATCGTACGGCGCATTTGATTGAGAAAGGCGTGGATCCATTTGCGATCTTGCTCTTGACCTTTACGAACAAGGCTGCGGGCGAGATGCGTCACCGGATTGAGACGGTGATCGGGAGTGCGGCGAAGAACATTTGGATGGGTACGTTTCACTCGATTTTTGCCAAAATTCTTCGTTTCGAAGGCGAACGCCTCGGCTACACCTCGAACTTCTCCATTTACGATACAGATGATTCAAAATCCCTGATCCGTGCGCTGATCAAGGAGAAGAATTTAGACGATAAAGTGTACAAGGTGAATTTGGTCTTGACCCGAATCTCTAACGCTAAAAACCGCTTGATCGGTCCGGCGCAATACACCGGTTCTTCCATTTTAGCGGAAGAAGATCGCCTCGCGCGAATCCCGGCGATGGGCGAATTATATCAATTGTATTGTGCGCGTTGCTTTGCTGCTAACGCGATGGATTTCGATGATTTATTGTTCCAAACAAACATCCTCTTCCGCGACCATTTGGACGTATTGAATAAATACCAACACAAGTTCAAACACGTGATGGTGGATGAGTTTCAGGATACGAACGTTTCCCAGTATTTAATCACTAAGAAACTATCTGCCGTTAACCGCAATATCTGCGTGGTGGGGGATGATGCTCAGTCCATTTATGCCTTCCGCGGTGCGGATATCCAGAATATCCTGAACTTTGAGCGCGATTATTCAGACTTAGTAACGATTAAGTTAGAGGAGAATTACCGTTCCACGAAGGCCATTGTGGCCGTGGCGAACTCGATTATCTCCCGCAATAAAAACCAATTAAAGAAAGACGTCTTTACCTCGAATGAGGCTGGCGATGACATAGAAATCATCCGCGCTTCCAGTGATAACGAGGAAGGCCGCATGATTGCTTCTGCGATTTTCGAAGCCGCCCAAAAAGAGAATCTAACTTGGTCCGATTTCGCCATTTTATACCGCACAAACGCCCAATCGCGTTCATTTGAGGAGGCCCTACGACGTTTGAATATCAAATACCGCATCATCGGGGGTGTATCTTTCTACCAACGCAAGGAGATTAAAGACGTACTTAGCTATTTGCGTTTTACGGTGAACCAGAACGACGAGGAGGCATTCAAGCGCATTATTAACTTGCCTAAGCGCGGTATTGGTGACACGACCATCGCGAAAATTGTCGTGACAGCGGCGGAAAATAATGTACCAATTTGGGACGTGGTTTCGAATATCTCTCAATTTCAGGCGGCTCGTGGAAGTGCCGGGATCGAGGCTTTCTCTGATTTGATTAAATCCTTCAAATTGATGGTGGAGGTCGAACACAAAGATGCCTATGAGGTGGCGAACCACGTGGCGAAAGCGTCGGGTTTGTTACGCGAATTATATGAAGACAAGACGGTAGAGGGCCTAGCTCGCTACCAAAACTTACAGGAATTACTTAATGCTATCAAGTCCTTCGTGGACAATCCAGAGAACGAGGACAAATCACTTGCGACCTTCTTGCAATCGGTTTCTTTGTTAACAAATGCGGATGCGGATGAAGATCCGGCGGATCGTGATAAGGTGACCTTGATGACGATTCACTCGGCGAAGGGTTTGGAGTTCAACCGCGTTTTCTTAGTCGGATTAGAAGAGGATTTATTCCCTTCCCAAATGATGTTGCAATCCCAACAGGACCTCGAAGAGGAACGCCGCTTGTTCTATGTGGCTGTGACGCGGGCAGAGAAGAAATTACAAATCTCGTATGCGGAATCCCGTTACCAGTTTGGTCGTTTGAAAGCCTGTGAACCGAGTCGTTTCTTGAATGAATTGGATCCGAACTTTGTGAAGATGGCAAAACCCGCCGGTGCTCGAAAAGAAGTTTCAAGCTTCCGTCCTGTTCATAAGACGGGTTTCACCGCGAAACCAGCACCCTCTGCCGCCCAATTGATTCAAAAACCTACGACGAATACAAATTACCAACATGTGGTTTCGGCAAACTTCCAGGCCACAGATGCATTAGCCTTAGCAGCCGGCCAAAAAGTCGAACACGCTAAATTCGGTTTCGGCCTCATCAAACGCATCGAAGTCAATGGCGCGGAACGCAAAGCGGTGATTGATTTTGAAAAGGGAGTAGGCGAGAAGACGCTCTTGTTGAGCTTCGCGAAACTAATGATCGTAACTTAATCCTGAGAATCGTCTTGCTCTGCTGAAACACGCTGTGTCACGCGGACTTTCTTAATGCGTCTCGTATCCACGGATTGAACCTTGAATGTAAAGTCTTCGAATTCGATTTCCTCTCCGGCACTCGGAATACGACCAAAAAGTTCGATAATTAATCCAGCCAGTGTTTCGCTTTCGCCTTTGGCCTTCTCGAAATAGGCTGCCTCGATCTCAAACACACGGCAGAAATCATTCAAAGAGGTCTTGGCCTCGAACACATATATATTGTCGGCTATTTTCTTGTAATCGGCTTCGACTTCATCAAATTCGTCATTGATCTCACCTACGATCTCCTCGATAATATCCTCCATTGTCACAAGCCCTTCGGTCTCGCCATATTCATTCACGATGATTGCCATGTGTACCCTTTTTTCTTGGAAATCGTAGAGTAAATCATCGATTTTCTTGTTTTCTGGTACGAAAAACGGCGTATGTAAAAGCGGCAACCAGTCGAATTTCTCGTCCTGATCGATGTGTTTCAGTAAATCTTTGATGTACAAAATCCCTTCGATTTTGTCGATAGTTTCGTTGTATACCGGAACGCGTGAGTAACCATTCTTGTTAATGAGGTCCATCAACTCGTGGAAATTCATGCTCGTATCGAAGGCTACAATGTCCCGTCTTGCCTGCATCACAGACTTCACGGAGATATTCCCGAAATTCAGGATCCCACGTAAAATGTCTTTTTCTCGATCACTCGTGTTCTCATCCGTCGTAATCTCCAGCGCCTGATTCAATTCCTGCGAAGTCAGCGTATAAGATTTCTTCTTTACGCGTTTCTCGATTAAGCCAGAAATGCCTAATAGTGCTTTGGAAAGTGGAGAAAAGACAAAATTTAAAAAGCTAATGAGAGGAGCGGAATAGCGGGCGAAGTTGAGGTTATTCTGCTGGGCCCATACTTTGGGAATCAATTCTCCAAAAAACGTAATGATGAACGTCACCCCGAACAACAAAAACAAGGTCACGAGTAAGGTCTCCATCGACTGCTGACCCAGCACCATCGAGGTTAAATAATTCGCCAGGGTAATGAAAATAATATTAACAAAGTTGATGGAAATCAACAAAGTAGCCAGTAATTGTTGGGGTTTATCGAGTAATTGACTCACCTTTTTTTCGCTGTTCACCTCACTTTCGCGAAGGCTGATACGCTGGTCCGCGTTCAAGGAAAAGAAAGCCACCTCCGATCCAGCTAAAACAGCCGAAAGGAACAATAGAGCCACTAAAATGAAGGAAATAAGCGCAATTGAACTCACACTAATGGAGGGCTCCAAGGCGAGTAAAAACAGATTGGGTAAGGGGTCTGGGTCCATATTTGGGTGAACTGATCGATGCAAATTTACAAAAAAGGGAATACGAAATGCGATATCCCCTTTTTTGTAACAAAAATTTAAAACGGCAGATCATCCCCTTCTTCCATCATCGGCGGGAATGGATCAGCCTTGGAAGCACCGGCTAAAACCGCTTCAGGCTTTGGTCTTTCGCCTGCCGGAGCAGACGCTGGCGACCCTTCGTTACGTCCCCCGATTAAATTGATCGACGTCGCACGCACTTTGTAACCACGAACGGTTGCGCCGTTTTTATCTTGCCATTCTTCGGAACGAATTTTTCCTTCGATATAGACTTGGTTTCCTTTCTTCAAATATTGCTCGGCGATGTTCGCTAGGTTATCCCAAAGCTCTACGCGGTGCCATTCGGTTTGGTCTACTCTTTGTCCGTCCTTTCCGGTATACGACTCGGAGGTCGCAATATTAATGTTTGCCACTTTTACACCGCTAGGTAGGGCGCGAACCTCTGGGTCAGCACCTAAATTTCCTAGTAAAATAACTTTGTTTACTCCAGCCATAATGATTTGTCGTTTAAAGGGTTAGCTCAGCAAGGCTCCTTGCATTGCCTAAAGGTACGTGGGCGAAATGTCTTGTAAAATAGGACAATCTAAATTATCAGTTATTAGGTTCAAAAGCAAAACAGGTTTTCCCTTGCTCTCGAACTCTGAGGGGCTCATCCAGCTGTATCCCTCCGGAATATCCAATTCAAAATTATCAGGAACTTGAACGTACCAAGCGTCGCAATGGATTTTGCGGTGACTCAACAGATGAACGGGTGGGGAATTCAAGGCTTGGCGCTGAAAAGGCAACCAATCGCAAGCATCTTCGATCAAATAAAACTCCCACAATCCCTTCCAAATGCCCTTTTCGGTGCGTTCGCGCACTAATAGCTGGCCATTTTGCTCGATGACCAGGTAATTCATTTCGATCTCTTTGACCTTCG
>Ga0213920_1001419_pt1 | contig 13192 bp, 14 predicted proteins | sample McNCre1117MG_FD_161054 | JGI IMG/M metagenome (GOLD analysis project Ga0213920, IMG submission 161054) | Freshwater microbial communities from McNutts Creek, Athens, Georgia, United States - 11-17 MG | ecosystem: Environmental > Aquatic > Freshwater > Creek | place: USA: Georgia | collected...
GGGTTTCATGAACTTTGCGCCGCGCGTGTTGATGAACAGCGCCGACTTAGAAGCCACGGCGCTGATTCAACCCGCCAGTCGTGTGACGTGGCGTTATGCCGTGGTCGGGCCAGATGCAGCGAGTCAAAATTTTTTAGCTTGGGCCGAGGCTGAAAGCAAAAAACCAGAAGTGCGCGGCGTGCGCGTGGAGTCGCTCGAAGCGGGCCGCCCTGAAATGCGTCAAACCTTGGACCGTGCGGGCAAGTTCTTAAACCTGGTCGCCTTACTGGCGGCCTTGCTCAGCGCCGTGGCGGTGGCTTTGGCTGCACGCGGGTTCGCAGCTCGCCATTTGGATGACTGCGCCATGTTGCGTGTGCTGGGCCTGAGCCAACGCCACATTGCCTTGTCGTACACCGCAGAGTTTGTATGGGTGGGCACCTTTGCCAGCATGTTGGGGTTGGCCTTGGGTTATGCCGTGCATTTGGTGCTCGTGGCTTTACTCAAAGGCTTGGTCGAAACCGCACTGCCTGCCCCCAGCGTATGGCCTGTGGTGTATGGCTTGGGGACAGGCTTGACCTTGTTGTTGGCCTTTGGTTTGCCACCCGTGTTGCAACTGGCCAGCGTGCCCGCACTGCGCGTGATGCGCCGAGATGTGGGTGAACTCAAAGCCACCACGCTCAGTGTGTGGGCCTTAGGACTCACAGGCTTTGCCGTATTGTTGATTGCCGTCAGCCGTGATTTGAAACTCGGCCTCATGGTGGTGGGCGGTTTTGCAGGCGCCGTGCTGTTGTTTGCAGGCATGGCGTGGTTGGCTGTGCAGGTGTTGCGACGCAGCGTGGTGGAGGGCAGTGCGCCGCCATGGCTGATGCTGGCCACGCGACAGGTGAGCGCACGCCCCGTGTATGCGATGGTGCAGGTGAGTGCACTGGCGGTCGGCTTGCTGGCCTTGGCCTTGCTGGTGCTGCTGCGCACAGACCTCATTAGCAGCTGGCGCAATGCCACACCAGCGAATGCGCCCAATCGTTTTGTCATCAACATCCAACCCAGCCAAGCCGAACCGTTTTTGCAAACCTTGCGTGAGGCAGGCGTGAAAAAGCTCGACTGGTACCCCATGATTCGCGCGCGTTTGGTGGCGGTGAATGGCAACACCGTCACGCCCGACAGCTACACCGACGAACGTGCCAAACGCCTGTCTGACCGTGAGTTCAACGTGTCATTCAGCGCAGAAAAGCCTGAACACAACACGGTGGTCGAGGGCGCATGGGAAGGCGAAAATCCGAACGACTTGAGCATCGAAGAAGGCGTTGCCAAAACCTTGAATCTCAAGTTGGGGGACCGTCTGCGCTTTGACATGGCGGGGATGGTGCGTGAAGCTCGCATCACCTCAGTGCGACGTGTGGATTGGACATCCATGCGTGCCAATTTCTTTGTCATGTACCCGGTCAGCCGCTTGACCACAGATGCGGGCTTTGATGTGCCCACCACCTACATCGCCGCTTTTCGTGCGCCGCAACGCGTGGCTGTACCTGGCAAAACCACGCCCACCTTCGACAACCAACTCATCAGCCGTTTTCCCAACGTCACCAGCGTGGACATGGGGGCCACCTTGAACCAAGTACAAAGTGTGTTGGGTCAAGTGGTGAGTGCGGTGGAATTTTTGTTTTTGTTCACTTTGGCTGCTGGCTTGGTGGTGTTGTTTGCCGCTGTCACCGCCACGCGCGAAGAGCGTGCGCGTGAATACGCCGTGTTGCGTGCGCTGGGTGCGTCCAACCAACTGCTGGCGAATGTGCAACGCGCCGAGCTGGCTGGCATAGGCGCACTGGCGGGCTTGCTCGCCACCTGTGTGGCCATGGCCATGGGTTGGGGTTTGGCCCGATTTGCGTTTGAGTTTGAATGGACAGCCAGCCCTTGGGTGCCTTTGCTGGGTGCGGTGGTTGGTGCGTTATTAGCTTTGGCTGCGGGTTGGTGGGGCTTGCGCGATGTGTTGCGTCGTCCTGTGGTGCAAACGCTACGACAAGCCAGTGTGTAACGGCGATGACGCCAAACCAGTTTGTTAGCGCGGTTGACGATGCCTTGATGCCTTTGGTTGATGCGTCAAAGGCCGAAACGATGCAAGCCTATTTGCTCAACCAGTTTGAATTTTTAGGTTTGCGAGCTCCCGTGCGCCGTTTGGCCGTGCGAGGCATTGGTAAGGTGCAGTGGCAAAGCGCAGATGATTTGTTGGCAACTGCCGAACTGCTGTGGCAAAAGTCGCACCGTGAATACCGCTACACAGCCGTGGATTTGCTGCGCAAGCACAGCACCCTGCTGAGCGTGAGCGATTTGCCCGCTTTACAAGCCTTGTTGCTGCGCGAGCCGTGGTGGGAAACCGTGGATGGTCTGAGTGCTGTCATCGCAGAGATTTTGCGTGCAGCGGTGCAGAAAAAATCAAACGCAGCCAAGGTGATGGACGCGTGGCTGGAGCACCCCAACTTTTGGGTGCGCCGCTCGGCCATGTTGCATCAGCTGGGCTTGCGCTTAGACACCGATGCCACGCGCTTGTTTGGTTACGCACAAAAACTGGCAGACGAAAAAGAAATTTTTATCCGTAAAGCCATTGGCTGGGCGCTGCGCGACTATGCGCGCTGGAACCCCCAAGCTGTGACTAACTTTTTGGGGCAACACTGCACGAACCTGTCAGGTCTGACGGTGCGTGAAGCCGCCAAACATTTGAAGGCTTAACCTGCGCGAGGTCAGGTCTTGGGTCAAGACGCCAGTGCGCGCATTTCCGCAATCAGGTCTGACTTACCTTCAAAACCAATGCCAGGCAAAGCAGGTAAGTCGACGTAGCCATTGTTGACTTTGACGCCATCTGGGAAACCCCCGTAGGGTTGGAACAAGTCTGGGTAGCTTTCATTGCCGCCTAAGCCAAGGCCTGCTGCGATGGCCAGAGACATTTGGTGGCCACCATGCGGAATGCAACGCTTGGGAGACCAGCCGTGTTCTTTGAGCATGTCCAAGGTGCGCAAATACTCCACCAAACCGTAGCTCAGAGCGCAATCAAATTGCAGCCAATCACGGTCAGGGCGCATGCCACCATGACGAATCAAGTTGCGTGCATCTTGCATGGAGAACAAGTTTTCACCGGTGGCCATGGAGCCTGCGTAGACCTCGCCCAATCGGGCTTGCAGTTCGTAGTCCAGTGGATCGCCCGCTTCTTCATACCAAAACAAGGGATATTGGGACAGCGCACGGCCATACGCGATGGCTGTTTCGAGATCGAATCGACCATTGGCATCGACCGCCAATTGTTGGCCTGGGCCTAGGATTTTTAAAACAGACTCAATGCGTGTGCAATCGTCGGCCAAACTGGCACCGCCAATTTTCATTTTCACGACGGAGTAACCCCGCTCTAAATAGCTGGTCATTTCACGCTGCAAGCCTTCCACGCCTTTGCCTGGGTAGTAATAACCGCCAGCGGCATACACAAAGACCCGCGGGTTGGCGGTGCCGTCACCGTATTGTTCGGCCAGTAGTTGGTACAAAGGTTTTTCTGCAATTTTTGCGACAGCATCCCAGACGGCCATGTCAATGGTTCCCACGGCCACCGAGCGCTCACCGTGACCGCCGGGTTTTTCGTTGATCATCATCTGCGCCCAAATTTTGTGAGGGTCGAGGTTGTCGCCTGCGGCATTCAGCAGCGACGCTGGATCGGCTTCGAGAAGTCGTGGCAAGAAACGATCACGAATGAGACCGCCTTGGCCGTAACGGCCGTTGGAGTTGAACCCGTAGCCAATGACAGGCTTGCCATCGCGGATGACATCCGTGACAACAGCCACCAGGCTTAACGTCATTTTGGAGAAGTCAATGTAGGCGTTGCGAATGTCCGATTTGATAGGACGTGTGGACTCGAGGATGTTGACGATTTTCATAAATGGAGGTCGAAGTCTGTGTTTATTGAGGCAGAGAGGCACCGCCACAAATGGCAATGTCTTGTCCGGTGATGGCGGCGGCTGAGGGGGAGAGCAAAAACGCAACCAGCTCGGCAATTTCTTGTGGTTGGATCAACCTTCCTAAGGGGGGCAATCTGGGGGCACTGGTGGCACGGGCTGGGTCGGACAACATGGTGGTTTGTGTCGCAGCGGGGGACACCACATTGACGGTGACGCCCGCAGACGCTACCTCGCTGGCCCAACTGCGTGCCAATGCAATCAAAGCCGCTTTTGTGGCGGCATACTGGCTACGCCCGGGCATTCCTTGCGCCACGCGACTGCCAATGAAGACAGCGCGTCCTTGCTTTTGTTGCACCATGCGAGGAATCAACACATTGGCGAGGCTAATCGCAGCCTGTGTATGAATTCGCCACATCAATTCACCGTTCATGGGGTCGAGCTCGCCCAAACGACCGACACGCAAAACACCTGCCGCATGCACGAATGCGTTGACCTCTTGCAGTTGATGGGCAATCGCCATGATGGCTGAGTGATCTGACAGATCAACTTGCACCGCTTTCAGATGCGGGTTGTGGAGGGTGGGCGGTGCCATGTCTAGACCCACGACACGCCACCCATTCAGAAGCAAATGTTCAGCGATGCATTGACCAATCCCTGAACTGCTGCCAGTGACAACAGCACAGGGGCGCTGCGTAGATGCGTCATTCGACACGAATATTGCCTTCGGTAATGATTTTTTGAGCGCGTGACATGTCGTTGGTTTGAAACTTCACGAAGTCTTCCACGCTGCCGCCATTGATCAACAAGCCTTGTTGCGTGAATTTCTCACGCATCTCAGGTGAGAGTGCTTTGTTCACTTCTTCGTTCAAACGTGTCTTGATGTCTGTGGGCAACTTCGCAGGTCCCCACAGGCCATACCAGCTGTAAAACTCATAGCCAGGAATGGTTTCAGACACGGTGGGGACGTCTGGCAAATTCGGTGTTCGCGTGGCCGACGTCACTGCAATCACACGCAACATGCCGCTCTTGTGGTACTGAAGTGATCCTAAAATTGGATCGATGAAGCCGTCGATCTGGCCGCCGATCAAGTCTTGAAACGCAGGGGCTGTGCCTTTGTAGGGCACGACGGTGTAGTCCATGCCGCCGACGCGTTTCAGTAGCTCGGTGGAGAGATGTCCCGCAGAGCCAATGGAGCCGACAGCGAATGTCATTTTTCCTGGGTTAGCTTTGGCGTAGCTGATCAGTGACTTCACATCGGTGATGGGCAAGTTCTTATGGATAGCGACAGACAGCGGCGCTTTGGCAACCAAGGCAACGGGTGCAAAGTCTTTCACCACAGAGTAGGGCACCTGCTTCATGGTCATCGGTGCGGTGGTGAACGTTGAGGCGTTGAACAACAAGGTGTAGCCATCGGCAGGTGCTTTGGCCACGGCGTCAGCACCAATGGTGCCGTTACCACCGGCTTTGTTTTCCACGACAAAGGGTTGTCCCATTTGCTCGCTGAGCTTTTGTGCCACAGCGCGTCCCAAAGTATCCAGCGTGCCTCCGGGTGGAAAGGGAATGATGACGCGCACGGCGCGTGTGGGATAGCTCTGTGCAAAACAACTGCCAAAAGCTGTCAACGCCAAACTAGCCAGCGCCACGCGCAAAAAAGTGTTTCTTTTCATGGGTGTCTCCTGAGAGTGCTGCTACGAATTAACGCTTGAGTAACCCAGCTTGCTGCACGGCGGCACGCAAAGCTTCCATTTCTTTGGCGTTGGGCGCCTCTGTGGGTGGGCGCACGGTGGGCGCATCCAGTACGCCCGCCAAATACATGCCACCTTTCATGCGCGCATGCGCCTCACCTGTGGGCTCGCCACCGCCGTAAACGGCATCTTTGAGCGGCGTGATGAGGGCTTGAATGGCGATGGCTTTGTTCAAATCGCCCGCTTTGACCGCATTCCACAAATCGATGATGAGTTGTGGAATGAAGGTGGCAAAGCCCACCAATGCACCGTCGACCCCTTGCACCATCGAGGCCAACAAGTATTCATCGTGGCAGGTCAGAATGGACTTTGAAGGATCGGCTTCGCGGATGGCTTGAATGTCTCGTGCGTATTTGTTCATGTCGCGCTGGCCCACTTTGAAGGCTTGGACATAGGGCAGTCGTGCCAAATCAGCCAGCAGCTGCGATGAGTAAGAGGCACGGGTCCAAGCTGGATAGACGTGGCAAACCAAATCGAGGTCTGGCGCAGCTTGATGGATAGCCTCAAAGTATTCGAGTGCGTGCTTGGGTGTGAAGCCAAAACGCAACCAATGGTGTGGTGGCATGACATCTAAGGCCACGGCCCCAGCTGCTTTGGCGGCGCGTGCATGTTCAGCGGCATCAGCCAAGCCTTCGCAAACAATCGATGAAATGACGGGCATACGGCCCTTGAGTTCGTCCGCGACGATGCGTGTGACTTCTGCGCGTTCAGAAGGTGTGAGTGAGAAAACTTCGCCCGTATGACCGTTGGTCATGATGGCCACAACGCCATCATGCGTGGCGAGCCATGATGCCAACTTGCGCAGCGCAGGTTCATCAATGCGGTGGTCAGGCGTGAATGGGCATGAAATGGCTGGGATGATTCCGCGGTAATTTTTGATAGCAGGCATGGGGTTTTCCTTTGGTGAGCAAAATGGGGATGTCGCGATGATTCCTTCTCGTCTGAATGACGTCCAATACTAAAATTGCATAAAACTATCCAAAGTGAACGATGGGCCCAGGAAACAGACCTTTAGACCTTGACTGGCTAGAGGATTTTTTAACGCTTGCTGAGACTGGTAACTTTTCCAGAGCGGCTGAAGTGCGTGCCATCGCCCAGCCTGCGCTGAGCCGTCACATCCGATCGCTGGAAGAATGGGTCGGTGTTGATTTGGTGGATCGGACCGCACATCCTGTCGAATTAACGGCAGCAGGCAAGAAGTTTCAACCGCTGATTCAAGGCGCCTTGTCAGCCTTGGAGGCTGCGCGAATCAAGGCGCGTGCCGCCCAAGATTTGGCTTCAGCGAGTTTGCGTTTTGCCAGTACGCATTCCCTGTCTATTTTGTTTTTTCCTAAATGGTTGGGCGTGCTTGAAACACGTTTGCGACTAGGCCCCATTCAGACGATGACCGATAACTCACACGCGTGTGAGGACTTGATGGTGCAGCGGCGGGTTCAATTTCTCCTTTCTTATGGCCATTCGGATGTTTTGGGTAAGTTAGACGAAGGTCAGTACCCGATGGTGAAGTTGGACGATGACGTGCTGCTGCCCGTGACCGCGCCCGATGCGTCTGGTGACACGCTTTTTAAACTGGATGGCCCTGGCGTTTTACCCATTCTTGAATACAGCGAAGCTTCTGGTCTCGGGCGTGTGATGCGTGCCAAGCTCAAACACCTCTTTGTTGAAGGCTCGGAGTTGGCGTCTTTGCCCAATGTGTCGGTCATCTTTACGGCCCATAACGCTTTCTTGCTCAAGAGCATGGCGTTGGCGGGCCGAGGCATTGCATGGTTGCCTCAATCGTTGATCAAAGATGAGTTAGCCAGTGGCGCACTTCAGTTGGCAGGCTCGTCCAAGTGGCATTTACTGCTGGAGATCAGGCTTTATCGCCAAAGCTCAGAGATGACGCCTGCTGCCGAAAATTTGTGGCAAATCGTGAATGGTCACACCTGATCGTGCCGCGACAATCGAACGCATGCAAATCGAAGAAAAATCACCTTTTGACACGCCCTTTGAATGGATCGGGGGCGAAGCACGCGTGCGCGCTCTGACCGAGCGCTTTTACGACTTGATGGATTTAGAGCCAAGCTACACCGAGCTGCGTGCCGCACACGGCCCTGACTTGGCCAATGCACGCGAACGCTTGTTCATGTTCTTGTGTGGCTGGTTGGGTGGTCCTGACTATTACGTTGAAAAGCACGGCCATCCGCGCTTGCGCATGCGCCACATGCCTTTTGCCATTGGCATCAAAGAGCGCGACCAATGGGTGGCTTGCATTGACCAAGCGATGGGTGAAACAGACGTGCCTGAAGGTTTACGCACCCGTTTGAAAAACAGTTTTTTTCAAACAGCCGACTGGATGCGTAACAAAGGCGTTTAAACCCTTGGTAAGTTAGACGTTGCTGGGCCCCAGCAACACCACCAACGCACCTGCACCTCCATCCGAAGGTTTGGCTTGCACAAAGGCCAACACCTCGTTTTTTTGCACCAACCAGCGCTGGACCTTGCTTTTGAGCACCGGCTCTTTGCCGGGTGAGCCCAAGCCTTTGCCGTGGACCACGCGCACACACCGCCAACCCATGCGCTTGGCGTCACGTACAAACTGCCCTAGGGCTTCGCGGGCTTCGTCGCTGCGCAGACCGTGCAGGTCGAGCTGGCCTTGCAGACTCCATTCACCTTTGCGCAGTTTGTACGTCACATCGGTGCCGATGCCGGGGCGTCTGAAGCTCAGTTGGTCGTCCACGTCGAGCAGGGTGCTCACATCGAATTCGTCACTCATGCTTTCGAGCAAGGCAGCTTGGTCGTCTAGCGTTTGTCGCAGGGGGCGTGCCGCTGGGCGTTGTGGGGTGATGAGTACGCGAGCTTTGGCGGCGATGGGTTTGACGTTGCCCACCGCTTGGGTGAATAAGTTGCGCTCAGCCTCCGCGCGGCGTTCGGCTTCGCGGCGGGCTTCTTCGGCGGCAGCGGCTGCTAGGGCAGCGGCCGTCACTTGCTTGCGAATGGCGCTCAAGTCTTGCAGCGATTTGGCTTTCATGGCGTTGTTTTCTGGGTGTTGCCATTGATGGCTGGATTTAGATTTTGTATGCCATCGTACATACACATGAGCCCTACGCTGAGTATATTTTTGATCGTTCAACTTGTCGGAATGGCCTGATCGAACGAAGATGCTTCTTCATCGCGATGATTTTGATTTTTGACAATGCCAAGGAGTTCGTATGGATCAAGTTTTTCACGGGTTTACTGAGCTATTTGCGCAACTAGGCTTGCGCAATGACGCTGCGAGTATTCGTCAATTCATCCAAACGCATTCACCTTTGAATTCATCCATCCGCCTCGAAGACGCGCAGTTTTGGAATGCGGCTCAGGCCGCGCTGTTGAAAGAGGAGCTGTTGGGAGACTCAGACTGGGCCGAAGTGATTGACCGGCTAAGCCTAGCGCTGCGAGGTGCGATTGTTTCTGCCAAATAGTGGCAATCCCTTTACAGCAAGCCTTCTTCTGCCATTGACAAATATTTGCCCTGCGCCACGATGATGTGGTCGCGCACCGTCACATCAATCAGGGCCAGTGCGTCTTGCAGGGTGCGGGTGAGTTTCATGTCGGCTTGTGAGGGCTTGACCGTACCGCCCGGATGGTTGTGGGCCAGTACCACGCCATCCGCGCCCAGGGCCAAGGCGGTTTTGGCCACTTCGCGTGGGTAAACCATGGTTTGCGATAGCGAGCCGCGAAACATGGGCTGGTACGACAGCAGGCGGTTGTGGGCATCGAGAAACAAAACGGCAAAGACCTCGTGTTTGAGTTGCGCGAGTTCGAGTTGGAGGTATTGCTTGACCGCATTGGGTGAATTCATCACCGTGGTTTCCGTGAGTTCTTGCGTCAAGGCTCGGCGTGCCATCTCTAGCACCGCCACCAGTTGCGAGCGTTTGGCGTCGCCGCCCATGCCTTTGAAGGTTTTTAGCTCCGAGGCACTGGCGTGAATCAGGCCTGCAAAACCTTTGAAGCGTTCTAGCAGCTCTTGCGCCATCACGAACACGCTTTTGCCTTTGATGCCGGTGCGCAGAAATAGGGCCAAAAGTTCGGTGTCGGTCAGCGCCGAAGCCCCGTGTTTGAGGAGCTTTTCGCGGGGACGCATTTCAAGGGGGAGTTGTTGAATCGACATCGGTTCGGGCATTCGGTCCATCTTGAGAGCTTTCTACAATAGGCAGTCCATCACAGAGAGTCCCATGACTGCATCCAGCCCTCACCCTACCATCGGCCCCGCTTCTTTTTTAACGCTGCACTATCGGCTTTCGGGACCGCAAGGTGACGTCATCAACACGTTCAACGACAAGCCAGCCACGCTGTCGCTGGGGTCGGGCGAGTTGTCGCCTGCGCTGGAGCAGCGTTTGATAGGGCTAGAGGAGGGGGCGCACACCACGTTTGAGCTGGCGGCAGGCTTGGCCTTTGGTGAGCGCAACCCCGACATGCAACAGTGGGTGAGCAAGAGCTTGCTCAAAGAATTTGGCGATCCCGATGAGCAATACAACGTGGGCGATGTGGTGCAGTTTCCCGCACCCAATGGCCAAGGCTCTTTCGCTGGCGCAGTGCAGCAAGTGACCGACGACCAAGTGTTGTTTGACTTCAACCACCCGCTGGCCAACCAGCCGGTGACATTTGAAGTGCGTGTCATTGGCATTTTGTAAACCAGCATGAGTAAAAGTTTTCAAGAAATCGTTCTCGCCGCGCCGCGTGGTTTTTGTGCCGGCGTTGATCGGGCTATCGACATCGTGGACCGCGCCTTAGAGAAATTTGGTTCACCCGTCTATGTGCGCCATGAAATCGTGCACAACACCTACGTGGTGGAAGATCTCAAGCGCCGTGGCGCCATCTTCATCGAAGATTTGGCAGACGTGCCTGCGGGCGCCACCTTGGTCTTCAGTGCCCACGGCGTCCCCAAATCTGTGGAGGCAGAGGCCGAGCGTCGTGGGTTCAAGGTGTTTGATGCGACTTGCCCCTTGGTGACCAAGGTCCATGTTGAAGTCGCTAAGTTGCACAAAGAGGGTTTCGAATTCATCATGATTGGCCATAAGGGCCATCCCGAAGTCGAAGGCACCATGGGCCAGTTGCTCGACGGCATTTACTTGGTGGAAGACGTGGCCGATGTGGCCAAGGTCAATCCCAAGCAAACTGAGCGTTTGGCGGTGGTCACGCAAACCACGCTCAGCGTTGACGACGCCGCGCACATTACTGCAGCAGTGGTGGCACGCTTTCCAAACATTCGTAAACCCAAGATGCAAGACATTTGCTATGCCACCCAAAACCGCCAAGACGCGGTGAAGGTGTTGAGCAACGAGGTCGAGTTGGTGATTGTGGTGGGCAGCCCCACCAGCTCCAATAGCAATCGTTTGCGCGATGTGGCGCAACGCTCGGGCGCACAAAGCTACATGGTCGACAACGCTGACGAACTTAAAGAAGAATGGTTCGCTGGCGTGATCCGTGTGGGCCTGACTGCCGGTGCATCGGCTCCCGATATCTTGGTGCAACAAGTCATTGCCCGCATGCGCGCCTTCGGAGCCGTGTCTGTACGAACCCTTGATGGGGTTGAAGAAACCATCAAATTCCCGCTGCCCAAAGGGCTGAAGTAAAAGGACTGAAGTAAATGCTCGATATCAATCAACTCCGTCGCGACCTGCCCAGCGTCATTGCCAAGCTCGAAACTCGCAAAAATCCCCAAGCGTTTTTGAACGTTGATGCGTACCAAGCTTTAGAAGCGGAACGCAAAACCTTGCAGACTCGCACCGAAGAGCTGCAAGCCAGCCGCAACGCGTTGTCTAAGCAAATCGGCATGCTCAAAGCCAAAGGCGAGAGTGCCGAGGGTGTGATGACCCAAGTTGCCGACATCAAAACCGAACTCGACACCTCAGCGGTGCGTTTGGACGCGTTGCAGGCCGAGTTGCAATCCTTCTTGCTTGCCGTGCCCAACCTGCCACACGACAGCGTGCCCGCAGGCGTTGATGAACACGGCAACGTGGTGCTGCGCAGCTGGAGCCCCACTGGCACCGAGCCAGCACCTTTGGGCTTCACACCCAAAGACCATGTGGACTTGGGCGAACCTATGGGCCTCGATTTTGAAATGGGCGTCAAGCTCTCAGGTTCGCGCTTTACCGTGATGAAGGGCCAAATTGCCCGTATGCACCGCGCGCTCGCGCAGTTCATGCTCGACGTGCAAACCCAAGAGCACGGCTACACCGAGTGCTACACGCCTTACATCGTGAATGCCGACAGCCTCAAAGGCACAGGCCAGTTGCCCAAGTTTGAAGAAGACTTGTTTGCCGCCAAGAAGGGTGGCCAAGAAGGCGAAGCCACCAGCGAAAGTACGGCTTTGTATTTGATTCCTACTAGCGAAGTGCCATTGACCAATTTCGTACGCGACGTGGTCGTGGCTGAAAACGAGTTGCCTATCAAGTTGACCGCACACACGCCTTGCTTTCGTTCCGAAGCGGGTAGCGCAGGCCGCGATACACGCGGCTTGATTCGTCAACACCAGTTCGACAAGGTCGAGATGGTGCAAATCGTCCATCCCGACAAGAGCTACGAGACCTTGGAAGAAATGACCGGCCACGCCGAAGCTGTGTTGCAAAAACTGGGCTTGCCCTATCGCGTGATGTTGCTGTGTACCGGCGACATGGGCTTTGGCGCCACCAAAACGCATGACCTCGAAGTGTGGTTGCCTGCACAAAACACGTATCGCGAAATCAGCTCGGTGTCGAACTGCGAAGCTTTCCAAGCCCGCCGCTTGCAAGCGCGTTTCAAGAACGCCCAAGGCAAAAACGAACTTGTGCACACCTTGAACGGTTCTGGCTTGGCGGTGGGCCGCACCTTGGTGGCCGTGCTGGAAAACTACCAACAAGCCGATGGCAGCATTTGCGTGCCTGAAGCGCTGCGTCCCTATATGGGTGGCGTGGCTGAGCTGCGCGGCTGATACAGTCGTCAAAATTTTAAGGAACTGCGCGTGAAATATTTACTCGTCTTGCTAGCCATGGCGCTATTGACCGCATGCGGCACCACATCCAATTCGGAAACGAATGGGGACAACAGTCAGCGCCCCAGCATGGAGCAGCTCGGGCGTATGCCTTTGCCCGTTGGCACCAAATTGCGCACAGGCGAATCTTTGATTTTTGGCGTAGGTGAAGGTTGGTTGGGCCGTGCGGTGTTTGAATTACCCAGCGACGCCAATAGTAGTTACAACTTCTTTGCCGAGCAGCTACCTCGTCAAGGCTGGACCATGATCGCCTCCGTGCGCGGCAAGAAAAGTTTGTTGGTTCTCACACGCGCGGAACGTGCCGCCACGATTGAAATTGAAGACAGTGGTTTGTTTTCTGGCTCGCTGGCTTATATGACCATCAGCCCCGTCGGTAGTACGGGGGGGGCACCTGCGGGGCCGGGTGTGGTGGTGCAGCCCATGGGTGGCGCTGGGGCACGTCGCCCCTGATAGAATTGTGGCTTCGACAAACGACACCGAATCAGGAGAAGTGGCAGAGTGGTCGAATGTACTTGACTCGAAATCAAGCGTAGGGGCGACCC
>Ga0213920_1001420_pt1 | contig 13185 bp, 8 predicted proteins | sample McNCre1117MG_FD_161054 | JGI IMG/M metagenome (GOLD analysis project Ga0213920, IMG submission 161054) | Freshwater microbial communities from McNutts Creek, Athens, Georgia, United States - 11-17 MG | ecosystem: Environmental > Aquatic > Freshwater > Creek | place: USA: Georgia | collected...
AGTTTTTGAAGCTGGACTATTGAAATTGAAATGTCATTTGATTGACTCTTTACCTCAACCTGGTGGCCAGTGTTCGGAGATTTACCCCAAGAAACCAATTTATGATATCCCAGGATTTCCTTCGGTTTTGGCGGGAGATTTGATTGATAATTTGATGGAACAAGCAGCGCCATTTAAGCCTGGCTTTACACTTGGGGAAGCAGCAATGTCTATTGAAAAAACTGCTGATGAGCAATTCATTGTTACAACTGTAAAAGGAACGCAACACCGCGCTCCAATTGTTATGATCGCTGGCGGTTTGGGAGTGTTTGAACCTAGAAAACCACCTATTAGCAACTTAGCTGATTTTGAAGACAAAGGTGTAGAATACATTATCAAAGATCCTGAGTTTTACCGTGGAAAGCGTTGTGTTATTGCTGGAGGTGGCGATTCAGCCTTAGACTGGTCGATATTTTTAGCTGAAAAGAAAATTGCTTCAGAAGTTGTTTTAGTTCATAGAAGCGCGTCTTTTAGAGGGCATTTGGATTCTGTTCAAAAAGTGATTGACATGTCTGAAAAAGGTGAAATTACCTTGATCACAGAAGCCGAAGTTGTTGGCATAGCAGGTGCAGACCACTTAGATAAAGTAATTATCCAACATAATACGCAGGGAGAAATTATTCGTGAAACCGATCATTTCATTCCGTTGTTTGGTCTGAAACCATCGTTGGGACCAATTGCTGACTGGGGATTAGAAATCGAGAAAAACGCGATTAAAGTAAACACCTTGGATTATTCAACGAACATCCCTGGTATTTATGCGATTGGTGATGTCAACACGTATGAAAACAAATTGAAATTAATTCTGTGCGGTTTCCACGAAGGGACATTGGCGGTGCAATCAGCATTCGCACGCATTCATCCAGATAAGAAGAACATTTTGAAGTACACCACGGTTAACGGGGTTCAAGGATTTTAAGCGGCATAACTATGCGACCCCGATGGGGTCGCATCATGTTTGCACGGTTATTTTTGGGGTAATAGCAATGCGACTCCGATGGAGTCGGTAGTATGTTCTAAATCATATGTTTTTAGGTTAAGCTGTTCGACTCTGTTGGATTCGAAAATGATCCCATCGGGATCAAATAGCTCTAGCTACAACGAAGTTGTAGCGGAAACGACCCCATCGGGGTCGCACGTTCATTTAGGGGATAATAGATTTATTCGTGTTTTGAAATCCATTCAAACAAATATTCATCCTTGTAAGCGATATCAAATTGTCTTAGAAATTCAATGTATTCATCACGAAAGGTGTTATTTCGATGGTGTTGTTTTTGGTTATCGATGTAGCGAATGACATTAGAAAATGAAGAATGGCTGTACGAAAATGCGCCAAAACCTTCTTGCCATTCAAATTTACCAGTTACAAATTTATTCTCCTTGATGAATTTGTTGGAGGATTTTTTCACTTCACGGACTAGATCAGACAAGCAGCAAGTAGGCTTCATGCCAATAAGAATATGGATGTGGTCGGGCATTCCGTTGATAGCCAACAGTTTTTGACCTTTTTGCTGGATAATTCCAGTAATGTATTTGTACAAATCGTCTTCCCAAGATTGTAAGATAAGGTTTTGTCGTCCTCTTACAGCAAAAACGAGTTGAATGTATAATTGTGTAAATGTTCCAGCTCCCATTTGGTTAAAGTTTGTTTCTTGAATTTACTGAAATTTTTTGAAAAAACGATATTCAACCAAAATCTTGTATTTTTACCAGAAGAATGAGACAAGATGAAAAGAAAGACAGTTAATTCGGTAATTTTATTGGGAATTGTTGCTATTACAAGCATCTTGTTCATCCAGTTATTCTGGATAAAGAAAACGATACAAGCACAAGCCTTAGCGATAACGATTCAGGAAAAAGAAGATAGTTTGAATACCGTTCGTTTTTCAGAACGAGCTCACATTGCACTGCGCGATGTATTGGAACAGTTGGCGCAACAAACGCCAATTCCAACCAATTCAGCTAATTTATACGGAGCGGTTAAACAGCTTTCAATCAATTACTTTTTAGTTGATGTGTCTGATGAAGTTGTTCCAGATTATTTGGAAACCTTGTTGATGCGTGAATTCGACCACCAAAGCTTGAATCAGGATTTTATTTATGGAATTTATGATTGCTATTCCGATTCAATAGAATTTAGTTCTCGGATCCATTATACAAAAGCAAATAAGTATAAAAAAACTGCAGCTACAAGTTCTTTCATCCGAAAAATAAAGCAACCTTGGCAAAAAGATGGTCATTATTTTACCGTTAAATTTCCTGATCTAACGGGACATTCAATCAATCGAATCAAACAAATTGATTCTCCATGGATTTATCTGATTGCAATTAGTGCATTAGTCTTGTCCTTTTTTGCCTTTGCGATTTCGATTATTTTGCGTCAAAAACGTTTATCAGAAATAAAAACTGATTTTATCAATAACATGACGCACGAATTAAAAACACCTATTGCCACAATTGGTTTATCGAGTGAATTGCTAATGCGCAGCGATTTTTCAACAGATGTCGACAAACTAAAGAAATATGCGGAAATCATTTACAAAGAAAATAAACGCTTGGAACAACAAGTAGAACGGGTATTGAATGTTGCGAAATTAGACAAGGAAAAACTTGTTTTGAAAAAAGACTGGGAATCGATTCACACCTTGTTAGCTGCTGCTAAAGAGAGCTTTGAAATCAACCAAACAGATTCAGGCGCAACCATTTCTTTGCAATGCGAAGCCTCCATTGATCGCTTGTATATTGACGAAGTACACATAACAAATGTGATTTATAATTTATTAGATAATGCAGTCAAATATTGTAACGAAACGCCTCATATTTCTATAACAACTCAGTCAAATGCTTCTTATTTTATCTTAACAGTTACTGATAACGGTATTGGTATTCAAAAAGAAGATGTAAAATTGATTTTTGACAAGTTTTACCGCGTACCAACTGGGAATTTGCACAATGTAAAAGGTTTTGGATTGGGCTTGTACTATGTCAAATTAATTACAGAGGCACACGAAGGTTATATCAAAGTGAAAAGCAATTTAGGATCAGGGACAAATTTCGAATTGTATTTACCATTAACCAAAATCGACCAATAACACCTTTGTTACATAGTTTTGAGATAAGATAATTTATCTTTGTAGCATGATAGATTTGATAGAACGAATTTTCACTATAAAAACAGAGGAAGCATTCAATAAATGTGCATTGGATGTCTTTGCATTTCAGCGTGAACATGTTCCAGTTTATCAATCGTATTTGTCACTTGTTAACCGCCCAACTCCAACACATTATTCAGAAATTCCTCATTTACCAATATCTTTTTTCAAATCACACGATATTATCGTGGCGAATAAGAAAGAGCAAATTCGATTTTTGAGTAGTGGCACTACTGGAATGGAAAGAAGTAAACATCCTGTTGCTGATGTTTCGCTTTATGAACGGTCTTTTTTACCTACCTACGAACATTTTGTTGGTCCTTTGAACGAACAAATTGTTTTTGCTTTGCTTCCAAATTATGTGGAACAGGGGAACTCAAGTTTGATATACATGGTAGAGAAATTAATTGTTGCTTCCAATAATGAGTTATCGGGTTTTTATTTGACTGATTTTAATTCCTTGGAACAAGCAATTACACTTGGTAAAAAAGCGGGTAAAAAATGTGTGTTGTTTGGTGTTTCATATGCCTTACTCGATTTTGCAGAACTAAAACCTGATTTACAAGGTGTGACAATTATTGAAACAGGAGGAATGAAAGGAAGACGAAAAGAAATGACGAAAGAAGAATTGCACACAGCATTGTGTAATGGATTTAATGTCTCCACAATAGCTTCTGAATACGGGATGTGTGAATTATTGTCACAAGCATACAGCGATGCGGCAGGTTGCTTTGAATTGCCAAATTGGATGCGCTTTTCCTTGCGAGAAGTCAACGATCCTTTTGCGCGTGTTGCAAGCGGTAAAACAGGTGGAGTGAACATTATTGATTTAGCAAATATCTATTCGTGTTCGTTTATTGAAACACAAGATTTGGGCCGAAATATAGCTGGGAAATTAAAATTAATGGGACGTTTTGACCAATCTGACATACGCGGGTGCAATTTATTAGTTAGTTGAAAAAAAAACGAAAGTTTTAATTCAAGCAACAAATGCTTAATTTGGTCAAGAATTTAATCAGATGAAAAAGAAGATGACATTTCAAATAATAACAATACTTGTAATAATTGGATTAGCAGCAGGAATTTTATCCGGCCTAATTGGTGTTGGAGGTGGAATTATCATCGTTCCAGCGTTGGTTTTTTTCTTAGGATTAACGCAAAAAGAAGCGTCAGGAACAAGTTTGTTTATTTTAAGCATGCCAGTTGTAGCTTTGGGTGTGATGAATTATTGGAAGGCAGGGCAAGTTAATTGGAAATATGGATTGATTATAGCAGGAACTTTCCTTGTAGGCGGTTATTTTGGTTCAAAATTTGCTGCTAAAATCAGCCCGGCAGTTTTAAAAATTATTTTTGGAGGCATCATGTTGTACGTTGCTTTTGTCATGATACGTTCTGGATTTTTAACTTGGAAAGATGAAGAATAATATTCAAGCACTCATCAAAGCGCATGCAACAGCTTTATTGGATAAAGTAATTGCATACCGCCAAACGATGCACCAACTTCCGGAGTTGTCATTTCAAGAACACAATACAATGGCATTTGTTGCGCAACAATTGACAAAACTTGGAATTGAACACGAATCCGGAGTTGCAGGAACGGGTGTCGTTGCACTAATAAAAAACACCAATTATACAGCTAATCAAGCGTGTGTTGCCTTGCGTTCAGAATTAGATGCGTTACCCATTTTAGAGCAAACAGGTTTACCATTTGCCTCGCAAAACGAGGGCGTCATGCATGCTTGTGGACACGATGTACATTCTGCTATTTTATTGGGAGTTGCTGAAATATTACACGGATTACGTGAAGAATTAACCTCACCCATAAAATTAATTTTTCAGCCTGGCGAAGAAAAAACTCCAGGTGGAGCATCATTAATGATAAAAGCAGGAGTGTTAACGAATCCGCCTGTGAAAGAAATGATTGCCTTACATGTTTTTCCAGAAATGGAAGTAGGGAAAATAGGTTTCAGAGAAGGGTTGTATATGGCTTCTTGTGATGAGATTTACTTGACAATTCATGGAAAAGGCGGTCACGGTGCAATGCCTCATCAAACCATCGATCCGATTATGATTGGGGCGCAGTTATTAACTGGTTTGCAACAAATTGTGAGTAGAAAATGCGATCCGAAAATCCCAACAGTCTTGTCATTTGGTCACTTCGAAGCAATAGGAGCAACGAATGTGATACCAGAAACTGCTTTATTGAAAGGTACTTTCCGCACAATGGACGAAAACTGGCGTGCAACGGCACATGAATTAATCTCGGATCTTGTCCATAGTACCTGTGAACAATATGGAGCAAAAGCAAGCTTGGAAATAGTTAAAGGTTATCCATTCTTGTCGAATAATCCTGAATTAACACGTTCGATGCAACAAATAACAAGCGATTTTTTTGGCGCAACAAATGTGGAAGAATTACCTATTCGTTTGACTTCGGAAGACTTTTCGTTTTATGCACAAGAAATTCCTGTTTGTTTTTTCCGCTTAGGGGTAAGAAACGAAGAAAAAGGGATTGTACATGGTGTACATCACCCAAAATTTGACAGCGATAATCAAGCCTTGTTAATAGGCATGCAAGCGATGTGTTTGGCTGCATTTAGATAATACAAAGAAGATGAAAGTACGGTTGATAGTTGCAATGGACAACGAACGGGGAATTGGTAAAAACAATGATTTGATGTGGCATTTGCCAGCTGACATGAAGTTTTTCAAAGAAACGACACTTGGTCATGTCGTTGTTATGGGACGTAAGAATTTCGATTCCATTCCTGAGCGATTTCGTCCTTTAGTTGGCCGTGAGAATGTTGTATTGACTAGGAATACTGATTTTTTAGCTGAAAATTGTCAGGTTTTTCATTCGTTAGAAGCTTGTTTAGCAGCTTATGAAAACGAAACAGAACGTTTTGTGTACATTATTGGTGGTGGCCAGATTTACAAACAAGCCTTACAACTCAATTGTGTCGATGAAATGTATATTACACATGTTGATCATGTTTATGGCGCGGATACATTTTTCCCTGAAATCGACCAAAATAACTGGGATACTTCCGTTGTTTTTTCACACGAAGTAGATGAAAAAAATGCGGTAGCTTTTCAAGTGAAGCATTACATTAAAAAATAAGTTCGTTTTATGCGACTTATTAAAAATTGTTGAAAGATTTCATAAAATCCACTTAATTCATTCAGATTTCTTCGTTGATCATTCGCTATCTTTGTGAAAGATGATACTTTGTATAGCAGAAAAACCTAGTGTTGCAAAAGACATTGCAGAAATTCTTGGCGCTCGTAACCGTAATGACGGTTATTGGGAAGGGAATGGCTATTGGGTAAGCTGGACATTTGGTCATTTATGTACATTGAAAGAGCCACATGACTACCAAGAAAGTTGGAAATGGTGGAAATTGGAAGATTTACCAATCATTCCAAAAAATTTCGGAATAAAAGTTGTTGATGATGCAGGTGTACAAAAACAATTTGCCTGCATTGAGCGGTTGGTTGCTAATTGTACAGAAGTCATAAATTGTGGGGATGCTGGACAAGAGGGAGAATTGATTCAACGATGGGTATTGTTGAAAGCCAAATGTAACAAACCAGTCAAACGTTTGTGGATTTCATCCCTAACGGAAGAAGCAATCAAAGAAGGTTTCCAGAAATTACGCGATGGATCTCAATACGATAATTTATATGCAGCTGGTTCTGCACGCGCAATTGGCGATTGGCTTTTAGGGATCAATGCAACACGTGCTTTTACCAAGAAATTTGGTCAAGGAAAAGCCACTTTCTCCATTGGTCGGGTGCAAACACCAACATTGGCTATGATTGTTCAACGTCAAAAAGAAATCAATGCTTTTGTTTCTGACGAATATTGGGAATTGAAAACAGTTTTCAAAGAAACCGAATTCTTGTGCCAAATTGACCGACTAACAAGTGCGGAAAAAGCAGAAAAAGGATTGGCTTATTTGAAACAACATCCGTTTGAAGTCACAGCTTTTGAAATCAAAGAAGGAAAAGAAGGCAATCCGCGTTTATTTGATTTGACTGCTTTACAGGTAGAAGCCAATAGGAAATTTGGTTTCTCCGCTGACGACACCTTGAAAAATGTTCAAAGTTTATACGAAAAAAAAATAGTTACGTATCCGCGTGTTGATACAACCTATTTATCGGAGGATATTCACCCAAAAGTGCCTGCTATTTTAAAGGGAATGCAGTATTATTCGCGTTTTACCGCTTCGTTATTAGCAGCTCCAATTCCAAAATCTAAAACTGTTTTTGACGATAAAAAAGTAACCGATCACCACGCTATTATTCCTACTGGTGTTGTTCCTTCTGGCATCACTCCGTCAGAACAACAAGTGTATGATTTGATTGCCAAACGATTTATCGCTGTTTTTTATCCAGAATGTAAAGTTTCCAACACTACTGTTTTGGCCAAAGTTGGAACGCTTGATTTCAAAGCAACTGGAAAGCAGATTATTGAACCAGGATGGCGTGTGATATATGCTGATGACAAACAAACAGCAAAAGGAGACGAGGAACGCACAATGCCTCACTTTGATGCGGGTGAAACAGGTCCTCACGAGCCAATTGTACACAAAGGAAAAACATCTGCGCCAAAACCCTATACAGAAGCGACATTGCTTCGAGCGATGGAAACGGCTGGAAAACAAGTAGAAGACGAAAATTTACGAGAATTAATGAAGGACAATGGAATTGGTCGTCCTTCTACACGAGCAAATATTATTGAAACGCTTTTTCGTAGAAAATACATAGAAAAAAACCGCAAAAACATTCTCGCTACAGCAACAGGAATGGATTTGATTGATACCATCCAAAATGATTTATTGAAAAGTCCTGAATTGACTGGTAATTGGGAACGTAAAATCAGATTGATTGAAAAAGGTGAGTATCAATTGGATACGTTTAAGCAGGAATTGTACCAAATGGTGCGCGAATTGACCGATGAGGTAATTTTTAATAGTTACCGCAAAATCGAAATTCACGATGAAACAACCAAGCCAGCAGTTTCAAAAGCCCCAAGAGCACCTAGAAAGCCCAAAGAAGTTATCGATATCACAACATTGGATTGTCCGAAATGCAAATCAGCCAAATTGATGATAGGTAAAACGGCTGTTGGTTGTGCAAATTATTCAACTTGTGGATTTAAAGTACCATTTGAATTAGCAGCTAAAAAGATAACCGAAGCACAAGTAATCGATTTAATTACGAAAGGTCAGACAGGAATAATCAAAGGTTTTTTGATACCAGGAAGTACTTCTCCTATAGCTGGGAGGTTAAAATTTGACCCTAATTTTAATGTAGAAATTGTTTAAAAAATCACAAGATTTAAATAGTTGATTTTACACCTTTTTTATTTTTAAACGCTTATTAATCAGGTATATAAAATAATTAATTTCTGATAATATTCTTTTTTTAATTGATATTTTTTAGATTTATTGTTAATCTTTTCAGATAAAAAACACTTAATTAAACCCCCTAAATATATGTTTTTCATAAATTCTAGGTAAAACTTAGGAATTTATGTTGTTATTTTGTATCACCAAATAATAATATTTACCTATGATTCGATTCATTCATGTTTCGGAAAAGATTTCAGTGTTGAAGTCTTTTTTTCTAATTTCTCTATTTTCGTTTTTATCCTACAGTTCATTAAATGCACAGTATTACATAACTGTTCCGTTTGCTAATGGATTTGTTGGCGATAACACGGCTAATAATCAATGTACCAACGCGTATTACACTGCTGGTTCAGTAGGTGTTGGTTTGGGCTGGACTAATATTCAGTTTGCTCAAAACTCGACAGCTGCTATTTTTACTGCGCAAGGGAACGATATCATTGGAAGCGTTATTATCACTGATGCCAGTGGTACTGAAAAAACAATTAATGGGTTTATAAAATGGCGTGCTCCTAGTGGTCAAGTTACAACTATGTGTTTTCAACCTGCTGTTGGTTCAAACGTAACTTTAGCAACTAATGGAACTAATGGTTCATCATCCTACACAATTACAGACACAAAGTACATAGGTTTAACATTTAACGGCCAAACATTATCAATTACTGGTGTTCCAGGAACTGTTTCTGGTAATGCTGCAACTTCTGGATTGTTGGACGCTTTAAATAACTACTTAGCAACTTTACCAAAATTAACGATTGGCGATGCAACAGTAGCCGAAGGAACAGCTTCTATAAATGTACCTGTTACTTTATCTGCCTCACCTACTTCAAATGTTACCGTTTATTTTTCACTTAGTGATAGTACAGCTTTGATTACAAGTGATTACTTAGCTGCTACTTCACCATCTATTGGATACTTAACATTTTTAGCAAACACGACTACATTAACTCAAAACATTACAATACCTATTGTAAATAATGCTATTAATGAGCCAACAGAGTATTTTAAAGTTATTTTATCTGATCCTTCTAACGCATCAATTACTGATGGATTAGGAATTGTAACAATTACGGACAATGATCCTGCACCCACTGCAGATGCAGGACCTGCAACGGCTACTGTATGTTCAACTAGTACATATACAACATCAGGTACGGCAACAAATGGAACAATTGCATGGACAAGTTCTGGTACAGGAACTTTTTCAAACGCAACTTTAGGTTCTAATTCATATACTCCAAGTGCTTCAGATGCAACAGCAGGGACTGTAACATTAACTATGACAGTAACTGGAAATGGATTAACAGTATCTGATAATCTTGTTTTAACAATTAATCCTGCACCATCTAGTATTAGTGCATCAGTAACTACTCAACCTTCAAGTTCAGTATCAACAGGAACAATTTCAGTTGCTGCACCAACTGGGGCAAATTATTCATATAGTATTGATGGTTCAACTTATCAATCAGGAGTAACTTTTACAGGACTTGTTGCAGGAACTTATTCTCTTACTGTAAAAAATAATACAACTACATGTGTTTCTAATCCAGTTTCATTAACAGTTGTAGCTTATGTTGCGCCTCAAGTTTCCGAAGGTGGTTGTGATTCAGAATCATTATATGATGTAATTGTAAGTGCTTATCATCAGTCAGTTGCTCAAAAAAGTGATGGTTCATGGTCTGGATGGGGAGCATTAATGGCAAGTAGTGGTACAGCTGCCATTGCAAGTCCACAAGATATTAATGTTGCTAATTATCCAACTTTAACAGGGACCCCAATTTTAGCTAGTACAGCAAGTGCTGGGTCTGGAGCAAATGAACAGTCAATATTATTAACAACAACAGGTTTGTTTGTATGGGGTACAGAAGGAGTAACAATTCCGAATGCTATAACTTCGAGTGCTGCTTTTCAAAAAATAACAGTAAATGGAAAAACTGATGGATTACCAGTAGGGGTATCTCCATCTGATGTTGTTTCATTGGTTGCGATTAACAAGCATTTAATCATTCGAACACAAGCGGGATATGCATATATTTTAAATTCAAATACTTCTAGTACAACTACGGCAAAATCATATGGTGATGGAAGTACAGCAGTAAATGATTTATGGCATCAAGTTAAAATAAATTCCACTACTAATTTATCAAATATTATTGCTCTAAGAGGTCAAGTTTCCAGTGCTACTAAAGGGGGATTTATAGCGTTAACTTATGATGGTTCAACTTATAAAGCTTACACTTGGGGAATGAGTGTTTACAAAGGAGATGGAACAGCTTTAACTTCTTTTAATTATGCTACTGAAATGGTATTACCGACAGGAATAACACCAAAAATGATAGCAATTACTGGTGGTGTAAATACTGGAAGTACAGGTGATAACTCATTTTTTGTTTTATCTACAGCAGGTGATTTATATGCTTTAGGAAAAAATGATAAAAAGCAATTAGGAGATTTTACTATAGTAGATAAATTATCATGGGTCAATGTTAAAAAAACTGCCTCTTTGAATTTAACAAACGTAAAATACATAAGTGCACAGGAACATGATGCTGGTTTTCCAGCTTGTGGGGCAATTACCACTTCTGGTGATTTGTACCTATGGGGACAAAATGGTGGTAATATGTTAGGTGATGCAACGGCAGATGCTGCAATTGACCCATTCTTGCCAGGTGGTTTTGTTTCGGGTACTGATATTGCTAAAGTGTTAGAAATTGGTGGTCATACCACAGTTTATTTGAAAGAAAATAGTGCAAAATTCTGTTATGTAGGTCATAAAACTGCGGGTAGTATGGGTGATGGTACAACGACAAGTTCAAATCCATATTTATTTGATTGTGATGCGACACCAGTTATTAATATTTGCGGCTCAACTGGATGGGATATGGGTGATGCACCTGTAATTTATGAAAATGGTGGTGGAAGTAATTATGCACAACATTTTTATATTGAAAACAGTACTAAGTTATTTCTTGGATCAACTGCTCCAACTGCTAATGATGATAATCCTCATAGTGTTATTATTGCAACAGATAACAATGGAACAAATGGTGATGGAGTTGAAGAAAATGGTATTGCTTCATTTCCAACAATATTAAATACAGCAACAACTTACTCTTTCAATGTTTCGTTACTCAACAATACAGGGCTAACTGCTAATCTTTATGCATGGGTCGATTGGAATAATAATGGAAAATTTGAAGCATCTGAATATAGATCAACTACTGCTGCTACTAGTGCAACATCTCAAACTAAAACGATATCATATTCAGGTTTATCCGGTTTAACAGATGGAAGAAGATATGTTCGCTTACGTTTAAGTACATATTCAAAAAGTGATAATTCAGCTACAACAGCTGTTGATGAAACATCACTTGGATTACTTATGGATGGAGAAATTGAAGATTATTCATTATTTATTACAACATCTAATCCAAATCCTAACGTTCCTCCAGTTACAAATGATGTTACAAATGCTGCTGTTTTACCATTAAACGCTTCTGCAACTGATTTAGATGATGCTTCATCATCTGATGCTGATGGAACGGTAGTTGCGTATAGAATTATTTCTTTACCATCTCATGGTACTTTATACAAACAAGTTGGTTTAAATTTAGTGCCATTATCTGCAAATGAAGCAGTAGCTGCTGCTGATTTTGGAGCCTTTAAGTATCAACCAAATACAAATTTTGCTGGAAGTGATGTTTTCACTTACGCTGCAATTGATGATGATGGTGCTGAGGATCAAACTCCAGCAAATTTTAATATAACTGTTTTTGTCGTATCTCCAACTTCAGATGCGGGTCCTTCAACAACATCAATTTGTGCTAATGCTACTTTGTCATTAAATGGAAGTTCTTCAAATGGCTCTTCATTGTGGACCACATCAGGTACTGGTTCATTTAGTAATGCAACAATAAACAATCCAGTATACACTCCAAGTACTGCTGATAAAACTGCTGGTTCGGTAAAATTAAAATTAACTGTTACTGGAACATCTTCAACAGCAGTAGACAGTGTTATTGTTACAATAAACCCGCTTCCAATTGTAGATGCTGGTAATCCAACTGCAGCTGTTTGTTCAGGCAATAATTTATCTTTAACAGGTACATCATCAAATGGCTCTGCTATATGGTCTACGTTAGGTTATGGAACATTTGCTAATGCTAGTGCATTATCAACAACATATTCTCCTAGTGCTGCTGATATTACGAATGGTAGTGTGAAACTCTATTTAACAAATACAGGTACAAATGGTTGTTCCTCAGTAATAGTAAAAGATAGTATTCAACTTTCAATAACAGCAACACCAAGCACACCTGTAGGCAGTGTAACAGTTCAACCAACGTGTGGAACAATAACAGGAACAATCGTTTTCACAACTCAATCAGGAGTTGAATACAGTATAAATGGTACAACGTACCAATCAAGTGCTACGTTCACAGGTGTTGCAGCAGGAACTTACACATTAAAAGTACGTTCAACAACAGATAACACGTGTACCGCGACAGGTTCAACGGTAACAGTAAATGCAGTACCAAGTGCACCAAGCACGCCTGCAGGAAGTGTAACAGTTCAACCAA
>Ga0213920_1001421_pt1 | contig 13173 bp, 6 predicted proteins | sample McNCre1117MG_FD_161054 | JGI IMG/M metagenome (GOLD analysis project Ga0213920, IMG submission 161054) | Freshwater microbial communities from McNutts Creek, Athens, Georgia, United States - 11-17 MG | ecosystem: Environmental > Aquatic > Freshwater > Creek | place: USA: Georgia | collected...
TCGTAGTCGGCAATCACGGTAGCGCCTTTGTAGTCGAACACGTTGAAGCGTCCGGGTACCGCATTGCTGTCGCTCACAAACGTGGCGAGGCCTTTGCAGATGGTTTGCCAAGGCACGCCCACCGCCCATGCCGCGCCAATTGAGGCCATGGCATTTTCAATTTGAAAGCCAATCGCACCACTACGCGTGACAGGGATCTCTGACAAAGGAATACGCACCGAGTGGTGACCTTGCATGGCCACAATTTGGTCGTCTTCCACAAACAGCACACGCTTGCCCTGGGCACGGTGTGTGGCAATCACGGGGTGGTGTGCGTCCAAGCCAAAGAAGGTCACTTGGCCCGGGCACTTGTTGGCCATGGCGACCACCATGGGGTCGGTGGCATTGAGCACGGCGGTACCGGACTCTGCTACGTTTTGCACGATCACACGTTTCAGCACCGCCAAGTCTTCCACGGTGGTGATGTAGTTCAAGCCAAGGTGGTCACCCATCCCGATGTTGGTGACCACGGCCACTTGGCAGCGGTCAAAGGCCAGGCCTTCACGCAACATGCCGCCGCGTGCGGTTTCAAGCACGGCCGCATCCACATCGGGGTGAGCCAACACATTGCGGCCGCTGCGTGGGCCGCTGCAATCGCCGCTGTCGGTTTGACGGCCATTCACGTAGACGCCATCGGTGTTGGTCATCCCCACGCGCAAGCCATTGGCACGCAGCAAGTGAGAGGTCAAACGCACGGTGGTGGTTTTGCCGTTGGTGCCGGTGACGGCAATCACGGGGATGCGGCCATCACCGCCATCGGGGAACATGGTGGCCATGACAGCTTCGCCCACATCACGGCCTTTGCCGAAGGAGGGGCTCAGGTGCATGCGCAAGCCCGGGGCTGCGTTGACTTCTACGACGCCGCCGCTTTGTTCTTCCAACGGGCGCAAGACCGATTCGCACACCACGTCCACGCCGCAAATATCGAGGCCCACCATTTGTGCAGCCGCAATGGCTCGCAGGGCGACTTCTGGGTGAACATCATCTGTCACGTCGGTGGCGGTGCCGCCAGTGGACAGGTTGGCGTTGTTACGCAAAATCACGCGTGCGCCTTTGGCTGGCACAGAGTTGGCCTCGTAGCCTTGTTCTTTCAGGCGTGCGATGGCGATGTCGTCAAAGCGAATTTTGGTCAGCGAAGTCGCATGGCCTTCGCCTCGGCGGGGGTCAGCGTTGACGATGTCAACCAACTCGCGCACCGTATTTTTACCGTTGCCAATGACCAAGGGCGGTTCACGGCGAGCCGCAGCCACGAGTTTGTTGCCCACGACCAGCAAGCGGTAATCGCTGCCTGGCAGAAAGCGTTCGACCAGTACTTCTTCACGGCAAGCACGCGCCGCAACGTAAGCGGCTTTCACGCCTTCTTCGGTGGTGACGTTGACAGAGATGCCTTTGCCTTGGTTACCGTCGCGTGGTTTGACCACCACGGGTAAGCCAATTTCTTGTGCCGCAGCCCAAGCATCTTCTGGGCTAATGGCCGGGCGGCCCAAAGGCACGGGTACACCAGCGGCGTGTAGCAGCTTTTTGGTGAGCTCTTTGTCTTGCGCGATGGATTCGGCAATGGCACTGGTGGAGTCAATTTCGGCCGCTTGAATGCGGCGTTGTTTGCTGCCCCAGCCCAACTGGACCAAGCTGCCTTCGGTCAAGCGGCGGTAGGGAATGCCGCGTGCAATGGCCGCGTTGACGATGGAGCCCGTAGAGGGGCCCAGTCGGATGTCTTCGTCGAGTTCACGCAGTTGGTGAATGGCGGCATCCACATCAAAGCTGGTGTTGTTCAATGCAGCGAGGCAGAGGTCATGCGCCAACTTGATGGCCATGATGCCGACTTGCTCTTCGGTGTACTCGACCGCTACTTGAAACAAGCCATGGTCGGTGGTGGCGGTGGTGCGGCTGAAGGTGACAGGACAACCCGCTTCAATTTGCAAATGCAAAGTGGCGGCTTCTAACGCATGCGCCATGCTGAGCTTGACTTTATGGTCGGTTGGCTGCAAGTTACCCACGCCTGGAAACAAGTTACGCAGGCGGTTTTCAAAGTCCGGGTGTTGGCTCAGGTCGACTTCACCCGCGTCACAAGTGGCCATGGCTTCCACGGCAGTGTGACGGGTCCAGAGGTTGGGGCCGCGTAGGGCGCGGATACGAGAGACTTCCATTAGCCATTCATCCTTGCAACGTCTTTGGCAACGTGTTGGTTTTGTTGTCCGAAATTCTTTAAACCAGCGCGAATCAGCAGTGGCGCAATGTCCAGTGACCAAGCCGCTGCTACAGCAGCCAGCAAGGTGGAGATGTGCAACCCGTCCTTGAGTAAGCGTGCAATCAATTCAAGGTCAAGGTGGAACAACTGCGTTTGTTGATCACCACGCGCGAGAGTGACGTGACCGTCTTTGCAGAACACAGCACGACCGCCTTGCTGCAAGTGGGCCCGTACGGTGGCGTTGTCGGGGTCTTTGGCGTAGTACACGACTTCACCATCGCTTAACTCGGCCAAGGTGGTGACGGCTTCTTCATCGGCGTTGAGCACGGCGGTGCCTTCGGGCAGTACCAAGTCGACTTGCGTGCGAACCACAGTACGCATTTGCTCAGGTGTTTGGATGTCGTGCTTTTCAATCAAAGCGTCATCCGTTGACGGCATGTTGGTGACAACACCGACCAAGCATCGGTCGTAGGCCAAGCCTTCGTCCAGAATGAGTGAGGGCGTGGTTTCAAAAACCGCGGCATCCAGCGCGCGGTTGATCAGCAAACGCTCAGAGGCCTCGAAGCCGCGTGCATCGTATTTGCCTAAGCGGTGCTGGTCCATGAACAAACCGTCTTTGCAAGCCAAGCCCGTGCGTTTGCCTGAGAGGTGCAGCAACCAAGCTACGAGCTGCGATAGTTCGGTGGTTTGTTGGCTGCCCGAAATGCCGACCACAGGAATGCGACCAGATTCGTTGTGGCCAAACAAATGTTCGACGATGGCCTTACCCACGGGACGAGGTTGGCCCACAGCCGGTTTGACGTGCATCAACAAGCCAGGGCCTGCGTTGACTTCAATGATGGCACCTTGGGTTTCTTCCAGGGGGCGCGAGATGTCTTGGGTCACGATGTCGATGCCGGCAATGTCCAAACCAATCACGCGAGCGGCGAGGGTGGCCACAGCGGCGACTTCGGGGTGAACCAAGTCGGTCACATCGTTGTTGAGGTTGCCGTTGCGTTGCACCACCACGATGCGGCCTTTCTCAGGCACGCTGGAGGGCTCTAGGCCTTGGCGTTGAATTTCGAGCAGCGACATTTCGCCACGCGGTGTGTGCAAACGAATCAGGTCAAGCGGGAAGCCTTCGGCAATGCCGCGACGTGGGTCGGTGTTAATTTGTGTGTCAATCAACTGTTCCACAGTTGATGTGCCGTCGCCAGTGATGCAAGCCGTTTCGCCACGGGTGGCTGCCACCACGCGGTCGCCCACCACCAACACGCGGTGTTCGTCGCCGCGCACGTACCGCTCAATCAACACTTCGCTGCCTTCTTTTTCAGCCGCGACCCAAGCTTGGCGCACGCCCGCTTCGGTGTTCACGTCCAAAGAAACGCCCCAGCCACGGTTGCCGTCCAAAGGCTTGACCACCACAGGCAGCCCGATGTCTTGTGCGGCTTCCCAAGCTTCGTCGGCAGTTTTGACAATCTGGCCTTCTGGCACAGGAATGCCGCACTGCGTGAGCAAGCGCTTGGTCAAATCTTTGTCGCTAGAGATGCTCTCAGCAATTGCGCTGGTGCGGTCGGTTTCAGCGGTCCAAATGCGGCGCTGCTTCGAGCCATAACCCAGTTGCACCAAGTTGCCTTCGGTGAGTCGAATGAACGGGGTTTTGCGCTCCACCGCGGCATCCACGATACAGGCCGTGCTGGGGCCTAGGCAACGCAGGTCGGCAATTTTCTTCAGGCGCTCGACGGTGCCGTCGATGTCGAAAGGTGTGTTGTTGGCTGCGGCCATGACCAGTTCACGGGCGGCCAAGAAGCTTTCGCGACCCAGCTCTTCGTGTTCAGTCCGAAAAACGACTTTGTAGATGCCACGCTTGCTGATTTCGCGTGCTTTGCCAAACTCGGCACGGGCTCCAGCCAAGAGCTGCAACTCAATGGAGACGTGCTCCATGATGTGGCCCATCCAAGTGCCGCCCACCAAGCGGGTCAAGAAGCCGCCACGATGGCCTACCCCGCAATGGTGCTCGACCAAGCCGGGCAGCCAGCCATTGATGCGGTCATTGAAGCCCACAATTTTGTTGGAGGGGTGGTCTTCCATCTCGCCCAAGTCGATGAGCGCTTCGATGATGGGGCGGTAAGTCCAGATGTTGGGCCCACGCAAATAGTTCATGCGCAGGATTTGAATGTCTTTGAAGGCCATAACTTAGCGGAGGGGTTGGGGAGCAGAGGCAGAACGGAGCACCGAGGTCGTCACAGCGATCTCCGAGGCTGCGGCGATACAATCATTCGTCAACGTGCTGGGGTGCAACAAAGTCCTGGCTCCTGCTTTTATTTTTATCGCCGTCCATCGATTTGCATCGATTGAAAGCAGCAACATTCCAATAATGAATTCTTCTTTATCGGCTTCCACCAAAGTTGTTTTTCCCGAGGGCTGGCGAACTTCAGCTTTTGCACAACTGTCTGCACAAGAAAACGTTCTAGCCTGGCTAGAGGTTGACCTGAACGCCCAATTACATTTTTCGCTAGGGCTGCTCATTGTGACAGACCAAAGGGTGCTTTTTGGCTCCCAAGAGGCCGCTTCGGCGCCCGTTTGGGACAGCTGGGAGCTCGTTGCTGGCATGAAAATGACCCATACCGATCACGCGGGTGTGGGGACTTTGAGTTTGGTGGATGCCACACAGCGCATCGCCAGCTGGCGCTTCACCTTGACCCACAATGTCACGGCCATGCGCCTGCAAGAAAAGTTCGTTGATCGCATGGAGGTGTTGGCCCACGGCAAATCGTTGGTTGCATCGGCCCAAGCACGTTGCCCTCAGTGCAAATTGCAGCTCGAAAATGTGGGTGACGAATGCCCCGTCTGCAGCCGAGAGCAGCACGCGCCCCTGTCTACTTGGGGCTTATTTCGCCTGTGGCGCTTCGCCAAGCCTTACCAATGGCGTTTGTTGGCCGGCTTTTTGTTGACGCTGGCTTCCACAGCCGCCACCTTGGTCCCGCCATATCTGACCATGCCGTTGATGGATGATGTGTTGATTCCGTTCCAAAACGGCAAAGACATCGACCATGATTTGGTCTACATGTATTTGGGCGGCTTGCTGGGCGCCGCTTTGCTGGCCTGGGGCTTGGGCTGGCTCAAAACCTACATTTTGGCCTTGGTGTCAGAGCGCATTGGTGCCGATTTGCGCACCACGGCCTACGAGCACTTGATGCGCTTGTCGCTCGAATACTTTGGCGGTCGTCGCACGGGCGATTTGATGAACCGCATCGGCGCTGAGACCGACCGCATTTGCGTATTTTTGTCCCTGCATTTGCTGGACTTTGCGACCGATGTGTTGATGATTTTGATGACGGCCTCCATCCTCATCAGCATCGACCCCAAGCTGGCTGCGGCCACGTTGCTGCCACTGCCGTTCATCGTGTGGTTGATCCACACCGTGCGTGACAAGCTGCGCACCGGTTTCGAGAAAATTGATCGGGTTTGGTCTGAGTTGACCAACGTGTTGGCCGACACCATCCCCGGCATTCGCGTGGTCAAAGCCTTTGCCCAAGAGACGCGTGAGGCCAATCGCTTTCGTGACGCCAACAAACACAACTTGGCAGTGAACGATCGCATCAACTTTGTGTGGTCGTTGTTCTCGCCCACGGTCACTTTGATGACCGAAGTGGGCTTGTTGGTGGTGTGGGGCTTTGGTATTTATTTGGTCTCGCACAACCAAATTTCTGTCGGTGTATTGGCCGCGTTCTTGGCTTACATCGGTCGCTTCTACACACGCCTGGATTCCATGAGTCGCATCGTCTCGCACACCCAAAAAGCGGCGGCCGGGGCCAAGCGTATTTTTGAAATTTTGGACCACGTCTCTAGCGTGCCCGAAACCACGCACCCACAAAAGCTGCCAGTGCCGTTACAAGGCCACATTGAAATCCAAGATGCGGGCTTTCGCTACGGCAACCGTGCGGTGATTCGTGGCATGAACCTGAACATCCGTCCCGGCGAGATGATCGGATTGGTGGGCCAAAGCGGTTCCGGCAAGAGTACCTTGGTCAACTTGATTTGCCGCTTCTATGACCTGAGCGAAGGTTCAATTAAGCTCGACGGGATCGACATTCGCAACATTGCCTTGTCTGACTTCCGCAGCCACATTGGCATGGTCTTGCAAGAGCCGTTCTTGTTCTTCGGCACGATTGCCGACAACATCGCTTACGGCAAGCCCGATGCCACCCGCGAAGAAATCGTGGCCGCAGCCCGCGCGGCACATGCCCACGAGTTCATCTTGCGTTTGCCGCAGGGCTACGACTCGTTGGTGGGTGAGCGTGGTCAAGGTTTGTCGGGTGGTGAGCGTCAACGTATCTCGATTGCGCGTGCGTTGCTCATCAACCCACGCATCCTCATCTTGGACGAAGCCACCGCCTCGGTGGACACGGAGACCGAGCAAGAAATTCAAAAAGCCTTGGACAACTTGGTGCAAGGCCGTACCACGATTGCTATTGCCCACCGTTTGTCCACACTCAACAAAGCCGACCGTTTGGTGGTGATGGAGCAAGGCGTGGTGGTGGAAGAGGGCGACCACGACACGCTGATGGCACGTCAAGGTGCGTACTTCCGCCTGTACGAAGCCCAAGCGAAAAATGCAGAAGACGCCGTGGCGCGTGCTTCCACGAAGGAGTCTGTATGAGTGCCGCGTTGAACTTGGCTTTTACGTTGGCCTTTGACCCCTTTGGCAAACTGGTGGTGACTTTGGCCGATGGCACACAACATGTGGGCGCTGTGGTGGCGCGTGCGTTCCCGATTGCCACACCTGACCAATGCATTTCTATTTTGAGTGCGGAAGGCAAAGAGTTGGCTTGGGTTGAAAACCTGAACGACTTGCCCGCGCATGAGCGTGAGATGGTTTCGCAAGCCTTGCAAGGCCGCGAGTTCATGCCCGAAATTTTGCGTTTGGAGGGGGTCAACAGCTTTTCCACGCCCAGCGTGTGGCGCGTGCAAACCAGCCGTGGTCCCACGCAGTTGGTACTCAAAGGCGAAGAGGACATTCGCCGCTTGAGCGCCAGCCGCCTCATCGTGGCGGATGCCCATGGCGTGCAATTTTTGATTCGCGACTTGCCATCCCTCGACCGTCACACCCGCAAACTGCTTGACCGCTTCTTGTAAGCGGGTTGGGCTTCAACGGCCTTCGCAGGCCGCAAAAAAATCACGTTCACGCTGGTAGACGCTGGTCTTCACGGCCATCAAGCCCAACACCGAATGGAACAAGTGGTCGTGTGACAAGGGCTTGTCGCGCTGGGCTTGCAAGCACCGCGTGCTCACACGGCTGAACTGTTCAAACCCAGGCGAGAGCCAACTGATCATGGGGACTGTGGTTTGCTCAGGCGGTGCCACGCTGTAGGGCAAGCCATGCAAATACATATTCTTTTCACCCAAGGATTCGCCGTGGTCTGACACATAAAGCATGGCTGGTGTCGCGGTTTTGTCGTGGGTTTTTAGCCAAGCAATCACGCGCGACAAAAAGTAGTCGGTGAACACAATCGTGTTGTCGTAGGCGTTGATGACTTGGGCGCGGTCACATTGCGAGAGCGAGGTGTCGGTGCACTCGGGCTTGAAGGGTTTGAACTCAGCGGGTGTGCGTTTGAAATAAGCAGGGCCGTGGCTGCCCATTTGGTGCATCACCACCACCGTGCCGCGTGCGCGGCGCTCGGCGGGCAGTTTCGCCAGTTCAGCGTCGATGCGCGCGAGCATCACGGTGTCACGGCATTCATCCCCTTGGCAGTGCTCGGGCAGTTTTAGGTCGGAGGTGTTCACAGATGGCACGCGTGCGCACTGGCCTTTGCAGCCTGATTGGTTGTCCATCCACAGAACGGCGTAGCCCGCGTGTTGCAGCACATCAAGCATGTTTTCAAACTCGTTGCTGCGTTTGGCGAACTCCGTACGACCGAGGTGCGAGAACATGCAGGGCAACGATTCAGCGGTGCTGGTACCACAGGAGCTGACCTGGGTGAAACTGGTCACGTTCTCATGGGCCAGCAAGGGGTTGGTGTTGCGCGGGTAGCCGTTGAGTGAGAAGTTTTGGCTGCGTGCGGTCTCCCCCAGCACAAACACCAGCAGGGGTGGGCGTTGCGCTAGGTTGCCCGCACGTTCAGCGATGTGTGCGTCTTGCCCCAACGCTTGCATCGGGCCTCGGGGTTGCTCCGAGGGAATCACCGTCATGTCGAGCACGGCATAGATGCTGTTGAGTGGGTTGATTTGGTAGCGCATCTCGGTGTAGTTGCGCATGAGCGAAGAAAAGTCTTGAAACACCAGTTGGGTTGTGCCAAAGGCCAACATCAACCCACCTGCAAATAGGCCCACATTGCGCAGCATTTGCTGCGCCAATGGCGGTGTTGCCGTGGGCTGTCGCCACAACCAAATGAGCGGTAGCACGGCCAAGCCCATCACCGTGGCCAGTAGCTGCCAGCTCAGCTGGTCACGTGCCTCACGCGTGTCGGTCTGCAACACATTCACCAACATGGGGGTGTCCACCACAATGCCATACATCAGCATGTAGTGCGTGGCGAATGCCGCTAAAAGCAAGAGCAAACTGATGGCTGGCTTGAGTGTGAAGCGCCAAGCCAGCAGCGACAGCAAGCTGACCACAATGCCTGCAATGATCAGAGCAAAGGCCACGCCAAACGCAACACCGCGCCAACCTGTGAGGTCGGGCAGCACCAACAAGGCTTTCCAAAGAGCCAAGTTGCCCAAGATCGACAGCCAGAGGCTGGCAGCGATCACCAAGGTGGTGGTGGAGCGGGTTGTACGAACAGGCGACGCTAAGAACATGGTGCGCATATGCAGGGCAGACCTAGAGGATTCAAGTCGGCCATGTGCTGCCGTGTTCAGGCACTACGGCGCGCCACTTCAGTTCGCGTTCAATTTTTTGGCGCATGGCATCTGCCGCCTCAAGTTCACCATGCACGACATAGATTTGGCTAGGTGCATGTTTCATGTGCTTGAGCCAGTTGATCAGCTGCGTGGCATCGGCATGGGCGGAGGAGGACTGCAGCTGCACCACTTCGGCTTGCACCGCCACATCCTGGCCGTGAATACGTAGCGTGGTGCCCCCTTTGGCCAGCGTATCACCTCGCGTGCCAGGTGCTTGATACCCGGTGAGGATGACCATGTTTCGGTGGTCGGGCAGGTAGTGCGCCAAGTGGTGTAGCACGCGCCCCCCTGTCGCCATCCCGCTGGCGGACAGGATGACCATAGGTCCGTGATGCTTGGCCAAGGCTTTGGACTGCTCTGGCGTTTCCACCATGGTGGCGATGTGTTTCATCGTGTGCAGCGCATGGCTATCCAAGCGGTGAGCGTCTAGGTGACGCGGTAGCAACTCAGTGGTGTGAACCGCCATCGGGCTGTCCAAGAAAATAGGTAGGCTGCGTGGGATATCGCCCCGTGCTTTCAGCAGAGAAATGGCATAGAGCAAAGCCTGTGCGCGACCCACCGCAAACACGGGCACCACTGCAACGCCACCGCGTGAGGCCACACGTTTCAAGGCGGGTGCTAACTCAGCCAGCACATCTTCTTGCGGATGGGTGCGGTTGCCGTAGGTCGATTCAATCAAGACAGTGTCGGCATCCGGCGGCAAGTCAGGCGGATTCATGACCAAATCATCCGGACGCCCTAAATCGCCGCTGAACAAAATGCGGCGACCAGCCACTTCGAGCAAGATGCTGGCGGCTCCCAAGATATGCCCTGCCGAAGAAAACGTGGCTTTCCATCCTGGGATGGGCGAAAAGGTTTTGCCCATCGCTTCAGGGTGCAGCAAGTTCAAGCTGACGATGGCGTCGTGCTTGCTATAAAGGGGCAGGGCAGGCGTGTGTTTCGAGTAACCGTGGCGGTTCAAGAACGCGGCGTCTTCTTCTTGGATGTGGCCGCTGTCGGGCAGCAGGATGGCGCACAAATCACAGGTGGCCGGAGTGGCATGCACGCGCCCACGAAAGCCTTGTCGGTGCAGCAGCGGCAAGTAGCCGCTGTGGTCTAGGTGGGCATGGGTGAGTAACACCGCATCGACGTCTGCGGCATCGATGGGCATGGGGTTCCAGTTGCGCAAACGCAGTGGTTTGTAGCCCTGAAACAAGCCGCAGTCGATCAGCAGTTTTTTGCCGTCGTGTTGAACCAAGTATTTAGAACCGGTGACCGTACCGGTTCCACCCAAAAATGTGATGTTGACGCTCATAGGCGAAGTATCTCCTCTTTACGTGACGATACTTCGTGAGGGACTTAGTTGAAAAAGCGCTTGAGCTTGTCGGCCCATCCACCTTCGGCGGGTGAATGCTTGGCGCCACCTTTTTTCAACGACTCGTCCAGCTCTTTGAGCAGCTTGCGTTGATGCTCGGTCAGCTTGACCGGCGTTTCCACCGAAATGTGGCAGTACAAGTCGCCAGGGAAGCTGGAACGAATGCCCTTCAAGCCCTTGCCGCGCAAGCGGAATTGCTTGTCGCTTTGCGTGCCTTCGGGAATGTCAATGGCGGCTTCACCGGCAAGTGTGGGCACACGAATTTCACCACCCAGCGCTGCGGTGGTGATGCTGATGGGCACAGAGCAGTGCAAGTCGTCACCATCACGTTCGAAGATGTCGTGCTTCTTGACGCGAATTTCGATGAACAAGTCACCGGGAGGCCCACCGTTGGTGCCGGGTTCGCCGTTTCCGGTGCTGCGAATGCGCATGCCGTCGTCGATGCCCGCTGGAATTTTGACTTCCAAGGTTTTTTGCTTCTTGATCTTGCCTTGGCCGTGACAGCTGGTGCAAGGATCGGGAATGATCTTGCCGGAGCCTCGGCAATGCGGGCAAGTTTGCTGCACGCTGAAAAAGCCTTGGCGCATTTGCACCTGACCGCTGCCGTGGCAGGTGGTACAAGTCTTGGCCGATGTGCCGGGCTTGGCGCCGGTGCCATCGCAGGTCTCGCACTCGTCCCAGCCTGGAATTTTGAGCTGTGCGTCTTTGCCATTGGCGGCTTCTTCCAGCGTGATTTCCATGGCGTAGCTCAAATCGTTGCCACGGTAGACCTGACGGCCTCCCGCACCACGACGCTGTTGGCCAAAGATATCGCCAAAGATGTCGCCAAAGGCTTCCCCAAAGCCTGCACCGCCAAAGCCGCCAGGACCCCCAGGGCCGCCACGCATATTTGGATCGACACCTGCATGTCCGTACTGATCGTAGGCCGCACGCTTTTGTGCGTCCGACAACATTTCATAAGCCTCTTTGACTTCTTTGAACTGCGCTTCAGCTTCCTTGGCTTTGTCGCCTTGGTTGCGGTCGGGGTGGTGCTTCATCGCGAGTTTGCGATAAGCCCTTTTGATCTCGTCGTCGCTTGCGCCTTTGGCGACGCCGAGCACTTCATAAAAATCGCGTTTGGACATGGTGTGGGCAGTGCCGTGTTTTGTGGGGCTTGATCAAGACTTCGCCGCGTGTTCACCTTTTCAGGCGAAACGCGGCGAAGTCAGCTCAGAACGTGGAAAGGGGTTTAGCCTTTTTTGACTTCTTTCACTTCAGCGTCGACCACATTGTCGTCGGCTGGTTTTGCTTCAGGGCCAGCAGCGGCGCCGCCGGCAGCTTGGGCCGCTTGCATGTCAGCGTAGACTTTTTCGCCCAGCTTTTGCGAGGCGGTCATTAAGGCTTCCGTTTTGGCATCGATCTCGGCTTTGTCTTCACCTTTCAAGGCTTCTTCGACATCCTTGATGGCGGCTTCGATGGCTTCTTTTTCGCCCGCATCGAGCTTGTCACCGTGCTCGCCCAAGCTCTTCTTCACGCTGTGGACAGCGGCGTCGGCTTGGTTGCGTGATTGCACGATTTCCAGTTTCTTCTTGTCTTCGACGGCGTTCAACTCGGCGTCTTTCACCATTTGTTGAATCTCGTCTTCTGACAAGCCAGAGTTGGCCTTGATCGTGATTTTGTTTTCTTTGCCAGTGGCTTTGTCTTTGGCGCCCACATGCAAGATGCCGTTGGCGTCAATGTCAAATGACACTTCAATTTGCGGTGTGCCGCGGGCTGCGGGTGCGATGCCTTCGAGGTTGAATTCGCCCAAGCTCTTATTGCCGCTGGCCATTTCGCGCTCGCCTTGGTAGACCTTGATGGTCACGGCGGGTTGGTTGTCGTCAGCGGTGGAGAAGGTTTGTGCAAACTTCGTTGGGATGGTGGTGTTCTTGGCGATCATCTTGGTCATCACGCCGCCCAAGGTTTCGATGCCCAAAGACAAAGGTGTCACGTCGAGCAACAGCACATCGGTGCGGTCGCCAGACAACACTTGACCTTGAATCGCAGCGCCCACGGCCACGGCTTCGTCAGGGTTCACGTCACGACGTGGCTCTTGACCGAAGAACTCTTTGACCTTCTCTTGCACCTTAGGCATACGGCTCATACCGCCCACCAAGATCACGTCGTCAATGTCGCTCACCGACACGCCCGCATCTTTGATCGCGATGCGGCAAGGTGCGATGGTGCGCTCGACCAACTCGTCCACCAGTTGTTCCAACTTGGCGCGGTTGAGTTTTATGTTCAAGTGCTTAGGACCTGAGGCATCGGCTGTGATGTAAGGCAAGTTGATATCGGTCGAAGTGGCCGATGACAACTCGATCTTGGCTTTTTCAGCGGCTTCTTTCAGGCGCTGCAAGGCCAACACGTCTTTGGACAAATCAACGCCAGATTCTTTCTTGAACTCGGTGATGATGAAGTCGATGATGCGTTGGTCAAAGTCTTCACCACCCAAGAAGGTGTCGCCGTTGGTGGACAACACTTCAAATTGCTTTTCGCCATCCACGTCGGCGATTTCGATGATGGACACGTCGAATGTGCCGCCACCCAAGTCATACACCGCGATCTTGCGATCGCCTTTTTCGGTCTTGTCCAAACCGAAGGCCAAGGCAGCAGCGGTCGGTTCGTTAATGATGCGCTTGACGTCCAAGCCTGCGATGCGGCCTGCATCTTTGGTGGCTTGACGTTGGGCGTC
>Ga0213920_1001422_pt1 | contig 13167 bp, 13 predicted proteins | sample McNCre1117MG_FD_161054 | JGI IMG/M metagenome (GOLD analysis project Ga0213920, IMG submission 161054) | Freshwater microbial communities from McNutts Creek, Athens, Georgia, United States - 11-17 MG | ecosystem: Environmental > Aquatic > Freshwater > Creek | place: USA: Georgia | collected...
TTGCCGGACTTTACCGGCGAGACGTTTTTGTTTTTGCTGGCCGAGGGCGAAAAGGCTGCGAAAGCCATCGCTAAGCCTCGATACCCGCTGGCAGGTCAACCAATCCGAAGGCGTGCTCCACCTTGAACGAGACCCATACTTGCTCACCTAGTTCAACCACTGGGCTGATGCCGACGTTCTGCGCAAACACGATGATATTGCCCAGGTTTGGAATGGCGATTAGGTACTGATTGCTCACACCGGTGAAACGAATATCGGTGATCTCGCCCGGTCCAAGGATGTTCAGATCGGCGCGCGAAGCAGGCTGGGTGCGGTGGAACTCGGCCTTCTCGGGACGAACACCGATTGCGATTGTTCCCTCGTGCTTTTCCGCGCGCTCCTTTGGAACACTGATCTTGGTGCCGGCAACATCGATGCTCAGCGAGTTAGCCGAGCTCTCGACGACCTCACCGACAAACAGGTTTGACTGACCCAGGAAGGTTGAAACGAAGGCCGTCTTTGGGCGTTCGTAAAGAACCTCCGGTGCACCCATCTGCTCGATGCGACCCTTGTTCATGACCGCCACGATGTCAGCCATATCCATGGCCTCTTCTTGATCGTGGGTCACGTGCAGGAAGGTAAGACCCACATCCATCTGAATGGCTTTGAGTTCAATCTGCATCTGGCGGCGCAGTTTCAGGTCGAGTGCGCCTAGTGGCTCGTCCAGCAGCAGCAGCGATGGACGGTTGACCAGGGCACGAGCCAGAGCCACGCGCTGCTGCTGACCACCGGATAGCTGCTGTGGACGACGTTCGGCCGCGTAACCCAGCTCCACCATATCGAGGGCTTCGCGAGCCAACTCGAGAGGCCTGTCCATCTTGCGACGGCGAAGACCGAAGGCAACATTTTCCAGGATGGTCATATGCGGGAAAAGCGCATACGACTGGAACACTGTGTTGACCGGACGCTCGTGCGGCTTGGTGAATGTGACATCTTTGCCACCGATTAGCACCTGGCCGCGAGTTGGCTCTTCTAATCCCGCGATGATGCGCAAGGTGGTGGTCTTGCCACAACCCGAAGGGCCTAGCAGTGCAACAAATTCGCCTGCCGGTATCTGCAAATCAAGATTTTCGATTGCGGTAAAACCAGGAAACTCTTTGCGAATTCCACGCAGTTCTAAGTCGGCACCGGCCGGGACGAATTCCTTCAACTACACAACTCCATTCGAGGCGTCGGACCATGCCTTGCTGAACTGATTGTCTTCTTTTGGAGACAGCGGGCGGAACTGGTGAAGCTTGCTCATATCGGTTGGGAAGATGAGCTCGTTGTTTCCGATTGCAGGGTTCTTGGCCAGGGCAATTTCCTTGGCACCCTTTACCGGTGGAACGTAGTAGACGCCGCCGAGGGCAAGCTTGGCTGCCACCTCTGGCTGGTAGTAGTAGTTCATCAGGGCTTCGGCGTTTGCAGCGTGTGGCGCACCCATCGGAATCAGGAAGTTGTCGCAGGCAAAGGTGCTTCCCGACTCTGGCAGTACTACGCCGAGGACATCGCCACCAAGCTCAACGTTGGTGCTTACCACGTCGCCGGCCCAGACGATACCGGCAACTGCGTCGCCATTCTTTAGGTCATCGATGTAGCTGTTGCCCTTGATGCTGCGAATCTGGCCGTCATTTACCAGTTTCTTGAACTGATCCAGGGTGTTGCTGAAGTCGGTGTCGGAGAAGCTACCGATGTCGATGCCATTGGAGAGCATCATGATTCCAAGGGTGTCGCGCATCTCGCTGAGCACAACCACCTTGCCCTTGAGCTCTGGAGCCCAGAGGTCGGCAATAGAGGTTGGGGCATCCTTGCCGGTCAGCTTCTTGTAGTTTGCCTTGTGGTAACCGATGCCGGCGGTAATGCCCTTCCAAGGCAGCGAGTAGGTGCGGTCAGAGTCGTATGACCAGCTCTTGCCCTTGAAGAAAGGATCGAGGTTCTTGGTAACAGCTGGAAGCTGCTTGTAGTTGAGAGCCTGCACCAAGCCGCTGTTGATTAGACGTGCGGCCATCCAGTCGGTAAGGCAGAAGGTGTCAGCACCGGTGTCTTTACCCAGCGCCAGTTGATTCTTGATGCGCGCGTAGTAGGTGTTGTTGTCATCGATGTTGATGTTGTAGTAGACCTTGATGCCGGTCTGCTGCTCAAATTCGTGAATGGTTGGGAACGACGAGTTTGACTCGCCGTCCATGTAGTAGGGCCAGTCATCCCAGGTGACCACATGCTGTTTGGCCGAGAGATCCTTGGCGGGAGTCAGGTGCTTGGCGCCACCTGGAGAGCAGGCTGCCAGGGTCACGGCACCGGCGGTAAGGCCGGCTCCGGTCAGCAGAGTACGTCGTGTTACTGGGCTCTTAGCCAGACTGATTAGGTCTTTGAGCATTGGGTCTTGAGGGTTGGTCATGGGTACCGACTCCTTAGATAGCTAGGGTCAATAGCGGCCCAACCAGCAGGGATGAGCGCCAAAGTGCTCAAAACAAAATCTTGCCACAAAAAAGTTCTAGAAAAGTGCCAAATGATGCCATTTGCCTAGTGGATGTTAGATTGGCGTGGCGAAATCGAAGATGTGTGCCGGTTGCACGCCATATTCCTGAAAATTCTTAGCTTGGAAGCGCGAATCGAGCCCGATAGCGAACTCGCCACTCTGGGCAAGTTTTTCGACCCCGACTCGGCCAGCACTGGCAAAACTAAAGCGCACTTGGCGCTGTGGGGTGACCAAGGTTGCGGGTGCCCAATCTGAATCTGACAAAACCGCCTCAACCTCGCCGCGAGCCATGCCCAACTGCGCCATTTCTACCGGATCGGCCTTGCCCAAAAGAAAACGCGCACCCAAATTGCCAATGATGCTTCTTGGGATGCCGGTCAGCGACTGTCCGGTAAGAATGATATGAACGCCAAGTGATCGGCCTCGACTGGCAATGTGTTCGATTACAGGTGCGATGCTTGGCATTGCCAAGACCGGTTGCGCTTCATCTACCACCACCAAAAGCAGCGGTGGACGGTTTTGGATAGGCAGGTCGTGCACTCTCGGGGCGGTGGCGGCAGCCAGCAACTGCGAGCGCCGTTCCAACTCTTTGGCAACCCCGGCAAACACTGCAGTCACGTCTCCATCGATGTCGGTGGCGAATGCCTTGGTGTGCGGCTGGCCGGCAAATGGACGGAGGCAGGCACCTCCCTTGAAGTCCACCAGGGCCAGGTTGAGCGAGGTTGGCTGATACTGGGTGCATAGAGAGACCAACCAGGTGGCAAGCAGCTGACTCTTGCCAGCTCCGGTAGGACCTATCACTAGACCGTGGAAGCCCTCAGCCGTCAGATCCAATTCGACGGGTTTACTCGAGGCAAAACCAAGCCAAGCCGAGAGCCCCGCTGGATTAAACGTTTCGGCACTTAGCCTGCCAGCCACCTTACCTTCGATGGTCAGCTTGGAGTTTTGTTCGGCCACCTGGGCCACGATGGTCTCGTAAATGCGATCGGTCCATTCGGGCTTCCAAAGCCACTCACTCTTGGGCAGCACCCGGTTTCCGATGGCAACACGATTATTACCGAACCAAACCGGCTGCTTGGTGTCTACTTGGCTGTGACGACGCTGCATCCACTGCGAACCGGCCATGGAAACCAGGCTCATGACCGCAAAGATAAGACCTGAGAAATTACCGGTGGTGGCGAAGAGATAGCCGCCGTACCCGAGCGAGGGGAGGATCCAAAACCACTGCATCAAACCAGCGAATCAGAAATCCGTTCACCGGTTTTTGACAACGGCCGGATTGTGGATAACTGGCCTACAGTTCTAACGCATTCGAGCCAGGCTTGTTACTCGCCGATGTATGACATCACGTGTTTGATTCGGGTGTATTCCTCGAAACCATAAGCCGAAAGGTCTTTTCCATAGCCTGAGTGGCGGAAGCCACCGTGTGGCATCTCGGCAACCAGTGGAATGTGAGTGTTGATCCAGACGCAACCGAAGTTAAGTCCCTTGGCAAAGCGCATAGCCCTGCCGTGGTCGCGGGTCCAAACCGACGATGCCAAACCGTACTGGACATCGTTGGCCCAGCGCATTGCCTGCGCATCGTCGGTGAATTTCTGCACGGTAACGACTGGACCAAATATCTCGCTCTGAACTGCCTCATCGGTTTGCTGCAGGCCGGTGACAACCGTTGCCTCGTGGAAGTAGCCGGCTCCGGAGAGGCGGCTGCCACCAACCGCAATCTCGGCGTGATCTGGCAGGCGCGAGATGAAGCCCTGCACCCGCTCCAGCTGGGCAGCACTATTGACTGGACCAAACAGGATGTCTTCTCGGCTGGGCGCACCGGTGAGCGCATTGGCGCGGACCTCTGCAGCTAACAGCGCAACGAATTCGTCGTGTACGGATTCGTGCACCAGAATTCGGGTGGCCGCGGTGCAGTCCTGACCGGCATTGAAGTATCCGGCAACCACAATCTGTGCTGCCGCCTTGGGCAAATCGGCATCGGCGAAGACTATTACCGGCGCTTTGCCTCCTAGTTCGAGGTGAACCCGCTTCAAGTCGGCCGCCGCGGCCTTGGCCACCTCCATGCCGGCACGAACCGAGCCGGTGATTGAAACCAGCTGCGGAATCGGATTTTCTATCATGGCCCGGCCGGTGTCGCGGTCTCCGGTTATGACATTCAATACGCCGGCAGGCAAAAATTCTGCGGCTACTTCGGCAAGCAAAAGGGTGGACGCGGGTGTGGTGTCACTTGGCTTTAGCACCACCGTGTTACCCGCGGCGAGCGCCGGAGCAAACTTCCAGGTAGCCATGTTGAGCGGGTAGTTCCATGGTGTGACCTGCCCAACCACACCGATGGGCTCGCGCCTGATGAAAGAGGTGTGGTCGGCCATATATTCGCCGGCAGCCTTGCCCTCCAGATTTCGAGCGGCACCCGCGAAGAAGCGAATCTGATCGACCGAGACCATGATTTCGTATTCCACCAGGGTGGAACGCGGCTTTCCGGTGTTTTCGCTTTCGATGTCCGCGAACTCCTCCGCGCGGGCTTCAATCGCATCGGCGATTCGGAACAGAGCCAACTGGCGTTCGGCCGGAGTGGTGTTTCCCCAGGACTCGAAGGCCTTATCAGCCGCGTCAAAGGCAGCAGCAACATCGCTGGAATTTGAAACCGCGGCAGTGGCATAGAGCTCACCGGTGGCTGGGTTGATTACATCGCTGGTCTGCCCAGATTTGGCCGACACATACTGGCCATTGATGAAGTTCTTGAATTCGCGAGGCGCCATTGCAACTCTCCTAGAGTTCGAATATCGGATTTGACTCCATAATAACTTTGCCCTCGCGCCGAATCGCATTCCGAAGCAAAATACTCAATTTGGCTTCGATTTCGCCCTTGATTTGACCCTTTTGCTACGGATTCATTGGTTGATTGCCACTTTCAATGACAGAATGGTTGCATGTCTCGAATGCTTCGCACCAAGAGCAGCCAGCTCGATGAGGTTTCCAAGTCCATCATCGAGCAGTTGCAGCACGATGGTCGCAAGTCGTATGCCGAAATCGGCAAGGCCGTTGGGCTATCCGAGGCGGCAGTGCGTCAGCGGGTCCAAAAACTCACCGATGCCGGTGTCATGCAGGTGGTTGCAGTCACCGACCCAATGCAGCTTGGCTTCTACCGTCAGGCCATGATCGGGGTCCGCTGCGGCGGCGACACCCGTGCCATTGCAGAGCATCTAGGAGGCTTGGCCGCGGTCGACTACGTTGTGCTAACCGCGGGCAGCTTCGACATCCTGGTTGAGGTCATCTGCGAAAACGACGACGACCTAATCAACCTGCTTAACTCCGAAATTCGCACCCTGCCGGGAGTGACATCCACCGAGACCTTTGTCTACCTGAAGCTACACAAGCAGTTCTACAACTGGGGAACCAGATAGGTCCCCAAGATTCAAACAAGTGAAGAGTGATAACCATGGCAACCAACGCAACCGCGAAGCGCGCCACTCCAATGCTGGATGCCCGCAAACAGGGACAACCAGCAACCCAAGAAATGCTGGAACAGGGCGCCAAAGACAACATGTTCTTGCATTTCACCCAGCACCAGCCGTTTCAGAAGTCCCCGATTCCCATCATCGTCAAGGCTGAGGGCCACCATTTCTGGGACATTAACGGCAAGCGATACCTCGACGGCATTTCCAGCCTCTTCGCCGTAAACGCGGGACACGCACGCCCAGAGCTGGCGCAGGCGGCCTACGACCAGATGCGCAAACTGGACTTCTTCCCCATCTGGAGCCACGCCCACCCCACGGCGGTCGAGCTCAGTGAACGACTGCTGTCTTACGCGCCCCAGAACCTAACGCGGGTCTTTTACACGACCGGCGGTGGCGAGGCCAACGAGACCGCCTGGAAGCTGGCCAAGCAGTACTTCAAGATCAAGGGCAAGCCAACCAAGCACAAGGTGCTCACCCGATCGGTGGCCTATCACGGCACCAGCCACGGCGCGCTATCGATGACCGGCATCCCGGCCATGAAGAAGATGTTCGAGCCGCTGGTACCGAGCACCTTCCGTGTACCCAACACCAACTGGTACCGCGCTCAGGATCAATTCCCCGACGAAGAGGCCTTTGCCCTCTGGGCAGCCGACCGCGTCGAAGAAATGATTCTCTTCGAAGACCCAGACACGGTCGCCGCCTTCTTCCTTGAGCCGGTACAGAACTCCGGCGGCACTTTCACCGCACCGAAGTCTTACTTCAAGCGCATTCGCGAGATCTGCGATAAGTACGATGTCCTGATTGTGGCCGACGAAACCATCGATGGCTTTGGCCGCTGTGGTTCGATGTTTGCCTCCACCCGCTATGACTTTGAACCGGACATGCTCGTCTGTGCCAAGGGCATGACGAGTGCGGCCGCTCCCCTCGGTGCACTGCTGCTTGCCGAGAAACTATTCGAGCCGTTCAAGCATGGCGAGCTGTTCCCACATGGCTACACATATGGCGGCCACCCGGTGTCCTGCGCGGTTGCGCTGGCCAACCTCGATATCTTCGATCGCGAAGACTTGGTGGGCAATGTGCAGCGAAACGAGGCGGCCTTCAAAGCGACATTGGACAAGCTGCGCGACCTTCCCATCGTCGGTGACGTGCGCGGCGTGGGCTACTTCTGGTCCATCGAGATGGTCAAGGACAAGACCACAAAAGAGACCTTCACCGAGCGTGAGTGCGACCTGCTGATTCGCGATATCCTCAGCCACCGAATGTTTGAAGAGGGACTCTACTGCCGCTCCGATGACCGTGGCGACCCCGTGATTCAGCTGGCTCCGCCGCTGACCTTTGGGCAGGCAGAGTTTGACGAGATGGAGCGCATCCTGCGTAAGTGTCTGATTGAGGCCGAGAAGGCGTTGCACCTGATATAGGTTTGCGAATCGCTCTAGTTATCGGCAGTTTTGGGCATTTGCTCGCGCAGTCGGGGCGGCTGTTTTAGCCTTGGAGCATGCACGAAAACCTTGACTTCGATGCCGCCGGCAGCATCGACTCCCCAGTCGGCCCAATCTCGGTCTATGCCAAAAATGACGAGATCATTTACCTGCGCATGACCCAACCGGCCCAGCCAGAACTTGGAGCCAGTCCGGTGGTTTCTCTGGCACTTAGCCAACTGGCCGAGTACTTTGCGGGCGAACGAAAGAACTTTGATATTCCGGTGCGCGCTCATGGCACCGAATTCCAACTCGCAGTGTGGCAGCAGATTGCCGCCGTGCCATTTGGCCAGACAATAAGCTACGCCGACATCGCCCGAAAGATTGGCAAGCCGCTGGCTGCGCGCGCGGTGGGCGGAGCCGTGGGCGCCAACCCGCACGCCATTATCGTCCCCTGCCACCGTGTCATGGGTGCGTCGGGGCGTATCACGGGTTTCTCTGGCGGCGAGGGCATTCCAACCAAACGCTGGCTGCTAAGCCACGAATCCATCGAGAGCCGCGACTGATGAGCAGCCTGGTTTTTGCAGACGGCATCACCCGCTGCTCTTGGCCGAACGGCGACGATCTCTACACCCACTACCACGACACCGAATGGGGCACTCCCCTATCTGGCGACGATGAAATGTTCGAGCGCATTGCGCTGGAGGGCTTCCAGGCTGGCCTGAGTTGGATTACCATTCTTCGCCGACGCGAGGGCTTCCGCAGGGCATTTCACAACTTTGAGATGTCGAAGGTGGCGGCAATAACCGATTCCGAGGTGGATCAGCTGATGCTGGATGCGGGAATCATCCGCAACCGAGCCAAAATCCTGGCCACTATCAAGAATGCCCAGTTGGCACTGGCTGTACCCGGCGGAATATCTAACTTCGTCTGGGAGTTCGCACCAGCTCGCGGCCAACACAGCACAGCCACCGATCCGTTTGAATGGCGTGCCACCGCCCCAGAGAGTGATGCCCTGAGCAAGGCTCTTAAGAAGTTGGGATTCTCCTTTGTTGGGCCAACAACGATGTACGCGCTAATGCAGGCCACCGGTATGTTCAACGACCATGCACCAGAATGCTTTAGACGAGCCGAACTAGGTTAACTCGTCTAAATTCATTTGTAAGATTCCTGCGATTGGCGACATAGCCAAATTATGAATCTTTTTATGGGGGCGGTGTGACACCGGAAAAATTCGCGGAACACTACCGCCAGCATCTGCCCGCCATATCCAAGTTTCTGGCTCGTCGCGTCAACGCGCCCGACGTCGAAGATCTCTGTTCCGAAGTCTTCGTGCGGGCCTTCGAGATGAAACACCGCGCGCCCGAGGGATACGAACTAGCCTGGCTATATTCAATAGCCGGGCACCTTGTGGCTAATCACCGCCGCAAACTAAGTGCCGGCGTCCGTTTGTTTTCGGCGCTATCAGTTGCAAGGTTTGCGCCATCTGCCGAGTCACTGGCGTTGGCCGACTTCGCCCTCGCTCAAGCCTGGGGACAGCTGAGGGAAGCCGATCAAAACTTACTAGCCCTAGTGGCTCTTGATGGAGCGACCGTCACTGAGGCTGCCAAAGTGCTAGGCATCACCCCAAACGCAGTCAGTGTTCGACTAAACCGTGCCCGGGCCAAGCTCGCAAACTTTCTGGAGGTAACCGAATGAAGGATTTTGAGCAGTCAAAACAAAACATTGATATGACGATTGATGAGCGCCTGAGGCAAGCAGATCCTGCGCGAAACCAAGTTGCGTTGGACGAAGGCATTGTCCTCCGGGCAGCACAGCGTGTTTCGGCGCGTGGCTTCAGGTTTCGCTATTTCAGTGGAATATGGGAGCCAAGGGGCCCCCGGCGCCTTGCGCTAGGACTTAGCGGTTTCGTGGCAGCCGTGGCAGTAGTAACCGCGGTAATGACAGTGCAGCAAGAAGTAAAGGTTGATAAGCCACTGGCCGCGGCCAGCTCTTCCTTGGCTCCTGGCAATAATCTACCGCCACTCACCGAGCCCATCCGTTACTCGACCTTTGGACAGTACCAGTCACAAAAATTCAGCCAATGGTCCCAGGCTCTAAGTATTCCTGAGGTCATTTCGGGGGTCGCCTTGGTGAGCAAGAACGTAACCTTTGCACCTAGTGCAAGCCTGAACAACCGCGCGCCCAAGACAGGAGTCATTTATAAACTGACATCGAACCAAACCGTCTCCGAAGCAGGCAAGCGCCTGGCCCAAGCCTTTGGCGTAGGCCAACCCCTGCGGGTCTCAAAGCCGGCACGCTACGGTTCGATTACCGCAACGGCGGGCACCGTTCCCCACGCCCCCGCGAGTTTTAGCTTTGGGCAGCCAAACGTTCGACTTCGCTATCGAGGAGTTGCGGCGATCGGCTCAAACAGCGGGGTGCGCTGGGTGTACGGCAATTCCCGCGCAATGGCTTGGCGCGACTGCAGACCGGGCGACTCCATGAAGAAAAATGTGAGCATCATTTCTCGCATGAGCGAAAAAAACCTCCGTTACTGCAGGGTCCTGCCATCTGGGATGGGGCCAACCAGCGCAGAAGCTTTGGCTCGGGCAGGTTCGATTTTTCAGAGCCTCGGTTATAGAACCAGCACAACCCTGGCTTCAACCCCAAACGGTGGACTTTATTTGGTGGCCCAGGGATTTGGCGAACAATCGGCTGGACGCCAAACCTACTACCAGGCAACCATTTCGGGATATCTGAAGGTTGCCGGTCAAGTCACAACTCTGGCGCAAAAGGTGATGTTCACCAGCAGCTCACAGCAGATTGTCAGCGCTCAAGGTTTTATGGGCAATGTCAAAACCGCTTATGTCGCCAAGCTAAAGAGCCCAGCCCAGGCCGCTCGCCAGATAAGCATTTACGACACGGACCCGGTGAACTCGATTCAGTTATTTGACCCGAAAGCCCCTGGCTCATACCTGCGAAGCGATCTGAGCACTTCGATCCTGAAAGCCCCAGTTGGCGATCCGAGCCGACCTACTGCAAATCCTGTAACCATCACGGTATCCAAATTCCGAATTGTGCCCGGAGTTATCGAGGCCCGCGACGGCACCACCTGGTTGATTCCCAGCTACCTTTTCACCGACAAGGGTGGATACCTTGGCGCAGTCAAAGCCCTTCCGAACTCACTCCTGAAGCGAAACGATTACTTCACGTCAGGAAGCCGATGAAGCAGCTGTGCGCTGAGCCTTCTTGATCTGGTCGGTGATTAGCAGCAATCCCCCATTAGCCTCTTGCAGTTCCATTCCTACTGAGGCCGCTGTGTCGGCAAGCGCATCCAGCGAGGTGGGTGGCTGCTCCGCTCTCAATACCGCGCCAATCAGCAACCCCTTGGCCAACTTGTTGAAGTGGTTGAGCGCCCTCAGCTTGCCGTCGCTCTCTCGGCTGACCACCTCGACCCATAACGATTGCTTACCGTCAGGAACCGGAGCCAGCTGTGCGTAAGCCTTGGATCGCAAATCGATGAGCAGCTTGGCTTCCAGTCGCGGCCAAACCGCATGATTGTGAGCCTCGGTCCAGACTTCGCGAAGGCTAAGTTTTGGAAGGCTGGTGTTTGCCGATAGCCGATACTCCGGAATCAAATCGGTGGCCGGGATCAGGCCAAAAAGCGCGGTCTGAATCAGCACCTGTTCCTTGGCCCTGCGCCACTGCTCGTCATGAAGCTTGGCGGGTTCTATGGCGTCAAATAGCGTGCCGGTGTAGCGCTCCAGCGCTCGCATCGTTGGTGCTTTTGGTATGGCGAGGTTGGTCGCAATTGCGCCGTGCTGCTTTGGTGAAAGCTTGAGCACCTTGGCTGCTTGAGCCGGCTTTTTACAAACCTTGAGAAGGGCGTCTAGCACCTTTTGCCGGGCGGGGTTCATTCCGCCAAAGCTCAGCGCAACCTCTTCAATGGTCAAGAGGCCGCCGCCGCTCGCTTTGGTTTCGCTCGGTGGCAGGAGGAATAGCATGTACCAAGCCTAGACTTGAACCATGGTGAACCTGACGAAGATCTACACGCGAACTGGCGACGAAGGCATGACTGGCCTGAGCGACTTTAGCCGCACCCGCAAGACCGACCCTCGAATCGAGGCCTACGCCGATGTGGATGAAGCCAACTCGGCCCTTGGAGTAGCGATTTCGCTGGCCAGCGACGAGTTTGATGCCGAAACTCTGGCACTGCTGCACCAGATTCAGAATGAGATGTTCGATCTGGGCGCAGACTTATCGAACCCGCTCAATGAGCACTACGAATACGAACCACTTCGGGTTGACAGTGCCTGGATCGACGCGCTTGAAACGGCCATCGACCACTACAACACCGGACTTTCCACACTAGACTCGTTCATTCTGCCAGGCGGATCCGGTCTAGCCGCAGGCCTCCACTTGGCCCGCACCGTGGTGCGCCGGGCCGAGCGAGCCACCTGGCATGCGATCGAAACCTACGGAACTGAGCCGGCCAAGAAGGGACACCACGATGGCGGCATGAACGTCTTGGCTGCCCGCTACCTAAACCGTCTCAGCGACCTATTGTTTGTGCTTGCCCGGGTGGCAAACGTAAACCACGGCGGAGACGTGAAGTGGGTTCCGGGTGCCAACCGACGTGCCACTCCACTTACCCGCAAGGCCGCAAAAGACCAGCGCATTCAATAAGGTTTGAAGGCTTAAGTCAAAAACCCCAGCCCGAAGGCTGGGGTTTTTGCTGTTTCTGTGAAACTTATCTGTCGAACGCCTAAGCCAAGGTGGCGTGACGAGCAACGATGCGCACTACGTTCTTCTCAACCGAGAGGAATCCGTCTTCCGCGTTGGCAAGAATCTTCTCGCCCTCAGGAAGAGTGATGCGAACCTCGCCGACAGCGAGGATTGCCAACATTGGCTCGTGGTGGGCGAGAATACCAATCTCACCCTCTACGGTCTTGGCAATGACCTGCTTTGCCTGACCCGACCAAACGGCCTTGTCAGCAGAAACGAGGTCAACTCGCATGGTGGCTTCAGACATGATTACTTGCTTTCCTTCTGGATGCGCTCGTATTCCTTCATGATGTCATCGATGCCACCGATGTTGTAGAAGGCCTGCTCTGGGATGTGGTCGAACTCACCGTTAGCGATCTTGCTGAACGCCTCGATGGTCTCCTTCAGCGGAACGGTCGAACCTGGAACACCGGTGAACTTGGTAGCCATGTAGGTGTTCTGCGACAGGAAGCGCTGGATACGACGAGCACGCGAAACGGTGATCTTGTCTTCTTCGGAAAGTTCGTCAACACCGAGGATGGCGATGATTTCCTGAAGTTCCTTGTTCTTCTGCAAGATGGCCTTTACGCGGGTTGCAGTTGCGTAGTGATCGGCGCTCACAAAGCGAGGGTCAAGGATGCGCGAGGTCGATGCCAGTGGGTCAACCGCTGGGTACAGACCCTGCGATGCAATCTCACGCGAAAGCTCGGTGGTTGCGTCGAGGTGGGCAAAGGTGGTTGCCGGGGCTGGGTCGGTGTAGTCGTCGGCAGGTACGTAAATAGCCTGAAGCGAGGTAATCGAGTGACCACGGGTCGAGGTGATGCGCTCCTGAAGGAGACCCATCTCATCGGCAAGGTTTGGCTGGTAACCCACGGCAGAAGGCATACGTCCCAGAAGGGTCGAAACCTCAGAACCGGCCTGGGTAAAGCGGAAGATGTTGTCGATGAACAAAAGCACGTCCTGCTTCTGAACATCGCGGAAGTACTCCGCCATGGTCAGAGCCGAAAGGGCAACGCGCAGACGGGTGCCAGGTGGCTCATCCATCTGG
>Ga0213920_1001423_pt1 | contig 13154 bp, 13 predicted proteins | sample McNCre1117MG_FD_161054 | JGI IMG/M metagenome (GOLD analysis project Ga0213920, IMG submission 161054) | Freshwater microbial communities from McNutts Creek, Athens, Georgia, United States - 11-17 MG | ecosystem: Environmental > Aquatic > Freshwater > Creek | place: USA: Georgia | collected...
GGCAAAGTTCACCGCGTTGAAGATTGGGGCCGTCGTCAAATGGCTTACATGATCGACAAGCTTGCTAAAGCCCATTACGTTTGCATGAATATTGAGTGTGGCCAAGCTACGCTTGATGAGCTTGAGCATGGCTTCAAGTTTAACGACGCTGTTTTGCGTCACTTGGTTATCAAGGTTAAGAAAGCTGAAATAGAGCCTTCAATCATGATGAAGCAAGTTGAACGCGAAGAAGCTCGTAAAGCTCAAGCTGCAACGGAGGCGCCTGCTGCCTAATAGGCACTGAGCGGGTTTGGGTTGAATCAATTCATCCTAACAGCCGCCCTAGTCGCTAAGGAAGCTCTTCGATATACCCCTGCAGGTTTACCTGTGATTGAATGCCAACTAGAACATAGTGGCGAAGTTCAAGAAGCAGGCAATGCAAGGCAAGTCAAAATGAGTATCTCAGCGATTGCAATCGGTTCAGTTTATGAAAAATTGAATCAGATGCATTTAGGGAAGGTGGCTAGGTTTAGTGGATTTCTAACTCATAAGAGCCTGCGCAGTCAGCGACTCGTCTTTCATATTACGCATATTGAATTGTAAAAAGGAAACATCATGGCATTTGTAAAAAAAGGTGATGACCGCAAGAACAAGCGTCCAGCACAAAACCCATTGTTCAAACGTAAACGTTTTTGCCGCTTCACAGCAGCTAACGTAGACCAAATCGATTACAAAGATGTAGACACACTACGTGACTTCATCGGCGAAAACGGCAAGATCACTCCTGCTCGTTTAACTGGTACTAAAGCTTTGTACCAACGCCAATTGGAAACAGCCATCAAGCGCGCGCGTTTTTTAGCGTTGATGCCTTTCACTGACCAACATAAGAAATAATCAGGGGTCATTATGCAAATTATTCTTTTAGAAAAAGTAGCTAACCTAGGTAACTTAGGCGATGTAGTTCGCGTTAAAGACGGTTTTGCTCGTAACTTTTTGATTCCACAACGTATGGCTCGTCGTGCTACTGCTACAGCGATTGCTGAGTTTGAAGCTAAGCGTGCTGAGTTGGAGAAGTTGGCGGCTGAAAAGCTAGCAGCTGCACAGGCAGTTGGTGCTAAGTTGAATGGTTTAACTGTTGAAATCAAACAAAAAGCTGGTGTTGATGGCCGTTTGTTTGGTTCAGTAACGAACCATGATGTTGCTGATGCATTGAAAGCTAAAGGTTTTGCTGTTGAGAAAGCTTCTGTGCGTATGCCAACAGGTCCATTGAAGATTGTTGGTGACCATACATTGTCAGTGGCTCTTCATACAGACGTTGTAGTTGATATTACTGTTCAAGTTATTGGTGAGCAGGTTTAATTCATAGCTGACATATTGAATCATCGCTATGACTGATTCCGCTGTCCAAGCTTTAAAAGTACCCCCGCATTCCGTCGAGGCCGAGCAATCGGTGCTCGGCGGTTTGCTTTTGGATAACAACGCTTGGGATAAAGTCGGCGATGTTATTACTGAAAAAGATTTTTATCGCCCTGATCATGGTTTGATTTACCGAGTTATTGGTAAGTTGGTTGGTGAGGGTATGCCTGCGGACGTTATTACAGTGTCTGAGGCAATGAAGACGCAAGGTGGTGGCGAGGCGATAGGTATTGATTACCTTAATGCTTTGGCGCAATCTACTCCAAGCGCATCGAATATTCGTGGCTATGCCGAGATTGTGCGTGACCGTAGCGTGTTGCGTCGTTTGATACAAACTTCCGACACGATTGCAGGTACTGCTTTTACGCCTGAAGGTCGTTCAGTTCAAACGATTTTGGATGAGGCTGAGTCTCGTATTCTTGCGATTGGTGAAGAGGGTAGTCGCGGTAAAACGGATTATTTTGAAATTGCACCATTGCTCACCGATGTGGTTAGTCGTATTGATGAGCTGTATCACCGTCAAGGTTCTAGTGATGTGACAGGTGTTTCAACAGGCTTTGTTGATTTAGATAGACAGACTAGCGGCCTGCAAAAAGGTGATTTGATCATTGTTGCGGGAAGACCTTCTATGGGTAAGGCGCAGCCGCTTGATGCACAAATTAAAACCTATGATGGTTGGAAATTCATGGGGGATTTACAGGTTGGCGATAGATTGGCGTCATTTGATGGTGAGCAGTCCTTTGTGACCGGCATTTATCCTCAGGGGTTTAAGCAAATATTTAAGGTGACGCTCTCGGATGGTCGTCAGACAGAGTGTTGCGCTGAGCATTTGTGGAGAGTCATGTACCGTGATTGGTCTGAACCTCGGGTTATTAATACGGAACGCCTTATCGAGATGTTGTCTTGCGCTCGTTATAAAAATAGATTGTGGGTAGATAATATTTCTGGTGATTTTGGGCATGATCGTGAACTGCCTATTCATCCATGGGTGTTGGGCGCCTTATTGGGGGATGGTACGTTAGCGCTATCTCATAGTAGTGTGATGTTCTCCACGAAGTCGCCCGAGATGGTTGAGCTGATGAATGCCTTAATGGGCTATGAGATGGAATTGGTTCACGCAAAAGCCTATGACTGGAGGGTTGTGTCAAAGGAGCGAATCACAGTCAATGGCCGTCGAACAGTGGTGCCCAATGCTTTTAGAAGGGCATTAAATGATTTAGGGTTGTTGGGTACTCGAAGTCATGACAAGTACATTCCGACCGAATATTTAGAGGCCAATAAAGAATCTAGGTTAGCTTTATTGAGAGGTCTTTTAGATACGGATGGCTGGATTGAAAAATGGGGTTCTATCCGTTTTTGTACAGTTAGCCAGCGGTTGGCTAACGATGTTGCAACTTTAGCTAGATCTTTAGGAGCATTTTGTTCGATTGCAACGAAATCAACATTCTATGTGTCAAATGGCGAACGTAAACAGGGGCAATTAGCTTATGTTTTGAACATGGCTTTTGAAGCAGGGTTAGAAGTTTTTACCTTGCCTGAGAAGAAGGCTAGATTAAGGAGTAGTTGGAGTAGGCAAAGACGTTTAACTTTTAAGAGTATTGAGTCATCAAGAGTTGCTCAAGCCCAGTGTATTTCCGTTAGCCATCCAACTAAGACATACGTGACGGATAACTATGTAGTGACACACAACACTGCATTTTCTGTCAATATCGCCGAAAATGTCGCGTTGAAAGAGGGCCTGCCTGTTTTAGTTTTCTCCATGGAGATGGGGGCTTCTCAGTTGGCTTCTCGTATCTTAGGCTCTGTGGGCCGTATTGATCAGTCACGCATGAGAACTGGCAAGTTACAAGACGATGAATGGCCGAAAATTACAGAAGCCATTTCTCGTTTAAATGAAACCACCATTCTGATTGATGAAACTGGTGCCTTAAGCAGTCTTGAGCTAAGAGCGCGCGCTAGACGTATTGCGCGCAAGTGTGGCACGTTAGGGTTGATTGTCGTTGACTACTTGCAGTTGATGAGTGGTAATAGTGGCGGCAATGGTGAAAACCGTGCCACTGAAATTTCTGAGATTTCAAGGTCTTTAAAGTCACTTGCTAAAGAGTTGCAGTGTCCAGTCATAGCTTTATCTCAATTAAATCGTGGTCTTGAGCAAAGGCCGAATAAGCGTCCAGTGATGTCGGATTTACGTGAATCAGGTGCTATTGAACAGGATGCCGACGTTATTTTGTTTATTTACCGTGATGAGGTATATCACCCCGATACCACTACCGATAAAGGTATTGCCGAAATTATCTGCGCAAAGCAGCGTAATGGCCCTATTGGTACCGTTAAATTGAGTTGGCAAGGTCAATTCACGAAATTCGATAACTTAGCCCTAGGGGCAGGCCAGTCTTCTGGCGGGTACGAGCCTTTTTAAGTAATTTCCCCCAATAAAAATAGTTAAATAGACTAAAATGATGACACTTTTATGTCATGTCATTAAGGGAAGTCTATGCTCGGTCGCTTCATGCCAAAAGAAGAAAATTTCTTCGAATTGTTTAATCAACACGCAGCACTTTGCGTTCAAGGCTCTCAAGATCTGTATCAGTTGATGAGTGATTTGCCAAATGGGGCAGAGCATTCACGAGCGATTCAGTCTTCTGAGAAAAAAGCAGACAAGATTACTCACGAAACGATTGATTTATTGCATAAGACTTTTATTACGCCCTTGGATCGTGATGAAATTCATAAGCTCATCACAACGATGGATGACATCCTTGATTTGATGGAAGATGTTGCTGAAGTTATTAATCTTTACGATGTAACCCAAGTAACAGCGGAGGCGGTAGAGTTAGCGCGTATTTGTGTCGCTTGTTGTGAGCGTGTTAGTGCGGCTGTTGGTAAATTGCACGATATGAAGAATGCAAAAGATATTCTTCGTATTGCCACAGAAATTGATATGTTGGAATCTGATGCGGACCGCGTGATGCGCGCTGCAATTTCTCAATTGTTCCGTGATGAGAATGACTTCAAACTGTTGATGAAGTTAAAAGCAGTTTATGAATTGCTAGAAACAATTACTGATAAGTGTGAGGATGTGGCAAACATCCTTGAAGGTATCGTTCTGGAAAACGCGTAATGACACCAGTAGAGATGAGTATTTGGGTGGTGGGCCTGTTAGTAGGCCTTGCCTTGCTATTCGATTTTATGAATGGCTTTCATGACGCGGCGAATTCAATTGCTACGGTAGTTTCAACTGGTGTTTTAAAGCCACAGCATGCTGTGGCTATGGCAGCATTCTTCAATTTTGTGGCCATCATGATTTTCCAGCTAAAGGTTGCTGCTACGGTAGGTAAGGGCACTATTGACCCTACAGTTGTTGATCATTTTGTTATTTTTGGTGCTTTGGTTGGTGCTGTAGTTTGGAATATCGTGACTTGGTGGGGTGGTATCCCTTCAAGTTCTTCACATGCATTAATTGGTGGCCTAGTGGGCGCTGGTATGGCTAAGGCTGGTCCAAGCGCTTTGGTGTCCTCAGGCGTTATTAAGACGGTGGTATTTATTTTTGTTTCACCGTTTTTGGGTTTTATCTTGGGTGCATTGCTTACATTGTTATTTTCTTGGTTATGCTTCCGCATGTCTCCTGCGCACGTTGATCGTTGGTTCCGCCGTTTTCAATTAATATCGGCTTCCATGTATAGCTTGGGCCATGGTGGTAATGATGCGCAAAAAACCATCGGTATTATTTGGTTGTTATTACTGACCGGTGGCTATGTAACTGCTGGTGATGCTTCTCCTCCTATGTGGGTAATTGTTTCTTGTTATGTAGCTATTGGATTGGGAACGCTTTTTGGTGGTTGGAGAATTGTAAAAACCATGGGGCAAAAAATTACCAAGCTAAAACCATTTGGTGGATTTTGTGCTGAAACAGGGGGTGCGATGACCTTATTTTTGGCAGGAGCTTTAGGTATTCCAGTATCCACGACTCATACAATTACAGGTGCCATTGTTGGTGTGGGATCTGCTCGTCGCATGTCGTCTGTGCGTTGGGGCTTGGCCGGTAGCATTGTTTGGGCTTGGGTTTTAACTATCCCAGCTTCAGGCTTGATGGCTGCAGGTGCTTGGTGGATTGGAACAAAAATCCTTTAATGAATGGCACTTTAGTAACCAATAAAAAAGCCTGAATTATTTCAGGCTTTTTTGTTATCTACTGGCAACAATTCTGCGGGACTCCGTATACCGGCTGGCCCAGTATGAGGAAGTAATTTTCTCGAGTCTCACCGTGCCACCTTGTGATGGGGCATGTACAAAGCGGCCCTTCCCAACATAAATACCTACATGAGAGTGGGGGTCTCCTTGCGTATTAAAAAAAACCAAATCTCCAGGCGCTGGCGTTTGGTTTCCTAAAGAAGTGCCGATTCTCCCGATTTCTTGTGTTGTTCTTGGCAAGAGAATGTCACCAGTTTTTTTATAGACATAACCAATGAGGCCGCTACAGTCAAAGCCTCCCTTGGGGGTATTGCCACCATAACGATAGGGTACGCCAACTAAACCAATAGCAGCGATGGAGTAATCCTCTAAACCGGCACTGACATCTTTTTCAAAGTCAGGTAATGAAGAGAATCTTGGGAGAGCCGCGCAGGCAGATAGTAGTCCACAGATGAACAGTAGCCCAACCTGCCCCTTAATTTTTTTAAAGACATTTAAAAAATAGGGTTGATTAGATTCAACCCTATTGTTAAAGCTGTTACAAAGCATCCGCTGCATGATCCGCAAGGCGTGAGCGTTCTCCACGTGCTAATGTGACGTGACCACTATGGCGCCAACCTTTGAATCTATCCACTACATACGTTAGGCCTGAAGAGCCTTCTGTTAAGTAAGGTGTGTCGATTTGAGCAATGTTGCCTAAACAAATAATTTTGGTTCCTGGGCCTGCTCGAGTAACCAGGGTTTTCATTTGTTTTGGCGTTAAGTTTTGAGCCTCATCGATGATGACGAACTTGCTTACAAATGTGCGACCGCGCATAAAATTCATGCTTTTTACTTTGATGCGTGAGCGGATTAGTTCTTGAGTTGCAGCGCGACCCCATTCTCCGGCGCCATCTTCACTGCGATGAAGCACTTCTAGGTTGTCGTCAAACGCACCCATCCAAGGTTGCATTTTTTCTTCTTCTGTTCCTGGTAAGAAACCAATATCTTCTCCAACAGGCACTGTTGCTCGTGTGATGATGATTTCGTTATAGCGTTTGCTATCTAAAACTTGTTCTAATGCGGCAGCTAGGGCTAAAAGTGTTTTACCTGTACCAGCTTGTCCTAGTAGGGTAACAAAGTCGATATCTGGATTCATCAACAAATTCATGGCAAAGTTTTGCTCGCGGTTGCGAGCGGTGATACTCCAGACATTATTTTTTTGATGAGAGTAGTCTTTTAGTGTTTGCAATAACGCGGTTCTGCCTTGTACTTCGCGAACTTGGGCGTAGAAGGGGGTGCCGCCATCAGAATTTTCTTGATAGACAAATTGATTCACCATCATTTGTGAGACGCTAGGGCCTGTCACGCGATAGAACATCGTCCCAGATTTAGCATCACTCCAGCTTTCCATATCTTTGCCATGCTTAGGCCAAAAATCATGAGGTAGCTGTAAGATGCCGGCGTACATCAAATCACGATCTTCTAGAACTTGGTCGTTGAAGTAGTCTTCAGCAGGTAACCCTAAAGCGCGTGCTTTGATGCGCATATTGATATCTTTTGATACCAATACAACTTGGCGATCTTTGCGACTTTGTTGAAGTTCTCTAACAACACCTAAAATCATGTTGTCTGCTTTACCGGTTGGTAAGCCATCGGGTAGCGTGATATTACTTAGCTCTACTTGGAAGTAAAGATTGCCTGTGGCGTCTTTATTGCCTAATTTATTTAGAGGAATACCTTCTTCCAAAACGCCGCTAGTATCAGCCACTAATTGATCTAATGAGCGACTAACTGTACGAGCATTACGTGCAACTTCACTCATACCTTTTTTATGATTATCCAGCTCTTCAAGCGTCATCATTGGCAAGTAGACATCATGCTCTTCGAAGCGGAAGAGTGCTGATGGATCATGCATGAGAACGTTGGTATCTAAAACAAATAAACGAATGATGCCGTCGTCAGGGATTTTTCTGACTCTAGCGGATGTTTTTGGTGTTTGAATGGCCTGAGCAAGGGCAGTCTTTTTCCCTTTAGCTGGGGTGCGCATTTTCTCAAGAGTTATTTCTGTCAAGGAGAGTGCGCCTCCTGGGCTATTTAAATCTGTTTCTAAGGTTTCTGCTACTTCAAGAACTTCTTCCGTTTCCTCAACTTCAACTCTTTTAGGTCGTTTTTTTAAACTAGGTTTTGGTTGGCGACTAATGTTTACTTTGTCTGCTGCTTGAGTTGGGATAGGGGGCAAAGGCATTCCGGAGGTCTCCTAACAAAGAAAAAACCGCCTACCTGGTGGGGCGGCGGTTATTGAGGTAAATGTAATATTTAGCATCTAGGTGATAAGTTATCCTAATTTTTATGACAATGCAATCATAAAGATTGGGCAGCCTTTAAAACTTCTTGAACATGCCCTGGAATCTTCAATCCTCGCCATTCATGGCGAAGGACGCCTTCTTCATCGATGAGGAAGGTACTGCGTTCAATCCCGCGAACTTGCTTGCCGTACATATTTTTCATTTTCATCACATTGAACATCTGGCAAAGGACTTCTTCTGTATCCGCTGCTAGTTCAAAAGGAAGCTCTAATTTGCCTTTGAAATTATCGTGTGATTTGAGTGTGTCTCGAGAGATTCCAACAACGAGGGTATTAGCCTGAGTAAACGCATCAATGGTATCTCTAAACTCCATGGATTCGACGGTGCATCCAGGTGTTGAATCTTTAGGGTAGAAATACATAACCAATTTTCGACCCTTACAAGCGGTTGGGTTAAATACAAGGCCACTTGTGGCTGGGATTTCGAAATAGGGAATTGGTTTACCTAAAACAACACTCATGGGATCTCCGAAAGTAAATTTTTGTTATCAGTTCTATTTATATCAGACTTATAAGAAAGAATGCTTTTTTAGCGCTTATTTCTCGATAATTAGGGCAGCCAGGACGTTTCTACCCTCTGCCATTAGAACGTTGTAGGTTCGGCAGGCGGCTTGTAAATCCATGGTTTCAATGCCTATTTTTGCTTGAATCAAGGGTGCAATTAGTTCTGGTTTGGGGAATTTAATCTTTTTTCCGCTGCCTAAGATAACCAAAGCTGGTTTTTTATCGGCAATTTCTTGGAAATTAGCCGGTTTTAGTTCTTCAAACGAGGCGCAACCCCAATCTAAAACAGGCCCTTCAGGCATTAGCAGGAGGGAAGACTCATATCTAACAGCATTAATTTCGATGAAATTAACCCCATAAGCTGATACGGTATTTAAGGTTGGTTGGTTATCCGCTTGTAGTTTCACGTAGGATTGGCCTCAGGCTCTGTCATAATTACAAAATTATAGATAAATTAAGACTTTATAGTGTTCTTATAAGACTTTAAGTGGATAGCTGTGAAAGAAATTAAAAAATCCTCCAAATTAAATAATGTTTGCTACGACATTCGTGGGCCTGTGCTTGAGCTCGCGCAGAAAATGGAGGAAGAAGGCCAAAAAATAATTAAGCTCAATATTGGTAATGTGGGCGTGTTTGGTTTTGATCCTCCTGAAGAAATTCAGTTGGACATGATTCGTAATTTGGCGAACGCTGCAGCTTATTCAGATTCAAAAGGTATTTTCGCGGCACGCAAAGCCGTGATGCACTATTGCCAAGAAAAAGGTATCCAAGGTGTTGGTCTTGATGACATCTATATGGGTAACGGGGTATCAGAGTTAATTGTTTTAACAATGAATGCATTGTTAAACCCAGGTGATGAGGTGTTGGTTCCTGCCCCAGACTACCCATTGTGGACCGCAGCGATTAGTTTATCGACAGGTACACCTAAACATTATTTATGTGATGAATCAAAAGGCTGGTCACCAGATATGGCTGATATTAGAGCGAAGATTACGCCTAATACAAAAGCGATTGTGGTGATTAATCCTAATAACCCAACAGGTGCTTTATATAGCGATGAAGTTCTTAAGGAAATCATCGAGATTGCGCGTGAGCATCGCTTGGTTATTTTTGCTGACGAGATTTATGACAAGACATTATTTGATGGCGTGAAGCACACCTCGATAGCTTCTTTATCAACGGATGTTTTGACGGTAACTTTTAATGGTTTATCTAAGAACTACCGTTCTTGTGGCTATCGTTCTGGCTGGATGGTGGTTTCAGGGGATAAGAGTCAAGCAAAAGATTACATCGAAGGTTTGAATATGTTGTCCTCAATGCGTCTATGCGCGAATGTGCCTGGACAGTATGCTGTTCAAACAGCCTTGGGTGGATATCAAAGTATTGATGATTTGGTGGCTGATGGTGGTCGTTTGCGTCGTCAGCGTGACCTTGCTTGGGAGTTGGTTACGAAGATCCCGGGAGTGACTTGCGTTAAGCCTAAGGCTGCGTTGTATTTATTCCCTAAGTTGGATCCTGAAATGTATCCAATTAAAAATGATCAAGAGTTCATTGCTGATTTATTGCGTGAAGAGAAGGTTCTTTTGGTGCAGGGTAGTGGCTTTAATTGGCCTAAGCCAGATCACTTTAGGATTGTTTTCTTGCCGCATGAGGATACTTTGCGCGAGGCAATTGGCCGCTTAGCTAAATTCTTGGAGCGTTATCGCGCCAAGCATGGCAAAAAATAATTAACAAAATAACTATTTCCATTTAATTCACATTTATAAGTAAGAGCATTTTCATGAAACCTATTCAAGTTGGTCTTTTAGGCATCGGTACTGTTGGTGGTGGTGTATTTACTGTTTTAGATCGTAATCAAGAAGAGATTACGCGCCGCGCTGGGCGCGGTATTCGCATTCATACCGTTGCTGATTTGGATACTAAGCGCGCTGAAGAATTGGTAAAGGGTCGCGCCAAGGTGGTGAATGATGCTAAGTTGGTTGTGAATGACCCAGAGATTGATGTGGTTATTGAACTCATTGGTGGTTACGGAATTGCTAAAGAATTAGTGCTTACTGCGATTAATGCTGGTAAGCATGTAGTGACGGCTAATAAAGCGTTATTAGCTGTTCATGGCAATGAAATTTTTGCCGCTGCTCAAGCTAAAGGTGTGACCGTTGCTTTCGAGGCGGCAGTTGCTGGTGGTATTCCTATTATTAAAGCGTTGCGTGAGGGCTTAACGGCTAATCGTATTGAATGGATTGCCGGCATCATCAATGGCACAACCAATTTTATTTTGTCTGAGATGCGTGACAAAGGTTTAGATTTTGATGTGGTGCTAAAAGAAGCTCAGCGCTTAGGCTATGCTGAAGCAGATCCAACATTTGATATTGAAGGTATTGATGCTGCCCATAAGGCAACCATCATGAGCGCAATCGCATTTGGTATTCCAATGCAATTTGATAAGGCTTACGTAGAAGGTATTACAAAGCTATCAGCAGTGGATATTCGTTATGCTGAGCAATTGGGCTACCGTATTAAGTTGTTGGGCATCACTAAGAAAACAGCTGATGGCGTTGAGTTGCGTGTTCACCCAACATTGATTCCGGCAAAGCGCTTGATTGCGAATGTGGAAGGTGCCATGAATGCGGTTCAAGTTCAAGGTGATGCGGTTGGCACAACTTTGTATTACGGTAAGGGTGCTGGTGCTGAACCAACTGCTTCTGCTGTTATTGCTGATTTGGTGGATGTGAGCCGTTTGATGTCCGCTGATCCAGAGCATCGTGTGCCTCATTTGGCATTCCAACCAGGTTCAGTAGTTAATACGACCATTATGCCAATGGGTGAGGTAACAACTAGCTACTACTTGCGTTTGCGTGTAGCTGATGTGGCGGGTGTGTTGGCAGATATTACTCGTGTATTAGCTGATAATGGCATTTCTATTGATGCTATGTTGCAGCGTGAAGCTAGTGATGGTGAGAATCAAACTGATTTAATCATGTTGACTCATGAAACTAAGGAAAAAAATATTTTGGCAGCTATTGCTAAGATTGAAGGCCTTAAGACGGTTGAAGGTTCTGTGACAAAAATTCGTTTAGAAAACTTAAGCTAATTAAATAATGCGTTACATATCAACTCGCGGACATAACGCGAATCAAAGTTTTTCAGAAATCCTTTTGGGCGGCTTGGCTGCTGATGGCGGCTTATTTTTGCCAGCGGAGTATCCGCAAATTACCAAGAAGCAGTTGGATGCTTGGCGCGGTCTTTCATATGCAGATTTAGCATTTGAAATACTCAGTTTGTATTGTGATGATATTCCCGCTGATGATTTAAGAGCTCTTATTAAAAAGACTTATACAGCGCAGGTTTATTGCAATGGTCGATCTGGTGATCGTGCGGAAGACATTACGCCGATTCATTGGCTGGGTGATGAAAAGGGTGCTCGTTTAGGTTTATTAAGTTTATCTAATGGACCAACTTTGGCATTTAAAGATATGGCCATGCAGTTGATTGGCAATCTTTTTGAATATGCTTTGAGTAAAAAAGGTCAAGAGCTAAATATTTTGGGAGCAACATCTGGTGATACAGGTAGTGCTGCAGAGTACGCGATGCGTGGCAAAAAGGGCGTGCGCGTATTTATGTTGTCCCCTAAGGGCAAGATGAGTCCATTCCAGGTTGCTCAGATGTATTCATTGCAAGATGAAAATATTTTCAATATTGCTATTGAAGGTGTTTTTGATGATGCTCAAGATATTGTGAAAGCGGTTAGTAATGATCATGCTTATAAAGAAAAGCATAAGATCGGTACTGTGAACTCGATTAACTGGGCGCGTGTGGTGGCTCAGGTGGTTTATTACTTCCAGGGTTATTTGTTAGCAACGAAAAATAGCGAAGAAAAAGTTTCTTTCTGTGTGCCTTCTGGGAATTTTGGCAATGTATGTGCAGGGCATATTGCACGCATGATGGGCTTGCCTATCGAAAAATTAGTGGTGGCCACTAATGAAAATGATGTATTGGATGAGTTCTTTAAGACAGGCGTCTATAGAGCGCGCAAATCAGCGGAAACATTCCACACAACCAGCCCATCGATGGATATTTCTAAGGCAAGTAATTTTGAGCGCTTTGTCTATGATTTGGTTGGCCGTGATGCTGCTCGTACAGCAGGTATGTTTAAAGATGTTGATGCTAAAGGTGGTTTTGATTTATCAAAAGATCCTGTGTATCAGGACATTGAAAAATATGGGTTTGTCTCTGGCAAGAGTACGCACGCTAATCGCTTAGAAACAATTAGAGATGTGCATGCCAAATACAGCGTATTGATTGATACGCATACAGCAGATGGCGTCAAGGTGGCTCGTGAGAATCTTGAGGCGGATATTCCTATGTTGGTATTGGAGACCGCGTTGCCTATTAAGTTTGCTGAAACAATTGAAGAGGCGATTGGCCGCGCCCCAGATCGCCCAGCATCATTTGTAGGTATTGAGGATAAGCCTCAGCGTGTCACAGTCATGGCTGCTGATGTGAATCAAGTAAAAGATTTTTTAGCTCAACACACCGGTCTTTAATTGGGCAATGAGTTCAGTTGATATGCCAAAAAAGCCAGCCATTATTGGCTTCGTTGCGTATTCGGGAACTGGTAAGACAACACTCATTGAGAAATTGATTACTTATTTAACGGAGAGAAATTACAAAATCTCCGTTATTAAACATACTCACCATCGTTTTGATGTAGATCGTC
>Ga0213920_1001428_pt1 | contig 13144 bp, 22 predicted proteins | sample McNCre1117MG_FD_161054 | JGI IMG/M metagenome (GOLD analysis project Ga0213920, IMG submission 161054) | Freshwater microbial communities from McNutts Creek, Athens, Georgia, United States - 11-17 MG | ecosystem: Environmental > Aquatic > Freshwater > Creek | place: USA: Georgia | collected...
CTAGCCCAGCAGAGGGCTGTTATCTGTACTTGACCAATAGTCCCGCCAACTGGACGGCGGGCACTTTCCACAAGATCAAAGCAGGCGGGATTGTAAGCACAACAGTTATCGATTTGGAAACGACATGGGTTGCTAGTATGGGTGTCCCAATTTTTGCAATGGTCGGCACAGCGGTTACATTAGCGTCCTTTACCTTACCGGCGCTTAAAGCTAATTCGGAAGTAATATTTGACGGCTCGTTCTTTCTGAGTCCTGCTACGCGTAACGTTACGATGGAGACTACGTTAGACACGACAAATGTCATACAATCCTCCGTGTTCACCAATGCCACGAACGTGTTTCAGCCGTATAAATCCGGGTTCCACAACCTAGGCGCGGCTAACTCGCAAGAAGGTTTATTCGCTATTAACTCGAACGGTTACGTGACCTCGGGCACTTCGCAATTTACGGGCGGCACGGTCGCTACCGGCACGGCGGGTAAAGTTCTCGCAGTTACCGCGAGCGTGAACTTAGTTAACTGTACCGTGCAACTCGGTAATGGCCGTTTGTGGATAACTGAATAGGAGTTTTTATGGCTTTTTCTGCTTTCGCTAGGTGCGACGTGACAGCCCCGACTAACACAACACCCCCACCCCCGGCGGTTAAGTTTTATCCGGGGATTTACGCCAAAGCTATGTCGTTCATGATGAATCAGACATACTTCCCGACAACGTTTGTGGACTCTGACACGACCAGTGTGTACGGGCAGTTAAACCGTAACACGTGGTTCCGTGGTGTGTTATGGCCGGTAGACTGGGGCGCTATAGAGACTTCGCAGGGGGTGTACAACTGGACTGCGCTTGACAATATTTGTGACATGGTTGGCAACCCGGACAGCACGAAAAACATCTATAACGTGTCCGGGCGTGCTAGCGCACAGAACAAGAAAGTGCTTTTCTTGGTCAACACTAAGACCTTTTCCGCAACAGCCGGGGCCGTAGACGACTTAATACCTGGATATTTGCAGGGAACAGGCACGGCCTACGCTAACGGGATGGTCAGATACCACAAATTAGTCGGCTTTGAATCAACACAAGGGCAGACGGGGAACTTTACGCAAGGTTACCATCTCCGCTGGCAGTATTTCAGAAACGGGCTAACAGGCAATGACGCGGCGGGCGACGCTGTGTACACTTTACGCGACAGCTTCCAAGCTTTTTTAGCGGCGCTTAATGCGAGGTATAAAGACCATCCTGCTTTTGCCGGGATAGTTATGACGGAACCGATTCCGGTGGGCACGAATATTGTAGACCTGAAATACGGGGCGGCTAGCCCCGATTATAACCGCGATCAATTCTTCGATGGCCGCTTGCAATGGCTTAAAAACATTAAGCAGATATTTCTAACTCAGCCGGTCATCGAAATGCCGACGTTCGACAATACGTACATGCAGGACATGACTAATAATGGCGCGGTAGATGGTTGTGTAGTTAACCGTATAGGAATAGGCGGCCCGAATTTTCACAACGGCACCAACCTACAGTCTATAGTCAACGCTAGGGATTTCGCGGCGGGCAAAGTTGTTGTGTGTAACCAGTGCCAAGGACTGGACATGGACACTAAGACGGGATATTTCACACGGGCGAATACGGCTCAGAACCCGGCGCCGAATGATGTATTTAACTACCCCGCAGCCCCTAACACCGTGATAGAGAACCCTAATTGGAATGCGTCGGGGCAGTTAGTTTCTCAGGATGTGCCTGATTTTGATTTCATATTAGGCAAGGCCATACACCTCAAAACCAACATGTTTATATATCAATACGACATAGGCAACCAAACTTCAAAGTCAACTATAGGCGGCGTATTTGGCAACCGTTACAACTGGAACGATTTTTCAGCGGACATGAACGGGGCGAAAGGCACGGCATACATCAGCCCCAACACCGGCGGCCCTGTCAAAGACGATCCTGCAGGCGGCATGGTAACTACTGTCCCACAATTCTTCGTGTGATATTTACCACATCTATTTTATACAAAAAGGGGTACAAGCATGTTTATCACTAAAACTGAAGGGGCGGCGATGAGCACTCGAATTACATCAGCAGAAGACAGACTGCAACAGTTACAAAACAGGATGAATGAATGCGACTTGCTGCATGAGGACCACAAAATACACCGACGGCGGTCTGACGACGCTGTAAATAAAAACACTGAATCAAATATACTATTGGCTAAGAGCATCACAGACATGAACGTTACGGTCAATAAAGTAGTGGGTATACTGGACATCGAGAACGGCGCCCCTGATTTGAAGCTGGTGCGTGAGGCGAGGATTGCGTACACGGTCAACAAGCGTGTGCTGATAGCACTGGCGGCGATAGTAACGGCCCTCGGGGTGTTGTACACCGCTTATATAAATTTGGTGTGATATGTACGCAGCCATTATAGAACTGGTGAGAAAATTCTTGCCACAAATAATAGCCGCTGTAGTTTTTATAGCACTGTTGTCCATTTTGTATTACAAAGTCTATGACAACGGTTATCAAGCCGCCAAACAGAAATACACGGCGCGGTACGAAGCCGCCACAAAAACGCGCGACGACGCAGAGCAGGCTACGTTAGTGAAACGTCAGAATGAATTCGCTGCCAAATTGCACGCGAATTCGGTAAAATACACCGAAATGATCGGAGAACGTGATGAAAAAATACTCAATCTTAATAACGATCTTGCTTCTACTAATAACCGGTTGCGCGTCAAAGCCCGTTGTCCAAGTAGTGGAAACACCTTGCCCCCCGCCCCCGAGAATACCGGCGGAGATAGTTCAGGGTTTGGAGAACTTTTCCAAACAGTCGAACTTGCTGGATCGGTTGAAACAGCAATCCGAGAATACAATCGAGAAACAGAGTCAGCCAAAATAGACGCGGCTCTAACTGTTAAATTCCTACGTGAAAATAATCTTGTCGGATGGCCTGATGAAAATACTGATCGTAGTCGTTAGCCTATTATTCGTAAATTGTGACGCCTGGGCGCTCGACCCGCTTGCGGATGTTAGGTATTGCGGAGAACCGGCGCGTAACGCTGATGGCTCGATAAAACGCAGCAATAAAGTAATACGGGCATTCGAGCGGCTATACCCATTGCCTGCTGAATACAACCGTGACGATTGGCAGATAGACCACGTTTTGCCGCTTGCTGAAGGCGGTTGCGACGCGGTTTTTAATATGCAGTGGCTACCGAAATCGATAAAGACATGTGCGGCGGCTAGTTGTAAGGACCGCTGGGAACGAAACGGCATTTATAGGGTGAAATGATGGGTAGATTCCTAACAGATTTGAAAGTAGAGCGTATACCAAACGGGAAATGGCGGTTATTGGAGCCTTTGATCTATGAATCAAGAACCGTAGGAGTGATTATAGCCCCTACCGGTTTTGAAACTGATTTTGCATCCGTGCCAAGAATTCCGTTCGCCTACTGGTTCTTCGGCGGCATGAACGACAAAGAAGGCGTGATACACGACTGGCTGTACAACACCGGACACGTGACATTTATCGGCGGCCCTACTGTCACGCGCTGTCAGGCTGATGCTGTTCTGCCTGGTGCTATAATCTCCGAAGAACTAACATCATTAGGCGACTGCGATTCGCTCGTTTGTTATACAGCTACCGCGGCCCGCAATTTTTGGTCGTTCGTTTCTGCTTGGGCATTTTGGGCAGTGGTTAGGCTTTTTGCGCGCGGCCATTGGCGTTGAGTTATTATCGCTACATCAACGATCTTTCATCCCATTCATACCCTCGAAGTCGCCTTAAACCAATTTCATTCTTCACTTTTTTAATTAATGTTATTTTAAGTGTGTATATGTGCCTGTATTGGCGGTCATAGGAATACACATCCCTATTGTCTTTTTCTAGGGCATCCAGTATCAGTTCAAGATCCGTGTCTGTAAGTTCTAAACTCATTATTGGTCCTCCTCGACAACTATCCAATTTCTTTTCATCACTTCCTCCTGCCAGATAATTAATCGAATCCATTTGGAGCGGACGGGTCAAATCCATCCCAACCAACAGGCTTTGATTTCTCCTCCTTATCTCCGCGAAGGCGCCGTGAGTCAATTTCGTTCATAATTTTTATAATTAACGACATTTTTCTTGTGTGTATGTGCCTGTTTTGGCCGTAGTAATACATGCCTTCCCTGTCTTTTTCTAAGGCATCTAGTATTAGTTTGAGGTCCCAGTCTGTCAGTTCTAAACTCATTATTGCTCCTCCTCGACAACGCGCCGTATTTTGTGATCAGACCCAACATAGTCAGATAACTTGACGCTATAGGGCGGCGTTAAACGTACCGCGGAATAAGGTTTATCAATTTTAATTTTTTTGTAACTCTTTCATCTTTGCGGTAATTTGTTCAAGTTCTTCCGCGCTCACGCCATCGAATAGCGGTTCGTCGAAATCTTCTGTATAGATACATCCGAGTTTTAAGCGGATATCACCCTCGTAGACTCCGATCACCCTGATCACATTTGGGCTTATTTGCTCGTATTCAATCATCACTCCTCCTCGACAACGCGCCATATTTTGTGATCAATCCCGTCTCGTACTGTGCTAAACCAGATTTCTCCGTTTTTGTTCTCACACCACTCACCCGGCAGGGCCCTTCTCACTTCACCGGTCTTTTCCAGCACAATCCGGCGTGGCTTGATTTTTTCGACGATTAGCCACTGCTTTAGGTGATTAAACGCGGCTTGTATTACGCCTTCATCTGCTAGGTAATATTCGTTTCTTTGTGGCGTTCTATACGCCACTGCTCGCCATCCGTCCGGCAAATCCGGTATTTCAATTTCGTGTTTTGTTGTCATTTAATACCCCCAACAAAAACAGGCTTTCCCTCAAGTATAGCAACAGCAAACCTTATTTTATGGTCCAGCAACTCAAAAAAATCCGGCTCGTTCAAACTAAAACACCCAACCCATTCACCGGTGGCTGATTTTAATTGCGCACACTCTCGCGCCTGGATGTTGGTTTTGTGCTTACCGTTGTACTCGTTGCACATATCAGCGCAACGCACGTATTCTCTGTATAAATCGATTAGGTTATTTTTCATTTCCCTATTACCTTTTTGATAACGTACGTAGCCATTGCGACCATGCATATCGCTACAGCCAGTAGAATTACTACGCTCAATATACCTATCGCCACCTGAATGGTGCATTCACTAAAAAACGTCTCACACGGCCAGTCCCAAAAGTTCATGATTTTGTAATCTCCGTTATCACTACCATTATTTAAATTGCCCGCTGCTAACCTTGACCTGATATCCGTTACCAGTGTTGGGCCTATTGTAACCGTACTAACCCGGAAATATGAGAACGCTCTCGCGCCGGGGTCGGACAAGCTAGTACAGCAGGTTAGCCGCTCGAAATGCGGCGGGCATCGCAAATTTAAGGAACACACTGAAACCCCTAAACAATCATCTAGCTTGGCAGCGCGTCTATGTAACCCGCCGCAAAATAAGTAACCAAAATCATAACTACCAGAAATTCTATTAAATTTTCTCTTATCATACCGGCTACGAAATACACAGCCGAAATCATCACTTCCAGAAATTCTATTAAATTTTCTTTTATCATTTTACCAATTCTCTCCGTTTCGTTTAGTTAAACCGTGCCTGCGCAGCATAGCCACCACATCCGGCCGGTTACTCTTGACCACTGCTTGTATCTCTGGGACCGTTTTACCCTCTCGATACATCCGGGCCGCTATTACGCTTTTTCGGGGCTTGTGGTCAACGCATTTAACCTTTTTGTATGTTCTGTAGAAATTGTTCCTGAAGGCGTGCTCGTTGTACCCGTCCGGAATCACTCCGCGTTCTTTCAGTATCTTAAAAGCAACACCCGGTTTTATTACACCCCGTCCTATCAGCTCTTCTGACGCAAACGCCATTGCGTTTCTGGCTTTGCGCGCAGTGTCTACGGGGTCATCGCGGCGCATAAAACCTTCATGTGGTTTAGCCTTCACCGCCGGTATCTCTATCGCCGGAGCGTGTCCTAGTGACTGTAGCCAAGTGTTCATTTTTCCACTCGCCTAGCACCTAGCACAGCCAGGGCCTGTTCGTAGCCTTCATCTGTTTCTTTGTAGAAATGGCCGTCAACCAGTACGCCGTTCTCCGTTGGTTGCGCGTGCTTCTTACAACGCGCTATCCAGTATTTTTCTATTAACTCAAACATAACAAATCGCTCCTTGAAAGCCCCGGAAAACCGGGGCACGTAATTTACGGCAGCAAGTTAAGCGAAGGGATAACCTGTTTCACTTCGTAGCATTTGAAGAACGTATATACGACCTTCATTTTCGTACCGCTAGGCGCTTGCGCTGTCATTGCCGGGCCGGGTTGGATATCTCCGTTAACGTCTGCAACGCCTAGAATGTTTGGCAAGTCGTTACCGGCGGCTTTGCACAAAGCCTCGGTCGCTATACCTTCGATTTTTACCGGAACGTCGGTCGTAACGTTATTGGGCATATACAGCAAGCCTCGGTGCCCGTCTAGTGTCCAAGTGCTAATTTTCTGCGATCCGGTTGACGTAGCGAAGGCGGAAGCCGACAAAACCATCAAACCTACGAATACTAGTTTTTTCATTTTAAGACTCTCCAAAAATTTATCAGTGAGCCGCACTGACTACGGTAATCTGGTAATAACCACAAATAACGCGTACATCACAAAACCGAACGCGCCTACAAACACACAAAACCCTTTGTTCTGTACCCTACCGTTAACGCGGTTTGCTACCGATAGCGCCGGGTAAACAGACAGTGACAGTACCGCTAATATGTTTACTGCCAGAAATACTTGATCATGGTTCATTTTCTTTAAACCCCTTTTTCGTTGAACATGTGTAAATATTAAACTATTAAATTTTGCTTGTCAAGCACGTTTCATATTTTTTAGTAAAATATCTTGTACAGACCTTTTAGTTTCGACTCTTTCCATGACCATTTCGTCGACTGTGTCGCGTGCTACGATGTTGTAAATCCACACCGGCCTGTCATACCCTGCTTGCTTCTGGCGCATTGGGCCGATACGTTCTATTATCTGCAAGCGGTCCTCTAGACTCCAGTTATGCCCGAAAAACACGAGAATGTTCCCGCCGTGCTGCATGTTTAGCCCGTGACCGGCGCTCTTGGGGTGTGCTAATAACATCGGTATTTTCCCTTTGTTCCAACGCTCCAGTGTTTCCGGGTTCTTGTCCAGTATTTCAGCTTTTTTAAAGTTCTTCAATATGCGCTCGCAATCCGACCTAAAATTAAACGCGACTAACACTGGGGCGCCGTTTGCCTCATTAACGATGCTTTCGAGCGCGTCTAGCTTGGCATCGTGCAGGACTGTGTATTTTTTAGATTTAGGGTTTACGTCATCATCCACAGACGGGTCTACATACGCCGCGCCATTAGCCACTTGTAATAGTTTCTGCGTCTTTACCGCCGCATTTGCCGCTGTGATGGTGTGTTGCTCGATTTGCGTTTCGAGTTCCCGTTCTAGTTTGTCGTAGTGCCTGCGGCTAGCGGCAGGCAGATTTATATACACGTTTTTTACTATTGGCTCTGCTAGGTCAAAATAATCTTTTGGATCGATGGTTAGGCAAATATCTCGCAGCTTGTCGTGTATCTCATCCGCAGCGTACTCCCCCCGCATTTCATACGAATACCCGTCATATCCTTGCGTAAACCAACGCTGCACGAAAGCAGAGTAGGTGCGCCCTAGCCTATCTCCCCGGTCAAGCATCCACGTTTGCCCCCACAGGTCAAGCAGTCCGTTGGGCGCGGGTGTGCCTGTTAGGTTTATAAAACGCTTAACCTTGGTATGCGCGACTTTGGCCAGCGCTTGTGCCCTAACGCCGCCCTGCCTTAACCTGAACGATTTTAGTCGAGTGGACTCATCAGCTATTATCGTTTTGAACGGCCAGTGTGCCCCGAAATGGTCTACTAACCACGGTATGTTTTCGTAGTTAGTAGCGTAAATTGGTGCCTCGTTCCTCAGCGCTGCTTGCCGTTCTTTTTCTGAGCCGGTCACAGGTACAACCCGCAAATCTGATAAGTGTGTCCACTTGCCGACCTCTTCCGGCCACGTGCTGGCGCACACCCTCAGCGGCGCTAGTACCAAAACAGGTGAGCCTTCGCCCGCTAATTGCAGCGCGTCTATCGCGGTCAACGTGCTAGATGTCTTGCCCGTTCCCATCCCTGCCCACACAGCGCAACGAGGCACGTCTAGTATGTGGTCAATTATTTTTCTTTGGTAGTCGTGCGGCTTGTAAATCTGCAATATATCCCTCCACTTCCTCAAAAGTACTTAATACGAAAACCCTACAGCCGGCGGCCTTCATTTTTTCATGCTCAGCTAATTGACCCGCTCGCGGTTTCTCGCCGGGGCGCTTAGTTTCTATCCACTCGCCACCGTTGACCATTATAAAAAAATCGGGGGCGTGCGAACGGCCTATCCAGGCCGTGCGCCTGTGCTCAATGCCTAGTTTTCTTAGCTCGGAACTTAAGTGTTTTGCAATGTCCCTCTCTAGTATCCTTTTCTTCTGCATATTGGCTCACTGTTACTATTAATTTTTCATTCGCAATACCGGTCATTAGGTAATCCGTAAATGCGTCCGTAAAAATCTCTATCGCGTCAGTAGGACTTTCCGCGTCCGTTTCGTAATCAAGCGTAACTAAGTATTTAGGCATGTAGTTATTTCCTATATCGTTGAGATTCAAACCCACTGGCCGCGAGCGGTAAGCCCTTAGTCCAATGGTGCCCTTGAGCCATTATCGCTTCTAGGTCTTTAACGTTTTTACTGCGTCGTGTCTCAGTTACCAACTCGTCGTGCACATGCAACACAATAGTAAAACCGTTTTCCTCTGCTACCGGCATACTGTCGTAAAGCACGTCACGCGCGCTACTCTGGCAGATGTTTTCCAGTAGTTTGCCGGAATAGGTCCTGATACGCTGCCACTTTCTAGTAAACTGATCAACACCCATGTAGCTCAGGCCGTTTTCCGAATCGTACTCAATCCCTGGGTAACATAGGAACCTGCCCGAGGGCAACCTGATGCGTAGCCACGCTCCTTTCTTATCGAATACCAGTTTGCCTACCTCTACGCGCTGCCCGGTAATAGCGGCCCGTTCGGCCGAATTCTGGATATCTGACCATAGCTGCGTAGTAGCTGGGTGCGCGTTGCGCCACAGCCGTTTCAGGGTTTCGACAGTAACGAAAGCTTTATCGCTCAGTCCGTAGCGGTTCCCTTTTTTATCTTTCTGCCATTCTAAAAAATTATAGGCCTCAGAAACGGTATTTTTTGGTAGTGTATCGAAAATGTTGTCGGATAATTCCTCTAGGTCAAATCCGTAACCGGCCGCACCCGTTACGAAAGCCCCTACCCCTCCAGCGTACCCCAACATCAATTCCATGACTTTTCCTATCGCCCGTTGCGGTTTGGTAACACTCTCAACCGGAACATTGAACGCTCTGGCGTATGCTAGGTTATACAAATCCGCACCGGTACCCGCGTCAAACGCACGGAACGCCTTCAGCTTCCACTCTTCGTTAGCGTACCATGCGACCTTGCGCCCTTCGATATTGGCTAGGTCGGAAATGCAGAATTTTCTACCGGGCGCGGCGATTAACATCGGCCTAATTGCTGAGCTGGCCAGGTGCATAACGTTCTCGAACAGCAAATCCTCGCAACCTAGTTTCACGGCCTCGATACCTAACTCAACCAGGCTATCATCTAATAAACCACGGCTCGGTAGGTTTTGCGGCTGGAACCCTCGCCCGCTGGCGCGCCTCGTTCTAGCCGCACCGCTGAACTGTATGCCGCCCCGGAAGCGCTGGCCTTCGTCAACTCTGTTCAACAACGCTTTATACTTTGATGTGCTTGACGATCCGGCTTGTTTTCGTAGCCTGAGAATTTCCTTCACAGGTTCCGGTATTTCGTCGTTACCCAATAGCGAGGATACCTGTGCTTTCGTCAGATCGTCAGTGTGCACCCCGTATTCCTCAAACATATAATCTATCGTGGCTTGTACTTGCGTAGTGCTTTCCAGTCGCCCGTCGGTAAGTTCTGCTGTTTTTTTACCTAGTCGTTCTTTCTCTCGACCTACCGCGTGGAGCATAGCGTTAGCGCTCACTGTGTCTACCATAACACCGCGATCATTTATTATTTGATCCAGATGCCAGTGTGACAGCTCAGGCTCTCTCGGGTAATTCCACGTCGGTAAACGTTTTTGTACTTCTCGCATGGCGTCTATGTCAGCCATCGCGTACTCGATAAAACGCTGCCATTCTTCTGGGTGCGTCTCTCTCGTAGCACGTATTATTTTGCTGTTCTTCGGTCGCGGCTTACAGAACAGCTGAATCAGCCGCTTACCGTCTTTTATTTTTGCCTTATCGTGCGGAACTTTCAGAATCTCACACAATTGGTCTAGGCTACCCGGTAATCCGTGGCTCAACGCCTGTACCATTGTGCAACGCCATTTTCTCAGATTCATATGTGGCGTTACTATTTCATGATCCAATACCACTCTATCGAACATGGCGTTGTGTGCCGTTATTGTAACGGCATTTAGCCACGCCTCGTACAGTTCCACTGGTAACTCGTGGCTGTATGTTCTGTCCCAGAAATAAACTTCCCCGTCATCGACTGACCACGCTACCAGCATCACTTCTGCACTATCAGCGTACCTGTAAGTTCCTGCGGTCTTTAGGTCTAACTCGCTGTAGGTTTCACAGTCTATATATAAATTTGACATTATTAACCGCCCGCTTTCGCGGGCGTTGTTTTTTAGATTAAATCGTCGTCGTTCAGATCTTCGGACAGGTCTGGAAGGTCATCTACGCGCGGAGTGCTCCCTAAGAACGGCTCGCCGTCCTTAACGAACTGCACAGCGCTGAAACCGGATCGAATGCCGGGGTTCTCCCCGGATTGCGCCCAAATATCGACAACAGCATTCACAACGCAGCCGGGGTAGGGTTTTCCTGATTCTTGCGCCAGCGGTTGCTTGGCACGGTCAACAACAGCCGGGGCGCCCTGCGAGGCTTGCCTGTGCGCTGCCAGCAGCATCTTGCCTTGGCAGCCATCGTAGGTGGCTTTGTCCCCGTCCGTGTAGCAAAACTGTGTTTTCTGCCCATCCATCGCTTTTAGGCGTTGCGCGGCTTTATCACCCCATGTTTCTTTGGCCGTTTGCTCTATCGCTGCTCTCAACTTTTTGTCGTTTTCAGAATCTTTTTCAACTAAAAACGAAGCCGAAAATCTTGGGCGACCGTCTCCGGGTGTGAATTCTTTAGCTTTGAAAATGTCCGAGAATCTTAATACTACGTTAACTAGAACTACTTGCATTTTGTTACCTCCGTTTGATTAGTCTAAATTATTCAATAATTGCAGCGGGCTCTTATAATCAACCGCCCTTCGTTTATCCGATTCCGGCGCTAAAATCAATTTCCCTTCAGCCCGCGAAACCAGGGCTTCTATTTTACCGGTTTGCTTTTCTGTAAAATTACGCTCCTTTGCCAGTTTTGCGGCGTTTGTCGGTGAAATTAGTTTGTACACGTACATTTCATCTTTTTTAAGCTTCAGCGATTTCAATACGCGCTCGGCTTCTGTTTCGTCTAACCATTGCCTATTGCCTGCCCTACCCTGAACAACTTTGTAACCAGGTATGGTCTGCCCTTCATCGAACACCAGTCTATTCGCTTCTGCTTCTACCTGATCACACCATTGGCGGATAGCGTCTAGTTTGCTCAATTTCTCTGCTATATCCGCGTTGGTAAGATCAAGCTCTTCCAGCGGCTCCGAAACATAGGCCGCGAGTGTCGGGCAGTCAGCCGCTGCTTTGCAGTAGTGTTTGGTGCACCATGGTCCAGCGGTTCTTAGCGGGTTTGGCATCTTCGCCCATCCTGCCGCCGCGCTAACGACCCTAACCATCTGTATTAGCTCCTCTGCTGAGTACGTGTGTTCGACCACTCGCCCACCTAACCGCGGCTGATGAATAACTAACCTGAAATACTTTACCGGTAATGTTAACTTCTCGGATATAGAAAACGCATAGCATACCAACTGCCAATTACCCTCGGCCTCTATTTCGCGGAAACCGTACTTTAGGTCATGAACTGTCAGTGTTTTGGTTTCGAGATTATAGTGCCAAGCGTCCGGCGTGCCTTGCGCGCCCTCCCCCAACAAATACGACATGTCAACACTTTCTTCTACGCGTAGCTCATCGAAACCGGCGTAAGATTTTACTGCGGAGGTGTACTTGACCACGGCCTCGCGCATCTCTTCAGTGTACGCTATTGTTTCGGCGTCACTGTCCAATAGCTCCAGAAAAACGGAACCGTCCTCCAGAACCTCAAACTCATCGCCCTCTGTCGGCCATTCCCCAGATAGTAGAACCCTTGCCGCGATGTGGTGCGCCACTGTGCCCTCGTTAGCTATGCGCGAGCGCGTGTTAGGATAGGCTGACTCAGCCAGTGGAGAACCAGCGCAGTTAACCCACTTGTGCGCGGATGACGGTCTCAGATTAACCATTGCAGGCCCCGATAAAAGCGGCGTATTTATCCACGGGTAATTTGTCCTCTGTCAATTTACCAACCACGCCGAACGAATTCATGATAGCGACTGCTGATTCTCTGCTGTGCGTTTTGACGTGCGCTAACAAGGCTTGCTGAACGTCAGAAAACTGATAAACTTTCTCGTCAACAGTAGGCCGCTCAGTTTCCTGCGATTCCGCAGCTTCTTCCCGCTCCGGCGCTGCTACCTGTACCACAGGCGCCCTTTCCGCGTTGTTCTGTAACACGGCTAATAGCCGCTGAATAGTTATATTCAGCTCCGCAATTTCTTTTTCTAAACTCATTTTTAACTCTCCGAAAAGTGTACTACATTAACAACCGTAACCGTAACCGGAACCGCAACCGGAACCGTAACCGTAACCGTAACCGGAACCGGAACCGGAACCGTAACCGGAACCGGAACCGGAACCGTAACCGGAACCGTCACCGTAACCGCAACCGTCACCGGAACCGGAACCGTCACCGGAACCGGAACCGGAACCGGAACCGTAACCGGAACCGGAACCGGAACCGTAACCGGAACCGTCACCGGAACCGGAACCGGAACCGTAACCGTAACCGGAAC
>Ga0213920_1001429_pt1 | contig 13133 bp, 16 predicted proteins | sample McNCre1117MG_FD_161054 | JGI IMG/M metagenome (GOLD analysis project Ga0213920, IMG submission 161054) | Freshwater microbial communities from McNutts Creek, Athens, Georgia, United States - 11-17 MG | ecosystem: Environmental > Aquatic > Freshwater > Creek | place: USA: Georgia | collected...
GCGTAAACCGATGAAATTGGGAAAAGGGTCGTAAACCGGCCTGAGAAAAGGGTCAGATCGGGGTGCCGGTTAGGGCCGTGGCGAGCACGGCGGCTCCTGTATCCCCCATGGCATCAGGAGTGTGGCCTCTCCTGCGGGTGTATGCGGTGAGGAAAAGCGCGGTAGAATAGGAATCTAATAAGCCTGGAGTACCGACGGGATCCGGGGTAGAAAACGGGCTGTCCGGGTGCTCGTAGTAGTCGGATTCGTCTCCAGCCGCAGGGTAGTTACGCAACACCATTGGGATGCCGGCGACAGTGACGCCGGCCGTGGTCTGATCCATTTCGACGGTCGATGTTCCAACCGCCGTGGTCTCGTCGGAGGATTCCGTAATGGCGCGGGAGAACTCTGACAGACACGCGAAAAACCAACGGGTCGGAGAAGGCCCAATCAGTAATCGCGAACGCATGCGCCAGATTTTCACGCTGTCGCCTTCGACGTGGCCGTTCGGGATGGATTCGTCGGTGTAATATCTCCACGAAACGAGAGTCGATACGGAACCGGCAAGCACAATCCCAGCCGCATCAGGGAATCCACCGTCGTAAACGGAGCTTGCGCCTGCGCCCGGGATACCAAGCAACGTGTCGCCATCGACCCATCCGGTATCGGCTGGCCATGGAGTTTCGATGCTCCCCCCTCCGACATTTCCACCAGGAAACGGGTTGCTTTGAGTGACGCGGTATTCGCTCACTACCCGAAAAATGTGCGGCCGCAGCGCGTAGCCCCCAAAGTCGTACCGGAAAACCTCGTCGAAATTGCAACGAGGAGGGATTTTCGATTTCCGGTAGGGAGCGCGCCCCACGTCGTTGTAACGGTCATCCCACGGGTTGCTCGGAGGAAGAGTCATTGGTCAGCTAAATCCCCAGTCGTGGATGATCCGTTCCGGGTAGGAATACCAGACGACGGTCCGGTAGTGCAGGAGGTTGCCGCGCACGATTTGCACCGGCGGGTCGGCAATCTTGCCATCGGTCAGCGTCACCTTGGCGAGCGGGATCCGGGCCGTGTCGTTCGTATCCTCGGAGGTGTAGGTCTCGCCCGCGATGAACTCAAGGCTTGGGGTTGGCGTTCCTGGCCACGCTCCGGAGAAATCGAGACGCAGGCAAACGTGGCCTGTCGCGGAGACGTCCAGCTCGGCCTCGCGCGAGGTCTCGTCGACCTCCGGCGAAAGCAGGTAGGCTCCGGTTTTCACGTGGCCCTCGTAGACCGCGACGCGCGGCGTCTCGCTGTCCGCGATGCGGACGCGGAACGGGTGATCGTTGTATGCGCGGGAGAGCGAAAGGATGATGGAGTCCGGCGTCTCGATGGCATCCAGCCCGGTACCAGCGACAGGGCGCTTGGCGCGGCGCAGGAGGTCGCGGAGCGTCGACCCGCGGACGACGTAGCTCTTGCTGGGATCGATGTTCCCCGGGTCAATCACGGCGTGTTTTCTTGGATCCAGGTATAGGTGTCCGTCACGAGCGCGGCGTTGGTCACGCCGGGCGGGTATTCCGGGTCGCGTCCGCTCAGGATCCAGCCGTGCGGCCAATGATGCGTCACCCGCGCGAGCGAGGCCCATGCCGTCTCGGCGATGGCGGGGATCGGGTCGGGCGGCGTGGCCGGGCGGGAGACAGCGGATGTCGGCGGGATTTCGCCAATCGCGATGTACTGGTGGACAACGGAAATCGTCGACTCGTGCACCTGGGCTTGCGGCCACACGCGGCTGTCGACCGACAGGAGCTGCACCGAGCGCGGAGCATCCATACAGCGGACGGAAATCTTGTGGCCGCGCGGGGAAAGCAGGCCGACGTGGCGGACCATGATTTCCCAGACATCTCCGGCGAGGCGGCGCGGCTCGCGCGAGGTTACCCAGGCGTCCAGCGTCGCGTGCTTGTCGCCGCGTTTCGGCACCATGGCGAGCGCGAGCGTGGCCGACGCCGCGCGGGCGTAGTAGCGGGAAACAAGCGTGTCCCATCCGCTCTCGGTCTCGGTCGCCTCGTCGTCCACGTGCGTCCAGCGCTGGATGCCGACGCCGTCGCCGATGGCGCCGAGCAGGATGGCCCCTGGAATGTGATCGTCGAATGGCATGGCGTGGTCAGGCTTTGCCGAGGTCCGCGAGTTTCCGGTTCGTGTCGCGCGCCTCGTCAATCAACTTGTCGACGCGCTTGATGAGTTCTTCTTCCGTCGTCTTGGGCTTGTCCTGTGTCAGGCCCCGGCGGATGTCGCGGCCGCGGTCGATTTCCTTGGAAAGGCCGAAGGGCATGGACTCGCCGCGATCCGGCCCCATAGGGTGGCCGTCCAGCCATTCCATCGCGCGGGCGAGCCGCCGGCCTTCCGCCGCGGCGCGGCGGCTATCCCGCGCGGCCCTGGCCAAGGCGCGCGGCGTGGCGGCCTCGGCGGCATCGGCGGCGGCGAGGTCGGCCTCGGCGCGGGCGGCGTTGTCGGCAACTCCGCGTCCGATTCCGGCGTCGGAGAGTTCTCGGGCGCGGGCGCGCACCGAGCGTTCCCGGGCGTTGCCGAGCGTGCCGGAAATGTCGCCCATGGATTGCAGCGAAAGGCGCCCGGCCTCGGCCGCGCGCTGCCAGCGTTCCATCTCGTTCGCCCGCAGGCGTTCCATGATGGCGGCGCGCTCGGTTGCCTCCTGGGCGCGCTTGGCCGCGTCGGCTTGCAGGCGCGCCTGCATCGCGGCGTCCACGCGGGCGCGGCGGGCATCCTCGCTTTCGGCTCCGGTCCCCTTGGGAAACAATCCGCCGGCCACGGCGAGGCCACCCAGCGGACCGCCCTGCGACTTGAGACCGGCCAACACCTCGTCGGCCACCTTCGCGGCCCGGCGCGCGGCCGTCGCGGCCTCGTGCTCGGCGTCGACGCGCTCCTGGAGCGCGTCGGGCAGAGCGAGCGGATCAAGCGCTCCCGGCGGCGGGGCACCGTCGAAACGGAACGACACGGCTTTAGGAGCCCCCAAGGAAAACAGTCCGCCCAGTTTCTTCAACGCGAGCACGCCAGCCGTTGAAACGTCACCTAGAAATGCGCTCAACTTGTATTTCGCCGATTCAATAGACAGCCCGGTAGAGTTCACTACCCGTCCGAACTCTCTCCAGCTCGCCGTCGCCGCGTCGGCTTCGGTCGACAGCCTGCCCTCGGCGGTTTGCCCGACCTGGTCAAGCATCCCATGGAAGCGCCCGCCTTCCTCGGTCAGCGCCATGAGGGCGTCCTTGAGGTCCTGGAAGCCAATCTTCCCTTCCTCGGTCATCTTCCGCAGCGACTCGGCGGAAACGTCGTACTTCGCGGTCAGGCCGGTGACGATGTCGATTCCGCGTCCGCCGAACTGGTTGATGTCCTCCTGGAACAAGCGCCCTTGCACCCTTGCCTTGCCGTAGATTGCGGCGAGGTCGCCGATGCGCGACCCGGTGCCCGCGGCGATGTCGCCGAGCATCCGCAGCTCGGGAATCACGTCGCGCTGCGACGTGCCGAATGCCAGGAGCGAACGCGCGGCCGCCTGTAGCTCGTCGGAGTGCAGCGGCGTGGTATCCGCGAATTGCTGGATCTCGGCCAGCTTCGCCTTGGCCTTTTCGGCGGATCCAATCAACACGCCGAACTGCACGGCCACCGACTCGAACGACATCGCGTCGCGGATGCCGTCGCCCGCCAGGCGCGATACCTCGCGCAGGCCTTGGAGGGCGGCCGAGGCCAGACCGATTTTCCCTACCAGCGCGCCGAGGCCGAAATCCCCGCCGGCGGATCCTTCGCCGGCCGATTTCGTCACGTCGCGCAACCGCGCGCTCGCCTGGTCGACCTTCGCGAGGAAGCCCGAGGTCTGCGCGTCGATGGTGTAGACGATGCCTGGCATGGGGGTGTCAAATCGCTGTCGATTGCATTTCGGACAACAAGCGCTTGCGGGCGCGGAGCGACGCGCGGTCGCCGAGCGTGCGGACGGACGACGAGCCCGCGCGGTGCGCGGAGCAGGTCAGAAGGTCGAGGATGGCCGTGACCGGCCAAAACCAAAGCCAGCGCCAGAGCTGGTCGCCGTGGATGGACTGCACGGCCGCGAGGCAATCAATCGCCCAATCGACGGCCGGTCCGCCGTCGCGCGGCTGCATGCCGCCCGTCACTTTCCCGGCCCGGCACCGGCGTCGGCCGCCGCCTCCGGATCGGAGCGGTCCGCGTACTCGCGGAAGGCGCGCGTCGCGTGGTCGACATCGGCGGCGATGGTCGCGGGGTCGACGGCGAAGGCATGGGCGCGCGCCGCCTCGCGGAGCGCGGGCACGCCGCGGCGGGTGACCATGAGGTACGACGCGAGCGGCTGGCGGAAGACCAGCGAGAGCAGGGCCGTCTCTTCCAGCTCGTCTCCCATGGGCACGAATGCCTGGCCATCCTCGCCGCTGTCCTTTCCGCTGCAAACGTACGCGCTGCGCGCTGCGCGCAGGGTCCAGAGCAGCCCGAACGACACCGGGGCCAGATCGCCTCGCGATTGCCGGGCCGCTTCCTCGGCGCGGGCCTCCGGCATCGCTGCCGTCGCGGAGGCAAAGCGTTCCCGGGCCTCCGGGTCGGCTCCGGTCGCCTCGGCGGCGCGGCGCGCGTCGGCGCCTGCGATGGCGAGCTCGCGTTGTTGTTCGGAAGTGGGCGACATCGGATCAGTCGTTCGGGATGGTGGTCGCGGTCACGTCGCCCATGTAGTCCCAGCGCGCGGCGCGGAAGGAGAGTTTTTTCGCGGTCGCGTTCGCCCACATGAGCTTGACCTCGCCGAGGATGTTGCCCTTGAGTTCCGAGGCCGCGCCATCGGCGCCAGGGAAGACAATCTGGTCGCCCGGACCCGGCATCGCGACATCGGTCGCGATGATGATTTCGATGTCCAGCTCGAGCCGGAGCTTGTGCAGGATCACGGCGAGGTTTCCGCCGAGGTGGTTCGGCAGCTCGGTCATGTCCGCCTTGCGGGCGAAATCGAGCTTCGTGATCTCGCCCCAGGCGACGAGGTCCGCGGTCGTGATGGACGCGGTGTCGAACCGGACGTTGGATTCTCCGAGCAAGAGGTAGCCCGGGATTGCGGTGTCAAATGCCATGGTGCTTCAGTGGGTTTGGGTGGATTCTTGTGAGTCTCAGCGGGGGAAAAACTTGCGGTCGGCGGCGCCACGGTCGGCGCGGCGGAAGACGTCGTCGAGATCCGCGTCGGTGATGGCGCGGCGCTGGCCGTCGCTGCCAATCATCTGGGCGTAGGTTTTGATTGCGGTCATCAGCGGATGATGCCGATCGCACGTCGTCGCCTTCGACAGGAGCCACTGCACGGCCAGCTTGTAGGCCTTCTGCTCGTCGGTGTCCTCCGGCAGCGCCGCGACGATGGCATCTATCACCGATGGGGTCACGCCGATGGCAATCAGCTCAAGCCCGAGCATGGACATCGGGACCTCGGAAGGGACCGGCGCGGGAAGAATCGAAAGCGCGAGCCCTAGCTCCGTGGCGGCGGCGCGTTCGTTCCGCGCTTCGACCCCATCGTTTGCCGGAGTGACAACGTAGCGTTTCCCGTCGTTGTCGGTGTAGATTCCTTTTGAATGCTCGTGCTTGGAGAATTTCATGGTGTCATTCGGTTGTTGGAACGGTCATTGTCCAGCCTCGCGCGACAAGGGCGGCGACGTTGTCGGCGTCAGTGCCGGTGGGCGCGATGGGCGCGGATCCAGTGAGGTCGCATGTCCCGTTGTTGCCGCCAGTGGACGCGAGTTGAGCGAGCACGTACTGGACGGCGGCGAGATCGAGTTGGTCCGCGATGAACTCGATGACGTTGTGAGCGCTACCGAGAAATTGAATCGTATTGACCGGGCTGTAGATGTCAATCGATGCACAGGCTTCGTCGAGCTGCAACACCCCGAGCGTTCCAGACGCGAAGTAGACCGCAGGTGAGTTCACGGCAACAAAATCGAGCGTACACTCGTGGAAAGTAAGAACGCCCGGACAGAGGATGTACAATTCGCCCGCGAAGCATGAATTGAACGTGATGTACTGGATGTTTTGCAGCGCCTGTCCAGCGAAAATGCTATCGCTGGCACCGGTGATCAGAATCTGGCTGATCTCGGACAATCGGCTCGCGGGGAGGCACCATCCATTGAGAGACGGGAGGTTGAACAACACCGCAACGTCATTCGGACCGTCGTTGCCAATCGTAATCACCGTCGCGTCGTTGCATCCGATCCACCCGTTATTCAGCGAGTTGAAGACATCCACGTCGGAAATCTCGTCCGCTATTTTCAGGTAGCGCCCGTCCGCCTGGTCGAGCGTGAGCGCCGCGCCCGGGTACTCCGGCGGCGGCGACGCGGCGGCGGCGCCGGTCTCGAACATGTAGACCGGCCCGGCCGCCACGGTGCGTTCCTTGCCATCGTTCGTCAGGATGGTGAGCGAGATCCAGAGGATCGCGCGGTCCTTTCCTCCGAGCGCCACGTTCGTCTCGGCGTCGGACAGCGTGAATGTCACCGTCGCGCCGCCGCCGGTCCACGCCGCGAGATCCGCGAGCTGCGTCAGGCTGGACGACGTTTTGTGGATGACGACGCTGCCGGTCGCGCCGCCCAGGCGGGCTTGCAGCGTGGCCGACGAAACGCTCGAAATCACGCTCGGGTCGGACGGCGTGTCGAAGAGGCCGAAAGCCCATTGCAGGTCGTTCGCGCGCCAGATGGTCGGGGTCGCGCTGGTCTCGGCGTCCAGCGGGTACGCCGGATCCAACGGCGCGTTGGCGACGAGGACTTTCGTTCGGAGCTTGCGGGCGGTGATGGCCATTGGGGAAAGGGTGTCAGAGCTGGACGGTCGGCTTCACGTACTGGACGAAGTCGAGACGCACGATCCACGCGCCGCGGCCGGTGTCCTCGTCGATTACCGGCTCGGTGCTCATGGGCAGGCAATAGATGGTGGTCCCGAGGCCCATGCGCTCGTAGCCGCATTCCTGGAAGACGTGGTCGGCCAGGGCGATGGCCTTGAGCGTGCCGGACGCCCCGGCCACCTTCAGGTCGCGGTCGCTGGCGATGACGTTCACCGACGTGTAGATGGCGCCGTAGGCGGGCACCTTGCCGGGCTCGTTCATCACATGCTCGGCGCGCTGTCCGGCCGGCGAAATCGCGAGCATGCTCTTGCTGCCCGTGCGGGCCTCGGAAAGCACCTTGAGGAAATCGGCGACGCCGTGCACCTTCACGGGCACGCCCGGGCATTTCGCCTCCAGGTGCGCCTTGAGCGCGTCGAGGATGTCGTTCGTGAGGACCATTCTAACGGATCAGATGGAAAGCGGGATGGCGGCCTTGCCGCCGCCGGCATAGATGGTGCCGAGGCTCGGAGCGGATGCGGATCCGACGAGGCCGGGGAACTTCCCGTCGCGGATGCCTTCCAGCTCTTTCATCGCGGTGTCCCGCGCGTTGGTGAGTGTTTCGGTCGGCGTGCCGAGGCGGGCGGCGATTTCCCACGCGGCGAGCGCGCGGGCGTAGCCGGTAAGCATCGCGGCGGGGGCATCGAACCCGTAGGTGTAGGTGTCGACCCGCGCCGTCGCGAAGCCGATGGCCTCGGCCACCGGGTCGCAGGCCCCGGCGGCCTGCGAGCGCGCCTCGGCGAGCTGGTCCTCGGTGAGGACCGCGAGCAACTGGGTTTCCGTGAGCTGGCAGGGCATGGCGTGGAAAAGTGTCAGGCGATGAAATCGGCGCTCGCCTCGCGCATGGCCGTCGTCACCTCGGCGTCGGCCGGGAGGGCTTTCGGGTCGGGCTGTTGCGTCACCGAGCGCTTGAGCACGTACATCGGCCGGATCCCGCCGCCGCTTTCCCGGCGCGCGAGGATGCCGACAGCGCCGCTGGATGTCGACGGAACGAAAAACAACCCGTCCATCACGCGCGGCGATTTTCCGTAGGCGAGGCGGTCGACGGGGATGGCCAGCGCCTTCGCCTTGCGCGGCACGATGGTGCCGCCGTAGACCTTCTGCGCGATGGCCGGATGCGAAACGCGGATCTCGATCCGCGAGCCGCTGATGACCGGCGCGTTCACCGACTCGGCGACGCGGCTCCAGAAATTCGTGCGCTCGCCTCCCAGGCGGTTCGGCGTCCGGTTGCGGTCGCGGAAGTGGCGGATCAACGAGTTCGCCCCGGCGCGGCCGAGCACCCGGAGCAACGCGCCGCCGGATGCCGCGCCAGCGCGCGTCCGCCCCAGGGAGGGAGAGACATCGTCGCGGGCGATGGAAACGGTGACCACGGGTCCGGATGGGAAAAGGATTGGCGCCCCGATATTTCCGCGTCGGGGCCAGCGCGGCCAACAACATCCATTCTCTCGTACCCCGCACCCGCGGGGAAATTCACGATCAGGCGGTGACCAGGCGGGTGATGCCGGCGGCGTTGCCGACCGCCGCGCCGAAGTACGCGTCGAAGGTCACGTAGTGCGTGCCCTTCGCGGCCTGGTAGTGGCGGCGGTAGCCGAGGCTGATGCCGCTCGCCTCGTCCGTCACGATGCGGCTTTCCAGGTATTCCCCGGGAGCCTGCGGTTCGATGGGACGGATGGCGACGGCCAGCGCGGTCGGGTGCACGCCGAAGCCGACCAGGTTCTCGGAGTTGTCCGGGATGATGGTCGACTCGAACAACTGGAACCCGAGGTAGCGCGGGATCCGGCCTTCGCGGATGACTTCCGTGCCGCCGTAGTGCAGCGCCGACGCGATGGTGATGGAGGTGTCACCGATCAACTTGTCGTAGAAATCCGGCGCGAGGAAGAGCGCGCGGTTTTCCGGCGGGACGTCGTTGTTCGTCATCGCCTTGCGCAGCGCGCGGATGTCGGCCGCCGTGAACGAGCTGAGGGCCTTGGTGACCTTGCTCGAATAGTTCGCGTTGAGGATCAGCGCCCAGGCGGTCTGGATGATCTTCTTCGCGACCGCCTTGCCTTGCTGGCGGGCGAACAACTCCAGGCGCGCGGCGCTGGAATTGTTGAATTGCTTGTCGGTGATGCCGACAGTCGCCTTCGCGTAGCTGGACAGCGTAACGTCGACGCTCGTGAGACCGGCGGTGTCTTCCGTCTCGTACGCGTTTTCCGTGGTCCCGGCCGTGATGGCGGAGACGAGCGGGACGTGGACGACGGAACCTTTGTTCACCGTCTCGTTGCTGTAGTCGGTGGAGAAGCTATCGAGGGGCGCGAGCGCGCTCGCGAATCCCTCGATGGCGGCTTGGGCGATGATCTGGTCGTTCAGACCGGAAGCGATGGTGGCCATGATTGTCTACTTGTGGTTTTCGATGTGGATTGCGACGGGAATCAGCGTTTCTCGCGGGCGGCCACCAGCGCGTCGCGGTGCTGGCGGAAGAATTTGGTTTGCTCCTCGCGGGGCAGGGAGTTGAACTGCGAGAGCAGATCCGCGCCAGACGGCTTCGCGGCGGCGGCGGCCACGATCGTCTGGAAGGCCGGGTTCGGCGGCAGCGTCGCGAGGATGGCGGTGGTACCGGCGGGGTCGGCGGCGTGGCGGGATTCCCAGAGCGCGAGGCTTTCGGGATTCGGGGCGATTCGGCCTTCCTTCGCGGCGCAGGCCACGGCGGCCTGCGCGGCCTGCTTGCGGCCGCATTCGACCTCGGTGGTCAGCTCGGCGAGCTTGGCCGTGAGGTCGGCGACCTGTTGCTTGAGCGCGAGGTTCTCGGCCTCAAGCGGATTCGGTTCGGTGGGGGTGGGGGGCGTCATGGTGGCGGGTGCCGGCGGGTTTGGCATCTCCCGCGCCGGCGCGGCGGCGGCGACGGGTTGAATCGTGCGGAAGGCGGCGCGGTTCACGAGCCCGCCTTGGTTCGCGCCCAGGGCGGCGACGCGATAGGTGTCCGGCTGCTCCGAATCCGCCGGAACCGTGATCGGGCGGTCGACGTGGAACATCGGAGAAAACCGGCGCCACTCCCCGGCGCGGATTGCGTCGCGGGCGGACGGCGTCCAGCGCACGCGGCAGCGGATGCCACCCTTTTCCGGGTCGTCCCCGCCCCAAAAGTATTCGAGCGGTTCACCGGCGGCGGCCAAATCCTCGTGCGCGAAATCGAAGAACGGACGGTCGGCAACCCCGTCGTTCGCGGCGGCCGCGATCAACGCGCGGGACTCTTCGCAGAACTTCGCGGTTTCCTCGTCGACCACGATCCGGATCTGGACCAGCTCCTTCTTGCCGTCCTTCGCCGCGACCTCTTGCGTGATGGTCTGCGTGCCGGGCGGCATGTACTGAATTTCGATGATGTCCGGCGCCTCGTCGTCAAACGACGGAAGCGGGGCGATGCCCTGGACGAGCGCGGTCGGCATGGGCGGAGATTGCCACGGCGCGCGCCGCCCGCGTACCCTCCGCGTCCGGCTTGGCCGATTCGGCGAGCCCGCGATTCACTTCGCGCCCGGTAACGGCACTCCGGCCGCCGCCGCCCGCTCGCGCGTGGCGAGCATCCCGCGGGCCATCGCGTCGGCCATCACGTCGGCCATGTAGCGGCCGAGCGCGTCATGATCCAGCTCTTCCATCATGGCGGGCATCTCGATCACCGCCCGTTCGACGCGGCGCAGGAAGTCATCGTCCGACACGCTTTCGTCAAGCGCCAGCGTGGTCAGCTCCTCGAGTTTTTGCCGCGCGCGCTCGGTCCATTGCGGGACCACGGCCACCAATCCGGCGCGCGCCCGGGCCTGGGCGCGTTCCATCGCGTCGCGGGATGCTGTGGGCGATGGCATCGTTAGTCCTCGGCGGCGGTGTCGCGCACGCGGGCGAGCACGTACTCGCGGGCATCCAGCGGGAGCTTGGCGACGGCGCGGCGAAGCGCCGGCGTGACTCCCGCCGAGCTTCCGCCGATGACATCTTCCCCGGGCTGCGGACGCGGGATGGAAAGGAACTCGTGCAAGAACTCGGCCGGGATATCGATTCCACTCTCGATCCAGATTTGCGCGGTCTCGGCCCGCATTTTCTGATCGACCTGCGCCTTGCGTCCGCATTCCCAGTAAGGCAGCGAAGCGTCCTCGCCCTGGTCGCCGTAGTTCAGCTCGACGATGGCGGGCGCGAGCTGCTCGTTGAGGATCTCGCAAAGCCACGCCGCGGCGGCGTCGATGATGTCCGACCGCACGTTGGCGTGCACCTCGCCGAGCGCGCGCGATCCGCTGTCACCCGCCGAGGTCGTCAAGGTCTGGCCAAGGAGCAGGAGGTCGCAGGCTTCGTCGGCCAGGCGCAGAACCTTTTCCTGCGGGTTCTCTCCGGATGAGCTTTTGGACTCGACGAATTTGACATCGCTGCCGCTCGGTCCGACGCCCCATGCCGCGCTTCCCATGGCGTCCATCATGGCGGCGAGTTGTTCCCGCGCGCCGGGCGATGCCGAGTCGTAGGTGGCCCACCGGTACGGCTGACCGAACAACTGCGCGAAATTGAGCAACCACTCGCGCGAGAAGTTCGCCGCCGCCCACCACCACGCCAGCGACCGGAGCAAGGCGCCGCGCGAGCTGTGGCCTTTGCGCGCCTTCCGGATGGCGACAAGGAACTTGCGTTGCGCGAGCGGCACGCCGTCGCCGGAAGTGTTCGCGTCCGGGTAGATTCTCAGGCCGAGGTCGCCGTCCGTTTGCCATCCGTAGTGCGTGGCCGGGATGTCGCGCGTCGCGCGCGGCAGCCAGGCGAGCGGATAGTTGATGCCGCTCCGCGCCTCCCAGAAAATCTCGGAGACCGAGACGCCGCGCGTCCATCCGTCCATGAGATCCGCCAGCGTGTCGCGCCATCCGCTTTGTTCCTCGCCGGGCACGCCGCGCATGCCGCGCTGGGCGCGCTTGAGCAGATCGGCGACGCCGGGCCGCGCGCCTTCCGGTTCGACCACTTGCCATTCGAGGCCGAGCACCGCGTTCTTGATTTCCTGCGTGGCCTTGACCAATCTTGGCCACGTCTCTTCCATCATGTCGTAAAGCTGTTGTTCCGCGAGCGGCGAATTGCTGACCGCCGCCGTGAGCAGGATCTGTTGGATCCGGTCCGGCGTGTACGTCGCCGCCCGCGTGCCCATCCAGCGTGCCCGCACCTGCGGGAGCACCATGTCGAGGGCCGACGCGCTGGAAGGCGATTTGCCGGGCGTTTGCCCTGCGGGCGCTGTCGTCACCCTCGCCGCGACGGCGGACGCGCGGGAGGCATCGGCGCGGAGGTCCGCCGAGGGTCTGTGTCTGAGGCCGGGCAACTCTCCGGCGGCTCGTGGCGGTGGCAGAATCGTTTTCATAGTCTCGCGGGGGAAAATCTCGGGATGATCACGCGTCCGCCGCCGAGCTGGACGCCGGACGCCGACACGGCGTCGAAGGATCCGGCCGCCGTGTCGGTCGCGGCGGCGATGGCGTGCGCCAGGGCCGAGGTGAAATCGCTGTGGCCGTCGTCCGTGCGCGGCGCGTGGTAGCTGGCGGTCTCGCCCGCGCCGTGCACTTCATAGGCGTGCAGGTCCTCGCGGATGGCGCGGTCGCGCGGCAGGGCGATGGCGCGCTCGCCCATCATCACTTGCAGGCGCGACATGGCCTCGCGTTTCCATTTCGAGGTCGTGACGCGGGCAATCATCTTGCCGCCGTGACGGCGCGTGAGCCGCTGCATGAGGTCGAGACCAATGCCCGAGGCGTCGCCCGATCCACGGGCCGCGCGGACAATGGCTGGATCAAGGATGGCATCCTGATCCGCGAGGTCGATTCCCCGTGCCGTGAGCACCTGGCGGACGATGTAGACACCGGCCACGCGTTCCACCGTCACGCAGACGGTCGGATCGTGGATGCTGCCCACGTCAATCCCGACGTAGAGCGGACCTTCCGCGACGTGACCGACCGGCCAATCGACGCTGGACTCGTCGCTCTCGCACGCGGCAATCATCTCGTGCGAGAACGCGCGGCGTCCGCCGTCAATGAACCGGCACTCGAACTCCTGCGCCCATGTGTCGGCGTCGCCCGCCTGGGCGCGCAATGCCTCAAGGTCGATTTTGAGCCCGGCAGCGATGGCATCGTGGATCGTTGTCCTGTGCCGCGACCAATGCTTGTCGTTCCCGAGCACGATCTCGGCGAACTTGTTGCCGAGGCCTTTCGGCGTCGAGAGCACGCGGAGTTTCAGCTCGCCCTTGAGCGGGTTGGAAATCGACGGATAGATCGCGCGCCAGATTTCGGTGGCGTCCTGGTGGATGGCGAACTCGTCCAGG
>Ga0213920_1001432_pt1 | contig 13123 bp, 14 predicted proteins | sample McNCre1117MG_FD_161054 | JGI IMG/M metagenome (GOLD analysis project Ga0213920, IMG submission 161054) | Freshwater microbial communities from McNutts Creek, Athens, Georgia, United States - 11-17 MG | ecosystem: Environmental > Aquatic > Freshwater > Creek | place: USA: Georgia | collected...
CCCCCCCCTTTTTTCCTCTATAACTCTCCCATATGCAACAATTAGCCCTTTTTGAAAATGAATATGTAGATTTACTCTAAACCGCAAATAGAGTAAATACCAATTAATTTATTTTTATAATTATATACCCCCCTATATATAATATATACAAAATGATTTTAACATTTGGAAAATATCGTGACCAAACAATTGAGGATGTTTTTAAAAAAGACCCACTATATACGCAATGGTTAGTCAACCAACCTAAAGTACCAAAAGATATTAAAGAATATATTAAATCTAATTTAGATGATTATTATATGCCATTTGGTAAATATAAAAATAAGCCTCTAAAATTCATTGCATGTAATGATCCTGATTATTTAACTTGGTTAAAAAATGAATCTGATATCGCAAAAAACTTTAAAGATTTGTCTGCCTTACTGCAGAAATTTTAGTTATCTCATCTACTCTTTTAAAAGTATATTCATAAACATGATCTATTACTCTATTTTCTAATTTATCAAAATCTATATATGTGCCTTTTGAAGTCACATAAACCATATCATGATGTTCTTGTAATAATTTTACAATCTCACATATTTTTTTTAAATCTTTTTTTTCAAGATTATCCAAATTTTCTTTTATATACATTATCTTAAATTTTCTCATTTTTGTAATTACTTCCATTATATTTACTTAGTTAATAAAATTCTCGTATTGATTAATTTCACTTTATCATCAGCTTTCTTTATTTTAACTTTCTTTATCGTTTTTACATCTTTTACATTTTTTATTCCAGAACCAGCTATATTATTATCTTTTTCTTCAAGTTTAACAACATTTTCCAATGCTTTGCTCAAAACTTGTATATTAGTCTTACGACGACGTTTTACCATATTTATAATTATTATCTCTATATTTATATAAATAAAAAAAAATGCCTGTAGAATATTATATTAAAATTCAAGGGTGTGTTGTCACTCTACATTCAAAAAATTCAGGAGCTAACGTTTTAAAGCGTTTACTTGTAAATCCTACATTTATTGATTTATGGTATGAAGTTACTGAAAATGAGTTCGATATTCATAAATGGAACAAATTAAACAATACTGAAAAAAACTATATGGTGATGCTTGCACGTAAATTAAATGTTGATAATAAAAAGTTGGAATCTGCAAATAATAATGAAGCAACTAATAAAATAGAAAGACTCAAATTATTAGAAGGTGGAATTTTAGCTGGTAATATGTCACCAGATATAGTTACAGAAGCTTTAAATATCATTGATGAATTAGCTGACCGTCAAATGTTATATAGACGAACCGCAAACGCTTTAAAAAAAAGAATTCAATCAGCTTCACAAAATGTTGAAAACTCAATTAATGAAATTCAAAATTTAAGACGTAGACGCTAAATAAGTCTCTAATATTAATTTAATCTAAAAGAACCACCTTTAATACGACGAGAACGACGCATAACTGGTTTAACTCCAAATGCTCCAGTTTCTTTTCCAATTAGATCTTTAGCTTGATTAACTAATGCAGGATTACCTGTATAAGCACCTAACATTGCAGCTCCTTTATCTATAGCTCCTCTAACAATTGGTTTTATAGTATTTTGATATAATGGAGTATCAATTACATTTTTTTTCACCCAGTTATATCCGCTTTTAATACCTTTCCAAAGATCACCAAAGAATCCAGTACCTTCCATATCACTTTCAACCGTCGATAGTATCTCTCCAGGACTAAGAGTAATAGTTAAACCTTTACCTTTCATTGCACTTTTACGAACATTATTATAATTAGCAGGGTGTAATAATACAACTTTAGAACCACTACCAACTTGCGATGCAGAAAGTTTTACAGGTTGTCCCTTAATAAGCTTCTTAATTTGAGCATCTGAAAAATCTAATTTAGCTGGCTTGTACATTATCTTTAAAAATTTATATTATGTTATATGTTATATTATAAGTAATTAAAAAATATTAAAAAATTATTTATCTTGTTCTCGCATAAATTTTAATTCTTCATCTCTTAATAATTTTTTTGTATTAGCTAATGTCTTCATTTCTTTTTTAGTCAATCCTTCAGTTTTTTTTTTATTTTCTAATTCAAATAGTCGTTTTACTTTATTTATACGAGGTCTACCAACATTAAATTCACGAGCGTCTAATACTTCCATTTGTGTATTAACTGATGTAGGTGATGTTGCACCAGAACGCTTCATTAATTTTTTAGCACGTAATTCCTTCATTCTTTCCTGAATTGTTTTAGCGGCTTTATTAGCAGCCATATCAGAAGCAACTACTTCATCCACTTTTTCAAGGATATCATTCATAGTTTTTTTAACTATACGTTTATTTATTTTTTTATTTAAAACTGCAGCTCGTAAATTTTTTTGTATTTTACTGGCAACAGCGTTTTCAAATTGAAATTTATTATAATCAATATCTTCTAATCGTTTTTTCTCAATTTCATCTTGTAATTTTAATATATTAGCTTTTTCCTTTTTATTAGCAGTTTCAATCATTTTATCTAATTCATTCATAATTTTTTGTCGTAACTCAAAATCCTGCTTATCACTCAATTCTCGAAAATTACTAATTGCATCTTCAGCTGCCATATCACTATTTTCTTTTTTAGTTATCGCATACGTCATACTTTCCATTACTTTACTTAATTTATCCTCATAATTCATCATAGCTTGTTCCATAGGTCTATCAAATTCATCCTCATAATCTTTTCGTTTCTTAATAAATGGATCTACACTTTTCATTTCTTTAGGTTTTGGAGGTTGTTTAATTGATTTAGGTTGTTTTTTGGCAACATTTTTTAATAATACTCCTGATTCATCAACAGAGGAAACTACACCAGGCACACTTTCGTATGCGTTCGAACGCAACATTAATGTTTTATCAATTTTTTTCACATCTCGACTATCTTTACCAATAGCAGAGCTTAAAACATCTACGAATTTATCTAATTTAGTATCAGCTTTCTCAATTCCAGCCTCATAATCTAAATAATTTTGTAATGCTAAACCTTGTCTAAAATTATTTTCGGCTTCCTTTTTAAGGTTTTTTTTATATAATCGCATTTTCTGTTCTTCTGTGCGAAACATTGTAATTCTCTATTTATTATTGAGTGCTAAAAAAATTATAATTATTCTATATTATTAATTACATTTTTTTACGTAACATTAATTTAATTGTGAGATTAGTATCTATAATATTCAACGGTCTAAATATTTGATCTACAAAGCGAATAGTAATAATCTGTCGACTCCCTTGCTGGAGAGGCACCCAACTTAATTCATTAGGCGAACTATCAATTAAACTTCCATATTGAACTCCTGCACTCGTAAAACTATGTATCACTTCACTATTCTTCGTATAAGGGTTATAAGCCGCATCGAGTAAAACTATAACACTTTGCACTGGTGATATTTGAGGAGTTTTAGTAGATGTACTTGTATTAATAATAGTTGCTGGAGTAGATGGATATGTAGCTAAATCAAACCCTATAATATCACCAAATCCAACGTTATTAATAATAAATTGTGCAGATCGACTAACAGTAGGCCAAGTAATTCCTGCATTAGTGTACCCAGCTGGAGTAGATGTAGGTAAAGGATACACAACAAGATCTAATGCGTATCGTGGGGCATTCTCCTTAATTTCCATATAAACAGTAATTTCACCAGTTGTATTATTTGTAATATATAAGTTATTTTGGATGAAGAAATAGCGTAAAAAATTATTTAGATCACTCGCACTATAAGTTCCATCTGGGATCGTCAGATTATAGGTGGTGGAACCAGCTCCATTTGGAAAAGAAATACTGAATTTATTATTATTATAGTTACCATTAATTGATTGCCAACTGTAGTACATTGATAATGCCCCTAAGGCAATTTCGTAATCAGTCATTTCAACATTACTTCCAAAGTTATATTGGAAGGTATTACTATTTATAGCATTGCTCTGGTTAATAATTAATGGAAAAGAAGCTACCATTTTAAATTATACGACTGACGGAGTAGATTGTTCGCAATCTCGACTGAAGTCTCAATTGTTCTCAATTATATATCTATTATTTTTTCGGTTATATTATATCTAAGATTTCTTCCGATTAAATCAATTAATAAAATATCTAAATTATCTTTGGTTGCCTCATTATATGCTTCTACAAATTCATCCAATGAAATAGATACGGGATACATGTTTATAATTTGTTTAATATCCTTTTTTAATAAACCTCCTCCGAGAAATATATAATCAGAATTCTTACGAATATCTATAGGCGCACCCCAGTACGTTTGACTAATATAAACACAACTATAACCAAATTTACGTCCTCTAATGTAATATTGTAAAATTTCAGGTGATTTATCATACATGAGATCGTCAAATATTATCAATGTCTGTAATTTCTTTACGTCTTTCTTCGAATTCTGAGAATTTTTCTTATCTTCTGTGGTAGCTTCATCTTTTTTATTAGCCTTTTCGTCAACTAATTTTGGAATAACTCCATTTTCATAAACTTCTACAGATTTTCCCAATTTTTCGATTAAATGTTGATAAAGAGGTTCTTCTGCAGATTTCACACAAATTATTATCTTATGAAATGTGTTATTCATAAGTACTATAAGATTCATTAATTGATTTGTTTTACCTTTACCACTTGGTGCGCATATAAGGCTTCTAAATGGTAATTTAATTCCATGTGTTTTAAAGTTTGGATTAATAATATTTGTGTCATTTTTTACTATATCATAAAAATTTATCATTGTATCTATATATAAAAAGTTTTTTATTATTATAAGAATAATTATGAGTTCTTTTAGTCCTCCTTTATATAATTCAGATATCTTTAATTCTGGTTTATTTATAACTAATACAGAGGCTTTAACTATAGATGTTGCAGATGCAAGATATATTAGAATAGGTGGATTCGGATACTTAGCTGGATTAAATGTTGCAGGAAATATAGATGCCGCCAGTATAACTATAAGTGGTGCTCCACTAAATTTAAATGCAATTACTGGTGTTACACCAGGTATAGCCGCTGCTAATAAAGCATTAATAGTTGATTCTAATATTGATATTACAAACATTAGAAATTTAACATCTACAAATAATTTAATTGTAAATAGATCTACAAATGGAGAATGTATAATATCCACAAATGGAACTGTAAGAAATGCTATTCATTGTCTAACTAATTCATCTCATATAGGAACCACAACTAATCATAATTTTAACTTACAAGCTAATAATACAAATGTTTTACAATGTTTATCTACAGGTGATGTAAATATCATAAATGCATTAACTACAGGTTCTTCAATTACAGTAACTAATGGCACTACTCCATTATCTTTATCAAATACTACTTCATCTTCTACATTTAGAACAACTATACAATCTTCTGGTGGACATATTGATATTGGCAGTTTCACAAATCACGACTTTTCACTGAACACCAATAATACCCGGAGATTAACTGTTTCGACCGGTGGAAATGTAAATATCACAAATCATGATGGAGTCAGTACAGGATTGCAATTAGGAGGAACGCTAGTAACAGCTACAGCATCAGAATTGAATTATGTAGATGTTGTTCCAGGTACAATAGCAGCTTCTAAAGCCATTGTTGTAGATGCTAGTAGTAATGTAAATTCAACAATTCGATGTTTCAAAAGTGCTTCTGGTCAACAATTAAGATTCGAAGCAGGAACCTCTACAGGAGTTATTTTTCATACATTAAATGGATCTCTATTTATGGGAACTATAAGTGCCAATGATTTAATAATACAAACTCAAAACGTTGGAAGAGTTACAATTACTTCAAATGGTAATGTTAATATAGCTAACAGCGTTTCTGGATTACAATTAGATTTAGGTAATACTGGAACTGGAGCAAATTTACCTAATTTAACATTTAGAGGCACTACATTCAATGATACTTTGTATACTGGAATTACTCAAGGCGGTGCACTTGCAAGTAAAGCAGTTGTGTTGAATTCAACGTTGGATTATTCTGGAATTCGTGATTTATCGATTACAAGAAATTTCATTGCTTCTACATCTATTGCTTCTCCTACCATTACATGTGATTCGATAACTGCTAATGTTGGTGTGACTACAAACTCTTTAACAGTAAATGGTGATGCTAACGTAACTGGGAATTATATTTCAAATGGAACAGTTATAATTCAAAATACTAGAAACTTAGTTAATATTAACTCTATTGATTTTTATGCACCATCTCTTTTATATAAATCAACTCTAAGAGGCACATCAATAGCTTTGGGTGATGGTGTAGAAATTTATAATACTGAATTTAATACAAATAGCGTTCCAAATTTAAATTTTAGAAATGACAATAATTCTTCACCTATTTTTATGGAGATGTGTGGATATTTAAATAATAACAGAACAACTATGACCGCAAATGGAATGCCTTTTCAAATACGTTACATTGATGGTCAAGGATTCAATTCAGGTTTGAACATCTCTTGTATGAATACAACACAAGCATCCAATACTAATTACAATGTATGTTTATCAGCAAGATCTGGAACTATTCCTCATGTAGTTGTGAATGATCAATACAATCAATGTCATATTCATCCACAGAATTTATTAGAATTGAATACAAGCTATGCTCAAAATATCATCCTTGGAAAAAAAACAAGAATTAGAGATCAATTATGGATTGATGCCGCAAATGCTGCAATTTATGTAAAATCAACTGGTGGAGCTGGTTCTAGAACATCATTAGATTTTGAAGATGATACGGGTTTAGTATATGAATATGGTATAAGAGGAAGCACAGAAACTCCTAGGGGCTGGTACTGGTATGTTACAAGCCATAGAATGTGTTTATTGAATAACGGAAGACTAGGTTTGGGCACAACTTCACCTTCTTGTGGATTTGACTGTGCGACCGGTGAAAACTCTGTAACCACAACTACTAACATAGCTATCAATACTCTATCATACAACGTTTCAAATAACACATGGAGTAACTTAGGAGGAGGACCTGTCTCTGTTAATATGTGCGCTAGATTTAGGGGTTCAGTATGGATTCAGGATAAGATTTACGCAACTTCAGATAGACGTCTTAAAAAGGATATAATTCCACTAGACTTCAATTTAGAACACTATAGTAAATTAAATCCCGTATCGTATAAATGGAAGAATACTGAAAAGACAATGCTTGGCTTAATTGCGCAAGAATGTAAAGATATATGCGGAGAAGCAATTACTGCTGTTGAAAATGATAACATGAAAAAAGAGTTAGAGGATGATGTAGAAGGTTATCAATTGACTGTAGATTATAATTGTATCAATATGATGAATGTGGTTGCAATCAAGAAATTAATAAGCGAGGTTGAAAATCTTAAAAAACAAATTGAGTTATTAAATAATTACGGCCCAATTAAAAAATTCTTACAAAAAAATAATAACGATGAAATCATATTATAATTTTGAAGAACCTTTAAAATTTGAAAGTGAAACACATAAATTTTTATTGTATCAACTTAGAATATCTGATAGACAAACTTCTAAATATATGGCATTGGTAAGAGATTTAAATGATAATACGATGAAATTAAAATATTTTGGAGCAAGATCATATCCCCAATATAAAGATAGTACTCCAATAAAAGCATATAGTGATATGGATCATTTAGACGAGAAAAGAAAACGAAATTTTTATTCAAGACATAATAGAAATACAGGAATTTCAGCAACTCTATCTAAATACTTTCTATGGTAAATTGTTCACAATTGTGAATTTATTTATAAATTTATCTATTTCATCCATATTACTATAATATAGAAACAATATACAGTATTGACCGCATCTACCATAATTCATATTTTGAATGTGTAGATATGTATATTCATAATCTTTAGGTATTGTAGGTGGAGGAGGTAATCCAAAAGAATCAAAATATCTTTTATTTTTATTATCAACTGCAACCCAGTGAGTTCCTCCTAACAGTCCATTTCCCATATTTAAAATCTGATTAGGTTGTTTTTTATCAAAGTCTATCATCCAAGCTACATTTCCAGGAATATTTAATTTTTCCATGACATTTTCAAGTTCTTCTTTTGTTGTCATCGATTTATTTAAAAATTTTTTAAAGTCAGTTACCTCGGTCTTATTTATTTTTTTTTTCATAATTTAATTTACTGAATTAATATATACTATAAATAATAAATTTTTTATAAAACTTCATATAAAATAATGTCGTCGGAATCTGATCGTGTAGCTTTTGATAAATCTGTTGAACCTTATGATGAAACGGTTTTATTTCAAGATAAAAAATGGACATTCATCACTGATTCGTCAAGTAACGGTGGTGTCTTTAATTCTCAAATCCAGTGGGATTTGAACACGTTAAGCTCTCAATCGCAGTGGATCGACCTCTCGCAAGCTTACGTGCAATTTCCAATTCGTGTCAAACTTCGAAATGCAGGTGGTTCATCTTTATCTACGGTTACTACTCCAAGTACGTTAACTTGTCTTAAAAATAACTTTGCAAATATGATTGATAGCGTCCAATTAGTCGTTGATGGTGCAACGCTACAAACTTCGCAAATCTTTGAAAATGTAGCTGCTAATTTCCGTGTACTTTCTGAGTGGTCGCAAGATACTTTACAGAAATATGGTGATTCTACGGGTATTGTATTTGATAACTATAACAATCTTGAAAATGTAGCCACTTTAACTTTAATTCCTGCAATATATGGTATTAATACGACGGCTACTGCTAATACAGCCATTAACGCTCGTCAACAACTTCAAAACACTTTAGCGTCGGGTTCGTTTGCATCTTCGAATATTCTTGCAACTCAAGCTAAAAATGTTGGTAAATCGCAAGTTGCCGTTGTATCTTCGGCAACGGTAGCAGCTAATACTCATGCTTATACACAATTCGTACTTGCAACTGTTCGTTTATGTGATATTTGTCCATGTGTTAAGGATATGCCTATGACACGCAACCTAAAGGGTTTTCTTTACCTAAATTTCAACAGCAGTCTAACTACTATTACAACGGATGCTGGAGCCGCTTTAGCTACGATTTCTACAGTTGCACAAAGTGGTCGTACATGTCCTGTTCTCATCAATCAACCAGATGTAGCGGCTGGTAATCTGCTTAAAGCATCTGCTACGTGGGAACTTGAATGTACTATTTCTGGAGTAGCTACAGATTTAACGGCAGCTCAACCTCAACAGCAAAATGCACAACTTTGGGCACCTTATTATGTAGCTAATCCAACGGTCGATTCGGCGCTATCTATGAAAAAAACGTATCGTTACTTAGAGCGTAATGTAACTACTTTTGATATTGCGGCTGGAGCTAATCAAACTGTGACTCTTACACCTGGTATAAGTAACGCAGATGGCGTACTACTATTCCCATATTATACTGGAAGCTCTACGGTATCTAATTTACTCTCTAACCCTCTATTATCAATTACTGATACATGCCCAGCTACAACCTCACCATTTGCTACACTAAAAGATTTACAAGTATTAGTTGGTAATAAACCAATTTTCAATAATCCAATCAACTATACATCTGCGTTATTTATGCAAGAAATTGCGCAACTTGGTGCTGAAGGAGGACTTGATAATCAGCTTGCATCAGGAGTTTTATCTCAACAAGATTTTGAGCGTCTATATAACTATTACTATGTTAATGTTTCTCGCCGTCTTGAATCTGAAGACGGTAGTAGCAAATCGGTCATCGTGCAAGCTACTAATGCCACAACGTGTAATATGCGTGTAATTGCTATGGTTTTCTACCAAAAAGAAATTACTATTGATACGTCAAGCGGTCGTGTATACCAAGGAAGACAATAATGCACAAAACACAAAAAAAAGAGGTTTAGAGTAAATCTATAGAGAATTTAAATAAGATAAATGCTTCTTTGTTTTATTATGACGAGCTTTATCCTCAGACATAAATAAAAAAAAGTGTTCAATTAGAAATATAATATATATTATATATAAAAGATGAACACAATTTCAGATACAGAGCATGCTGTTATGGCTGATTTACAAAAGCGTAAAAATGAATATGAAGATCAAAAGAGAGAATTAAAGCTTCAGTATCTAAAAGATTATTATATTAAAAATGCTGAAAGATTAAAACAAAGACGTAGAGAACGTTATTTAGCATCTAAAGAACGCAAATTAATGGAAAGTAATGATAAAGACGTAGCTAAGTAATTCTTTTCTAAATCTTTTTTTTTTGTATTTATATAAAGCTCGATTTATCTGAATTTAAAAAAGTGTTCAATTAGATATAAAATATATATAGATATATATATAAAGTTGAACAAAATGGTAAACCAACGTGTAACATTAATTCGTGCTATTAAGGAGATTGATCCTAAATTCAAATCAAGTCGATTTGATAATATTATTTCATTAACTAATAAATTAAACTTAGTTAAGAGTCTTAAGAATGTAAACAAAAATATTAAAATCAATAATTATACAATTGATAACTTAATTACATTAGCTGGTGTAAATAAAGCTTATAGAAATCCTATTACTGGTTTAAATTTAACTTCACAGGGTATTAAGAAATTTTTAACTGCTGGGTTTAAATTGGGTGTAAATAACCTAGATACTTTAATTAAATATAAAAAAGTTAAAATTAATGATGATGAGAGTAATGTATTTTTAGAAAGAAAAACATTAAATGCATACAATGGATTCATATTTGTATATGAAGATAATAATGAAGATATTAAAACATATACAGGCAAAGCTACATCTGCTAAATCAATTTTTAATGTTATAAACATGTTGCGTTATGAAAATGAAGATAACTTTAGAGCTATTGAATATAGATTATTTAAATTACAAACTGATCGTTTATATGATGAATTTGGAGCAGCTTATAAAGGTGTAGGCAATTGTGTATTTACAGCGTTAAAAAGTATGTCATTAACTAATTTTCAAAAACATCAAATTGATATATTAAGTAAAGACTTTCAAGATGGTGTATTTAAAGATGATTATGAAACAATTGCTAAAGAATTAAAAATTCGCATTAAAGTCCATGTAAATGATAAAACATTCGAATTTAACGCAAAATCTAAGAAGAAAGCTTATAATTTATATTTTTATAATAATCACGTTGTAAGTAAGTTAGATGATAAAAAAGAAACTATTAGATTAGATAAAATTAAACTAGATTCTAATATAGTAGATAAGATTGTTAATATTAAAGTTGATGGAGATGAAATTTTATATCTAGAAACTATTGATACTAAATATATGTTAAAAACTCAAACTATTGGTACGAAAACATATACTATTCAAGATTCATTAACTGCTGTAAGTGATTACAAAAAACTATTTATTAATAAAAATGATATTTTTCATTTTAGCGGAGAAGATAGTAAATACTTTTGTAAGCATGGAAATCAATTATTAAAATCCAAATATAGAGTAGGAAAGACTATTGACTTAAAAAGAGCATATAATAATTTTATGAATTTTCCTTGTTATGATGGAATGCCATTTTCTATTGATATTGTATGTAAAGATGTAGATGTAGATTTAGTATTAAAAAACTATGCTGGATTTGGATTATGTGTTGGAATTAATCCATTCACATTAGTTGAAGAAACCAGATGGATGTCTATCCCATTAATTAAACATAGATTAAATAACGGATATTCATTAAAATTTTTAAAGTGGTGTTTATCACATAGAAAGGGCGATTATGATATGACTATGTTTGATGGAGAAGATAAAAGATTATGGCAACATGTTGTAGGATCTATGAGCAGATGCATTACAAATAAATCATTAGCGACAACTGATTATGTTTTAGCTAAATCATATGGATTAAATGGAGATTTTTCACATGAAGATACTAAGATTTATTATGGAACTTATGATGAGGAATTTACAAAAAATTATAGTTTTGTTTCAGCATATGTACAGCAATATACCGAAATTATGATGGAGGAAATGTATTTTAAATTAGATGATAAAAAAATCTGGGCTGTTTATGTAGATGGAATTTCTTTAGTTGGTGACGTTGATTTTTCATATGATACTAATTTATGGGATGTTAAATTTAATAAAGCTCATAATAAAACTATGGAGCATTCAGATTCATTTATTGATTTAAATGAAAGAGAGTTAGAATATAATTTAGATAATTGTGTAGATTTTGTAGATATTTTAGTTAGAGGACATAATAGAATTAAAATTATTAATGGGTCTCCGGGGACCGGTAAGAGTACCTTGATTAAAAAATTTAATAAATCTTATGGCTGGCCTATTTTAGTTCAATCAAATTTACAAAAAAGTATTTATTCTAATGCAATGACTGTAGATTATTATATCACAAAAGGATTACATGATAATACTGTTTTAATTGATGAATATTATATGATGGATTCTAATAAATTAGCATATTTTAAAAATGCTATCTTAGTTGGTGATAATAATCAATTAGCTATTTCATCTAATATTATTAATTATAAAAAATTTGATTTTATTGAATTAACTAAGATTTATAGATATGATTTAATGACTAAAGAAATTGTTGATAGTGTATTAAAAAGAGGAATTATTTCTACAAAATTACAGAAAAAAAGTATTAAGTATTGTTTGGAAAATAATATTCAGATTTTAGCCCCTACACATGAAGATATTAAAAAAATTAATAAAATTGGATTAAGTATGAATATTGATAAAAAAGTTAGATTTTGTAAAACAAATTTAAAAGATGATATCTATTGTGGTGATATGGGAATTGTTGTAAAAAATGGAATCTTAAATCTTCGTAATAATATTATTTATAAATTATCTGTAGGATCATATGATAGTGATAGTTTAGTAAAGTATAGTTTTGCTCTAACATATCATTCTGCGCAAGGAATGGAATTTTCAAAAATTGGTTGTTATTATAAAAAGGTAGATCGTAAATTATTATATGTTGGATTTAGCCGTGTGAAACATTATAGTAATATTTACTCTATTTGCGGTTTAGAGTAAATCTACATATTCATTTTCAAAAAGGGCTAATTGTTGCATATGGGAGAGTTATAGAGGAAAAAAGGGGGGGGTCTCCCTAAAGATGGTAC
>Ga0213920_1001434_pt1 | contig 13112 bp, 14 predicted proteins | sample McNCre1117MG_FD_161054 | JGI IMG/M metagenome (GOLD analysis project Ga0213920, IMG submission 161054) | Freshwater microbial communities from McNutts Creek, Athens, Georgia, United States - 11-17 MG | ecosystem: Environmental > Aquatic > Freshwater > Creek | place: USA: Georgia | collected...
CCCAAAACTCGGCCAACAAAGATGTTGTCGCGCTCATCAAACTCAATGCGAGCCATATAGTTTTTGTAGGTCATGGTGTTCATGGCTTCACTCCGATTCGTTCTAACAACTCGCGCACTTCTTCCACTTGATACCGCTTGGCTTCTTTGCCTGGGTGCGGGCGGTGACAGCGCCATTGCTCCTCCTTGAGGATGATCTTGACGCGTGAGCCTTCTCGCTCATACACCTCACCGCCTAGGGCGACCAGCAACGATTCAATGTCGGCAAACACCAGCGAGGCCGAAGTGGGTTTGGCAAACACAGCGCGCAGCGTTTTGCGGTGTTTCGTGTTGATGCGAACAATGCTATCAAAAAGTGCAAGCATAGACAACACTCCTTAAGGTTACTGTGTTTAAATACAGTAACTATGCTTCGCTCCCTCTTCGTCGACTTCAACAGCTACTTCGCTTCGGTTGAACAGCAGCTCAACCCCGCGCTGCGCGGGCGGCCTGTGGGCGTGGTGCCGGTGCTGGCCGAAACGTCGTGCTGCATTGCCGCCAGTTACGAGGCCAAGGCGCTGGGCATTGGCACGGGCACGGGTGTGGCCGAGGCGCGGCGGCTGTGCCCCGACATTGCCATCGTGCTGGCCGACCACGCCAAGTATGTGGAGATGCACCACCGTGCGGTGGCGGTGGTGGACACGCTGGCACCCGTGCGCCAAGTGTTGTCGATTGACGAGATGGAGTGCGAGCTAACGGGCCGCTGGCAACAGCGCGAGCGTGCGGTGGGGCTGGCTGAGCGCATCAAGGCCGAGCTGCTGACGCAGGTGGGCGAGTGCATGCGCACTTCGGTGGGCATTGCGCCCAACACGCTGCTGGCCAAGCTGGCGTCGAACATGCAAAAGCCCGATGGGCTGACGGTGATTGAGGCGCACGAGCTGCCGCAGCGTTTGTATGGGCTCAAGCCCAAGTCGATCAACGGCATTGGCCCGCGCATGGTACAGCGGCTAGAGCGCTGCGGCATTCACACGATGGAGCAGCTGTATGCCGCGCCCCGCGAGCTACTGCGCACGGCATGGGGCGGCGTGGCGGGGGCCGAGATGTACGACAAGCTGCGCGGCCAGTGGTATGGACCGCGCGAGACGGTGGCCAAGTCGCTGGGCCACTCACACGTGCTGCCGCCCGACCTGCGCAACCCCGCAGGCGCATTTGCCGTACTCAACCGCCTGACGCAAAAAGCCGCCATGCGCCTGCGCAAGCAAAACGTGTACGCCACCAGCATGAGCGTGCATGTACGGTGCCGCCACGGACGCGGTGGCCCCAAAGGCCTAATGATGGGTGGCGACCGCGCCGCACAGATTGGCGAAACCCAAGACACGGCATTTTTGTTGCACACCTTAGAGATTTTGTGGAACAGCGGCCTGCACCTGCTGGCTCAACCCGTGACGGTGGGCGTGCAGTTGCATGGGTTGATTGAAGCGGGTCAACACACAGGCGATTTGTTTGGGTTTGATGAAGCTGGAGTCGATGCTGCTGGGGTTGCGCCCGACCCTGCAGGCTCGCTGTCCGCGCGCACGGCCCAAAAAATTGCCCCTGTGCGCGACCGCCGCAAACTGCTGGCCGCGATCGACACGCTCAACGGCAAGCACGGCAAAAACACGGTGTACTTCGCCAGCGCACAAGCGGGTCTAGACCACGCGCCGATGCGCATTGCGTTCAATCGAATTCCTGATTTGGCGTCAGAGCGTTAGGCGTCTTAAGCCGTCACGATCCATCCCTCCAACGGATCGCACTCAGGCAAACCGTATTGCCCATGACCCGCTGCGTGCTGAGCTTGGGCCCACGCAGCTTGCACCATGCACAGCACAGCGTCGAGGCTGTCACCGCTGGCGTCGTCGACCAAGGTGTCGTGTTGGGCGTGGGTGAGTTTGAGGCGAAGGCCCAAACGGGTTTGGCCCACCTCCAAGGTTTGCAAAAGCTGTTTACGGGCAATCAAGCGCTCGGGGGTTTGTTTGGCTTTGTCGTCGCTTTTGTAGCTGGTGTTGCCGATCAGCTCACGCGCCAACAAGCCAGGGTAGGCCTCCAAGGCAATACGCGGGGCATCGGTCAACACAGCGGGGGCATGCAGACCGGGCAAGGTGACGCCTGCCTCAATCAACAGCGGCACGCCCGCGTGCAGCATGTAGGCGACGGGTGGATTCACCCATTTCATGGATGGGCTCGAACCCGCAGGCGTGTCGGTGGCACGGTGGGCGAATTTGCCGCCCACGGGCCGCGCGTCGCAAAAGGCTTTGAAGGTTTCGCGTATTTCGGCGCGGCTGAGAGCGGCGTAGTGCTGCATGCAGGGCAACCAATCGCGGGGCCAATTCAAGGTTTCAACCAACTCACGGGGCAGGCCAAAGGGCAAATCAAACCCACCCACCCACGCTTGTGGCTGTTGCAGCCAATCGGCAAAAGCGCTCAAGGTGTCAAAGCGCTCCAAGCTTTGCAGTTGCACGCGTCCTGCTTTGGCGTGTCCTAAGGCCAGCACCACGGGCTTGCGTTTGGAGGGGCTGCTGCTGAAATCGCAACCGATCAACAACGGTGCGGCGCTCATGCCAAGCCCAACGCCATCACACCACCGACGATCAAACCTGCGCCCAGCAAACGCAATCCGCGGTCGCCCTCACCCAGCAAATGGCCGCCAATGAGCGCGGCAAACAACATGGACACCTCACGCGCGGGCGCCACGTGCGACAACGGTGCGGTCTGCATGGCGTAGAGCACCAGCACATAAGAAATAGGGCTGATGGTGCCGACGATCACAGCGTATTTCCATTGTTTGCGCCACAAAGCCAACGCCGTGGCGCGGTCACGCAAAAGGGCGGGTAACAAAAACACCAAGCGCGGAAAGTTGCCAAAGTAGTCCACCAAGATGGGCGAAATCAACAGCCACTTGACCGCGTAACCATCGACCACGGTGTAGCTGGCGATAAAAGCCCCCGTCAACACGCCATACCGCAAGCCTGCGCTGCGGCGTTTTTGTTGGGCCATTTGCTCGGGGGTCGATGCATCAACGCGGCGCCAATCGCTGATCAACTGGGGACCGCCGGCAATCAAAAACACGCCGCACACCACGCCCGCAATGCCCAACGCACCCGTCGATGACACCGCTTCACCCAACCACAACAATGCCACCAACGAGGACAGCAACGGCCCTGTGCCCCGCGCCAGCGGGTACACCACCGTCAAATCGGCACGGCGATAGCCACGCAACAAGACCACGTAATACAGCACATGCAGCAAACCGCTGATGCAAATAAAAGCCCACGCGCGTGCGCCCCAAGTGGGCACCACATCCCACCCCACCCACACGCCCACGGGTGCCCATACCACCATCATGATCAACGCGGTGAAGCAGGCAAAGCGCGCGTCACCGCCTGCTTTCTTGGCAGCAATGTTCCACAGGGCGTGAATCAGCCCTGCGAGTAGGACGAGTGAAAAAGCGGTGGCGCTCAAGCGCTGACCCCGAAGCGGGTCAGGCGCGGCCGATGATGGACGCTGTGGCCATCAGTTCTTCGAGCAAGGCAAACGAGACTTCGCCCGACACGCTGTAAGGGTCGAGCTCGGGGGTTTCGGAGTACTTCAACACGATGGACGGGTTGAGTTTGTCCAAACGCACTTGGCCCATGGTCCAGCCACCAAAACGACGCTCGGTGATTTCTTCGTAGGCCAAGATCACCACGTCTTTGTGACGCGCGTCTTTGGTGATGTGCGTGTACAGGGCATTGACTTGGTTGCGACCACCTTCGATGGCTTGCAAATAAATACCACCGCCATAACAAAGCACGCCGGTGATGCCGTGACTCAGGTTGTGCGCACGAGAACTGGCCAGAATAGACTCCGTCGCCTCGTTCGACTCTGGATTGACCGAACGGCTGACATACAACAAACGAACCAACATGGCATCAATCCTTATTTAGGAATCAGAGACAAGAACTCACGGCGCAAATTGGGGTCTTTCAAGAAAGCCCCGCGCATGACCGAGTTGATCATCTTGCTGTCCATGTCTTTCACGCCGCGCCATGACATGCAGAAATGGCTGGCTTCCATCACGATGGCCAAGCCGTCGGGTTGGGTTTTTTCTTGAATCAAGTCGGCCAGTTGGACAACGGCCTCTTCTTGAATTTGAGGACGGCCCATGACCCATTCGGCCAAGCGCGCGTATTTGGACAAACCAATCACGTTGGTGCGCTCGTTAGGCAACACGCCAATCCAAATCTTGCCAATGACGGGGCAAAAGTGGTGGCTACACGCGCTGCGCACGGTGATGGGGCCGACGATCATCAGCTCGTTCAGGTGCTCAGCGTTGGGGAATTCGGTGATGGCGGGGGCTTTGACGTAGCGGCCTTTGAAAACCTCTTGCAGGTACATCTTGGCCACGCGGCGTGCGGTGTCGCCGGTGTTGTGGTCGTTCTCGGTGTCAATCACCAAGCTGTCGAGCACCCCTTGCATTTTGGTTTCGACTTCGTCGAGCAAGGCTTCCAACTCACCAGGCTGAATGAAATCAGCGATGTTGTCGTTGGAGTGAAATCGCTTACGGGCGGCGGCAATGCGCTCACGGATCTTGACAGATACGGGGGTGCCTTCAAAGTTGTCATTCTCATTCATGACGTCGATGGTAGCAGCGAACAAATATCCCTATTCAGTAACGTTTGCCCGTCAAAAACACGCCAAAGCGCAGCACCCAAGACGCAAAAGCGTCTAAAGCCCGCTGCGTCCAAGGGCGATGGAGGTAATCGTGTGGCTCTACGCGGCGGGCACCCGCATTCATCGCGGCTTCCAAGTTGGACTTGAGATCGCGTGCAAACGCGGGGTCGCGCACCACCACATTGGCCTCGCGGGCCAGCAACAGACTCAAAGGGTCGAGGTTGGAAGAGCCAACCGTGGCCCACTGCGCGTCGATCACCGCCACTTTGGCGTGCAAAAAACTCGCGTGGTATTCGTAAATCTCTACGCCTGCAGACATCAGCTGCCCGTACAGCTGACGCGAGGCTCGGTAAGGCAACAGATATTCGTATTGACCTTGCAACAACAAGCGCACCCGCACGCCGCGCTTGGCCGCCATCACCAAGGCACGGCGCAAACGCAGGCCCGGAAAAAAATAGGCACTGGCCACCACCACCTCTTGGTGTGCCGTACCAATGGCTTTGCGATAGGTGCGCTCAATCTCACTGCGATGACGCACGTTGTCGCGCAGTACCAAATGCACGCCCCCACGCGAGGCGTGATGCCGCAACGGATGGGCCAAGCGCAGCGCCTCCAAAGCACCCACCAAATCTTGATGGCGTAAATCGCGCACAGCCTCCATGCGTGACCACAGCTGGGCCATGGTGTCATGCACCGCGCTCACCAAAGGGCCATGAATTTGCACGGCATAGTCCAAACGCGGGGCGCTCAACAGGCCTTGCACATGCGGGTCCAAGAAATCATCCAAGATGTTGATGCCGCCACAAAACGCCACGTGTGCATCGACCACGCAAAGCTTGCGATGCAGCCGCCGCCAACGGCTAGGCACAGTCAACCCCAGGCGCGTCAAAGGCGAAAACACCCGCCATTGCACTCCGGCTTGCGTCAAGCGCTGCGACCACACGGCGGGCAATTGCCCCGTCCCCACACCGTCCACCACCACGCGCACCGCCACACCGCGCTGGGCGGCGGCCACCAAAGCTTCAGCCACATCGGCGCCAGCACCCGCCATGCTAAAGATGTACGTCTCTAAACGCACCTCGTGCTTGGCCGCGTCGATGGCCTCCACCAAAGCAGGGAACAAATCAACCGCACCCACAAGCAAACGCATGGGATGCGTTTGAGCTGTGGCTGGGGAGGTTGGGGTCATGGGGCCTCCCAAGCCAACTCCACCAGCAGCGGCAAATGGTCTGACATGCGGCCCCAAATGTGGCCTTTCGGCACTTGGGTCCCCACGATATGCACGCCCCGCGCGTACACGTGGTCGAGTTGCACCAAGGGCAACCGCGACGGGTAAGTGGGTGCGGGCGCATCGCCGTTGGTGTGCAAGTCCACGCCCGCCATCATGCGGGTGATGGTGCTGCCCCAGTCGTTGAAGTCGCCGGCCACCAGCAACGGCATCTCCGCTGGCACCTCACGGGCGATGTAGTCGTGCAGCTGCTTGATTTGCCGGACGCGACTGGCTGGCAACAAGCCCAAATGCACCACCACCACATGCAAGTCGCGCTCTTGCACGCGCAAGGCAACGTGCAACAAGCCGCGCTGCTCAAACCGGTGGTCGGACATGTTTTCATGGCTTTGCGTCAGGACGGGCCAACGGCTGAGCAAGGCATTGCCGTGCTCACCATGACGCGTGATGGCATTGGTGCGGTACACCGGCGTGTAGCCCTCGGGTGCCAAAAAATCCGCTTGACCCAAGGCCGGCCAATGCGCAAAACGCCGCGCATGGCGGTGATTGAAGGCGCGGACCTCTTGCAAGCACACGATGTCCGCATCGAACTGCTCCACGGCATGGCCGAGGTTATGAATTTCCAAACGACGTGCGGGCCCTAAGCCCTGCACGCCTTTGTGGATGTTGTAAGTGGCGACTTTGAAGGTTTGCATCTTGATGTTTCAGAGTGTGCCTGAGCCAGAAGACGGATCAAGGTCACAAAAATCTGATACAAACTAGATATGTTGAAAACCAATACTTTCCTATTTACTTCCGCGCTTCTACTGGCATCAGCAAGCGTTCACGCCAACGACACCGTCATGCAGCGCTACACCGAGCCCAAAGTGCAATGGGGCATGAGCTTGGGGGTCAACCGTTACACCGAACCCAAAATGCAGCTGCTGGGCACTGAAGTGGGCGTGCATGCGCGTCTCAGCGGCCTCAGCGATTTGCCCAACTGGCAATTCGAAGGTGACGTTTCTTTGGGGCGTCAAAAATACACCAGCACAGACACCGGTAACTTGGATGGCGTGCTCAACGTCGAAACCCGCTGGCGTGCGCTGGCACCCATTTATCGAACAGGCGCAGGTCAAGAAGGTCTTTCTGGAGGGTTGGGTCTGCACACGTTGTGGAATGATTTGCGCGGCAGAACCAGCACAAACTACGCAGGCTACGAGCGCCTCGCCACCCAAATTTGGTTGCCTGTGCGTTGGACCAGCGCCAATGCGTGGGAACTTGAAGGTGGTCTGCTGCTGCGCGGCACACACACCTCGCGTTTGTCGCAAGCCAACGCGGCCAATGCCGACATTCGCAACACCCAAACCAATGGCGCGTACCTGCAAGCGAACACACGTTTCAAATTGGACGATGGCACCAGCCTGTCACCTTTTGTCCGGGTGACTCGTTTGGGCGACTCGGACACCGTGCGATCAAACGGTCAATCTTGGTTCGAACCCAAAAGCACCCGCTGGCAAATCGGCGCTGTCTTGAATTTTTAAGGCCATGGCGAGCGGCCTCCAACCGCTCGCGCCCGTGAGCACTCTGACGCGCCTCTATGATGCGCGCCATGTCCCAAGCTCCCGAATCTCTCACTGACTTACCCACTTGGCGCGCCGAAAGTGGCGCCCCCGCACCTCGCCGCGTGGTGCGTGCGGACGACACTTTGTCAGCCGATTCGGCGTACCGCTTGGCCTGCGAAGGTACGGGCCTGTTGTGGCAAGGCGACTTTCACAACGCCCGCCAATTGCTGCAAGCCCTCATGCGCCGCGCAGAGCGCAAGCCACGCAAAGCCAGCAAAACAGCAGAAGCGCCTCCAACGCCCGCCCAACACTTCCACCTGCACCGCCAAGCTCTAGGCCAACGTGCCCGCACGCTGGCGATGGTGCTGGTGCCCCTCAACGGCGACTACACCATTCCCCTGCGCCGCGCACCCGATTTGCGCCAAGCCTGCACCGAAGCATGGGGCTCAGCCACGGGCGAAGCCTGCATGGTGTCGCTGCGCGAACTGCTAGGCCTCGTAGGCGCACACGAATGGCGCAAGAAGGGCCTTGAAATTCCCGCCTTAGGGGATGCCCCCAACAACCGCATTCACCCGCACTACGGCGTGTTCTCGCCCGTGCGTGGTGAATACCTCGATTTGGTGGCGAACACGCCGCTGTCCAACAAAACCCTAGCCTTTGACATTGGCGTGGGCACAGGCGTGCTCTCGGCCTTGTTGGCCAAACGCGGGGTGCAGCGCATCGTCGCGACCGACCTTGACCCACGCGCCCTCACCTGCGCCCGCGAGAACTTGAAACGCCTGCAACGCATCGACAAAGTGGAACTGGTGCAAGCCGACTTGTTCCCCGAGGGCCAAGCGCCCTTGGTGGTGTGCAACCCGCCTTGGGTGCCCGCCCGCCCCAGCTCGCCAATTGAGCATGCGGTGTACGACGAAGGCAGCCGCATGCTGCGTGGGTTTTTATCTGGCCTACACGCGCATTTAAGCCCACAAGGGGAAGGCTGGCTGATCTTGTCAGATTTGGCGGAGCACTTGGATCTGCGCTCACGCGAGGAGCTGCTGGGTTGGATCGCAGAGGGTGGCTTGACGGTTCTAGGCCGTCACGATATCCGTCCGCGTCACGGCAAAGCGGCTGATGCGTCTGACCCGCTCCATGCCGCACGGTCTCAAGAAATTACGTCCCTGTGGCGCCTTGGTAGCGCCGCTTGATCCAAGGCCAAAAGCCACGCTCCGTGTCTTCTCGGGCTTGCTTGGCTGCGGTGAAGGCGGCATCAACGGGTACTTGGCTCAACGCCTGCAGCACAAACTGACACACCGCGTGCGTGAACGGCGCAGGGTGAGCGGCACCGGCCACTTCGAACACCTCACATTGCGCAAACTCTTGCTGCATCTCACGCACTTGCTGCGGGGGACAAACGCCTGACGCGCCACCATGAATGAGGCGAACAGGCCCTTCAAAATGGCTCAGCAAGTGGCCGAACTTCATGCCTTTCCAGTCCTTGCGATAAGGCAAATCAAAATGTGCCGGCAACTGCACCGCATGCACTGCGCCCGATGAGACATTGAGTTGCGCGGCCAATGCCTCGGGCTCGGGCAAGCGACCTTGCACTTTCATGCCGTCATACAAACCGTAAATAGACATCCAATGCAGGCTCAGGCCAATGTCGTTGAAAAACAAGCCAGCAACCCGAGAGCCCAGCTCGTGCGCCAGATACATCGCCAAAATACCGCCCATGCTGGTGCCCATCACCTCCAAACGCGTCACAGGCCCACCATCGCGCAAGACGACTTGGTTGATGAAAGCCAAGGTATCGGCCAAATACACCGACATCGCGTAGCCCTCATCGCGCAGCAATGGGCTTGAGTCACCACGACCGCATTGCTCCACGCTGATCACGCGCAGCCCACGCACACCTTGCGCCGATTGCAACAAAGCATCAAACGAGGCACGGGTTTCTAACAGCCCTGGCAAACACAACAACACATGCGTGCTGCTGGCATCGCCTACCTCGCTGTACGCCAAGTGGCGTTGCGTGTGGGGCAAAGGATAAAAACGGGCGGGGAATTGAGAAGTGGTCATAACTAGGGTTTATCCTAATTCATCCCACGACCTCTGGAAAATACATCAAGGCAGCTCAACGGTCACCTTGATCGCGCTATACCAAGCTGCGAGTTGTGCAATTTCAGCATCGGTGAGCGGCTTGGCGATCACGCCCATCACTGCATTTTGTCGTTGGCCACTGCGGTAACTTTTGAGCTGCTCGCTCAAGTAAAGCGCTTGCTGGCCTGCCAAGTTGGGCGCATTCGGCAGCGTGGCCACGCCATGAGGGCCATGGCATAACGCACATGCCACATCGGCTTTGGCGCGACCTGCCGTGACGTCATCGGCCAAGCTGTTGAACGCTGCCAACATCAAAGAAATAAACAAGGCTATTTTCATGAAGACCCTTCAAAAAGCGGGGCCTCGCAATGAGGCCCCGCGTTGGATGCGCTACAAGCGCAAGGCTTGTATCAACCCCACTTAGTTGCCGGTGTAGCTGATGCGATAGAGCGCACCGGCGTAATCGTCAGACACCAAGATAGAGCCATCGGGCAAGTTGACCACGTCGACAGGGCGCGCCAAGGCACGACCGGTGACTTTGTCCAAGAACCCATCGGCAAACACTTCAGAAGGACCTGCTGTGCCATCGGCCTTGATCGGTACGTAGTTGATCAAGTAACCCGTAGGTGTCGAGCGATTCCAAGAACCGTGCGACGCCACAAACAAACCGCCTTGGTATTTCTTGGGGAAAGCCGTGCCGGTGTAGTGGGTCAAGCCCAGTTGTGCTTGGTGCGCAGGAAATTCGACTTGTGGGTAGATGGCGCCAGCTGGCTCTTTCATGTCTTTCAAATCGGGGGCTGCAGCAGAACCCGCCACTTTGAAATGACCGTTGTAGTACGGGAAGCCAAAGTGCTCGCCCGCTTTGGTGAGTTTGTTCAACTCACCTGGTGGAATGTCATCACCCAAACCATCGACTTGGTTGTCCGTGGCCCAGATGTCGCCCTTAGGCCCAATCGAGATGCCCGCAGGATTGCGCATCCCTTTGGAATAAACGGTACGACCGGAACCGTCTAAGCCGTTGAAACGCAAGACACCGCCAATACCGACCTCTTCATACAAGGCCACTTTGTCTTTGGGTTGCACGTTGTACGGCTGTCCCATGGTGACAAAAATCTTGCCATCGTTGGCCACTTTGCAAACACGACCTGTGTGGTTGAACGATTGCTCTTCCACAGGAATCAGCTTGCCTTCTGGCACCACCAAGTCCACCGCAACGTCTGGGCCTTCGTAGAAATATTCGGCAGCGGGGAAGTGCAAGATGCGGTTGGATTCAGCCACGATCAAGAAACCGTCCTTGGTGAAACACACCCCGTTGGGGTTGCTAAATTTGATCGATGGCGCGAATGCTTTGACCTCGGTGGCGGCATCGCCGTTGTTGCGGTTCGTCACAGCCCACACGGTGGTTTTGCGCGTACCAACAAACAGCATGTTGGTGGACGGGGCAACGGCCATGTAGCGTGCGTCGGGCACCACGGCGTACAGGTCAATTTTGAAGCCCTCAGGCAGTTTGACTTTTTTCAGGTTGGCACGAATGGCATCCGCATTTTTCCCCTCTTGAGGAATCGACGGAATATTCATGTTGGTGGCGGTATTGCCCATGCGCTGAAGCGTCGACAAGTTTTTGTCTTGAGCGATGGCAGAAGTGGTGGCCAGCGCTGACACAGCCAGGGCGAGCGCAGAGAGTTTGATCAAGTTCACGAGGCACCTTTAATCCGTTGCAGGGAATATTCCCTGCATTCATACTAAGAATGAGTAAGGTTTAGTCGCACCTTGAAAACCCTAGGTACCCCAGGAAATCAGACACGCATGTGACAAAAATAAAACCGCTATCAGCGCCACCGCTAACATCGCAGACATGCTCAAACACACCCATAACACGGACAACAGCCTGCCCGTTCTCACTCTTTCTGCTGGTGTCACGGCCGTGATCGGCGATGAAGGCTCAGGTAAAACTCGTTTGCTGCACCAATTGGCGGCGACTTACGCGCAGCAAGTGTTTGGATGCGATTTGAGCTTGCCCGGTCAAGACAACGACACCGCGCAAGGCTGCTGGGATGCGTGGCAGGCGCGCTACCCGCACTTCGACGACGCGCTATTGCGACAACTCATTGAAGCCCTGAACTTGAGCGAGCACACCCACAAACAGCTCTTCATGCTGTCGACAGGCAGCCGCCGCAAAGTAGGTCTTGCGGGCGCACTGGCCTCGGGCGCCATGGTGACTTTGCTCGATCAACCGTTTGTCTCGCTGGACGCGGCATCCATTCAAGAAGTCTTGGGCTTTTTGCAAGACATGAGCGCGCACCCCACACGGGCATGGGTGGTGGCCGATTACACAGTGCCCAAGGGGGTTGATTTGGCATCACTGATTCAGCTTTGAGTCGGACGCTGCGACAACGCGTGGGCCACAAAAGCCAAACGCCACCCGAAGGTGGCGTTTGGCTGAGAAACATCAGGGCTGATTAAGCCTTGGCTGCATCCAAGTTGCGCAAACGAATGTGCAATTCGCGCAACTGCTTTTCGTCCACAGGGCTCGGTGCTTGCGTGAGCAAACACTGCGCGCGTTGGGTCTTGGGGAAAGCAATCACGTCACGGATGGACTCTGCACCGGTCATCAAAGTGACGATGCGGTCCAAACCGAAGGCCAAGCCACCGTGTGGCGGCGCGCCGTATTGCAACGCATCGAGCAAGAAGCCAAACTTGAGCTGGGCTTCTTCAGGGGTGATCTTCAAAGCGTCAAACACTTTTTGCTGCACGTCAGCGCGGTGGATACGGACCGAGCCGCCGCCCATTTCCCAGCCGTTCAACACCATGTCGTAGCCCTTGGAGATGCACTTCTCGGGCGCTGTGACCATCCAGTCTTCGTGGCCGTCTTTGGGCGCGGTGAAGGGGTGGTGCACAGCGGTGTAACGCTGGCTTTCGTCGTCGAACTCGAACATCGGGAAGTCGACCACCCACATAGGGGCCCAACGGTCTTCGAACAAACCGTTCTTCTTGCCGAACTCGCTGTGGCCAATCTTGATGCGCAAGGCGCCGATCGCGTCGTTGACGATTTTGGCTTTGTCTGCACCGAAGAAAATCAAGTCGCCGTTTTGCGCGCCTGAACGCTCCAGCACGGCATTGAGTGCTGCATCGTGGATGTTCTTGACGATAGGCGACTGCAAACCGTCACGGCCTTTGGACAAGTCGTTGACGCGGATGTAGGCCAAGCCTTTGGCACCGTAAATCTTGACGAACTCGGTGTAGGCATCGATCTCGCCACGGCTGATGCCGCCGCCTTCGACGGAACCATTGGGCACGCGCAGGGCCACCACGCGACCGCCCTTCATGTTGGCTGCACCCGAGAACACTTTGAAGTCCACATCGCCCATGACATCGGTCACTTCGGTGAACTGCAATTTCACGCGCAGATCAGGCTTGTCTGAGCCATAGATGTGCATGGCGTCTTGGTACGTCATGACGGGGAACTCGCCGAGGTCCACGCCAATGGTCTTTTGGAACACGCGCTTGATCATGCCTTGGAACATGTCGCGGATTTCTTCCTCGCTCAAGAACGAGGTTTCAATATCAATCTGGGTGAATTCAGGTTGACGGTCAGCG
>Ga0213920_1001439_pt1 | contig 13064 bp, 12 predicted proteins | sample McNCre1117MG_FD_161054 | JGI IMG/M metagenome (GOLD analysis project Ga0213920, IMG submission 161054) | Freshwater microbial communities from McNutts Creek, Athens, Georgia, United States - 11-17 MG | ecosystem: Environmental > Aquatic > Freshwater > Creek | place: USA: Georgia | collected...
GCGTGCCGGTGCCGAGCCCCCAACGCTGGCGGACCTGAACGAAGTGTTGGCAGCGCTCTAACTCAAGCCGTTCTGCCAGGTCCGCTCTGCTAGGCCTGCGACCTAAACCACAATCTCGGCTTGAAGGCGCACGCCTTCTTCAAAATTACGTAGACTCCATCGGTGGGTCAGCTCGTCTAGTAGCGAAGAGCCATAACCCTGCTCAGAGTCATCGGGGATTGGCCGTCCGTCGTTTACCACCGTCAGCGAAATCAGGCCGCGGCTTGACCGGTCAATTTGAATCTCAACCATCTCGGCATGACCGTGTTTCACCGAGTTATTGATGGCCTCACGAAGCACCTCAATGGCACACTCGGCGCTGTCGTGGTTGCGGTTAAGCGTTGTTAGAGCGGCCGGGTCCAAGTGAATCTTGAAGTCAATGGAGTCTTCCCAGAGCGCCGTGATGTTGTCCAGCACATCTTCAAAATCAAAGTCTTCGCTCTTGGCGCCCGCCAGTTCGCTCAGGGCATCGGTGATGTCTTTCTGCACCGATGCAACCGCCTCGGCCGATGGCGAGGCCTCGCGACTAAGGCGAATGGCCGCCGAGTACAGTGCGCCTTGCACCGAACCATGAAGCACCATCGCCACTCGCTTGCGATCCAACCAGACCTGCTGCCGCAACTGGCTGGTCACTAGCGCCATGTCCTCGTTCACGTGCTCAAGTTCACGGATGCTCTCGCGGCGGTATGCGTTAGCGATGTCCACCACAAACATGGCGATACCGATGATCGAAACTATGAGTGCAAAAGTCAGTCGCTCAGTTGGTTGTAGGTGCCACGGCGTTCTCATCCAATAGAGCGGAGCTGCCACGCCTGCTACAAAGTACGAACCCACAAACGCGAAGAACGCCGGGACTGGGCCGTACTCCCTGCCACCAAAGAAACCCTCTAAAACCTTGAGGCTCACAAAAAGCGTGAAACCCACGAGGGTAGCAACCATCGTGGCGTCAAAAATGTTGCGGCCCACCGCTTGAGGAGCCATCTCGGCGGCAAGGCTCAAAATAGCGCCCCAAGCCGGCAATAGGTCAATCTTGATCTTGCCCGGAAGTAGTCCACCGCGAACCACTCTGATTGGTCCAGTGGTGTCCAGGGCCAGGGCAACCTCTTCGTTGGCAATGGAGTGGCTTAGCGGGCGAACAATGTCGTCCACTGTAACCTGTAGCACTTTGAGCGCAGGGTCAAGTTCGTGTTCCTGCGCTGCTTCGTTTAGCTTCTTCTTTAAGTCATCAATGGCTGGGTTGACTATGCCGTTTACACGCCCAAGGAGTTCCGCCTGAAGTTTTTCGTGCATGACACGGAAGTTGTTGATTGCACTCTTGAGCATTGAGCGCTCTTTAGCAAGATTCTGGAGCGCTTCCTGCTGGAGCGAAATGGTAGTGACAATTGCAGCCGCTACAGACATGCAGACCACGGTAAAGATTGGTGGCGAAACAAGGCGGAACAACAGGTCATGAACGTTGCCTAGACCCTGGTCTAACGCCACATAGTAGGCAGTCAGACCGCGGACCCACCCAATGAGAAGGTAGACGCCGAGAGCGTAAGTGATACCGGCCCTTGGCGCCCAGACAAACTTGATGAATTTGGCCACAATAAAGGCAATAACGGTAACCGCGTAGGTGACCAGGGCAACCGGAATCCACTCCACCATTGACCCGCCAAGGCGTTCCGAATCGTAGAAGAGGTTTGAGCTGTAAGACGGAAAGGCAAAAAGCAGAATGACCCACCACGAGAATGAGTAATCGGCTCCGAGCCTCAGGAAGTTGCCAACAGGTTTGAGGCTCGGTAACTCAAGGCGACCGAGCAGAGTCACGCTAGTCTCCGGCGATGTTTCCGGTTGCCTTCAGGAATGTCCTGGCAGCTTCTACGCGGGCATTGCCGTCGGCCGAAGTGCTGATCTCAAGCGCCTCAAATACTCGGCTGACCATACCTTCAACCGCACGGATGGTGGTACCGCGCATTTCTGCAATCTGACTGTTGCTGAGTCCCTGCGAAACCAGTGCCAGCACACCCAACTGCTTCTTGGAGAGAGTGGCAAGCGGACGCGTGCTGTCTAGGTCGTGACGGAACTTCACCGATGCCCTGTCGCGCAATACCGCGTCTAGCGCATCTACAAGTTCGGTGGAGTTCACCAGCTGCGACTTGCGGAGGTAGGCCGAGTTCTGCGGTACAACCTTACGATCCTTGCCCACAAAGCGTGGGTCGGGGATGTTGGTTAGGAACACGATTCCCACGTCTGGCGCGGTGCGCTGCATGTACTCGGCAAAGTCGAAACCGTTTGGTCCCGGGCCAAGTTCAATGTCAACCACCACCGCGTCTGGGTCGGTTGACGCACAGGCGCGTTTGGCGTCTGCCACGTTGGCTGCGGTTGCCACCGTGAAGTTGTGCGCCTCAAGCGTTTGAGCTATCAAATCACGAAGTAGCGATTCATTTTCTACTACGACGATGTGTCTGCGGTACATGTTTACTCCCCTGAGTCTCCAGGGGCTGCCATCCCCCAGTAGTCATGTATTTATTCTGGCGTTGAGCAGAGCAGGGGAAATCCCGAATTCACAAAAAAGTGGGGCTGACCGAACATAATTTGACCCAATTGATGCAAATTTGGGCGTGTCACCCGAACAAATACCGAGGTTTGCCTATTTTGGCAGTACCTTAAGCGTCTTTAGTGTTGGGTCGGCTACAAAGGCAATTCGAGTGCCCGAATCACGCGCCTGGAAGAGTGCGTCAAGGGCCGCCTTGGTGATTCGCTCGCCAGGCGAGAGCACTGGTACACCCGGAGGGTAAGGGCAAATCATCTCTGCGCTAACGCGACCAACTGCCTCGGCCGAATCCACAACCTCGTAGCTACTAAAGAATGCCTCGCGCGGAGTCACCACAACCTCGGGCTCAATGCTGAATGAGGCCGCCGTGGCGACTGCACGCGGTTCACCACGATTCTCATTGACCGAGCGGATGATTCGCTTGATTAGGTCCTGGATGCGATCCGGGGTGTCTGCGAATGTGATCATCGGAATGATCATGTCGCGGTTGGCCATCTCAACATCGATGTTGGCCGCCAAAAGCTCAGCCTCAACCACGTTGCCATCGGCGCCAGTCTCTGCAAGCAAAATCACAAGTTTCAGTGGGTCAATATACTCACCATCGATTACACCGATGCCAGCCTCGCGAAGAGCTGCACGACCACGCTCGGTGGCCTCAATCACTGGCCCGATGAGTTCCTCGCCGTGGCGGGCCAGAAGGGCACGCGCGGCATCAATGGAGGCGAGAATGCGGCCAGACATAGAAGTGGTCTGGGTGGAGTCAAACATCTTGTTGAACCGCGGCAGGTCAACGTACTCTCCCTTGACCAGCACAAACGAGGCCTGCGAATACGACGGGAGCGTCTTGTGGGCGCTGGTCACCACGATGTCCGCACCCTCCGCGAGCGGATGCTGAGGGAGCTCTGGATGGAAGCCATAGTGGGCCGCCCAGGCTGCATCCACAACCAGCGGAATCCCGTATTCATGCGTAACTGCGGCCAATCTCGGAATGTTGCTCATAGTGCCAACGTAGGAAGGCTCGCCAATGAGAACGGCCTTGGCATCTGGGTTGGCCGCCAAAACCTCGGCAAGTTTGTGGCTAGGCAGGTACTCTGGTAGCCCGGTTGCTGGGTTGATTTCGGGACGAACCCAAACCGGGGTTACACCCGCGTAAACGAGACCAACTAGGACAGACTTGTGCAGGGTTCGGCTTACGATGACTTTGTCACCCGGGCCTGCAACCGCCATCACCGCGGCGTGGTTGGAACCACTGGAACCGTTGACGCCAAAGCGGCAGAGGTCTGCGCCCCAGAGATCGGCTGCAATGCGCTCGGCCTCAAGAATCAGGCTTGGAGAAATTCGATGCGGGTGGTTGCCAGGTAGCACTGGGATGTCGCCGTCTACAACGGCACCTGTTAGGTCCGTTCGTCCCTTGTGTCCAGGGATCTGGAACGGGCTTCGATCGGTCTCCATATCTCGAAGCCAACCATCCAGAAGCGGTGCGTTGGCTCGGAGCCCCATTGGGTCCTTTGGATCAAGCAGAGTAGCTGCGCCAAAAGCGTGCTGTGACAATATCCCGCCCTTACGTGTGAGGTGAACATCGGTGGCTCTTGGAGCCGTATAAAGCGTAGTGGTTTGAGATTAAGCCTTCACAAACCAAAACTAAAGAGAAAAAGGGGCCGGGCCTCTCGACCCAGCCCCTTTTCAAAGAGTTTTTAGAACTCAACCTTGGTGACGCTGGTGTCCAGTGGGATACCAGGACCAAAGGTGGTGGAAACTGCAGCCTTCTGCAGGTACTTACCCTTGCTCGACGATGGCTTCAAGCGAAGAACCTCGTCCAGGGCAGCGGCGAGGTTCTCGCCGAGCTGCTCCTTGGTGAAAGATGCCTTGCCGATGATGAAGTGCAGGTTAGCCTGCTTGTCAACACGGAAGTCGATCTTTCCGCCCTTGATGTCGGTAACTGCCTTAGCAACATCTGGGGTTACGGTACCGGTCTTAGGGTTTGGCATCAGGTTACGAGGACCGAGCACCTTACCTAGACGACCAACCTTACCCATGAGCTCTGGGGTGGATACTGCGGAGTCGAAGTCAACCCAACCGGCTGCAACCTTCTCGATCAGCTCGTCGCCACCAACCTCGTCAGCACCGGCAGCCTTTGCAGCGTCAGCTGCGGCACCGGTTGCAAAAACGATTACCTTGGCGGTCTTACCAGTTCCGTTTGGCAGCGATACGGTGCCACGGATCATCTGGTCGGCCTTGCGAGGGTCTACACCCAACTTCAACGCAACCTCAATGGTCGAGTCAAACTTCTTCGAGCCAGTCTCGCGAACGAGAGTTACTGCCTCGGCAGGAGTGTAAAACTTACCCTCCTGGATCTTTGCTGCGGCTTCTTCATAAGCCTTGCTGCGCTTTGCCATGCTGCTATTCCTTTGTTTGTTGGCCTTGCGGCCTTTGGTCACAGTTGTGGTCGTCGAACCTGCGGGGTTCTCCCACGACTTTTTGGTGGTTTGTTTTGTGAGTGCTGTAAATCGGCCGGCGAAGCAGGCCTAATCTACTAAGCCTCTACGGTGATTCCCATGCTGCGAGCGGTACCAGCAATGATCTTTGCTGCTGCCTCTACGTCGTTAGCGTTCAGGTCGGCCATCTTGACCTCTGCAATGCTACGAACCTGTGCTGCGGAGAGCTTTGCAACCTTGACGGTGTGAGGGGTTGAAGAACCCTTCTGTACGCCAGCGGCCTTCTTGATGAGCTCTGCAGCAGGTGGGGTCTTGAGTACGAAGGTGAATGAACGGTCTTCGTAAACGGTGATTTCTACTGGAACAACATTTCCCTTCTGCTCAGCAGTAGCGTCGTTGTACTGCTTGCAGAACTCCATGATGTTCACACCGTGCTGACCAAGAGCTGGACCAATAGGAGGTGCTGGGTTAGCAGCGCCTGCTTTGATCTGCAGCTTGATCATGCCGGTGATCTTCTTCTTAGGTGCCATTTTCTTTGTTTTTCCTTTAGTTGGGTGGAAATCTGTGGTGGTGGAACCGGCTTACGCCAGTGCTCCAACCTGGTCGAAGCCGAGCTCCACTGGAGTCTCGCGCTCGAAGAGAGAAACCAGAACGGTGAGTTTGCCCTGCTCCGGCTTGATCTCGCTGATGGTTCCTGGTAGACCCGCAAACGAGCCGTCCTTGATCATGATGCTCTCGCCAAGCTTGTAGTTGGTGACGATTGGAACCGCACGGCTCTTGCCCTTTACGGCAACACCCTTGACCGCTGCCTTAGCCTCGGCCTCTTCAGGCAACTCGAAGGTGCTCTTCAGCATCTCAAATGCCTCCGATGGGCGAAGCGGCGCAGGGTCCTGCGAGTTTCCAACGAAGCCGGTAACAGCTGGGGTGTGGCGAACGAGTTCCCACGATTCGGCGGTCATGTCCATGCGAACCAGAACGTAACCAGGGATACGAACCTTGGTAACCAGCTTGCGCTGACCGTTCTTGATCTCGATGGTGTCTTCCATCGGAACTTCAATAGCGTAAATCTGGTCGCCGCCCTCGATGGACTGCTTACGGATTTCGATGTTCTGCTTTACGCGCTTCTCATAGCCTGCGTAGGAGTGGATTACGTACCACTTGCCAGGCATCTTGCGCAGGTCTTCCTTGAAGGTGCGGTATGGGTCGGCATCAACCGGGGCACCTTCTTCGGTCATTTCGGATTCGGCGGCAGACGTAGCCTGAGCTTCCTCAATTGCGTCAACCAGCTCGAGGTCCTGCTCAAGCTCAACGGCGACGTCGCCAGCCAACTCGGCTAGGTCAGCGTCGGCCTCAGCGATGACAGCATCCGCTTCGGCGTCCTCAATCTGGGCCAAGGCCTCGATTTCGTTGCGCTCCAGGTCAGTCACTTGATACGTCCTAACAGTTCAGTACAGCCACCCGGTTGGGTGATACCTTTTCAGGTTGCCCTTTGGGCTATTGGTATTAGCCCGCGAAGGCGAACTTGACCGCGTAACCAAACGCAAAGTCAAGAACGGTGATAACCACCATGACGATGGTTACGAAAGCCAAGACAACTACGGTGTAGTTGACCAGTTCTTTCCAGGTTGGGCGAGTTACCTTGCGGAGCTCACCGATTACCTGGTTGAAGAACAAGACGATGCGGGCAAAGACATTGCGCTTCGCAGCTTTGTCGGCCTTGGCCCGCTCGACTACATCCTCGGATGAAGCCTCGTAAACGTCTGACATCGTCATTCCTTTGGTTTTACCTTTTGCAGGGCGGACAGGACTCGAACCTGCAACCGACGGTTTTGGAGACCGTTGCTCTACCAATTGAGCCACCGCCCTTTACGGGAGGTTGACAACCTTGTTGCTGCTTTGACTAATCATCAAAAGACACACTTCTAGACTGATTTAGTTTCAGTGTGAATTTGCCAGATTAGGCTAGGCAGGTTGTCAATTACCTTCTTCCAATACTATGCCACCAAGGGGTAAAGCGCAAAGGGCTAATTGGCTCAGGGCAATGGGCACTTCGGTAGGCTTAAAGACATGCCTGAGTTTCCACGTATTTCAAAGCGCATCGCCGCAATCGCAGAGTCCGCAACCCTGAAGGTAGATGCCAAGGCCAAGAGCCTGCAGGCCGCAGGCCGTCCGGTAATTTCCTACGCCGCTGGTGAGCCTGACTTTGCCACTCCAGCACACATCGTGGAAGCCGCTCTGGCAGCCGTGAAGGACCCTAAGAATCACCGATACACTCCCGCTGCTGGTCTGCCTGAGCTGCGTGAGGCCATCGCACACAAGACCCTGATCGATTCGGGAACCGCAATTCCAGCCAGCCAGATCGTTGTTACCAATGGCGGCAAGCAGGCCGTTTACCAGGCTTTCGCCACCATCGTGGATGCCGGTGACGAGGTCCTGATGCCCGCCCCTTACTGGACAACCTACCCGGAGGCCATTAGCCTTGCCGGTGGCGTGCCCGTTGAGGTTTTTGCCGGTGCAGATCAGAACTACCTGGTCTCTGTTGAGCAGCTTGAGGCAGCTCGCACCCCTAAGACCAAGGTTCTGTTGTTTGTCTCGCCTTCTAACCCAACCGGTGCGGTCTACAGCCGCGAGCAGGTTGAGGCTATTGGCAAGTGGGCATACGAACACGGCCTGTGGATCATCACCGATGAGATCTACCAGAACCTCACCTACGACGGACTAAAGGCCTACTCGGTTACCGAGGTTGTGCCAGAAATGATCGACCGCACCATCTTGGTGAACGGTGTTGCCAAGACCTACGCCATGACCGGATGGCGACTTGGCTGGATGGCCGGCCCAGCCGATGCCATGAAGGCAGCCTCTAACTTACAGAGCCACCTGAGCAGCAACGTCTCCAACATCTCGCAGCGTGCAGCCATTGCCGCGCTAACCGGCCCTCAGGACGAGGTTTTGGCAATGCGCGAGGCGTTTGACCGTCGTCGCAAGCTGGCCGTTGCGGAACTCAACAAGATTCCTGGCTGGGTGGCCCCGATGCCTCAAGGTGCTTTCTACGTTTACTCCGATGTTCGCGCCCTGCTGGGCCGCGAATGGGGTGGCAAGCAGATTAACACCTCGCTCGAGCTGTGCGACTACATCCTCGACGCCGCCGAGGTTGCGCTGGTTCCAGGTGAGGCCTTTGGTCCATCTGGTTATGTGCGCCTCAGCTACGCACTTGGTGACGCCCAGCTGCTTGAAGGCATTCAACGCCTGCAGAAGTTGTTCGCCTAGAGACATTGCAAGAGGCCCCATTTAGGTGGGGCCTTTTCTTTTGCCAAAACAAGTGTCAGCTAGAAACCAATCAGGTTGGGCTCTGGCTGTAGGTTCACCCCAAAGCGGTTGGACACCTGAATCTGGATGAACTCGGCGAGCTGAAGCACATCCATCGCAGTTGAAGTGCCACGGTTGGTGATGGCCAGGGTGTGCTTGCTGCTGATGGCGGCGCCGCTGCCTGGAATGGAAAATCCCTTGGGGATGCCCGCGTGCTCAATGAGCCAGGCCGCACTTAGTTTCACCAGGCGTTCGTCCTCATCCACCGCCCATTTCGGCGCCTCCGATGGCAGGCTGCGGGCGTGACGGTCGCTCACAATCGGATTGGTAAAGAAGCTGCCGCAACCGTGCGAGTCGGTGTCATCGGAGCTGTAGACCATGCCTTTGGATGACCGCAGCTCAAGCACCGCTTGGCGAACCTCTGCAACCGCCACCTGCGAACCGATGTCAACTCCGAGTGCCTTTGCCAACTGGTCAAAAGCGATTGGCTTGCTAAGGCCTCCAAGGTTTTGTAGTTCAAACTCCACCCAGGTGATTACGCCCTGGAGCCCACGCTTGAATACGCTATCGCGGTAGCCAAAGTCCAGTTCTGAGGACTCCATTATGCGCGCGGTAGCTGTTGGGTAATCCACAAACTCCAGGCGCTTGATTGTGGCGGCCACCTCGGCACCGTACGCACCGATGTTCTGAATTGGCGCCGCACCCACTGAGCCTGGAATTCCGCTGAGGGCCTCCAGGCCGGCGAGGCCCGCCTCAACAGTTCCGGCAACCAGGTCGTCCCAGGTCTCGCCCGCTTGCACACGGAGCAGGATTCTACCCTCGCCAGCCTGCGCTGCCTCAACGCCCTTGTTCTGAACAAGTAGCACCTGAAGGTTTGGGATTTCATCGGCAACAACCAGGTTGCTGCCACCACCAAGCACCAGCCACTCGTCGGCCTCGCGCCACATGGCGAGCGCCTGCTCAACAACCTCGTCTCGAGTAGTTGCAACGCGCAACAACTCCGGAGTGCCGCCTACCCCCATGGTGGTGAGTTGGGCTAGCGAGCGAGGGTCGGGCATCGGAGGGAAAAGCAACTTAGATACGAACTACGGCCTGGGCCTTGCCAAGCACTGCGGTGTCATTGAACTGGGCGCTAATGTCAACGCGCGCGGTCTGGGACTCGGCGTCTAGCGCACCGATTTTGCCGGAGACAACCAGAACGGCGCCTTCGGTTGGGTGGACCACTACGGGCTTGGTGAAGCGCACCTGGTAGTCCAGGACGCGGCCCGAGTCACCAATCCAGTTGACGGCAACCTGAACAGCGGCTCCCATCGTGAGCATGCCGTGGGCGAGAACGCCCGGAAGTCCAACAGCTGCGGCGATGTCGTCGCGGTAGTGGATTGGGTTGAAGTCCCCGCTGGCGCCTGCGTAGCGCACCAGGGAGTCGCGGGTTAGGTGAAACTCCAGCTTGCCAATCTCTTGGCCAACCTCGAGCGAGTCAAACTTGATGCTCATTACTCGTCTCCCCTAACCACCAGTGTGCTGATTGCGGTGCAAACCAGTTCCTGCGCGATGTCGAAAATCTTAGTCTCAAAGGTAACCATGCTGTGAGCACCAAGGCTCTTCACCGATGCAACGGTGAGGACGCTGGTGAGCTCGTCGCCGGCAACAATCGGGCGAACGTAGATGAAGCGCTGGTCGCCGTGAACCACGCGAGAGAAGTCGATTGCAGCTTCGGGGTCCGCCAGCACCGTGGCGAGGCTTCGCTCCTGGATAACCACTGCAAACGTTGGCGGGGCAACCAAATCGGCGTAGCCCGCGGCTTGCGCTGCAAAAAGGTCAAGGTTGACCGGGGAGTTGGATTTGACCGCGTGAGCAAACTCACGGATCTTCTCGCGGCCCACGAGATATGGGGCGGTGGCCGGATATTGCTTGCCCTGAACTGTTGGATTTACCACAGGTCTAGTTTGGCCTATTTATCCACAGTTTGCAGCCTGCCCGTCCCACAACGATGCCTCTTCTGCGTGGATTGGAGACATGAAAAAACCAATCTCAATCGCCCTAGTTGCTCTGACTTTAGTTGCTGGCACAGTTTTCACTTCCTCAAGCGCAAGCGCCACTGGGAGGGTTGCCTACAAAGATGCCACCAGCTGCAGCAAGACCAAGACCGGTCACGTAAGATGTTTGGCAATTCGCCGCACAGTTTTTGTTGATGGGATCCGGCAGCACGCTTTATCGCCAATGACTGGTACCGCGTTTGGTGCCACAGCACTGCGCAAGGCCTACAACATCAATGCCCAAGGCATTCGCTCCAAGGTCATAGCAATTGTGGACGCGGAACACTCCGGCACAGTCTTTGGTGACCTCACCGATTACCGCGCCATGTACGGGCTACCTGCCATGACAAATTGCGGGGCTAATGGCCAAACTCTCGTAGCACTCCCGGCCAGCAAGGACCCATGTTTTGTGCAGTTGTCTCAGGACGGAGTTGTAAACCAGTCCCCCAACACCACCGATGCTGGATGGGCCCAGGAGATTGCTCTGGACGTTGAAATGGCCAGCGCAATATGCCCAAAGTGCAGCATCCTCTTGGTTGAGGCAGACAGCAGTGCATTTAGAGACTTAAATCAAGCTGTGGCAACCGCTTCCGCTTTCAAGGGAGTTACCGCAATCAGCAACTCTTATGGTGGCCCAGACGTCAACGAGACAAAGCAACCGGCTTACTCGGCGGCAACGGCCGCTGGCATTGCGGTGGTGGCTTCCTCTGGTGACAGCGGTTATGGCGTTAGCGCACCTGCCTCGTTCTCGAGCGTGATTGGCGTGGGAGGCACCTCGCTGGTGACAGATGACGCAAAGCGCTGGGCCAGCGAGAGCGCTTGGGTCAAAGGTGGCTCCGGCTGTAGTTCACTAAATCCGGCACCAATCTGGCAGGACCCCACTCTGACTGGCTGCTACGGAAAGTCAATTGTTGATGTGGCTGCTGTAGCTGACCCCGCCACAGGAGTTGCCGTTGCCTTTGACGGCCAGTGGTACACATTTGGCGGAACTAGCGCAGCTGCACCAATCATCGCGGCTCTATTTGGAATGAAGAACAACTACGGGGATTCGGCAGGCACTTTTCTCTGGGCAAACCGCGGCTCACTCCACGATGTGGCAGTAGGCACAAATGGACGTTGCCTAGTTGCATCGTTCTGTGCCGCAGGCAATGGGTTTGACGGACCCACCGGTTGGGGAACACCTGCCGGAACAGGAGCGTTCTAACTGCCACTTAAACAAAAATGCCCTCAGTGAAAACTGAGGGTTTTTTGTAGCTGAGGCGGGACTCGAACCCGCGACCCCACGATTATGAGTCGTGTGCTCTAACCACCTGAGCTACCCAGCCAGATCCGAAAATCGGCTTAGGTTGAACGATTACTCGATCTACCGAGCCCCGAGCGAGGATTGAACTCGCGACCCCTTCCTTACCATGGAAGTGCTCTACCACTGAGCTATCAGGGCGTGTACCTAAAAAGGCAACCTGTAGAGATTAGCACTATTTGGCACTTGCTGGCAAATGCCAGATAGCGAAAGCCATCTTCTTGGCGGAGAACTCCACCAACTTTTTGCCTGGCTTAAAAGAAGCCTCACCGTAGACGAGTTGAGCATTTGCAATGCCCGGTATGGCATCAACTGCAATATTGACGTTCTTGGCTTTGCCACGCGTTGCGAGGATAACCATGGTTTCTTTCTTGGTCTCGCGAGTGAAAATCATGGTCTCATCATCGGCATAGACAAAACGAAGTGCACCGTCAACCAGCGCGCCATGCTTCTTGCGAAGAGCGGCAAGTGTGGCGTAGACCTCAATCATTGCTCGGTCACTTGGACGCTCATCGTTCCAAGGGATTGGTGTGCGTGAGTTCTCGCCGTTGAATCCGTCCAGGCCAAACTCGTCACCAGCCCAAACCACGGGAATTCCCGGGAAGGTGAATTGCATGCCTGCGGCAACCTTCTGCGCGCCTGCGAGGGCGTAGCTCTTGAAACGAGGGGTGTCGTGCGTGTTTAGTGCGTTCATGTTGTTGAGACGAACATGCCAAGGAAATGCAGCGGCAAACTTGGTGTGGCTCTCAACAAACTCACTGGCCTTTTCGGCTCGGCCGATGTAACCCATGTTCTGCAGGTAGCGGTCTTTGGTTTCCAGATTGAACATCCAGCGCCACAGCGGTCGGGTGAAGTTTGCATAGGTCATTGCGCCCTGCCAACCGTCGCCTTGGACCTCGTAGGCGGCATCGCCGGTGTACTCGCCGAGCATGATGGTGTCTGGGTTTACCTCAACCATTGTCTTGCGAACCACGTTGGCAACTTCGGCGTACATGTCTTCGTCACGAATGCGGCCGGTCATGTTGGCAACGTCAATGCGCCAGCCGTCAAAGCCAAACGGCGCCTTGAGCCACTTGGCCACCACCGAGCTCTTGCCCTCAATGAATCGCTTGCGCAACTCCTGAGACTTCCAGTTGAACTTTGGCAGGCTAGGTACTCCAAACCAAGAGTCGTACTTGGTGTTCTTTTCAGTGAAGTAGTAGAACTCGGATTCCGGAGCTCCAGGGTGTTTGTATGAGGCCTGGAACCACTCGTGGGCATCACCACTGTGGTTGCTGGTGAGGTCACCGATGATTCGGAAGCCCTTCTTGTGAGCTGCTTCAATCAGAGCGGAAAGAGCCTTGTTACCACCCAGGAGTGGATCAACCACAGCAAATGATGACGCGTCATATCGGTGATTTGATCGTCCAGGG
>Ga0213920_1001440_pt1 | contig 13054 bp, 11 predicted proteins | sample McNCre1117MG_FD_161054 | JGI IMG/M metagenome (GOLD analysis project Ga0213920, IMG submission 161054) | Freshwater microbial communities from McNutts Creek, Athens, Georgia, United States - 11-17 MG | ecosystem: Environmental > Aquatic > Freshwater > Creek | place: USA: Georgia | collected...
ACCGTGGCGGCGATTGCGTTGGCAATAGGCGCATAGATATCAACATCAGCTTTGTTTCGTACTTCGAGCGAGATTACCAGCGCATATCGCATTTCCAAGTCTTCTTTGAGCATCGCTCCAATCTCTTTCCACCAACCGCCCACCGGGAAAACGGCAATCTCAGACTTATTGGCAAGTGCGGCCGCCGTGCCGCTCCAGGTATCGGAGTGCAATGATCCGCGTGAACGCAAACGGCTTCGAAGGAACCAACCAGTGCTGTCGGGATCGGGCATTGAGTCTTCACGAAAATCCCCCATCTCGTCCCGCTCGATTTTGTTGATGCGCTGATGAAATCGCTCGGAGGTTTCAGATGCGCCTCGGATAGCAAAACGAAGCGCAAAGTTTTGATAACGAAACTTGCCCTGCCAACCGCGTCGGCTGGGATTGGGCTGAATGAAGTAGGACAGGGTGACCTTGAGGTCCACTTCGGCCTCGCCCAATAATTCCAGCTCGTGTCGAGGCCAGGGCAATTCGTGCATGTTGATTTGACCAAGCTTGCGTTTAGCACCATCGCGGACATACGGCACGATGCTTTCCTGCAACACAACAGTGGGTCTGTGCGGAGAAGAGTTCAACGAGACTTCGGGGCGCACACAGCCATAGCCGTAACGCCCGAGCAACGCTTCGCGGGCGAGTTGACCTTGCTCTGTCGGCCCCTGCTGCCACATGACCGAGGTGTACTTAGCACCGTCCACCACAAGAGCCCGGATGGTCTCGGGCCAAAAAGAGGGATAACGATGGTGCAATAGCGAACATAGCCGTGCGACCTCGGCTGTTGCCGCGCTCGTGTCACCTGTCTCCGCTAAAAGCTCTTTGTGGGGCTCGTGCGAAGTAGATAACACCCGGAGGTCTTCTGGCCCAACCGTCACCGATTGAGCGACTCGTCCATCCAGACAGGCATTACCCCCTTCGGCTACGACGTCAGGTTTATGCGGCCAAGACCGAGACCATCCCACTGAGGTCCGCGAGGCTGGGGCCAGCGCACCTTGCGGGGCGATGGTCGTCAAAGAAGGCCACTTGTTTTGATCAAAGGTGATCTGCGTGGTGTAAGCCCCTACAGTTAACGCATTCCAAGCTTGCGCAGGATCCTCGATGGTTTCCAAGTCGTTGACTGTTGGATAGTTATGCCACTGGTCCCATGGGATGTTTCCTGCGGCCAGCACAAACAGCCGAGGAGCTAGAGACGGTTTTTTGTCAATAATCGCTGGTAAATCCAGCGGAGAGAGAGAGTCGCCATCTAGGCCAAAGGCTAAGCGGTCGATCGTGGCGGACCACTCCGAGGGCATGCCTGCAGTTTGGCCAGTAGCCGTTGTCATCATCGTAAAAGTGCGCTTGCGTCCTTTTGCCGCTGCCTCCACTAGGCGGATGGCTTCATTCGCCGTCCAACCATAGAGTCGTTGGGGATTGCCCCCTTGATCGGGCAGGATCTTGACCGACTCCAGACGGTGACAGACGAAGTGATGATCCTGGGAAGTTAACGGTATGCGGAGATCACCGTAGAGCGCGACACCGGCCATTGAAGAGCCGTGACCGTGCTGATCCGTCGCGAGCCATCCCTTGCCTACAGCATACAGATCGTTCGCGTCGATAAAGGGATCTAACAGCGGATGGGCGCGATTCACGCCTGTATCTAGAAGAGTGACGAATGGAACACCCTCTAGCTCGGGATAGACAGTTCGTTGTGCTAAATCTTGCACCCAAAGTGCTTGTTCATATGGCTTCAGGTCGGCAAGAAAATAAGCAGCAGAGGGCGATGTGGATCGGATTTCTGCGACCAGGTCGAGTAATTGAAGTGAGTGCTCCAGAGCCGCGCGTGAGGCGTGCACAGCGACCACCACGCGACCCGGAAAGCTAATGTAGCCCGGCTGTACTTCAATACCCAATGGTGCTGCAGCGACGCGGAAGGCCCTAACTAAGGCCTGGCTTGTGGATTTGCCTAATCGCAGCCAGACCGTGAAATGATTCACCTCCTGCTCATCCGGCAGAGGCGCATGGTCTGTCCAGAATTCTGAGAATGCGGCTTGTCGGAACGTGCTGATCGCATTGATCAGGCTGGCATTTTTCGGTTTGGGTGTGCCACCAGGCTTTCTGGGGGGTACATCGATACTCAGATACTCCGCCACGCGTTTTTCAAATGCCGCCAGCTTACCGTCTGGGACAAATACGGTGATGACCTCTCCCTCTCCTGGGTTAGTGACGTTTAGTACCTCAATTCCGTCACGTTTCCATTCCAACTTGGTTCCAGCATCTAGGGCGCCGGGTGGAGAAATTTCTAAAGAAATGGCCACGCCTTGGTCCGCTGAAAATCCGCTTTCTAAGCGAGTAGTCCGAAGCTGTTCGACTCTTTTTTTCAACCCTTGGAGCTGCGCCATCAGTCCTGCCCCGTGCAGTGTGCGATCGCGTTCTTGACTCGGTCGACTTGGCGCCGACAACATGGACTTAAAGTTTTTGGTATCAGTGAAGCCTGCGGCTAAGAGGTGATTAAGTTCGGGCATAAAGCGTCATATTTTCATGAACACTTTATCACTCTTTTCAGTTGCGCCATGTGTGTCGATGTACTGCCGTACTCTGTTTATGTCAAATGTAATTGACCCGAGGCTCTTTCATTCAAGTGCATGATGACGCGCTGAGGATCCATTATTTGTTCGCCGTTGATGACTGCGTCCTTCATTGCGTCGGCACACGCCTTGACAATGTCAGAGTGAGACAGGCCGAGGGCCCTGCGCGCCAGTTCCGAAAAATTCAACTTTGAGCCAGCTAGGAGCGCAAGGTTGTTGCGCAGCAAGATCTCGGCTTGAGCCTGGTCGGGGAATTCGTAGCGGATGACGTCGTCAAAGCGACGAAACAACGCGGCATCCAGTGAGGCGCCGTGGTTAGTTGCCGCTACGATCAGGCTATCCGAACGATCTTGCTCAATCAGTTGCAGAAACATGTTGAGTGTGCGACGCATTTCTGCGACGTCGTGCTGGCTACCACGTTGCAACCCCAAGGAGTCGAACTCGTCGAAGAGGTAGACACCACGCGTGGTCTTCAGCGCATCGAACACGAGACGCAGCTTGGAGGCACTCTCACCCATAAATTTGGTGATTAGTGAGTCAAAGCGAGCTACGAAGAGCGGCAGGCGTAACTCGCTAGCCAACATGCTGGCTGTCAGGGTCTTGCCCGTACCTGGTGGGCCGACCAACAACAATTTGCGACGTGGCTCCAAACCATGACCTGCCAGGATCTCGTGGTATCGCTGTTCTTTCAAGATACGCTGAAACCGCTCCTCGACAGAGGCAGACACCACCATGCTGGACAGGGGTTGCTGAGGGTACTGTGCACTAAGCAACTCGGCCAACTCACCCTTAGGCTGAGCCAAAGGCGAGGGGCGAGCAGTTTGACGCGGCTCGACTTGATGCCGTGCACGCTCAATCAGATCGCGCATTTCTGCTGCGATCTTGACGTGACCACGCTGCGCCTCGACAGCGGCCACTTGCAAGGCAACTTTCAAGAAGTGATCGTCCTCCTTACGGATGAAGGCGCGAAGCAATTCAGTGATTTGGGATGCGCTGGCCATGGTGATCTTTCTGACCTCAATGGTAGAGGTTTTGTAATGGACTAGTTATATGTGCTATTATTACACATATTGTGCACCAACAACACTCAGCTTCTTCTATGCCGAAGACTCAAGCCGAACTAATTCGACTTGCTCGTGGAAGTCTTACTCAGGCTGAATTTTCTCGAAATTTGGGGATAGATCGCTCCTGTCTAAGTCGTTATGAACGAGAGAAGCTTGGCGTTCCCATTAAGGTTTTGAATCATTGCCTTAGTGCTATAGCAGCACAAATTAGCACCAACTTGGGACCCATCCAAAGCATTGAGCAAGCCCTAGCACATGCACGACAGACAGTATCCTTGCTGGAGGTCAGTAGCCAGATACCTTCATCCTGTTCCTAGTCAGGTGAACAAACAATCTCTCCATTTGTTCGCGAATTTCAACAGCTCGGGCGTACCCAATCCACAGCGGACTTTTAAGCTCATTGATCCGTTTTTCAACTTCCAAATTCTTTTCCATACTCAGTACCGCTCGATCTCGTCAAACCCGTCATGAATCCCTGCTGCATTCGCAGGCAAGATCGGTAAATCGTTCGCCTGCAAATCATGCATATCCGTTTTTGACTTAGTAAGAGGCATTGGTTGCGGGGACTCCTTGCGTCTGATTGCACGCTTCATCGAATCGCTTCTTCGCACTCGTGCTGTTTCTTTTTGCTCTTGTTCTTCAATTTTTCGCATTGCCTCATAGGCTCTGAACAGAGCTGACTCGTCAACTGCAGCACGCCCCTGCAGCGCTAAAAATTTCCTAACTGCACGAAGCTCCCAAAGACTGATTGCTGGGTGCGCTCTATCTCGGTATAAACGTCGATGGCGATGGTGATCCATGGACGACCAATTGACACCCGATTTTCAGAGTCAACCAACTCAATATCTACCAACGTGTGATCGATCTGAATTACCGAATAGGGTCTGTCTACATTCGGGACCGTTCCTTCTATGAGCTTCAGTTTGTCCGACTGGGCTCTGCCTTGACGTTTTTTTGTTGCCTCAATTGGATCAACTCTGTTTGCACGCTCAACCACAGTTGGCAAACTTGGCGAAGGCACCTTGGCTGCTCTGCACCGTCTTTGAATTTCTCGGTGAAGGTGTGCGTAAGACCTTTTTTCCGGCGTTAGCCAGTACTCGGAGATCACTTGGCCAACTATCTGCTCATCCCACACCTCGGTATCCATAGTTAGCGGAGTAATCAAATCTGCTTGTAATGATCCACCCCGCAAGAAATTCCAAATCCAAGGAACTAGATATGCCTGCTCAATCACATCATTAGTGATTGAGTTCAGTATTAAGCGTGGCGTTGTGACACCAACCTTTGGAATACTTTCCCGAACTCGCATCATGCGAGCGTGCTGGGAGTCAGTCAGCCTCTGGTCATTGATCAGCTTCTTGCTGTCATAGTCGAGAAGGAATCTCACATTCTTCAGAAATGTTGGTTGAATCTGACGTTCAGTTACCAGCTTGAATTCAACGCCTGTACCGTCTAATGTTTTCTTAATGCCTCTAATTTTTTCTGCAAGCTTTGTCCAGTTCTGCTTCACCACTGGATAGGGCTTGATTTCAAAAATTGTCGAAAGCACATGGGCTTGGTCTTCCTGATGTTCAGACGAACTGAACTTAACTAAAACATCTGGCGTGTACCGCCTAAAGCGCCCCTTGCTATCTATCCAAGGAACTACTACGGCTTGCTCCTTGTACTTCTCAACCCGTTGATCAAAGTCCAAAATGCAAAAAAAATCATGCTCAAGCATTGACTCTGCATGTACTGTTTGTGGTCCACCCTTGGTGCTAGCTCGCCGCATGGTCACGCTATAGGGGTTCTCTTGGACAACATGCTCGCGACCATTACTCATAGGAATTTCTCCATAGAGATTCCACTGACGTAACTGGGTACGAAGCAAGTCGATTTCGTTCATTTATCGCCATTCTCATTTAAATCCTTATGTTTACAAAATAATTTTTTTAGTAACACAAAGATTCCGGTCGATTTGACTTGCCCATCGCCTTAGGCATCTTGGCGGCGCACGGTCAGCTCGACGAAGCAGCGCTGGGGCTGCATGAATTCGCAGGGGAGTTGTCGTTGTCGGGCGAGTTGCGTCCGGTACGCGGGGCGTTGGCCATGGGGCTGGCCTTGCATAGCGCAGGGCTGCGAACACGCTTGGTCTTGCCACCGGGCAGCGCGGAAGAAGCGGCCTTGGTGCCCACGGCCGAGGTGTACCGGGCGCAGCATTTGAGCGATGTGGTGGCGCACTTTGCCAAAGCGGGGCTGACCAGCGCCGTACCAGCTGTCACCGACTCTGGCGGCTGGTGCCGCATTGCCTCACCCTTAACCTCCACCGCTGCGCCCATCCGAGGCTCCGACCTGTCTGATGTGAAAGGGCAAGCCGCACCTCGACGCGCCCTAGAAATAGCCGCCGCAGGTGGCCACTCTTTGTTACTGGTGGGCCCACCCGGCACCGGCAAATCTATGTTGGCGCAACGCTTTGCAGACCTACTCCCGCCAATGACCCTCGATGAAGCACTAGAAAGCGCAGCCATCGCCAGTCTGGCAGGACGCTTTGAGCTGAACCAATGGATGCAACGCCCCACACGCAGCCCACATCACACAGCCACGTCGGTGGCGCTGGTGGGCGGGGGCACACCGCCACGCCCCGGCGAGATTTCACTGGCGCACCACGGTGTGCTGTTCTTGGACGAGTTGGCGGAGGTCAACCGCAGCGCCCTAGAGGCTTTGCGTGAGCCTTTGGAGAATGGACACATCACGATTTCACGCGCGGCACGACAAGCGCGCTTTCCTGCCAAGTTTCAACTCATCGCCGCCATGAACCCCTGTCCCTGTGGGTACTTGGGCTCCACGCTCAAAGCGTGTCGCTGCACGCCCGACCAAGTGGCGCGTTACCAAGGCAAACTCAGCGGCCCACTGCTAGACCGCATTGATCTACAAGTCGAAGTGCCCACGCTGGCACCCGATGTGTTGATGCAAACGGGCCCCGGTGAGTCAACCTCTGCTGTTCGGGCGCGTTGCGCCACCGCCCATGCGAAAGCACTCGCGCGACAAGGCACCCCCAATCAAGCGCTGGTGGGCCAAGCCCTCGACGAACATGTTCACTTAGAAGTGGCAGCTGGACAGTTTTTACAAAACGCCGCCAACAAGCTGGGTTGGTCCGGTCGCAGCACGCATCGCGCCTTGCGTGTGGCGCGAACCATTGCCGATTTGGCGGATGCCACGCACGTCCAAGTGGCCCATGTCGCAGAGGCCGTGCAATACAGACGTGTCTTGGTCAGTCGCTGAACACAAGCTGCTGCTTCCATTTATGTGTGCGGGGCTTGAACCTGAAGGGCAGGCAGGTTTTAAAAATGAACACGCGTTGTGCATTCAGCACAGCGCTTGTGTTCCACATCTACCTAGGAGCTGCCATGTCTAAATTTTTGATCTTGACCACGCTGAGCGTCTCGTTGATGCTCGGCTTCGCGCATGCCAACGAAGAGAAAGCCCCACGCAAAAACAAAATGGGCCAGTGCCACCAACAAGCCGAGGGCAAAAAAGGTGACGACCGCAAAGCCTTCATGAAAGAGTGCCTCAGCACCAAAGCCACGCCCGACGATGCAGACAAGCGTGGCACTCAGCAGTCCAAAATGAAAACCTGCAACGCCGAAGCCAAAGGCCTCAAAGGCGATGAACGCAAAGCCAAAATGAGCGAGTGTTTGAAAGGCTGATCAAGCCGCTATCTTCCCGCCCAAAATCACGCCTTCGCGTTGGTACTGCGCCAGCAAATCGGGGCCGTAGCTCAAGAGGTCTTCGGGGTTCGGATGTTGCAACCAAGCGGCCATGGCCTGAAAAGCCTGGCTGCCCGTTATGCCGTCATTGAACAAGGCCAACAACTGCGCACGAAACACATTGCTAGGCACCACTTGTACCGCGCCGCTGACATCACGCAACACCGACACATACGTGGTTTGCATTTCATCAGGTCGGTGGTCCAAATCGATGATGTCTACAGGCCAGTCGTACGACACCTCCACATAGGTGGGGTTCATCACCACGATGTGTGTCATCAAATCGGCCGTGACATCCACCTCGACACCTGCTTCTGGCAAAACCAACGCAGACGTCGCTACCGCGCCTTTGAGCCACTCAAAATGCGACACATCGTTGAGCCAAGCAGGCAAATCACGCGTCACGGGACTTTCGCGCAAATAACGCGCAAACTCACGCAGCACGATGCGAGGCCAAGGGGTTTGTGCAGGTGCGTCACGCAAAAAGTAGCGTACGGTGGCGCGCCATGCCCACTCCCCCAACAGACCACGGGTCATGGGAAAAGCGGGATTTAACACATCGCATAAGTTCTTGAACATGGCACGTTCATACGCGGCGGCTTGTTCAGCCGATACGCCACGCGGCAAAGGTGCCGTGTGTGGATCACGCAGGTGACGGGCGAAGGTGAACTGAAATTCACGGAAATCGTTCAACATACCAAGGCCTTTGTAGGCGTCTTCAGCGCGCAATCGGACCAGCGCTTGAGTTGCGCCAAATCGTCCACACACACCGGCACGGCAGGATGCACATGCGATAAGACTGCTGGCAACAGCCGCCATGCCACTTGGTTCAATGGCGCATCGGTAGACGCAGCATCTGAACCACCCAAACGCACGTAGTTCACACGTTTCATGGGCAAAGCCTTCAAAAACGCCAAAGCATCAAATCCAAATCGATGGCTGTTTTCAGCCAAAGCTGTGATGTCCAAATGCACGTTGCAACCCGTTTTATTCACCAATTCATGGATAAATTCAGCCTCATTCATCGCTGACATGGGTGGTACAGCATGGTGAGACACGTTACGAATCCCCACAGGCAAGCCCAAGGCATCTTGCACTTGCGTGATGCGATCTGCCGTCCATTGCAACGCGTCTTGTGTCGCTGGAATGGGCAAACAGGTGAACAACGGGGTGTCGTCATCGCTCCAACCCAACGCTTCAGAAAGCATGGTCATTTGGTGTTTGTGCATGAACGCGCCAAGCTGCTTGACAACTTGCATGTCCAAGCGACCTGGCCCGCCCAAAGAAAGGCTACCGCTCAAACAGACGCTGGGCCAGCGCTCGGTAGCTTCTTGCAAACGCTGCCCCCAAATGCCGCCCAAGCCGAGCCATTGCTCCGCAGCAATCTCGACAAATTGAAGTTGATCCGGAGCGGGCAAGGCTAAATCAGCCTGCCAAGTCGTGTCAAAGGTGTTGGCAGCGATCGGCGTAGGCTTTAATGCCAAGCCGGCGCCTGTGATTCTGTGATTGTTCATAGCTCGTTTTGTAGCAAGGGGTAGCCGATAAATGGGCCTGAGTGACTAAATTCGACGCGAAGGCCACTTTCGTTACGAAAGAAAACGTAAATCACAATCTTTGTAATTCAAACCCCTAATACTAAACAATTATGAATGCGCGACTCCAAATTATTGAAGCGGACCTGCATGCCGCTTGGTTGGATGCGCTGGCGGGTGACGCAACCAGCTACCAAGCGGTCCTGACGCGCTTGAGCGGGCACTTACGGGTATTTTTAAGGCGTCGATTACGGGATAAACCCGAAGATGTGGAAGATTTAGTACAAGAAATATTGTTATCAATACATCAAAAGCGTCATACTTACGATCCAAAGCAACCGTTAACGGCGTGGATTTATGCCATCGCCCGCTACAAGTTGATCGACCACCTTCGCGCCCAAGCAAGACATGACGACAAAAACGACTCGATTGACGATTGGCATGACCAACTTTGGATGGTCAGCACCGAAGACGCCGATGCGTCCAAAGCTCATTTGACGCACATGCTCAGCCAATTGCCTGATAAACAACGCCTTCCGATCGAGCACACCAAGCTCGAAGGCCATTCGGTGGCAGAAGCGGCCCTGCTGACGGGGCAATCCGAATCAGCTGTGAAAGTGAACATTCACCGCGGTTTGAAAGCGCTGGCCAAACTTTATGGAGGGGTATTTTGAAAACCGACGATCTCATTGCCCAACTGGTCGCCGACAGCCAGTCGGTCGCCCCCGTTCGCATCCACCTGATGTTCACCCACGCGCTGCTGCTGGCCAGTTTGGTCAGTGTCGCGCTGTTGGTGGGGTTTTGGGGCATCGATTTGCGCATCGTGTCGCTGCTGGACACGCCCGTGTTTTGGGTCAAGCTGGGGCTGATGCTTTGGTTGTGCGCCAGCGCATGGTCCATGGTGTTGCATTTGGCGCGACCCGGCGAGTCGGCGGGCCCAATGGCATGGAGCGCGGGCGCATCGCTGACGGGCTTGTTGGCGGTGACGATTTCGCCTTTCGCGCCTGGCAGCCCCGAAGAGCAAGACCTGCTGGCCCAAGCCTCACCGTGGATGCTGGCTGGGGTCGATCACGGCTGGGCCGGCGTGGCGCAAGCGTGGCAAGCCGTATGGCGTGCAGGCGCCAGCATTTCGGCGCTGGCCGTGCCGTGGTTGGCTGCGCTGCTGTGGACCTTACGTGACATGGCGCCCACGCGTCCAGCTTGGGCAGGCGCCAGCGCAGGGTTCATGGCGGGTGCTTTGTCTGCACTCTTGTATTCGCTGCATGCCAGCGTGACATCTGGCCCCTTTGAAACGCTGGGCTACATGCTTGGCATGGCCCTGATGCCCGCAATAGGCGCCTTGCTAGGGCGCTGGCTTTTGCGATGGTGAGGATTACAAATTAGGGGCCAGCAAACGCTCTAAGTCTTTCACCGCCACACCTTGGCGTTGCGCCAAGTCTTGCACTTGGTCTTCGCCAATGCGGCCGACGTTGAAGTACTTGGCCTGTGGGTGGGCCAAGTAAAAACCACTCACGCTGGCCGCAGGTGTCATGGCCAAGCTGCTGGTCAAGCCCATGTCGATGTCTTCGCATTGCAACAAGGCAAACATGTCAAGCTTTGCGCTGTGGTCGGGGCAGGCGGGGTAGCCGGGCGCGGGGCGAATGCCTTGGTATTTTTCTTTGATGAGGTCTTCGTTGCTCAAGGCTTCGTCTGCGGCGTAGCCCCACAAGTCGGTGCGCACGCGGTGGTGCATGCACTCGGCAAAGGCTTCGGCCAAACGATCGGCCAAGGCTTTGAACAAAATCGCAGAGTAGTCGTCGTGTGCGTCAATGAAACGCTTTTCTTGCTTCTCTGCGCCCAAGCCTGCCGTGACGGCAAACAAGCCCACGTAGTCGGCGGCTTGGGCTTGGTCAGCCACGAAGTCGGACAAGCAACGGTTGGGGTTGTTGTTGGGCTTGACCGTTTGTTGTCGCAAACCATGCCAAGTCATCACCTGTTGTTGGCGGGTTTCGTCGGCATACAACACAATGTCGTCGCCCACGCGCTGCGCGGGGTACAAGCCCACCACCGCGTTGGCAGTGAGCCAGCGATTGGCGATGATTTTTTTCAACATCGCTTGACCATCGGCGTACACCTTTTTGGCTTCCACGCCCACCACTTCGTCGTCCAAGATGGCGGGGAAGGGGCCAGCCAAATCCCACGTTTGAAAGAACGGCGCCCAGTCGATGTATTTCTCTAGCTCGGCGAGGTCGAAGTTTTTAAACACCCGGCGGCCAATGAATTTGGGTTTGGTGGGCTTGTAGTTGTCCCAGCTGATGGTCGTGGCGTTGGCGCGCGCTTGCGCCAGCGTGACCAACGGGGTTTGCTTTTTGTTGGCGTGCTGCTCGCGCACCTTGGCGTAATCGGCGTTCAGCTCGGCAATGTATTTGGCGGCTTGGTCTGACAACAAACCTTGCGCCACGCTCACGCTGCGAGAGGCATCAGGTACGTACACCACGGGACCGCTGTAGTTGGGGGCAATCTTCACGGCGGTATGCACACGGCTGCAGGTCGCGCCACCAATCAGCAACGGCATTTGGCGATCGCGGAAATACGGGTCTTTCTCCATCTCGCTGGCCACGTATTGCATTTCTTCCAACGATGGCGTGATAAGGCCTGAGAGGCCAATGATGTCTGCGCCCTCTTCTTTGGCCTTGGCCAAAATTTCATGGCAAGGCACCATCACGCCCATGTTCACCACTTCGTAGTTGTTGCACTGCAAGACCACGGTGACGATGTTTTTGCCAATGTCGTGCACGTCGCCTTTGACCGTGGCGATGACCATCTTGCCCTTGGCTTTCACGTCTTGGCCCGCTTCGGCTTGCAAGCGTTTTTCTTCTTCGATGTAAGGCACGAGGTGCGCCACCGCTTGCTTCATCACGCGCGCTGACTTCACCACTTGCGGCAAGAACATCTTGCCTTGGCCAAAGAGATCACCCACCACGTTCATGCCGTCCATCAAGGGACCTTCAATCACGTGCAGCGGGCGACCTCCCTTGGCCAAAATTTCGCGATACGCCTCTTCGGTATCTGCGGTGATGAAGTCGGTGATGCCGTGCACCAGCGCATGGCTCAAGCGCTGCGCCACCGTCACGGGCGCATCAGCCGTGCCACGCCAAGCCAGTTTTTGGCTGTCGTCTTTGGCCGCGCCTTTGGCACTCTCGGCCACCTCAATCAGGCGCTCGCCTGGGGTCAGGTGGGCTTCACCTTCTTTGTATTGAGGTGTGCGGTTCAGCACCACGTCTTCCACACGCTCTCGCAGCGTGGGCTCTAGGTCGTCATACACGCCCACCATGCCCGCGTTGACGATGCCCATGTCCATGCCCGCTTTGATGGCGTGGTACAAAAACACGGTGTGAATGGCTTCGCGCACAGGGTCGTTGCCGCGGAATGAAAAGCTCACATTCGATACACCACCGCTCACCTTTGCGCCAGGCAAGTTTTGTTTGATCCAACGCGTGGCTTCGATGAAATCCACCGCGTAGTTGTCGTGCTCTTCAATGCCGGTGGCAATGGCGAAGATGTTGGGGTCGAAGATGATGTCCTCAGCAGGAAAGCCCACTTCGTCCACCAACACGCGGTAAGCGCGTTCGCATATTTCAATCTTGCGTGCGTAGGTGTCGGCTTGGCCTTTTTCGTCAAACGCCATCACCACCGCGGCCGCGCCATAGCGCTTGACCAGCTTGGCTTGGCGCTTGAACTCGTCCAAGCCTTCTTTCATGCTGATCGAGTTGACGATGCCCTTGCCTTGGATGCAACGCAAACCCGCCTCGATGACCGACCACTTGGACGAGTCCACCATCACTGGCACGCGTGCAATGTCAGGCTCACCGGCCATCAAGTTCAAAAAGCGCACCATCGCGGCTTGGCTGTCCAACATGGCTTCGTCCATGTTGACGTCAATCACCTGCGCACCGTTTTCCACTTGCTGACGGGCCACGGCCAAGGCTTGCTCGTACTCGCCGTTCAAAATCATCCGCGCAAAAGCCTTGGAGCCAGTGACGTTGGTGCGCTCGCCAACGTTGACAAACAAACTGCCCTCGCCGATGGAGACTGGCTCAAGGCCAGACAGCTTCATGGGGGGAACTGCAGTGGCA
>Ga0213920_1001441_pt1 | contig 13041 bp, 12 predicted proteins | sample McNCre1117MG_FD_161054 | JGI IMG/M metagenome (GOLD analysis project Ga0213920, IMG submission 161054) | Freshwater microbial communities from McNutts Creek, Athens, Georgia, United States - 11-17 MG | ecosystem: Environmental > Aquatic > Freshwater > Creek | place: USA: Georgia | collected...
AGGGTTCGCATCACACTTTTTGGTTCGCTGGGTGCCACCGGCGCCGGTCACGGAACCACCAACGCCCTTGTGGTTGGGCTCGCCGGCGAAGACGCCGACACCTGTGACCCAGTTGCTGTTCTCACCGCCTGGCAGCGTGCCGTTGAGTCGGGTTGGTGGCAGGTTGGCTCGGCATCGTTGCCAGTAAGCACCGATGACATGGTGTTTAGCCCTAAGAAGCGCCTGCCTAGGCACAGCAACGCCATGCTCTTTGAGGCGTTGGCGGCCGATGGCTCCGAGGTTTTGGCCCGCACCTACTACTCGGTTGGAGGCGGATTCGTTGAGGGGGAAGACGAGCGGGCGGTTGCCGCTGCGGAGTTGGCCGAAGCGGCGGTTCCTTACCCGTTTATCTCTGCTGTTGAGCTGCTCGATTGGTGTGGCAAGACGGGGCTCTCCATTGCCCAGGTTGTTCGAGCGAACTCCGTGGCTCAGGCGGAGGCCCGCTACGGCGAAGGTCAGGGCGAGATGGCGGTTGCAGCCAAGTTGGAATCGGTTTGGGCGGCCATGGCGGCCTGCGTCGAGGCTGGGCTTACCGGCGAGGGAGTGCTTCCCGGCTACCTAAAGGTGAGCCGCAGGGCCGCGGGTATGGCCGAGAGGCTGCGGGAGCGCGAGGCTGCGCTGGAATCGCGCGGCGAGCTGGCGAACGAGTGGCTGCAGGCCTTTGCGATTGCTGTGAACGAGGAGAACGCCGCCGGTATGAGGGTTGTGACCGCGCCAACCAACGGTGCCGCTGGAATCATCCCAGCGGTTGGATACTACGCCAGGCAGTTTAAGAAGGTGACCGACGCCCAGCTGGCTGAGGACTACCTGCTCACCGCCGCCGCCATTGGCAGCCTATATAAGAGGAATGCATCCATCAGTGGTGCGGAGGCCGGTTGCCAGGGCGAGGTTGGCTCGGCGTGCAGCATGGCCGCGGGTGCGTTGACCGCGGTTTTGGGTGGCACGCCTAAGCAGATTGAGAACGCGGCCGAGATTGCCATGGAACACAACCTGGGTCTCACCTGCGACCCGGTCGGCGGCTTTGTGCAGCTGCCCTGCATTGAGCGCAACGCGATTGCGGCCGGCACGGCCTTGGCCGCCACGCGTTTAGCCCTGAACGGTGACGGCTCACACAAGATCAGCCTGGATGTGGTGATCGAAACCATGCGTCAAACTGGCCGAGACATGAGTCACAAATACAAGGAGACCTCGATTGGCGGCCTGGCCGTCAACGTAATCGAGTGCTAACCGAACACCTGTCAGCGCTCTTTCAGGAAACCCCAAGAATACGTTCAGCGTTATGGCAGGCTGTGCTCAGCCCGCGTTGGCAGGCTCTAATGCAGGCGGAATAACCGCCGGCAATCTAGAGACAGGGTTTGAAGATGAGCAAGGATCAGGTTACCTACACCACCGACGACGAAACCGCAGCGATGCCAGTGGCGGCTGCAACCGGCAAGCGCGGAATGTCAACCAAGCTGAAGCTGGGCCTGGCTGGCGCAGGCATCGCCTTGGCCTCGGCACTTGGCACCGGAGCCGTGGTGGCAATTGCGCTGCCACTGGTGCAGGGAGGACACGGCCAGTTTGGCGGCGGTCAGGGTGCGCATGTTCAGCAGTTCCAGGGCAACCAGTTCCAAGGCGGATTCGGCGGCGGGCGTGACGGCAACGGCCCGGACGGCGATGGTCGCGGATTTGGCCAGCTGCCGGGGAATGGCGCTCAGGGTCAGAGTGGAGTTCAGGGTCAGAGTGGAGTTCAGGGGTTCAACGGCGGTCAGTCTGGCCAGGGTCAGCTTCCTCAGGTTGGTCAGGCTCCTCAGAGTGGCTACGGCCAGCAGTTAAATGGCCAGCAGTTGAATGGTCAGCGGGGTCAGATGCCTAACTTTGGCAACACCTCGCACGCCACTCAGTTTGGCGGCGGCAACTAGCCAAAAAGTTTCCAAGCGGGAAAAGAAAGCGCCAGCCGATTGTAGATCGGCTGGCGTTTCTCTCGTTTGATGCTGATTAGGCTGCCAGCGCGTAGTCTGCGTCAAGCCAGATGATGTTGGCACCGGTGTCACGCAGGCTTTTTGCGAGTTTGCCGCGACGGGCCAAAATGGTCACCTTGATTCCCGCAATCAATAGGAAGTTGACGCACTGCGAGTAGCCTCCATCGTTGGCGGCAAGATAGACGTGACTAAAGCTCTCGGCGTTTCCGATGTTGATCATCTGCTTGATGATGAGGAAGTCAGCGCCTTGGTCGCCCGAGAGGAACTCGTGCTGCGCCTTGGGCCAGCCAAATGAAGCCGCGGCCTGGTTGTGGTGCGAGGTAGCCACATAGACCTGGTCGTTCTTGCCCGGATAGGTTAGGTCAAAGGCTGCTACGCGCATCTTGGCAACCTGTGCCTCGGTGATGTGGCTTGCGCCAACCGCGTTCTCTGCATCAATGAGGTAAATGCTCCGCTGGCTGGAGATCTGCTTTGTGGTTTTCTTGTTCATGAATCCGTCCCTTTCTTGAAACACTTCTGGAGGCGACCATGCCTCGGATAAAACAGACTAAACGGCGCCTATGACATTTTTTCTGGGTCACCATTTGCGCCATTCATTCTCTGGGTAACTTATGTGAAAAGAAGAATGGCACTTGTTCAGGAGCTCGAGCCGGTAGTCCGCCGCCAGCTGTCCAATGCCAATTACGTCGCCACATTCGTAGCAGAAAACGTTCCACTCCGTCTCACCCGTGGTTCGCTTGTTGCCAGTTACTGCACAGATCATGCTGAAGTAGCCAAGCTTCCCATCTCCGTCACCGGAGAACGGCTCGGGGTTGCGGGGTTCTCTGGCAACGTGCCAGATTGGTTTGCCTACCAAACTGCCGCGCTTGTGGTCAACATGTCCATCTAGTAAAGCTAAGACTTCATCTGAAACTTGCTCGTCATAGTGTGTTCGCGCTGATAAACCGCAAGAACACTTTCCGGGAGCAACTGCATTGTGCAGATTTGAGTATTGGAGAGTCAGAATCTCGCGAAGTCTCCGCCTACGACCGCTTATGGCCATCGCGTGGTGTGCGCTTGTGGCCACTTCCTTGTCCAAACGCTCCCACAACTCATCCGCCTGGATGATGTCCCTGTCGTATTGAACAACATAGTCCAGGGCGGCGTGTTCGATACCTGGCGTGTTTGCCATTTGGCACCATTCTTTCTTCAGGGAACGAAAAAGCCCCCGATTTAGGTCGGGGGCAGGTGCCCCCATCGTTAGTTGCATTCACGGTTTGCGAATGCCTTCTCTGTTTCGCCTAAATGTGCACCTTGCAGATGGGACGCAGGTTGCCCGCTTTCGCGGCGACGGTGGCCATTAGGAGTGCCATCCGTCTCTGGAGTTTGTATTTAGTTGTGGTAATAACTATACATAGTTTATGTATCGTGGAAATCAGAGTGGTTTGCGATGTGACAAAACGTCAAAAGGTTTACAAACACCAGGCGATTTGGTGAACAAAGTAATGCCAGCATTGTCAGACGACCGCTTGTGGTTCTTCAGTGTGGCATGTGTTGCGGGCCTTTGGGGGGCCATTTTAAGCTGAATGGACTTGAACCGCTATCCAACGCATAGCTTCCACGCAGCAGCGTGGATACAGTCAGTCACATCACGTGCCTGGGCGTTAGGTAAATCTCGGGTAATAACCTGCCGCCGAGTAAAGACAAAAGTTTTACTTCTTCCTAAACTTTTCAGGTTCAGCAAGAAAACAGCCCTCACACGGGTAGCGTTCATTGTGACTTTTATCGCCAGACGCATATCCAAGAGTTGGGTGTGGTGGGCGTTCGCCACTTTCACAGCACCTTTTGCATACCTCACGTTTGGCATTATTGAGAACGCTGAACATTATCTGGAAATCTTGTGCCTTTTGGTTTTCCGGCAAATATAGCCTTATGTAATCAGGATGGGTTTTGTTGCCGTACCTGTGATCGATATTTCTCTGTGCTTCAGGAATTCTGAGCAGACTGAGATTACAGATATCAACATTTTCAAAGGATTTTTTGACCCGAGCCGTTATATTTTGCTGCCAGGATGGAGCGGATGTTAACCCATCCATTTTCAAAAAGAGGATGGTGCCGGTTGGCTTATCGTTCTTCCGGATTGTTAGCCAAATCACGTTCTTTATTCCGAAAAACACTCCGTGGCGCCCGGCACCGTTTTTACTCCACGGAATGCCATTGGAGACGATTTCATCTATGGACACCCATCGGGAAACCCCAGCCTCGTCGGGATTGAACAGTTCAATAATCTGTTCGCTACGTTCGCTCAAAATTGCCCCCTGGTTCCTGTACAGTTCCAGAAAATAACTGTATCTAGAATCACGGAACATTAAAGAAATTTCAGCAATGTGTTGAAGTAAATAAATGTCACAAGGTAATCGTAAAATCGACAGTGACTATTGAACTGGAGCCATTTCTGATGAGCAACAACAAATACAACGTACTAGACCTATTTGCCGGTTGCGGGGGACTTAGTAATGGATTTGAGATGACTGGCAGGTTCGATGTGGTCGCAGCAAATGAGTTTTGGGACCCAGCTGCGGACACCTACGAAAGAAATCATCCAGGAACAAAAATGGTTCGTGGCGATGTCACTCGTGACGAAGTTAAAGGAGCTATTTACAAGGCGTTTGAGAATAAAGTCTGTGACGTTATCATCGGGGGGCCTCCTTGCCAGGCATACAGTAACGCAGGCTTCAGGGACCCGGAAGACCCTCGAGGACGTTTGTTTCAGGACTACGTGGAGATTGTACGCACTCTAAGGCCGCGTTTGTTTGTGATGGAAAACGTTAAAGGACTGCTCACAATAAAGCACGAGCGCGATGGCTTGAGCGATGAAGAGAAAGCGGAACTCAATAGGCTCCGTGAACTTGAACGTGAGAAACAAGAACTTCTCCTTCAGCGCAAGCGAAATAAAAATAATCCCCAGGTTTTTCTATTTGGAGATGATTCGCCCGAACGGTTGATTCAACTCACACGGGAGATCGAGGCGCACAAACGCGCATTTCCAAATCTTCACGAGCACGTAACCGACCAAATCCTTAGAAGTTTTCGAGAACTCGGATATCGTGCTGAGTTCAAAGTGCTGAATTCAGCTAACTTCGGGGTTCCACAAAAGCGCGAGCGCGTCATATTTATTGGAACGCTTGAAGACATTTCGGCTGAATTTCCTCACCCAACACATACGGACCCATCCAAACTTATTGAGGGTACTCAGCCTTGGAAGACTGTTCGACAGGCAATCGACGAACTAAAGGCTATGCCTGAGAAGCCCGAGTGGAACCACACTTTCACGCAGCACAAACCAGAGTTCGTTGATAAGTTAGCAAAAACGCCTGTAGGCGAAAGTGCTCTTGGTTTTTCGGACGCTTTTCACAAGAACAAGCCCGACGTTCCGAGTAGAACAGTCAAGGAAAATCACGGAGGTGTGTTAGTGCATTATGAAAACCCTCGCGTGATGACTCCTCGTGAGCTGGCCAGATTGCAGTCCTTTGGAGATGATTTCATCTTTGAAGGGACTAAGAGTCAGGTGCTTGTTCAAATTGGCAACGCAGTGCCACCATTGTTGGGACGTGCCGTAGGACAGGCTGTTTGTCAAATGCTTGATTCACTGACCTAGGTGTCAGATGTTTTTGCTCTTTTAACTTCAATTAGATGCTCGCCGAGGTTCTCGACAAAGACTCTGAACTCTTCAGGGGCAGGTAATTCGCGGGGTGCTACGCTGGCTAACGAGCGTTTGCTTGGCAGCAATAACCGACCTGAAAGAATCTTGTAAGTTGAACTCCAATTTCGAGAGTCAGACTTGAGCATGTCTGGAATCTGCAGAAATTCTTCCAAATAAATGCTCTCAACTTTGACAAGCCGGATGGAGCTTTTCTTCTCGTCAATTTTGTATCTTGACTTCAGAATCAAGTAGAGCTTTGTTTTACCTTCGGGTGAATAGAAACGCTGAATATTCTTCGCGCTCGCAATCCCAGAGTTATTCTTTGATTCAACTTTTAGGTTAACTACAAGGTCAAACGGATATTCAGTAACGTATCGGCAATCATAGGACGATTTGAATTTAGCTTTTGTGGCTCTTTCAAACTCAGGCATCAAATATTGAATGATCATCTCCTCCAGCACGAAACCTAAAGCAGTGGAAGAGTTGACGCTCGATCCCTCTAAACCAATCTTGACTCCGTCAATCTCCAAAGGGATTTCGTTGTTGTGGGCACTCCAGAAGTCAGCTACTCGTTGTTCGGCGAACGCTTGGAAAGCCGTGGCAATTTCCTCTATTTTGCTTGTACTAGCTGGCCGGTAGCTTTTTAGCAATCCAACTAAGTGTTTCTCGATCACTCGCACCCCCTTACGGGCAACTTTGTGAGCTATTATTCACGGCTTCAAGGGAAATTTCACCAAAGCTCCGCGTCTTAATGTATTGATGACAAAATTAGTTTATGGCTAAAGACGTTAACCCTCCTCGCGGCAACCGCGATTTTCTGCCGCTCGAGAAGCGCAAGCGTGAGCGGGTTCTTGGCCTGATTGTTGACACATACACTCAGCACGGTTTCCAGCAGATCGAGGCTCCAGTTATGGAGGACCTGGCTCGACTCACATCGGGGCAGGGCGGAGACAACGAGAAGCTTGCATTTCGTGTGATGAAGCGCGGCGAGGAGCTGGAGCGCGCACTTGCCGATGAGGCAGGTGCCGACAACCTGGCCGACCTCGGCCTTCGATACGACCTCACCGTTCCGCTCACTCGTTTTTACGCAACCAACCGCGCCAAGCTGCCGACCGTTTTCAAGGCCATCCAGACTGGCCCGGTGTTCCGCGCCGAGCGCCCTCAGAAGGGCCGCTATCGCCAGTTTGTGCAGTGCGACATTGACGTCATTGGTGACCCAACCGAACTTGCCGAGGTTGAACTCCTAAACGCCAGCCTCGATGCCCTGGCCGCCATTGGCCTTCCGGATGCCACCATCCGTGTGAATCACCGCGCACTGCTGAGCGCCAACATCGCGGCCCTAGGCGTTGCCGAGGCCGATGCCTCTAGCGCCATGATCACCATCGACAAGTTGGACAAGCTTGGCATCGAAGGGGTTGCCGCCGAGATGGAGACCAAGTTTGGCGCAGAGGTTGCCGAGCGTGCTTCGGCATGGCTCAAGAGCATCGCGGGGGAGTTGGCAGTGCCTGCCGAGTTGGCCAGCCTGTTTGCCGTGGTTGGCGCGCGCCACCCCGGCAAGCTGCGCTTTGACCCAACGTTGGTTCGCGGCATGGGTTACTACACCGGTCAGATTTTTGAGATTGAGCACCCGGGTTCGGGCAGTTCTATTGGTGGCGGTGGCCGCTACGACGGAATGGTGGGTCGCTGGCTCGGCCAGGATGTGCCGGCCGTCGGCATCTCCATAGGCTTTGAGCGCGCGGTTGACCTAGTTGGCGATGACATGCTGGGTGCAGCCGATGGCCTGGTGCTTATTGTTGACGAGGGCGCCGAGGCGCTGGCCAACGCACTGCAGCTGCAGGCCGGGCTGATTGAGGCTGGCGAGCCAGCAGTGCGTCTGGAACGCAGGCCCAAGAAGCTCAACCTGCTGCTGGAGAACCTGGCCACTCAGGGCTTTGGTCGGTTTGCAGTGGTTGGTGCTGAGACTCCTGCCGGCGGTGCGGCTGGGCTTCAGATCAAGGACATTGGCTAGTCGTCGCCTAGGCTATAAAGCTGTAATTTGCCTATGCCATTCAAGTGCATGGGGTGAGATAGTGCCTAAAACGCGACTAACTCGCTGGTCGAAGTCGGCCAAGTCAATGCGCCAAAGCGGCTCGTGGTGGCCAACTTTGTTACGAATTGATTTGATTCGACTCAGATCTTCATGCAGTTCGTGTCTTTTAGTTTTCGGCAGAAATTCCTTGTGAACGCTGGGCGTCCACGCGGTATCTGTGTTTTCAGGGGCAAGTAGGTAGACCCAAAAGCCAAATGGGAATTCTGAAATGGAAACCAAATCATCATTACTAAATATTGAAGTGTTGTATTTACCGCTTGTCAGCCGCTCGAGCTCTTGCTTGGAAACGAAGCCAGTTGGGAATAATCTTCGCGCAAGCCGGTTTCTGATCAACACTTCGACTACATCGATACTTGGCCATAAAGCTGTGGCGAGTTTGATGTTCCGTTTGTAAAGCTGGGTTGCTTCAGCTGGGCCCGGTCCTGAGTGGTCAAAATAAGCCTCCAGGCGATGCGACCCGAGTAAATCTACAAGTTCTTCATTCGTGAACATCACACAACTATAAGTAATGAAGCAGGCGTGACTAAAAGTTTTCAACAGGTGCAAGCTGGTCCTTGAGTTTCGCGAATTTTGGAATAACATTTAAGCGTGAGCCCCGGAGCGTCCCTGCGAAAGCATATGCCCGGGGACTTTCCTTTAAGTTCGTGTGTCACCAACTAAACTTGAATCCAGATCACAACGTAGTTTTCGGCGCTTGCTAGCGCCATTTCCCAGTTCTAAGAGTGGTCAATGAGGCCGCTCCATATAAGAGGAGACAACCTTGTCCATCATCGAAGCCATTGGCGCACGCGAGATCCTTGACAGCCGCGGAAACCCAACCGTTGAGGTTGAGGTTCTGCTGGAGGACGACTCGTTTGGTCGCGCAGCAGTTCCATCGGGCGCATCCACCGGAGCCTTTGAGGCACACGAGAGCCGCGATGGCGACAAGGGCCGCTACCTGGGCAAGGGTGTTCTGAACGCAGTTAACGCCGTGATCGAGAAGATTGGCGACGAGGACGAGGGCATCGTTGGTTTTGACAGCCGCGACCAGCGCCTGGTTGACGCAGCGCTGATCAGCCTCGACGGCTCGGCCACCAAGAGCAACCTGGGTGCAAACGCCATCCTGGGTGTTTCGCTGGCTAACGCCCGCGCCGCCGCCGAGAGCACCGGCCAGCCTCTTTACCGCTACCTTGGCGGACCAAACGCTTACGTTCTGCCAGTTCCACTGATGAACATCATCAACGGTGGCGCTCACGCCGACACCGGAGTGGACATCCAGGAGTTCATGATTGTTCCTCTGGGCGCCGAGACTTTCTCGGAGGCACTGCGCTGGGGCGTTGAGGTTTACCACGCACTCAAGGGCCTGCTACACAGCAAGGGTCTGAGCACCGGCCTGGGCGACGAGGGTGGTTTTGCACCTGAGCTTCCAACCAACGCCGCTGCGCTTGACCTGATTGCCGAGGCTGTTGCCAAGGCCGGTTACGAACTGGGCAAGGACATCGCTCTTGCACTTGACGTAGCAAGCACCGAGTTTTACAGCGAGGCCACCGGCAAGTACACCTTTGAGGGCCAGGAGCGCACCAGCGACGAGATGATCGCCTACTACGCAAACCTGGTTGCCAACTACCCACTGGTTTCCATTGAGGACCCACTGGCCGAAGACGACTGGGCTGGCTGGACCAAGATGACCGCCGAGCTGGGCGACAAGGTTCAGCTGGTTGGCGACGACCTGTACGTAACCAACCCTGCACGCCTGCAGAAGGGCATCGATGAGAAGGCCGGTAACGCCATCCTGGTGAAGGTAAACCAGATTGGTACCCTCACCGAGACCCTCGATGCAGTTTCGCTGGCACAGCGTCACGGCATGAAGGCCATCATCAGCCACCGTTCGGGTGAGACCGAGGACACCTTCATCGCCGACCTGGCCGTTGCAACCAACGCCGGCCAGATCAAGACCGGTGCCCCTGCTCGCTCGGAGCGCGTTGCCAAGTACAACCAGCTGCTGCGCATTGAAGAAGAGCTGATGGACGCTGCAGTTTACGCCGGCCGCAGCGCCTTCCCACGCTTCACCAAGTAAGCATTTACTCTGGAGTAATGAACCAAAAGCAGACGCGCCCTTCCGCCTCACCGCGGGGGGCGCGTCCTGCTGTTCGGCCGCCCGCGGCGGCGCGTAGGTCGGCTGCGGCGAAGGCTGCGGCGAAGGCGGGGGTCAAGGCCGCTAAGGCGTCAAAGCCGGCGAAGGCACCTCGCGCATCGCGGGTTGGCAAGGAAACCGCAACCCAGTTTGCGTTGGCAGAGCGCCTGCGCGGAGTCACCTCCAACCTGCGTCTGATTGTGGTCATTGGACTTATTGGTCTGGGCATGGTCATACTGGCTCCGCAGGCCCAGCTGTGGTTTCAGCAGCGGCAGCAGATTGCCCAGCTGGAACAGCAAGTGGCTCAGGCCAAGGATGACCTCGCCAAGATGAAGCGAACCCAGCAGCGCTGGTCGGACCCGGTTTACATTCGCTCGCAGGCGCGCAACCGTCTCTACTATGTGCTGCCCGGCGAGATCTCGTACCTGGTCATGGGCGCCGACGGCATCAGTAGATCCGACGTCTCTGGCACCGTGGGTGCGCAGCTTGCCCAGGAGCGCGCCTCAAGTCAGATTTCAACCTCAATCACTCGCGCCAAAAAGAACTGGGTCAACTCCCTGATGCAGTCTGTGGTGCGTGCCGGAATTGAGGAGCCAACCCCGGCTCCAACCACCGGCACCGGAAAGTAAAGATGCCTCTAACCCCTGCAACCCCCGACGACATCGCGGAGGTTTCGCGCCAGCTCGGCCGCCCGGCCCGCGACATCGTGGCTATTGCCGCCCGTTGCGTTTGCGGCCGCCCAACCGTGGTTCAGACCAAGCCGCGCCTGGCCGATGGCACGCCGTTCCCAACCGTTTACTACCTGACACACCCGGCTGCAACTGCGGCTCTGAGCACGCTCGAGGCCGGTGGTTTGATGGTGCAGTACCAGGATCGCCTGGCCGAGGATGCCGAGTTTGCGGCCGCCTACCAGCGTGCGCACGAGGCCTACATTGCCGACCGCGATGCCGTTGCCGAGGCCGAGCACCTGCCTGCAGTAACCGAGATTGCGGGCATCTCTGCGGGTGGAATGCCCACGCGCGTGAAGTGCCTGCACGCCCTCGCGGGCCACGCATTGGCGGCCGGTCAGGGAGTGAATCCGGTTGGCGACCTCGCGCTGGAGGCATGCAGCTGGAAGCCATCGGTGTGTGCCTGCGCCACCAGCAACTGAGTTCCTCACCCAATTAAGAGCCAAATTTGGCGCTAAACAGCCAATTGTCACGACAAATCAAGGGATAAACTAGAACTTATGCCAACAAACAACGCGGGCGCCGCTGCGCCAAAGATTCTTATTGTCGGTGGCGGCTACGCCGGTTTCTACACCGCCAAGAAGCTCGAGAAGCACCTACGAGCAGGCGAGGCCGAGGTTACCCTCGTTGACCCGCTTCCATACATGACTTACCAGCCGTTCCTGCCAGAGGTTGCTGCCGGTTCCATCGAGGCCAACCACGTTGTTGTCTCGCACCGCAAGCACCTGCGCAAGACCAACATCATCACCGGCAAGGTCACCAACGTGAACCACGCCACCAAGACCGCCACCATCGCGGTTGAGGGTGCTGAGCCAATCGCTTTCCAGTACGACCAGATCGTCATGACCGCAGGTGCAGTTAGCCGCACCTTCCCAATTCCGGGCATCGCGGACCTTGCCATCGGTATGAAGTACATCGAGGAGGCCGTTGAGGTTCGCAACCGCCTCACCCGCAACTTCGACAAGGCAGCCAACCTGCCTGCCGGCCCAGAGCGCGACCGCCTGCTCACCGTCACCGTCGTCGGTGGTGGCTTCGCAGGTATCGAGACCTTCGCCGAGCTTCGCTCGCTGGCTACCTCGCTCATCAAGTTCTACCCAAACATCACCATGGATGACGTTCACTTCCACCTGGTTGAGGCAATGGGTCGCATCATGCCTGAGGTTTCGCTGCCTACCTCCGAGTGGGTAATCGCTAACCTCGATGCACGCGGTGCCAAGATCCACCTGAACACTCAGCTGCAGTCGGCTGAGGGCGGCAAGATTCAGCTGTCCACCGGTGAGAGCTTCGAGACCGACCTCATCATCTGGACCGCCGGTGTTATGGCTAACCCAGTTGTTCGCAACACTGACTTCCCGCTGGACGACCGCGGCCGCATCACCGCTAAGGCAACCCTGCAGATTGTCAACGGCGATGACGTAGTTGCCGATGCCTGGACCGCAGGTGACGTTTCGGCTGTTCCAGACCTAACCGGTAAGGGCGTTGGTGGCTTCTGCGTGCCAAACGCGCAGCACGCCGTTCGCGAAGCCAAGCTTCTGGCAAAGAACATCGTTGCGGTTATTCGCGGCGAGGGCATTGCCGAGTACAAGCACGAGAGCCTCGGCGCCGTTGCTGGTCTTGGTCTGGGAATTGGTGTTTACCAGTACCGCAACCTGGCCTTCAAGGGCTTCATCGCCTGGTTCATGCACCGCGGCTACCACGGTCTGGCCATGCCAATGTGGGAGCGCAAGTTCCGCGTATTCGGCGGCTGGGTTTCGCAGTTCTTCCTGGGCCGCGACATCGTAGGCAGCGGCGAGGTCAAGAACCCTCGCTTACAGTTCGAGACCTTTGCGTCTCGTCCAAAGGCCTAAAACCTTTAGCGTCAGACGCCCGGGTCTCTTAGGAGGTCCGGGCGTTTGCGCACTCGCCCCTTTATCCCAATGGCAGAGGAAGACGACTTAAAATCGTTTCAGTGTCGGTTCGAGTCCGACAAGGGGCACAAAAGTCAGCATCCACCGGTCGGTGGTAGCTGACTTTTTGTTTTCGTGTGGCTGGGAGAAATGCAGTGTGGGCCCGCGCCGGTTGCCACCGAATCTTGGATTCGGCGGCGGGCGGGGAGCGGTTCGCCTGTTCGCTCTAGGCAATCTGAGAGTTTCCTATGAACTGGCTAAAGTGTCGGCGCCTAGCCGTAGCATATGAACGGATGCCACTGGCCACAAGCTGGTTGGCAGACGCCAAGTGGGCGTCGCCTGGGCATCCGGGAGTAAACCTAAATGGATATTGCAATCTGGGTACTTGTTGGTCTGGTTGTTATTGTTGGCTTCTACCTCTGGTCAACCTACAACGGGCTGGTCACTCTCAACGTGCGCGTTGATGAGGCCTGGAGCGACATCACTGTTCAGCTGAAGCGCCGAGCAGACCTCATTCCTAACCTGATCGAGACCGTGAAGGGC
>Ga0213920_1001444_pt1 | contig 13024 bp, 13 predicted proteins | sample McNCre1117MG_FD_161054 | JGI IMG/M metagenome (GOLD analysis project Ga0213920, IMG submission 161054) | Freshwater microbial communities from McNutts Creek, Athens, Georgia, United States - 11-17 MG | ecosystem: Environmental > Aquatic > Freshwater > Creek | place: USA: Georgia | collected...
CACACTTCCATCTGCTGCGTCAGCAGGCCTACACCGAGCACAAGCGTCCGCTGGTTGTCTTCGCTCCAAAATCGATGCTTCGCCTCAAGGCCGCCTCGAGCAAGGTTGAAGACTTCACCAACGGCACCTTCCGCCCGGTAATCACCGATGAACAGGGACTCAACCCTGCCGAGGTCACCAAGGTGATCCTCTGCTCGGGCAAGGTCTACTGGGATCTTCTTGCCGAGAGCCAGAAGCGCGGCCAGCGCAACACCGCCATTGTGCGCGTTGAGCAGCTGTACCCAACTCCGGTTGATGAAATCAAGGCCGCCTACGAGCAGTACCCTGGTGCCGAACTCGTTTGGGTTCAGGACGAACCAGCCAACCAGGGTCCATGGACCTACATCGGCTTGTTCCTGCCTAAGTACATGGACGGCAAGATCGCCAAGCTGGTTTCGCGCCCAGCATCGGCATCGCCGGCGGCAGGTAGCGCAAAGACGCACGCAGCGGAACAGGCCGATCTAGTGGCCCGCGCGTTCGCCTAAATCGCAACCTCAAGCAATAGAAACTAAAATGGGGGCTGAACCAATGGTTCGGCCCCCATTTTTACTAACCAGCCCAGAAAGCAGCCGCTGTTGACCCGCAAAGACATTCGAATCGTCATAATTGGCGACTCGACCATCGGTGCGGCCGGCGACCCACGCGGCATGGGATGGGTTGGCCGAGTAACGGCTAAAACGCCGCAGCACAACCCGCTGGTGGAGATTTACGCGCTGCCAGCCCCTGCCGAAACCAGTGGCAAACTGGCCGAGCGCTGGAAGGAAGAGGTCTCGCGCCGCTTCTCGCCGGACACCGACAACCGTCTGGTAATTGCGCTGAACAACCTGGACCCGGCCGCCGGTATTAGCATCAGTCGCTCGCGCCTAAACATTGCAACCATCCTGGATGAGTGCAAGCGAGCCAATATCGGCACCTTTATTGTTGGGCCCCTGCCCAGCCACAACCCCGAACTCAACCGTGATATCGAGCACCTGGCAAGCGGTTTTGAAGACGTTGCCAATCGTCGCGGGGTTCCGTTTGTGGATTGCTTCCGCCCGCTGGTAGACCACGATGGCTGGAATAACGAAATTGAGGCCTCTGATCACAACCTGCCGGGTCAGGTTGGTTACGGGCTAATCGCCTGGTTGGTTCTCAACCGCGGCTGGTATCAGTGGCTCGAGTTGGACTCGCCAGAAGCCTAGTCCTTAGTGGCCTTCGGCCAATGTAGCTCTAGTGACCTTCGGACAATGCAGATCTAGTGCCCTTCGGCCAATGTCTGCCGGATTTTTCCGAGGATGCGCTCGCTCAGTTCCTGTGCCGGAACCTCATCGCAGGATCGCTTAATCACATCGTTGAACAGCGTCTCGAAGTCGTAGTCCGCCTCGCAACTATCGCAGTTGGCCAAGTGAGCAGTGATTTCGTCCATCTCTGCTTCGGTTAGTTCCGCCTGCAGAAATTCGTGAACGTGGCGCTTGGTCTCTTGGCAATCAAACTCGGTCATGGCTTTACTCTTTGTCCTCGGGCACGCTGTAGCCCTCCTCGCGGGCGTAGTCGGCAAGTGTCACGCGCAGCGCCTCCTTGGCGCGGCTCAGGCGGGTTCCCACTGTGATGGGATTCACACCGGTTGCGGTGGCAATTTCTTTATACGACAAACCAACCACCACGGCTTGAAGCAGAACCTCGCGGAAATCCTCGGGAAGGGCATCGAGCGCCTTCAGTACGGTTTCTGCTGGAAGATTATCAAGCGCCTCGGCCTCGGCCGAACGAGTGATGCGGCTAGTGAGCGACTCGGCAGTGCCAACCTGCCACTCTTCAAGCTCGTCGATCGAGCCGCGGGTTTTGTCGCGGTTGGCCTTTTCGAAGCCGTTCTTGCTGGTGTTGCGCAAAATGGTGATGAGCCAGGCCTTGAGGTTTGAACCCTGCTGGAACTGGTGCCAAGACTTAAAAGCCTTAATGTAGGTTTCCTGAACCAGGTCCTCGGCATCCTCGGAATTGGCAACGATGCGCTTGGCGATAGCCAGCATCATCGGCATGAGCGGCATGGCCTGCTCTTCAAATTCGCGCATCTTTTGGGCCTGCGGATCGGCCTTCTTCGAGGTCATTGCACTCGATTTTAGCGAAACCCCGCCCATGAATCCCCCGCCAATGCTTGGAGAAAATGTTGCACCCATACACACACCTTCCTTCTGCTGGCAACCCTAAGAGTTGGGTGCCGTGGTAATTTTGAAACCAATGTCGCAGGTAAATCATTCCCAAAGTGCCCAAAATCTTTGGCCAGCGCCCCAGGCGCTCGGTCCAATCAACGCTGTTGTAGCTCTGCCCGGCTCAAAATCTCTCACCAACCGTGAACTCGTGCTCTCGGCTCTAGCCAGCGATCCAACCCTGCTCACTTCCCCGCTGGCTTCGCGCGACAGCTCGCTCATGATCACCGCGCTGCGCAGCCTAGGCGTGCAGATTGACGAACTCGAAAACGGCGACCTAAAAGTTACCCCCGCACCGCTCACTGGCCCAGCCACAATCGACTGCGGTCTTGCGGGCACAGTAATGCGCTTTGTGCCACCGATGGCGGCCCTGGCAACTGGCGAAATCCGCTTCGATGGCGATGAAGCCGCCCGCCGCCGCCCCATGCACACCACGATCGATTCCCTCCGTGCGCTCGGAGTCGAGGTTGAAGACGGCGGCTCCGGTGCGCTGCCATTTGTGCTACACGGCAACGGCAAGGTACGCGGCGGCGACCTCACCATCGACGCCAGCGCGTCGAGCCAGTTCGTCTCCGGCCTGCTACTCTCGGCAGCCCGCTTCGAGCAAGGCCTAGCCCTGCGCCACGAGGGCGAACACCTGCCGAGCCTGCCGCACATCGAGATGACCCTCGACACCCTCGCCAAGCGCGGCGTGAGCGTGAGCAACCCGGAGCCAACCCTCTGGTGCGTAGCGCCAGGGGCCATCGCCGGCGGAACCGTGGCAATCGAGCCGGATCTGTCTAACGCTGGCCCATTCTTGGCAGCAGCGATGGTTGCCGGTGGCAGCGTAACCATTCCCGGATGGCCAGACACCACAACGCAGGTTGGCGACGAATTCGACGGCATCTTGCAGCAGATGGGTGCCGAGATTGTTCGCGATGAACGCGGCCTCACCATCACCGGCAACGGCAAAATTCGGGGCATCGAGATCGATCTCTCCATCGGTGGCGAACTGGCCCCGGTTGTGGCAGCTCTTGCGGCGATTGCTGAAACCCCAAGCCGCATTTGGGGCATTGCGCACCTGCGCGGCCATGAAACTGATCGCCTGGCGGCGCTTGCAACCGAGATCAACCGCATCGGTGGTGTTTGCCGCGAAACCCCCGATGGCCTGGAAATTGACCCTAGCAACAACCTGCAGGGTGGCATTTGGCAGAGTTACGAAGACCACCGTATGGCAACCGCCGGCGCCATCATTGGCCTGCGCGTACCCGGAATTTTGGTTGAGAATATTGCAACCACCAGCAAGACCATGCCCAATTTTGCCGCGATGTGGCAAACCATGGTTGAGGCCTAGCACTTGAGTTGGCTCTACGAACCCGACAACGGCAAGCACAACTTTGATGAAGCCGATGTTCGGATTCGCCCGAACCCGAAGGGCAATAAGCCACGCACCAAGATTCGCCCCGAGCACAAGAGCGCCGCGTTGGGAATGGTGCTTGGCGTAGACCTAGGCCGCTACCGCATTTTGCTCAATGGCGAAAACCGAATGGTTGACGCGACTCTGGCCAAGGAACTGCGAAAGCAGGGTCCGGTTGTAGGCGACCACGTTGCTCTCGCGGGCGATACCTCCGAGACCGTTGGAGCGTTGGCTCGCATCGTACGAATCGAACCTCGCAGTTCGCTGCTTCGCCGCAGCGCCGATGACACCGATCAGGTGGAGCGCGTAATTGTTGCCAACGCACAGCAAATGGTGATCGTGGTGGCCATCGCCAACCCCGAACCTCGCACCAGGCTAATTGACCGCTACGTTGCCGCCGCCTTCGACGCGGGCCTCGCACCTGTTCTCTGCATCACCAAAACCGACCTCGCAAACCCGGACGAATTCCTCGCACACTTCGCAGGCCTCGACATCCCGGTGATTTTGAACCGCTCCGATGCCCCGAGCCTGCATGCCCTGCACAATGTACTAGACAACAAAACCAGCGTTGTGGTTGGGCACTCGGGCGTTGGCAAGAGCACTCTGGTGAATGCCCTGGTGCCAACCGCGGCCCGGGCAACCGGCGGCGTAAATGCGGTAACTGGCCGTGGTCGCCACACCAGTACATCGGTGCGGGCAATTGCCCTGGATGGCGAATACGGTGCAACCGGCTGGATTATTGACACCCCGGGTGTGCGCTCGTTCGGCCTTGGTCACGTGAAATTTGAAAACCTGATTCGCAGCTTCGAAGACCTCTACCGCGAGATTTCGAAGTGCCCGCGCGGCTGCAACCATCAGTCGGATGCCCCGGATTGCGAACTCGACATAGCGGTTGAGGCCGGACGGCTTGGCCAGCACGGTGCCGCACGCGTTGATTCGCTGCGCCGCCTAATGACCTCACTGCAAGACAAGACCGAGTATTAGGGGCAGGCATGACAAACTTCACAGCAGACCTAGCACTGGCGCAACAGCTGGCCGACGCCGCCGATGAAATCTCGCTGGCTCGATTCAGGGCGCTAGACCTCGCGGTTGAAACCAAACCCGACCGCTCCCCCGTCACCGATGCCGACCGCGCCGTTGAGCAAGCGCTCAAGGCGATCCTCGCGCAGCACCGCCCCGCCGATGGCATCATCGGTGAGGAATTTGGCAGCACCGGGTCCGAAGAGCGCAAGTGGATCATCGACCCAATCGATGGCACCGCCAACTACATGCGCGGAGTTCCGGTTTGGGCTAGCCTCATCGCCCTCTCGGTTGGGCACCGTGCCGTGCTCAGCGTTGTCTCGGCCCCTGCGCTCGGGCGTCGCTGGTGGGCGGCGCCTGGTATTGGGGCATTCACCCGCGATGTAGACGGCAGCGTGCGCCAGATTTCGGTGAGTGGCATCGCCGAACTCGAAAACGCATCGCTCAGCTACAACAACCTGCAGCTTTGGGACAGCTACGGCTTCTTAGATGAACTGATGGGACTGAGCCGCCAGGTTTGGCGAACCCGAGCCTACGGTGATTTCCTCAGCTACATGTTCCTAGCCGAAGGTTCGCTCGATATCGTTGCCGAGCACGACCTCAAGATCTACGACATCGCGGCCCTAGTGCCGGTAGTTGAGCAGGCCGGTGGGCGCTTTGGCGCCATCGATGGCGAACTCACCGAGAGCACTTCATCGGTGCTGGCAACCAACGGCAAGCTGCACGCGGCGAGCTTGGTGGCGCTGGCGAAAGCCTAGGCAACACCGCGGGGCGTCCCCCAACCAAGACAAACTAAGTGCTATTGTCATAACAAGGTGTCAAACCCACCACATTGACAAACACAAGGATTTCAGTTGAGCCAGCAAGAGCAGATCCTGCCACTTTCGCTTTTCATCGATCTCGAGCGCAGCGGACCAATCCCGCTTTACTTCCAGGTTGCCACGCGCGTTGAGAAGGCAATCCTCGATGGCACGCTGCCCGCGGGAGCCCGCCTCGAGAACGAGATCTCCTTTGGTGAGCGCCTGGGCCTAAGCCGCCCAACCGTGCGCCGCGCCATCCAAGACCTGGTAGACAAAGGCCTGCTGGTTCGCCGGCGCGGCATTGGCACCCAGGTTGTGCACGGCCAGGTAACCCGCGGTGTCGAGCTCACCTCGCTGCACGAAGACCTGCAGCGCTCCGGCAAGAAGGCCACCACCAAGCTGCTGAGCCTGGCCAAGATCAAGGCCACCAAGAAGGATGCCGAGCACCTTGGTGTTGCCGTTGGCGACGAGGTTCTCTGGATTCGCCGCCTTCGCTTCGCTGATGGCGTTGCAGTTGCCGTGATGGAGAACTGGCTTCCAACCGATTTCACCGACATCACGGTTGATGATGTTGCCGAGCACGGTCTCTACCAGCTACTTCGTTCTCGCGGAGTAAGCCTACGCGTTGCCAAGCAGCGCATCGGTGCCCGCAAGGCCAACCAGGAAGAGGCCAAGCTGCTCGAGATCGACAAGGGTGCAGCGCTGCTGACCATGGATCGTACTGCCTACGACAACTCCGGCCGCGCCATCGAATACGGCCACCACTGCTACCGCCCAGACCTTTATTCGTTCGAGGTAACACTCGTCGAAAAATAGCGGGTAGCGGCATCGGTGGGGTTTGATAGTATGTTCTAACAAACTTCAATCCCTAATTGAAAGCCGTAGAAATGACTCAACCAATCCGCATCGGCCTAATCGGCACCGGCCGCATCGGCCAGGTACACGCGGCCAGCATCGCCGACTCCAAGCTGTTCGAACTCACCTACACCGCCGACACCTTCATCGCGGGTGCCGAGCGCATCGCGGCGCAGTACGGCGGCAAGGTCACCGACGACCCAGAGGTGCTGCTCAACAGTGGCGAGGTAGACGCAATCCTCATTGCATCACCAACCCCAACCCACGTTGGCCTCATCCGTCGCGGAATCGAACTCGGCATCCACGTACTATGCGAGAAGCCGATCGACCTCGACATCGCTCGCGTTGACGAGCTCCGCGAGGCAGCAGCCGCTGCAAAGACCGTGATTGCCCTCGGCTTCAACCGCCGCTTCGACCCAAACTTCGCAGCCGTTCAGGCACGCGTTGCCGGCGGCGAGCTGGGCAAGCTTGAGCAGCTCATCATCATCTCGCGCGACCCAGCACCAGCCCCACGCGAGTACATCGCGGTTTCTGGCGGCATCTTCCGCGACATGACCATTCATGACTTCGACATGGCTCGCTTCTTCGTGCCAAACATCGTTGAGGTAACCGCAATTGGCACCAACTCCTTCAGCGATTACATCAAGGAAGAGGGCGACTACGACAACGTGACAGTAACCATGCGCGGCGCCAACGACGAGATCATCACCATCGTCAACTCGCGTCACGCCAGTTTCGGCTACGACCAGCGCATCGAGGCATTTGGCGAGGCCGGCATGCTGGTTGCTTCCAACGTTCAGGCAAACACCGTTCGCGCCTACAAGGCCGACAGCGTTGAGACCAGCGACCCATACCCAAACTTCTTCCTGGAGCGCTACGCCGAGGCATACCGCCGCGAGCTGCACGACTTCGGTCAGTCGATTACAACCGGCAACGTGACCAACCCAACCTACGAGGATGGCCGCGCCGCCCTGGTGCTGGCAAACGCAGCGCTGGAATCGGCTACCACCGGCAAGGCCGTGAAGGTTTCGCTCTAGCATTCAAAACCAAACCCAAACGAAAATCCCGAGACCTGCGAAAGGTCTCGGGATTTTCGTTTGGCCCGCAGGCTAAGGGGTAACCTGGGCCAAACCGTCAAGCTAAATAGCCGCGATTACTCCGCGCAGGAACTCAACGCTCTGCTTGGCAAACTCAACCGGGCCCAGGCCGTCGGCTGGCTCAGCACCAATAACGAGGTCCTGCTCAAGAACGAACCAGCCCTGGTAACCGGAGGTGAGCAGGTTGCGAACGATTGCGGCAATACCAACATCGCCCTGGCCCAGCGGCTTGTACATACCGGCAACAACGCCCTCGTAGTAGGTGATGCTTTCAGCCTGAACCTGGCCTGCCTTGGCTGCGTCTACGTCCTTTAGGTGCGAGTGAGCAACGCGCTTGGCGTGTTCGTCCGAGAACCAAACCGGGTCGGTTCCACCGATGAACATGTGGCCGGTGTCGAGGCAGAACGAGATTGTGCTGCCCTCAACAACGCGCAGAACATCTTCGCGGGTTTCAATGATCGTGCCAACGTGCGGGTGCAGAACTGCCTTGATGCCCTTGCTGGCCGCATAGTCAGAGATGCGGTTGAGGTTGCTAAACACGCGGGCCCACTGTGCGTCGTCGAGTTCTGGACGCTTCACGTCGTAGCCATCGAGTCCGCTGTCGGCGGCCAACACCAGGGTGTCCGCGCCGGCCTCAACGTAAGCCTTCAGCTCCTCGATAACCGAGTCCATTGGGTCTACGTCATCGCGGTGAAGGATAACCGGGAAGAAACCGCCAACCGCGTGCATGTTTAGGGTTGCCAGGGTCTTGGCACGCTCCGCTGGCTCAACCGGCAAAAAGCCGAGCGGACCGAATTCGGTTGCAACTAGGCCGAGGTTGGCCATCTCCTGAAGAACGCGCTCCGGGCCCATCTGGTGGCCCCAGCCAGGCACCTCGCATACACCCCAGGAAATTGGTGCTCCAGCAATCTTGTTGTATTCCATGTTCTAGGCCTTTCGCTTTGCGCTGGTTGAGCCGGCCACAGGGGCAACGGTTTGCCAACTCTTGGTTGCCGCAGACTCTTCGGCTGCAGCCAAAACCGCGGCGGAGGCCACGGCATCGTTGATGTTTGAGTTTAGGTGAGCAAGCCCAAGAATATCCTCAACAAACTTGCGAGCCTCAACAACCTTGAGGTCGTCGTAGCCCATCGAGGTACCGGCACCAGGCTGGAACGAACCGAAGTCGCCCATGCCAGGGCTGGCCATTACTCGGCGGTAACCGAGTTCCTGGCCGCGGCGCGCGGTGGTGAGTTGCATCTCGTTCATGCGCTCGAAGTCCCAGATGAACGAACCCTCGGTGCCGTAGATCTCAAGTTCGTAGCGGGCACGTGGGCCAACCAGCGAGCGCGAGGCCTCCAACGTGCCAACGGCATCCGAGCCGTACCCGGTGTCGGTGAAGCGCACCAGCATGCCGGCGTAGTCCTCGTTCTCAACCTCGCCCATCGGTCCGCCCTCGATCACATCGAAGTGGGTGCCCTTGCCCATTTGCTGGATTGGGCGCTGCTTGTGGGTTGTGCTGGTTAGCGCGGTCACCTCTGCGATGTCGCCAACCACGTACTGAACGAGGTCAACCAGGTGGCCCATGAGGTCGCCCAAGACACCGCTTCCGGCCAGTTCGCGCTTGAAGCGCCAGCTGAGTGCACCGTTTGGCTCCGATGAGTAGTCGGCGAAGAAGATTCCGCGAACGTTTGTGATGCGCCCAAGCGCACCTTCCGCGATGAGCTTCTTGGCGTGCTCGATAGCGGGGGCATTGCGGTAGTTGAAGCCGATTGTCGACTTAACTCCCGCGGCTGCAGCGGCCGCGGCAATCTCGGCTGTTTCTGCGGCCGAACGCCCTGCCGGCTTTTCGAGCCAGAAGTGCTTACCGTGCGCGATTGCGGCCAGCGCAATCTCTTTGTGCAAGAAATTCGGCGAGCAGATGGAGACAACGTCCACATCGGGGTTGCGAAGCACCTCTAGGTAATCCGCCGTTGCCTGCTCGTAACCGAGGGCCTCGATTGCGAACTCCTGGCGGCTCGGTTCGGGGTCTGCGGCAATAACCAAACGGGGCTTTACAGGCAGATCTGGATAAACGGAGTTGAGGTCTGCGAAGGCGCGGGAGTGGACTTTGCCCATCCAGCCAACGCTTACCAGGCCAACGCCGAGTGAGTGTTTTTGAGTCATTAGGGTTGCCATTTCAATAACTTTGATAGGACATAAGAACAATACCAGAGTTTGTTAGGTATCCGCTTGGTAACGGCGTTATAACGGTGATTGGCCCTTGGTATCGGTTTGGTAACGGAAAGTAAAAAAGTGGTTCGAAACGGCAAATGTCAATACATACTGACTTATGTCGGGCTCTTGCTTGACGCCCCTAATTACTCAATGACGAGAGGAACTCTATGTCACTCAAGATCAAGGTAGCCGCAATCGCTTCGATTGCTGCCCTCGCTCTGGCAGGCTGTGCACAGACTGCCACCCCAACCGCAACCGCAGCAGCAAACAGCAACATCAAGATCTGTGTTTACACCCACAGCGACCACGGCAGCTTCTGGTCGGTATTCGAAAAGGGTGCCAAGGACGCAGCTCAGTCGCTGGGCGTAACTCTCGACCTCCAGGGCTCGAACAACGACGCTCAGAAGCAGGCTCAGACCATCACCGCCGGTGTTGCAGCTGGTTGTAACGGTCTTGCCACTTCGGTTCCTGACGCTGGTGCGATCAAGACCGCAGTTGCTGGCTACGTAGCAAAGAACATCCCATTCCTGACCGTAAACTCGGGCTCGGACGTCTCGCAGTCGCTTGGCGCCTTCACCCACGTTGGCCAGGACGAAATGATCGCTGGTGAGCAGGCTGGACTCAAGTTCAACGCTCTCGGTGTGAAGCACGTTCTCTGCCCAATCCAGGAAGCCGCTAACTCGGGTCTGCAGCTGCGCTGCGACGGCCTGAAGAAGACCTTCAAGGGCACCACCACCGACTTCAACCTCGATGGCGCTCTTTCGGACCTCACCAAGGCAACCCAGACCCTGACCGCTGAGTTCCAGTCGGACAGCAGCATCGACGCAGTATTCGCTCTGAACGCTGACGTTGCTGCTAAGGCTGTTCTTCCTGCAGAGGCCGCCGCTGGCGTAACCCTGAAGGTTGGCACCGTGGACATGTCCCCAGAAGCCCTTCAGGCTATCAAGGACGGCAAGATTGAGTGGGCTATCGACCAGCAGCAGTACGCACAGGGCTACATGTCCGTTGTGCTTCTGTACCTGGCAATCGTCAACAAGAACGAGCTCGGTGGCGGACAGCCAATCTACACCGGTCCTGGTTTCGTAACCGCCGACAACGTTGACGCAGTTATGGGCCTCGTAAAGGCTGGCACTCGCTAAATCTTTAGCGAAGCTAAGTGATGGTGGGCTGCCCGAGCGGCAGCCCACCATTCCTTTTTAGATACAAAGTTTTGAAAGGCAACACACATGTCAAATGTGACTGACGAACGCGTAAAACGCGCCTCAGTATTTACCAAGGTTCTGAGTATGCCCGAGGTTGGCGCATTCCTCGGAGCAATCGCAATCTTCATCCTCTTCACCAACCGCGACACCACCGGTAACTTCGCCGGTCTTGGCGGCCTCGCTGGTTGGTCGGACATCGCGTCCACCATCGGCATGGTTGGCATCGCCGTTTCCCTGCTTATGATCGCTGGCGAGTTCGACCTCTCCTCCGGTGTAATGGTTGGTTCGGTTGGTCTGCTAATCGGCCTTCTGGTCACCAAGCTCAACATGAACATCTGGCTCGCCATCGTCATCGGCATGGCGTTCGCTGGCGGTATCGGCTTCCTAAACGGCTGGCTCGTCATCAAGACCAAGCTGCCATCGTTCATCGTTACCCTGGCAACCTTCTTCGTCCTAAAGGGCGCAAACCTCGCCTACACCATGATGGTGACCGGCGCTGTTCGTGTTACCGGCGTAGACGCAGCCCCTGGCTACCAGAGTGCATTCAACCTTTTTGCTCTGCCAATCCAGGTTGGTAAGTTCCAGATTCAGATGTCCGTGTTCTGGTGGATCGGTTTCACCATCGTTGGCACCTGGGTTCTCACCCGTACCAAGTTTGGTAACTGGATCTACGCTTCCGGTGGCGACGCCAACGCAGCCCGCAATGCCGGTGTGCCTGTTGCACGCACCAAGATCTCGCTGTTCGTAACCACCGCGCTTACCGCTGGTTTTGTTGGTGTCATCGATGTGCTTCGCCTCCAGGGCATGCAGGCTGGTCAGGGTATCGGCAACGAGTTCTTCTACATCATTGCTGCCGCAGTTGGTGGCACCCTGCTCACCGGTGGTGCCGGTTCTGCTATCGGTGCTTCCATCGGTGCTGTGATTATGGGAATGGCTTACATCGGTATTCCTTACTCGCAGTGGGACAGCAACTGGACCTCCACCTTCCTGGGCCTCATCCTCTTCACTGCGGTGCTGGTTAACACTTACATCGGACGCAAGGCACGAGGAGGCAAGCGCTAATGGCAAACGCACTAGAACTACGCAATGTTGGAAAGAGCTTTGGCTCGGTTATCGCGCTCCAGGGCGTAAGTATCGAGGTTGAAGAGGGCGCAGTTACCTGTATCCTCGGCGACAACGGTGCGGGTAAGTCCACCCTCATCAAGATCCTGAGCGGTGTGCACAAGCCAAGCTCGGGCGAGTTCATTGTTGCCGGCGCACCTGCCGACTACGACTCGCCTCGTGACGCACTGGACGCCGGTATCGCTACCGTGTTCCAGGACCTCGCAACCATTCCGCTGATGTCCATTTGGCGTAACTTCTTCATCGGTAACGAAATGACCAAGGGCTGGGGTCCGTTCCAGCGCCTTGACGTAGCCAGCATGAAGGCAATCGCAAAGCAGCAGCTGCTGGCCATGGGCATCGACCTCCGCGATGTAAACCAGGCAATCGGTACCCTCTCGGGTGGCGAGCGTCAGGCCGTTGCTATCGCTCGTGCCGAGTACTTCGGCGCCAAGGTGCTCATCCTCGATGAGCCAACCTCGGCCCTCGGTGTTCGCCAGTCGGGCATCGTGCTGAAGTACCTTCTCAAGGCAAAGGAGCGCGGCGTTGCCGTGATCTTCATCACTCACAACCCAAGCCACGCGTTCCTCGTTGGCGACCGCTTCTTCCTGCTGAACCGCGGACAGCTGCTCAACCGCTTTGAGCGCGACAACGTTCAGCTTGAGGAGCTCACCAAGGCCATGGCCGGTGGACGCGACCTAGAGACCCTCACCGAGGAGATCCAGGCAGTTCGCGACCGCGGCTAGGGTTTAGCCCTTAAAGCAAAAAGTAGGTCCGGGAGAAATCCCGGACCTACTTTTTTTGTTTGACCAGAGCAACCTAAACAGGAGAAAACGGTTGTGTGGTGTTGGCTACTTGCTCGGCCTCCGCAGGATCGTCCACTATACCGTGGGGCCTATTTGAGCTTGCAGTCTTGCCCTGCACCGATGGGGTTTGCGCCGATGCCGAGCCGGATAAATCTTTGTAATGACATTCTTACATAAATCGGTGACAAGGGCAAGGACTCGTACGCCGGTTTGGTGGTTAAAAGCGAAGCACCCCCGGAACTCCTTCCGAGGGTGCTTCTATCCCTAATTACTAGTTGATGACGTTGATCGACCCAGTCAAGTTGTTAAGTTCATTGACGAGTTCATCCATCGCT
>Ga0213920_1001446_pt1 | contig 13011 bp, 7 predicted proteins | sample McNCre1117MG_FD_161054 | JGI IMG/M metagenome (GOLD analysis project Ga0213920, IMG submission 161054) | Freshwater microbial communities from McNutts Creek, Athens, Georgia, United States - 11-17 MG | ecosystem: Environmental > Aquatic > Freshwater > Creek | place: USA: Georgia | collected...
GACGCGAACGACGGCGCAGGTGCGACTCGTCATCGGAGGCAGCAGGTGCTTCGGCCTTGGCACCGGCGATGGCGCCAGACTTCTTGTCAATCTGCGGGGTAGGTAGGTCGGGGGCCTGGAACAGGAGCCCAAAGCTTCCCATCGGTGCGGCCACCTTTGTAGGCTCTTCTGCCTCTGCGGTCTCGCCGGCATCGCTGGTTGCCACTGGCGCTGGCTTCTTGCTTGCGCCACCGCGCGAACGCGAACGCGAGTTTGGCTTCTTTGCCGAAGCCTGAGTCTCGGTGGCCGGCTCAGCGGACTGAGCCTCAGCGGCTACTTCTAGGGTTGGCTCGGCCGTTGACTCTGTGGCAACCTTGGACGCGGCAGGCTTACGCGAGCGCGAGCTCGATGGCTTAATTGGATTTGTTTCTTCTAGGTTGTTTTCAACCATGAGCGGTGCTCCAAGCTACCTGGGATGTAGCCACACTCCACAGCCCGGGCTGTAAGTTCGGTTGTTACCAGCCGCAGCCGATAACGAAATCTAGCGTCGAGTCATCTCTTACTTGCGGCCGATGCTGCCCTTTGGGTCTTACGCGATCTATCGCAGGATGCTCGTGAAATCTTCGCAGCGGGCGTGTGGTGTCCCGTCGCTTATTCCAGTATGGCACTTAAATGCACATATGTCAGCCAAGGCATCACTATTTCGCGTGCGATACTGAAGTGGTGACCGAAACTATCACCGCCGAAGCAACCTTTGCTCCGAGCAAAAAACTCGCCGCCATCTGGATCATCTATGGCCTGATTGGCCTCATCGCGGCCTTCGCCCTGGTGCTCGAAAAGATCCACGTTCTCGAGAGCCCAGACGCAACTCTCTCCTGCGACCTCAACGTCTTCATCTCCTGCAAATCCGTGATGGCCTCGGCTCAGAGCCACATCTTTGGCTTCCCAAACCCGCTCATCGGTGTTGGAGGTTTCATGATTCCAATCACAGTGGGTTTTGCCACTCTGGCCGGCGCCAAGCTGCAGGAATGGTTCTACCGCATGATGGTTGGCGGTTTCGCCCTCGCCTTCATCTTCGTGGTTTGGCTATCCACCCAGAGCATCTTCGTAATCGGAGTACTCTGCCCTTACTGCATGCTGGCTTGGTTTGGCACAATCCCGCTGTTCTGGCACACGCTCATTTGGGCCGCACACGAAGACATCATCCAGGCACCAATTTCCTGGACACCGATGATTGACCGCCTTGCCGCACGCCCTTGGATCGCAACCGCGATCACCGAGCTGACCATCGTTGTAGTGATTGTGGTCACCTTCTGGAACGCTTGGCCGAGCACCTTCAAGATTCTGTTCGGTCACTAGGCCGAGCAAGCAAAAAAGGTGGCGCATCCGGTTTGGACGCGCCACCTTTTTTATTGAAATCTAAAACCAGAGTGCCAGTTCGCGCGCCGCGCTCTCCTCGGAGTCGCTGCCGTGAACCAGGTTCTGCTGAACCTTGAGGCCCCAGTCACGGCCGAAGTCACCACGGATGGTGCCAGGCAGCGCAACGGTCGGGTCGGTTGCACCGGCGAGGCTACGGAAGCCCTCAATAACGCGGTTGCCCTCGAGACGGATTGCAACAACATCGCCGGAAAGCATGAACTCAACCAGCGGCTCGTAGAACGGCTTTCCCTCGTGCTCGGCGTAGTGCTGCGCCAGCAGCTCGCGGCTCGGGGTGAATTTGCGCAGGTCCGCAACGCGGTAACCCTTGCGCTCTAGGCGCGCAATAACCTCACCGATGAGGTTGCGCTTTACTGCATCTGGCTTTAGAAGAACCAGAGTCTGCTGAATCTCAGACATGAATTTTCCTTACTTTCGCGGTGGCTGCGATGCCGCCGAAATCTAACTATTCAACCTCAACCGAAACCGACTCCTGAAGCTTCAGGTAGTTGGCTCGAGCCTTATCGATGGTGCTACCGGCAATCATTGCCCAGGCCCATAGGCAGATCAGAATGCCACCAACGAACCACATGAGTGGTACCCAGATGCCGGTTAGCAGCACCAGAATCTGTAGAGCCCAGCCCCAGTGGTAGCTGAATTTCTTGCCGAGCACACCCGGGGTGGCGATTAGCAGAAGCGAGAGTGTTAGGCCAACCACCCACACCGATGTGGTGTCGGCGGCCTTAAGCCCAAAGGCAACCAGGGTTGCGAAGAGCACAACAAATGCCTCGAATGCCATGAGCATCGACCCGAGAGTGCGCTGAGTCGAAACGGTGCGAGCAGGCTTACTCATCTTCATAGTCCACTTCTGCCGAGTCACTCGGCTCTTTCTCGCTTTGCTCTTCGTCGCCATCTTGAGTGCTCAGAGAGTCGCTGTTCTCATCCCAGTCATCATCGATGTCGGCATCGGCTGCCTGCCGTAGCGCCAAAACCTCACCAACCAAAGTCACAGAACCGGTGACGATGATGGCATCTGCTACGTCTTCGCCAACCATATCGCGAGCGTATTCGAGCGCCGCGGCAACGTTGTGCGCGGTGCGCACGCGGTGCTCGCCGAAGATCTCGGATGCGATGTCGGCAAGTTCGTCAACATCGATGGCACGCGGCGAAGCGCTTCGAGTGATCACCACTTCTTCGAGAACGGGCTCGAGCTGGCGCAAAACGCCGGCAGCGTCTTTCTCGCCGAGTACACCCAATATGCCAACCCAGCGCTTGGCATCAAACGCAGTCTGCAGAGCCCCAGCCAAAACGGCAGCGCCATGCGGGTTGTGCGCGGCGTCCAAAACGGTGAGCGGGTTGCGGTCTAGAACCTGAAGGCGTCCTGGCGATGCCACATCTGCCAAACCAGCGCGCACCACATCGGTGAGGATTGGCTGCGAGCCACCACCAATGAACGCCTCAACGGCCGCGATGGCCAAGGCGGCGTTTTCTACCTGGTGGTCACCCAAAACCGGAAGGAACAGGTTTGGGTACTCCCCCGCAATTCCCTTAACGCTAAAGCGCTGACCGAAGCCATCCACCCGGCGCTCCGTAACACCAAACTCGGTGCCGTACTGGAACCAGCCGTCGGCAGTTGCGTCGGCAACCGGGCGCAGCGCGCCGTAGGCATCGGAGTGTTGGAATGCGGAAACCACGAGCGAGTTTGGCTTTATGATGCCCGACTTGGTTTCGGCGATTTCGGCGATTGTGTCGCCCAAGCGATCGGTGTGATCCAGGCCAATCGGAGTGAACACAGCTACGTCACCATCGGCAACATTGGTGCTGTCCCAGGTACCGCCCATGCCAACTTCGAGCACGAGAACATCAACAGGGGCATCGGCGAACACCGCAAAGGCGAGAGCTGCCAGGGCCTCGAAGAAGGTGAGGCGACCCTCGCCATTGGCTTCGAGCTCCGCATCGATGATTTCGAGAAGCGGCTTGGTGTCCTGCCAAACTTCCCAAAGCACTTCGTCGCTCACGGGTTCGCCATCGATGCTGATGCGCTCTGTGAACTTGACCAGGTGCGGGCTGGTGAAACGGCCGGTACGCAGGCCCATTTCACGCAGGATGCGCTCGATGAAACGGGTGGTGCTGGTCTTGCCGTTGGTGCCGGTGACGTGAATCACTCGGTAGGAGTGCTGCGGGTCGCCTAGTAGTTCAACCGCACGACGGGTTGGTTCGAGGCGTGGCCGAATGTTGTTTTCGGGCACGCGCGCCAGCAGTTCGGCCTCTACCTCGGCGGCCTTGGCCGCCCAGAATGCCGCGGTTGGTTTACTCAAAGCTTGCTCACAGTCACAGAAACCGGCAGGTCGTCACCGATGGTTGCGGTTGGGTTAGCAACCTCACCAAGTTCAACCACAAACTCAAGCGCCAGAGTCTCGGCCTTGATGAGTTCGGCGTGCGCGTTGGCCGCGGCTAGCACTGCCTCGCCACCGGTCACCTCTAGGCGAATGCGGTCCGAAACATCAAAGTCGGCGTCCTTGCGGGCAGCCTGAACCGCACGGATTAGGTCGCGCGCGGCGCCTTCCGCAGCTAGCTCAGCGGTAACCGCGGAATCGAGCAGAACGAAGCCACCACCCGGCAGGATTCCAACCAGGTTGGAGGATTCCTCGCTTGCGGCTGCAACCAGTTCGAGGCTGTATTCACCCTCAACTAGCTGGGTGCCGTTGACGGTAACTACACCGTTTTCCTCGGTCCAGAAGCCATCCTTGGCGGCCACGATAACCGCCTGAACTCCCTTGCCGAGGCGTGGGCCGGCCGCGCGAGCGTTTACGGTGAGCTTCTTCTCAACGCCGTACTTCTCGCCCGAATCGGCGGTAAGTTCAACCAAATCAACGGCCTTCACGTTCAATTCGTCCGCGATGATTCCCGCGAAGTCGTTGAGTGCGGCTGCGTTTGGAGCAACTACCGAAAGCTTGGCAAGCGGCAGGCGCACGCGCAGCTGGGCGCCCTTGCGCAGACTGTTCGCCACCGATGCAACCGAGCGAACCTGGTCCATCGCGGCAATCAGGGAGTCATCGGCTGGGAACTCTGATGCATCCGGCCAGCTCTCAAGGTGAACCGAACGCCCACCTGTGAGGCCCTGCCAGATTTCCTCTGCGATGAGCGGAAGCAGTGGTGCCGAAACCCGGGTGAGGGTCTCGAGAACCGTGTAGAGGGTGTCGAAAGCCTCTTCGCTCGCAACCCAGAAGCGGTCGCGGCTGCGACGCACGTACCAGTTGGTTAGCACGTCGGCGAAGTCTCGGAGGAGCCCGGTTGCCTGGTACGTGTCGAACTTGTCGAGAGCAGCAGCTACCTCGGTGATCAGCACGCCGGTCTTGGCCAGCAGGTAGCGGTCGAGGACATCGGTGCTTGAAGTGCTGCGCTTTGCCTCGTAGCCTGCCGCGTTGGCATACAGACCGAAGAAGTAGTAGGTGTTCCAAAGTGGCAGCAAGAACTGACGAACGCCCTCACGGATTCCCTGCTCGGTAACCGAAAGGTTTCCGCCGCGCAGGATCGGCGAGGCAAGCAGGAACCAGCGCATGGCATCGGCTCCATCGCGGTCCATTACCTCGTTTACGTCCGGGTAGTTGCGCAGGCTCTTGGACATCTTCTGGCCGTCGTTGCCGAGGATGATGCCGTGCGAGACCACGTTCTTGAAGGCCGGGCGGTCGAATAGCGCAACGCTCAAAACGTGCAGGGTGTAGAACCAACCGCGGGTCTGGCCAATGTACTCAACGATGAAGTCACCCGGGAAGTGGCTCTCAAACCAGTCCTGGTTCTCGAACGGGTAGTGCACCTGTGCGTAAGGCATTGAGCCAGACTCAAACCAGCAGTCGAGCACCTCTGGCACTCGGCGCATGGTGGAGCGGCCGGTTGGGTCATCCGGGTTTGGGCGGGTGAGGTTGTCAATTCCTGGGCGGTGTAGGTCTTCCAGTCGCACGCCGAAGTCGCGTTCGAGCTCATCGATTGAGCCGTAGACATCGATGCGCGGGTAGTTTGGGTCGTCGCTCTTCCAAACCGGAATCGGTGCGCCCCAGAAACGGTTGCGCGAGATAGCCCAGTCACGAACGTTCTCGAGCCACTTGCCAAACTGGCCGTCCTTGGTGTGCTCCGGAGTCCAGTTGATCTGCTGGTTTAGCTCCAGCATGCGGTCTTTCAACTTGGTGGTTTCAACAAACCAGGATGAAACGGCCTTGTAGATCAGCGGGTTCTTGCAACGGTAGCAGTGCGGGTAGCTGTGCTCGTAGCTGGCCTGACGAAGCACGCGGCCGGCGGTCTTGAGCGCCTGCGAGATTGGCTTGTTGGCATCGAACACGTGCTGTCCGGCGAAATCGGTGACGAGCGAGTTGTAGCAGCCGCGGTCATCGATGGAAACGATGGTTGGGATGCCTGCGGCCAGGCAGACACGCTGGTCGTCTTCACCGTAGGCAGGGGCCTGGTGAACAATACCCGTGCCGTCGCCGTCGCCAACGTAGTCATCAACCAGAACCTGCCACGCGTTCTCGGTGCCAAAGCGCTCGGCATCCGCGTAGTAATCGAACAGGCGCTCGTACCTGAGACCATTCAGTGCGCTACCGGCGTATTCAGCGGTAACAGCTGCGGCGGCGTCTTCGGCGGTTTCGTAGCCGAGATCCTTGGCATAGCCACCGATGAGCGACTTGGCAAGCAGGTAGGAGGCCTCGCCCGCGGCGGCACCATCGCCGGCACCGAGAGGGCCAGCAGGAACCACCGCGTAGGTGATCTCTGGGCCAACGGCAAGAGCCTGGTTGGTTGGCAGGGTCCAAGGAGTTGTGGTCCAGGCCAGCAGGCGGACACCGGCAAGAGCCTCAAAGCCAGCCTGGCCGGCAAGTGCCGGGAACGAAACGGTTAGGGTCTGGTCCTGACGGTTCTTGTAGACCTCGTCATCCATGCGAAGTTCGTGGTTAGAAAGCGGGGTCTCGCAGCGCCAGCAGTAGGCCAAAACCTTGAAGCCCTCGTAGATGAGTCCCTTCTTGTAGAGCTCCTGGAACGCCCACAGGGTGCTCTCTGTGAAGGAGGTGTCCAGAGTCTTGTAGTCGTTCTCGAAGTCGACCCAGCGAGCCTGGCGGGTCACGTAGGCTTCCCAGTCCATGGTGTACTTCAGCACCGATGTGCGGCAGTAGTCGTTGAACTTGTCTACGCCGTACTTCTCAATTTCGGGGCGGCCGGAGATACCCAGCTGACGCTCTGCCTCAACCTCTGCAGGAAGGCCGTGGGTGTCCCAACCGAAGCGGCGCTCAACGCGGAAGCCGCGCATTGTCTTGTAGCGCGGGAAGGCATCCTTGGCGTAACCGGTGAGCAGGTGGCCGTAGTGAGGCAGGCCGTTGGCAAACGGAGGGCCGTCGTAGAAGACGAATTCGGGTGCGTCCTGCGCCTTGCGCTCATCGATGCTGGCCTGGAAGGTTGCATCTTCGGCCCAAAACTTGAGAATCTCTTGCTCCACCGCAGGGAATGAAGGGCTAGGGATGATTCCCTGAGGCGTACTTCCGGCGCGCGCGTTGGCAGATGAGTTCTTTGGGTACATGCTGAGCTTTCTGGGGCTGTCAGGACAGGGAAATCCCTAAGTCAATGTTAACCTTAAACAAACCCACATCTACGGAGACTCCTAGCGTGACTACTGCCCAAAATGGCTCGGCCAACAACTATCTAGCCCCTGCAACCACACCTGAGAAGGTTGGCGTGGAGGGTCTCGAGCAAAAGTGGGGCGAAATCTGGCAGAACGCCGGAACCTTCTCGTTCGACCGCACCGTGAGCAAGGAGTGCGTCTACTCGATCGACACTCCTCCGCCAACCGTCTCTGGTTCGCTGCACGTTGGCCACGTGTTCAGTTACACCCACACCGATGTGGTGGCACGTTTCAAGCGCATGAGCGGCTTCGAGGTTTACTACCCGATGGGCTGGGACGACAACGGTCTTCCAACCGAGCGTCGCGTGCAGAACTACTTCGGCGTGCGCTGCGACCCAACCCTGCCATACATCGAGGGCTTTGTTCCACCGTTTGAGGGCGGCGACGGTAAATCGACCAAGGCAGCCGACCAGGTGCCTATTGGCCGTCGCAATTTCATCGAACTCTGCGAGAAGCTAACCGCAGAGGACGAAAAGCAGTTTGAGGCCCTGTGGCGCCAACTCGGTGCATCGGTTGACTGGGCCCAGACCTACCAGACCATCTCCCCTGCCGCTCAGGCCGTTTCGCAGAAGGCTTTCCTGGAGAACCTCCGCCGCGGCGAGGCGTACCAGTCGATGGCCCCAACCCTTTGGGACGTAACCTTCCGCACCGCTGTTGCTCAGGCCGAGCTGGAAGACCGTGAGATGCCGGGCGCCTACCACCGAGTTGGCTTTACCGCCGATCCATCGCTGGTTGAAGGTGGGATGGTTTACATCGAGACCACCCGCCCAGAGCTACTGCCGGCCTGTGTGGCCCTGGTTGCCCACCCGGACGACGCCCGCTACCAGCACCTGTTTGGCAAGACCGTGAAGACCCCGCTGTTTGAGGTTGAGGTTCCGGTTGTCTCGCACCACCTGGCCCAGATCGACAAGGGTTCGGGTATCGCCATGATCTGTACCTTCGGTGACGTCACCGATGTGATCTGGTGGCGCGAACTCGACCTACCAAACCGCGCAATCATCGGCTGGGATGGTCGCATCATCTCTGAGGCCCCGGAGGCCATTGTGACCGAGCGCGGCAAGGCGATATTCGCCGAGCTGGCGGGCAAGACCACCTTCAGCGCGAAGGCGCGCATCGTTGAGCTGCTGCAGGAATCCGGCGAGATGGTTGGGGAAGCCCGCACCATTACGCACCCTGTGAAGTTCTTCGAGAAGGGCGACAAGCCGCTCGAGATAGTTTCCACCCGCCAGTGGTACATCCGCAACGGCGGCCGCGATGCCAAGCTGCGCGAACGCCTCATTGCGATGGGCAAGGACCTCAACTTCGTTCCAGACTTCATGCGCGTGCGCTACGAAAACTGGGTAAATGGTCTAACCGGCGACTGGCTGATCTCGCGCCAGCGCTTCTTTGGCGTGCCGATTCCGGTTTGGTACGCGCTAGACGCCGATGCCAACCCGATCTTCGACACCCCGCTGGTGCCGGCCTACGACACCCTGCCCGTAGACCCATCCTCCGATGTCCCAGCGGGTTACACCGCCGAACAACGCGGAGTTGCCGGTGGTTTCATCGGTGAAGTGGACATCATGGACACCTGGGCCACCTCTAGCCTCACCCCGCAGCTTGCCGGTGGCTGGATCTCGGACCCGGAGAAGTTTGCTCTGGTGTTCCCTTACGACCTCCGCCCACAGGGCCAGGACATCATCCGCACCTGGCTGTTCAGCACCCTGCTGCGCAGCGAGCAGGAGCACGGCCAGCTTCCTTGGAAGAACGCCGCAATCTCGGGTTGGATTCTCGACCCAGACCGCAAGAAGATGTCGAAGTCGAAGGGCAACGTGGTTACCCCGGCCGACCTCCTGGTGGAACATGGTTCGGATGCGGTTCGCTACTGGGCAACCAGCGCGCGCCTCGGCACCGATGCAGCATTCGACACCGGAATGATGAAGATTGGCCGCCGTTTGGCCATCAAGATTCTCAACGCCGCCAAGTTTGTGCTGTCGTTTGAGGCACCGGCAAAAGGTGCTCAGGTCACCGAGGCAATCGACCAGGCACTGCTTCTGGAGTTGGCCGATGTGGTTCGCGATGCCACCGCTGCCTTCGAGGCCTACGACCACACCAAGGCGCTCGAGCTTTCGGAGAAGTTCTTCTGGGGCTTCACCGATGACTACCTTGAGCTAGTGAAGGAACGCGCCTACGGCCAGGGCGGCGCAACCGCCGCAGAGCAGGCCTCGGCCGTTCTAGCCCTTCGCAAGGCCCTGCACACAATGCTGCGTTTGTTCGCTCCGTTCCTGCCCTTTGTCACCGATGAGGTTTGGGGCTGGTGGCAGAACACCGCCGACGTCCAGGCTAAATCGATCCACCGCGCCGCATGGCCAACCACCGATGAACTGGTTGCCGGTCTCGACGCCGCAAACCACGGTCTGCTGCAGCTAGCCGGCAGCGCCCTGATTGGCGTTCGCAAGGCCAAGAGCGACGCCAAGGTATCGATGAAGGCTCCGGTTGAGTCGGCAACTTTGGTTGCCCCGGCCGCCGTGCTCACCAGCCTGCGCGCTCTCGAGAACGACCTAAAGTCGGTTGGCAAGATTGCCGACCTCGCTTACGGCGAAGGCGAGGAAGTAGCCCTCACCGAGGTAGTTCTGGCAGAGGTTACGCCACAGTAGTAGCCGCGAGGCAAAACTAAAGCAAAAGGGTTAGGCTCTACGCATGAGCGCTAACCCTTTTGCCGTTAAGTCCAGCCTGCCGTTTGAAATGCCGCCGTTCTCGGTCATCACCGATGCCGACTACGCCCCGGCCTTCGATGCCGCCTTCGCGGAGCACATCGCTGAAATCGAAGCCATTCTGGCTTCCGGCGAGCCAACATTCGACAACACCATCGTGGCCCTTGAACGCAGCGGAGCCTATCTAAATCGCGTTGGCGCCGTGTTCTACTCCAAGCACTCGAGCGACACCAACGAGGTCATCGATGCGCTTTATGAGGAATACGCACCCAAAAACACCGCCCACACCGATGCCATCACGCTTAACCCGGCCCTTTTTGCCCGCGTCGATTCGCTTTTCAACTCCCGCGAGAACCTTGGCCTAGACGCCGGCAGCAAGTGGCTGCTGGAGCGCTACCATCGCGAGTTTGTGCTTGCCGGTGCGGCGCTGAGTGCCGAACAGCGCCAGGCGTTGATGGCCATCAACGAGGAGCTGAGCGCACTCGAGGCGCAGTTCTCCAAGAATGTGCTCACCGAGGGCAACGACCTCGCAGTTGTGGTTGAAACCGAGGCCGAGTTGGACGGCCTTAGTGCCGGTGAGATTTCTGCAGCTGCAGCTGCGGCGGCAGACCGCGGCCTCGAGGGTAAGTACCTGATCACCATGGTGAACTTCAGTGGACACCCGCTGCTATCGAGCCTCAAGAACCGCGCGCTGCGCCAGCAGATTTTGGAGAACGAGTTGGTGCGCGCAATGCGCGGCAACGAAAACGACAATCGCCCGGTTTTGGTGAAGATGGTGCAGCTACGCGCCAAGCGCGCCTCCCTGCTCGGTTTCAAGACCCACGCGCACGCCATCACAGCCGATGAAACCGCTGGTAACCCAGAGAACGTTCACGCAATGCTCCGCCGAATCGCACCTGCTGCGGTGCGCAATGCCCGTGCCGAGGCGGCCATGCTCCAGGCCGAAATCGACGCCGAGCAGGCAGCCAAGGGCGAGCCTAGTTTCGAACTGGCGGCCTGGGACTGGGATTTCTACGCCGACAAAGTACGTCTGGCCAAGTACTCGGTTGATACCGCAGCGATGCGCGAATACTTCGAACTCGACGCAGTCCTCAACGATGGCGTCTTCTTCGCTGCTGGCCACCTGTTCGGCCTCAGTTTCGAGCCTCGCCCAGACATCGTGTCCTACCACCCGGAGGCACACGTGTGGGAGGTGCGCGACGCCGACGGCTCGAGCGTGGGTCTTTTCATCGGTGATTTCTACACCCGCGATAGCAAGCGCGGCGGTGCCTGGATGAACAGCTTTGTGGACCAGAGCGAGTTGGCCGGCAGCAAGCCGGTTGTTCTCAACAACCTCAACATTCCAAAGCCGCCGGCCGGCGAGCCAACCCTGCTCACCTTGGATGAAGTGACCACGCTGTTCCACGAGTTTGGCCACGCCCTCCACGGATTGCTTTCGAACGTTTATTACCCGAAGTTCTCGGGTACCAACGTGCACCGCGACTTCGTTGAGTTCCCAAGCCAGGTAAACGAGATGTGGCTTCTCTGGCCAGAGGTTGTAAATAACTACGCCAAGCACTATCGCACCGGCGAGGCCATGCCAAAGGAGTGGATCGAGAACCTCGAGGCAAGCCGCATCTTTAACGAGGGCTTTGGCACTACCGCCTACCTTGCCGCTGCCATTTTGGACCTAGCCTGGCATGAGCTCGAGGCCGGCGCCTCCACCGATGCTCTCACCGCCGAAGATGTTGAGAGCTTTGAAGCTAGGGCCATCGCCGACTACGGTTTGGACTTTTCACCGGTGCCTACCCGCTACCGCAGCACCTACTTCTCGCACATCTTCGCGGGCGGTTATTCGGCCGGCTACTACGGCTACATCTGGAGCGAGGTGCTGGATGCCGACACCGTTGAGTGGTTCAAGGAAAACGGTGGTTTTGCAACCGAACCTGGAATGCGCTTTAGGAACCTGCTGCTCTCACGCGGTGGCAGCCTAGACGCCATGGACATGTACAGCCAGTTCCGCGGCCGCGCAGCAACCATCGAGCCGTTGCTCAAGCGCAGGGGCCTGCTCTAGAAAATAGGGTTTTAGGCGGTTTTGGCGCGTTCGGTTGCAAGCAACTGGACGCGCCATACTGTTACACCGGCAAGAAGCGCCCAGAAGGCTGCGCCAACACCCCAAGGAGCGATGCCCGAGGCGCCAACCAGGAAGGCCACTACGGCTGGCATACGCAGGTTATCCGCAGCGGTGATCTCCTTGAGTGCGCCACCCATAGTGCCGAGAAGTGCAAGACCCGAAGCGGCCAAGATGAGCACGCGAGGTGTTTCCAAGACAAAGGCAACTGTTGGTGCGGCAACAACTGCAAGTACCAGGTAGGCAACGCCGCCCCACACCGATGCTAGCCAGCGGCGCTTCGGGTTTGGATGGGCGTGTTCGTTAGCGTTTAGTGCGGCAGTGATTGCGGCCAGGTTGAGGGCGTAGCCACCAAATGGGGCCAGAAGCATAGTTGTGATTCCGGTGGTTGCCAAAGCGGGCTTGAAAGGAACCTCGAAGCCGAAGGAATGCATGATGGCAACGCCGGGGATGTTCTGGCTGGCCATGGTTACTAGGTAAAGCGGAAGCGCAACCGAAATCACAGCCTGCCACTCGAAACTGGGTGCAACAGCGGCGATGTGCGGGAACAGTGCCAACTTTGAGGTATCCACCGGCATCTGCCAGGCAATGAGGCTGTACGAAAGCGCGATTGCGGCAGGCGCGGCCCAAATGGTTGCAAAGCGGAACAGCACCAGCCAAACCACCAAAACCGGCAGGATGATTGCCGGGTAGGTGACAACCGCCTGGAACGGCGAGATGCAGAAGCTGAAGATGACTCCCGCGAGCATGGCGTTGGCGATTGGCTTTGGAATGGAGCTAACCAAGCGGCCGAGTTGCGGCCAAAGCCCGGTGAGGGCCAGCAGGAAACCGGTGATGAGGAATGCGCCAACCGAGGCGGCGAAACTGAGATGAAGAACGCCGGCCGAAACCAGCAGGGCCGCACCAGGGGTGCTCCAAACAATGCTGATTGGCATCTTGAAACGCCAACTGAGAACGATCGACAGAATTCCGTAGGCCAGGATCATCAGCACAACGGCGGTTGCGGTTTGGTCCTTGCTGGCACCAACGGCTGTGAGGGCCGAAAGGGCTACGCCTAACGATGCCGCGGTTCCGGTGGCGCTGGCCACCAAACCTGCTAGAAGCGGCGCCTTGTGGTCGCGGAAGTTGATCATGATTGACCAGTTTAG